>Ga0137427_10001015_pt1 | contig 13199 bp, 12 predicted proteins | sample EasRivERMZT700_2_FD_102309 | JGI IMG/M metagenome (GOLD analysis project Ga0137427, IMG submission 102309) | Soil microbial communities from meander-bound floodplain in the East River, Colorado, USA - East River MetaG ERMZT700_2 | ecosystem: Environmental > Terrestrial > Soil > Floodplain ...
CATGCGGCACGGCGAACACGACGAACGCCACCGAGAGCCCGCCCAAGACGACGGGTTCGACGTCGATCGTCAAGAGGGCGAGCGGGACGAGGTTGAGCAGCGCGGCCACAATGAACGCCAGAGAAAAGAGCGGGTCGACGCCGCTGCCGGCGCCGGCTCGCGGTCCCAGCTGCCCGATCGCATGTTCCCAGCTGGGTGCCCGGTTGTCCGCCGTCTCGTGATGGACATACAGATATCGCCCGATGCGCTCGACCCCTACGTGCAGCGCGAAGACGACCTCGAATCCGACGGCCAACGCGGCCAGAGGGAAGAGCGTGAACGCCGGCACGGTGAGGAGTGCCTGCACCGCAATCGCGAGCGCGGACCACGCCACAAATGTAAGTACCGTTACGAACAGCCGAAGGGTCCCTCGCTCTCGGATGGTGGCGCGAAGCGCCCGGTATTCCTCGACGGCCAGAGCAGATGTGTCAGACATGGGGCCTCGCGTTCAAACTCACTGAGCAGATGCCGATATTGATAGCCGAGGCGGATCCTGGCCGCAACGTCGAACGAAAAACTCTTCGTGGCACCAGATTTGGGTCGTCACCATCGAAGTTGGAATGCTACTATCCGGTCACGGCTCTCCAGGTTCCCACACATTTTCGTTGAACCGCGTCAAAGAGGTTGGAGGCACTGGTCACGCATGCGGCTTTGTCGAGGTAACGTTGTAATCGCCGCGACAGGAGCCTTCCTGCTGATCGCTGCCGGACGTACGGGCGCGCAAGGCACCGATCCGTCAACGCCGAAACCGGCGACGGTCGTGACCGCCGCGCCCCAACTGCCACCGCCGGCGGTTCCTCCGGCGGGAGAGTCCGCGACGTCGACGGCACCTCCGCCGGTTCAGCCGGTGACGCCTACGCCCGCGACCACCGCGACCACGACCAAGGCTTCGGCACCGAAAGCACCGCCGAAGGCTGCACCGAAGGCCAGCCCGAAGTCGACCGGCCAAGCGGCCTCAACGTCAGCGCCGCAGGCAGCCGCGAAAACGCCGAGCCGGGCCAGTGTGTCCCGCGCGCTGGCGGCCGAACGGGCGCGCGCCGACGCGCGCCGACGCGAGCAGCAGGCCCTCAGGGCGATGTTCACCCGCGACGCGCAGGGCAATCTCATCCCGGAAGTGCGAGCGGCCGCCGGGATCATCTACGACCCGAAGAGCGGGGACGTCCTCTGGGATCAGAACTCTCACGAGCAACGCTCCATCGCGAGCTTGACGAAGGTCATGACAGCGGTCGCGTTCATCGCGGACTCGCCGGACCTCAGCCAAAGGGTCACCGTGACCCGCGCCGACACCATCAGTGCGTCGACGACGTATCTGAAGACCGGCGATCGCGTGACGTACAACGACCTGCTGCACCTGGCGCTCATCGCGTCGGACAATGCAGCGGCCCGCGCGCTGGCGAGAACGTCCGAGGGCGGCACCGCGGCCTTCGTCGCGCGGATGAACGAGTGGGCGAGCCCGGCCAAGCTCAACCTCGTCAACACGCACTACGTGGATTCCTCCGGGCTCAACGCGGACAACACCTCGTCGGCGTTCGACCTCTCGCGGCTGATTGCCTACGCGTCCTCGAACGACCAGCTCGGAACGATCATGAGGACGCCAGATTACGTGGTGCGGACCAGCACCCGTGAGTTCTCGATTCACAGCACGAACCGGCTCCTCGCCACGGCCGTGGGAACTGAAGTCCTCGGGGCCAAGACCGGGTTCATCAGCAAGGCCGGCTATTGCCTCGCCACCCTCTTGCAGATGCCGCAGGGCAGCCGCGTGGCCGTCGTCGTCCTCGGCGCCGCGACCAGCACCACGCGATTCAACGAAGCCGTGAATCTTTTCAACTGGATTCGCGGTAAGTCGCAGGGTATCGAAGGCAGCGAGCCGTTCCCGGCTCGTTGATCACTCCCGCAATCCCCGTTTTCACGCTCCTGTACTTCAGCTAGACTGGCCGATTGTGGCTGGACCCAACGGCGTGGGAGATCGTCCACGCGCGCGCCCCCCACGGCTGGCGGGCCGGGCGCCGCGTCTACGCATCCTCATGCTCGCGCCGGAAGTCGCGCCGTGGGCGAAGACCGGCGGCCTCGCGGATGTTCTCGGCGGACTCCCGGTCGCGCTCGAGCAACTCGGGCACTGCACGACGGTGATCCTGCCGCGCTATCGCGAGGTGGAGATGCCGAGCGGGACGAGCGCGACAGCGCGGACCCTCACCTTGGGTGCCACGTCCTACAGCGTCACGACTCACGTGACCCAGGTGTCGGAGCGGCGGCGCGTGGTCTTTGTCGACCACCCCGATTCGTTCGACCGGCCCGGACTCTACGGCGAGGGCGGGACGGAATACTCGGACAACGCTCTGCGGTTTGCGCTCTTCAACGTGGCAGCGCTCGATGCCGCCGAATCGGAATCCGATCTCGGAGGCCCATTCGACGTCGTGCACGCCCATGAGTGGCAGGCCAGCCTCGCGCCCGCCCTTGTGTCCGTCGAGCCCCACCGATGGCCACGCGTTGCCGAGACCGGACGCGTGTTGACGATTCACAACCTCGCCTATCAAGGTCTGTTTCCTAAAGAAACCGTGCCGGCGCTAGGCCTGCCGTGGGACCTGTTCCGCGTCGACGGCGGCGAGTTCTGGGGCCAGCTGAGCTTTCTCAAGACCGGCATCAACTACAGCGACCTGGTCACGACCGTCAGCCCAACGTATGCGCGCGAAACGCAGGGACCCGAGTTTGGGTGCGGGTTGGACGGGGTACTCGCGTCGCTCGGCGACCGGTACATCGGTATTCTCAACGGCATCGACACCGAGGTCTGGAACCCGTCATCAGACTCCTGGTTGCCGGCCCATTACGAGGCGAGCTCGCTCGCGGGGAAGCGGGTGTGCAAGCGCGCGCTCCTCGAGCGCTTTCACCTCCCGGTGGGCGACGATGCCCTGAGCCGCCCTCTTATCGGGATGGTGTCGCGGCTGGTGGACCAGAAGGGGCTGAGCCTCATCGCCGAGGCCAGCGATCAGCTGATGGCACTGGACGCCACCTGGGTGTTCCTCGGGACCGGGGACCCTCGGCACGAGGCGATGTTACGCACCCTCGCACTCGAGCATCAAACACGCGTGGGAACGTTCGTCGGGTTTGATGAGGGGCTGGCCCATCTCATCGAGGCCGGTTCGGACATGTTCCTGATGCCGTCGCTCTTCGAGCCCTGCGGCCTGAACCAGATGTACAGCCTCCGATACGGGACCGTGCCGATCGTGCGGGCGGTCGGAGGACTGGACGACACCGTGCAGGCGTACACCGCTCGTGCGCAGAAATCCAATGGGTTCAAGTTCAGCACGACGACGTCGGACGAGTTGGTGCGAACCGTAAAACAGGCGACCCGCGTGTTCCACAATCGCGAGGCCTGGACGCGGCTTCAACAGCAGGGAATGGCGGAGGACTTCTCGTGGACGACCTCCGCCGAGGAATATGTCAGAGTCTACAGGCGAGCCCGACTGGATGCAGCCGGCCGAAGGGGCGCGGCGGAGTCGAGCGACTAGAAAGGTGACGAAGATCAGATGGCGTCAGAACATGTGCAGACGTTCACGGACGGGAATTTCGAATCGAGCGTGCTGAAGGCTGCCACGCCGGTGCTGGTGGATTTCTGGGCGGAGTGGTGCGGGCCGTGCCGCGCGATGGAGCCGGCGATCAACGCCGTCGCCAGCGACTACGCCGGCCGCGTCGCCGTCGGAAAGCTCAACGTGGACGACAACCCCACGGTCACCATGCGCTACATGGTTCGCGGCATCCCGACGGTGATGCTTTTCAAGGGCGGCGAGATCGTCGATCAGGTCGTGGGCCTCGTGGACAAGGGAGCGCTCAAGCAGATGGTCGACAAGCACGCGTGAGCGGCATGTCGACTCCTCACAGCGTTGTCATCATCGGATCGGGGCCGGCCGGACTCACGGCTGCGCTGTACTCCGCACGCGCGAATCTGGCCCCGGTGCTCGTCGAGGGCCTCGAAGCGGGTGGCCAGCTCATGCTGACCACCGCGGTCGAGAATTTTCCCGGCTTCCCGGGCGGCATCATGGGCCCAGAGCTGATGGCGCAGATGCGCAAGCAGGCGGCGGAGTTCGGCGCCCAGATTCGGACCGGCAATGTCTCGACCGTGGACGTGAGCAAACGCCCGTTCACGATCGCGACAGACGCGGATTCGATTCAGGCTCAGACCCTCATCATCGCCACCGGTGCGTCGGCGCGGCTGCTCGGACTGCCGTCGGAGCGCAAGCTCATGGGGCACGGCGTTTCCACCTGTGCCACCTGCGATGGCTTCTTCTTTCGCGGCAAGCCCATCGCGGTCGTCGGCGGAGGTGACTCGGCGCTCGAAGAGGCCACGTTTCTGACGCGCTTTGCCTCTCACGTGACGGTCATTCACCGTCGCGCCACGCTGCGCGGATCCAAGGTGATGCAGGACCGGGCGTTTGCGAATCCGAAGATCTCCTTCGAGTGGGACACCGAGGTCGTTGACGTGCGCGATGTCGGCCAGGGTGCGGTGAGCAGCGTGCTGTTGCGCAACCTCAAGACCGGCGTCGAGAAGGCGCTCGCGATTGAGGGTCTCTTCGTCGCGATTGGACACACGCCGAACACGTCCCTCTTCAAGGGCCAGCTGGAGATGAACGAGAACGGCTACCTGCTGACGCTCGGCGGCGCGAAGACCAGCGTGCCGGGTGTGTTCGCGTGCGGCGACGTGCAGGATCACGTGTACCGCCAGGCGGTCACAGCGGCGGGATCGGGATGTATGGCGGCGATTGACGCGGAGCGATTCCTGGAGAGCCAAGGACACTAACTGGAGCCAGAAGTACGGGTGGACAAGAACCAAGAAGTACGGGGGAGAAGAGCACCCAAGTACGGGTGGACAAGAACATTGAAGTACTTTTGCGAAGCCGCCCGTACTTCAGCGTCAGGCTCCCGTACTTCAGCGTCAGCTCCCGTACTTCAGCGATAGCTCCCGTACTTCGTCCTCACTCGATCCAACCGCCGCCGACGACTTCCTCGCCCTGATAGAACACCGCTGCCTGTCCTGGCGTGATGGCCATCTGGGGATCATCGAAGCGGACATGCGCGCGCGCGCCGGTCAGCGCGGTGACGGTCGCGGGCGCGTCCTGGTGACGGTGGCGAATCCTCGCGGTGACGCGCATTGCGGTCGCGGGTGGCGTGCCCGAGATCCAATTGACGCCTGACGCCGTCATTTCATCCCGTCCCAGCGCTTCGCGCGGACCGACGACCACGCGGGCCTCGGCGGCGTCGACCTTGAGGACGTACAGGGGAATCGGCGAGGACAGGCCCAGGCCCTTCCGCTGGCCGACAGTGAAGCGGTGGACGCCGCCATGGCGGCCGAGCACGCGGCCTGTCGCGTCGACCACCTCGCCCTCGCGGGGGCCATCCGGCAGCGCTCGCTCGACGAATCCGCCGGCGTCGCCGTCAGCGACGAAGCAGATCTCGTGGCTGTCCGGCTTGGCGGCCACGGCGAGCCCCAGCCGCTGCGCCTCCTGCCGCACCTCTGGCTTCGTGAGGTGTCCGACAGGAAACATCGCATGCGCCAGTTGCGTTTGCGTCAGCGAGAACAGGAAGTACGACTGATCCTTGTCGCGGTCGACCGCGCGGAGCAGCTTGTAGCGGCGATCGTCCTCGTCGAACACCACGCGGGCGTAGTGGCCGGTGGCGACCGACTCGGCGTTGAATGCCGCCGCGCGCTCGACGAGCTCGGCGAACTTCAGGTCCGCATTGCAGTGTACGCAGGGGATGGGCGTCCGGCCCGCCGCGTATTCGGCGACAAAGTTCTGCACGACCTTCTGCCGAAAGCGCTCCTCGAAGTTCACGAGGTAGTGCGGGAAGCCGATCGTCTGTGCGACCCGCCGGGCGTCGTACAAGTCGTCGAGGCTGCAGCAGGAGCCGAAGGCCTCGCCTTCAGTCCGCTGATCGTAGAGCTGCATCGACAGTCCGACCACGTCATGGCCGGCCGCGGCGAGGAGCGCGGCGGCCACCGACGAGTCCACACCGCCGGACATGGCAACGACGACACGCATTGTCAGCGCACGGCCGCCGCAGCACGAGTCAGGCGGCGCAGCTTGGTGACGAGGCCGGGGAGGGCCTCGACGACGAAATCAATCTCGGCGGGCGTCGTGCCGGCGCCAAGGCTGAAGCGGAGCGAGTTTCTCGTGCGCCCGTGCGGCAGGCCCATCGCGCGCAGCACGTGGGAGGGCTCGAGCGATCCCGACGAGCAGGCGGAGCCCGTCGACACCGCGACGCCTTCGAGGTCCAGGGCGATGAGCAACGACTCGGCCTCGACGCCGTCGAAGCTGATGTTGGTGGTGTTCGGCACCCGCCGGGCGGGATCGCCATTGACGCTCGACCCCGGAACACCCTCGAGGATGCCGCGCTCGAGCCGATCGCGAAGCTCGGCGAATCCGCTGCTGTTCGCTGCCAACTTCTCCCGCGAGAGCCGCGCCGCTACGCCGAGACCCGCGATCGCGGGCACGTTCTCGGTGCCGGCGCGTCGGTTGCGTTCCTGCTTCCCGCCGGTCATGGCCTGGGCGAGGCGAACGCCTCGCCGGACCCACAAGGCGCCGATGCCCTTCGGCCCCCCGAACTTGTGGCCCGAAATCGCGAGCAGATCGACGCCGAGCCGGCGCGCGGACACGGGAATCTTGCCGGCGGACTGCACCGCATCGGTGTGAAAGATGGCGCCGTGCTCACGCGCGATGGCCGCGAGCTCCGCGATCGGCTGGATCGTGCCGACTTCGTTGTTCGCGTGCATCACGGACACGAGCGACGTCTCCGGCGTCAGCGCCGCGCGCAGCGCATCCGGCGTGACCACGCCGCTTTCATCGACCGGGAGCGTGGTGACAGTCCAGCCACGCCGGGCGACGGACTTCAGCGTGTTCAGCACCGCCTCGTGCTCGATCGCCGTCGTGATGACATGCCGGCGTCCGAGCGGTTCGACCGCCTCGGCCGCTCCGCGCAGGGCCAGGTTGTCGGCTTCGGTGCCGCCGGCGGTGAAGACGACCTCGCCGGCATCGGCATCGATCAGGGCCGCCACCTCCTGCCGGGCGTCGTCGACGACCGCCTTGGCGCGCTGGCCAAAGGCGTGCACCGATGACGCGTTGCCGAAATCCTCCGCCAGGACTCGAGCGACCGTGGCCACGACGTCTGCGAATGGTGGCGAAGTAGCGTTGTAGTCGAGGTAGATCCGCACAACTCTGCTCATCGTAGCACTGGCGCTAACTCGTAGACAGAAAAGCACTAGACAGCGTCTTTTTTGAGCCGCTATACTGGCCGTTGCCGTGAATCACGGTGGGCCCGACCGTCCGGTGGCGGCCCGGCATCCAGGGGCAGGTTTGGAGATCACTGGAATGTGGAAGCGTGACGAGGCCGTACGGCCACCTCAACCAACGAGTGGGAACGCGACGAGCGGCGCAGCGGAGCCGTCCGCTATCAGGACGGAGGCGACGCAGCAACGAGAGAGGGATATGGTCAACATTGGCAAGAGCGTCGTCATCAAGGGCGAGCTGAGCGGCAGCGAGGACCTGACGATCGAAGGTCAGGTGGAAGGCCGGATCGAGCTCAAGCAGAACGTGCTGACGATTGGCCCGAACGGTCGAATCAAGGCAGAGATCTTCGCCAAGGCGATCGTCGTTCAAGGCGAAGTGCACGGCAACATCACCGCGAGCGAGCGCGCCGACATCCGAGACAACGGATCGGTTGACGGCGACTTGTCGGCCCCGCGCATCGCGATTGCGGATGGCGCGCACTTCCGCGGCAGCATCGACATGCAGCGCGCGGGCGTGAAGCCGACGGTCGAGCACAAGGGACCGGAGGGCAAGTCGTCGGAGACGAAGCCGTCCGAGACGAGGCCGTCCGAGGTGAAGGCATCCGAGATGAAGGCGTCCGAGCACCGTGCCGTTGATGTCAAACCGGCAGCGCCGCCGCAATCGCTTGGCACCGCGCCCGCTTCCGTCTCGCAGACCACTATTTCGCCACCCGTCCGGTAACCGGCCGGCGCCTTCGGGCGACGAGGTCACGTATTGGCGGAGCTGTTCAATTGGAGCGGTCGGAGGGGTGAAGACGCGGCCGCTGGCTCGGCTTCGTCGCCTGGGGCGTCGGAAGCACTGACGACGTCGAAGGTCTTTCCACGCTTCATCGCGGCCCTGGCTCCGCGCCCAGCGCCCGTGCTGGTCGATCTCGGGCCTGTGATCGGCGCGAACATCAGCTATTTCGGCGAGCACCTCGCCTGCAAGCTCTACGTCGAGGACCTGTTCGCAGAGCTCGAAGCGCTTCACCGCCGCGGCGCGGCCAACACGGCGTCAACGGCGCTCGTCAGCCGGTTGCGTCATGCCGACGAATCCATCGACGGGATCCTGTGCTGGGATCTCTTCGACTTCCTCGACCGTCCGACCGGGCGGGCCGTCGCCGGGCGTCTGTTCCGGATGCTGAAACCCGGTGGCGCCGTGCACGGCATGTTCGGCACCACCGCCATCGAGCTCAAGCACTACACGCGCTTTGTGGTCGAAGGGGCGGGCAGCCTGCGGCAGCGGCCGTATCCGGCGACGAAGGTCAAGCGGACGGTCCTGCTCACCGGCGAAATCAATAAGATGTTCGAAGGTTTGAAGGTGGCCGAGTCCGTGCTGTTGAAGACGAGCACACGAGAGACCTTATTTCGGAAATAAGGTCATGACGCCGGTGAACTGGTCACGTCACAAATGGCGAAGCCCATCGTTGCCCTGCTCACCGATTTCGGAACGCGCGATCACTACGTCGGCGTGATGCGCGGCGTCATCCTGGGCATTTGTCCGGACGCCACCCTGGTCGACGTGACCAACGACCTCCCGGCGCACGACATCGGATTTGCGGCGCTCGAGCTGGCGGCAGCCTACAAGTTTTTTCCGGCGGGCACGATTTTCCTGGCGGTGGTGGATCCCGGCGTCGGGACCCAGCGGCGGGGCATTGCGGCTGAAGCCGGCGACTGGCGGTTCGTCGCGCCGGACAACGGCGTGCTGACGGGCGTCTTTCTGGACACGCCGCCGAAGAAGGTCGTCGAGCTCACCGAGCGCCGGTACGCGCGGCCCACGATGAGCCGGACGTTCGAGGGCCGCGACCGATTCGCCCCGGCGGCCGGCTGGCTCGCCAAGGGCGTGCAGCTCGCTGCGCTCGGACGTCAAATCGCGGATTTCCACCACGTCGAGCTGCCGAAGGTGCTGTTCGAAGATGGCACGCTGCGCGGCATCGTCGTCCGCATCGATCACTTCGGGAACGTCGTGACCAACCTCGATCGGCGGTCCTGCGAGCGGCTCACCGACGGCGGTGGTTCGTTCCAACTGACGGTCCGCGGGCAGGCGATCTCACGGATGGTCTCGACGTATGCCGACATCCCGCGCGGGGATATCGGGGCACTGTTCGGCAGCACCGACCATCTCGAGTGCGCCGCGCAGGCGGCGAGCGCCGCGGAACGGCTCGGCGTTACCGTGGGCGATCCGGTCGAGTTGCGTCGCGCGTGAGCCGAAGGCAGGATGAGCGGCTACCTATGATGGATTTCGATCTGACCCCGGAACACCAGTTGCTCGAACAGACCGTGCGCGATTGGGCGCGACGCGAAGTGCAGCCGAAGATCCGCGAGCTGGATCGCGCTCACAAGTTCGACCGCGGCGTGCTGCCGCAGATGGCCGAGCTGGGCTTGCTCGGCGTGTCGGTGCCCACGGAGTACGGCGGCGCCGGCATGGACTACATCAGCCTCGGCCTGGTGAGCGAGGAGCTGGAGTACTGCGACACGTCGCTGCGCGTGATCATCTCGGTCCACGCCGGGCTCAACTGCTTGACGCTGCTCGCGTGGGGCACCGAGGACCAGAAGCAGCGGTATCTGGTGCCACAGGCGAAGGGCACGAAGATCGCCACCTACGGGTTGACGGAGCCGTCGGCGGGCAGTGACGTGCGCGGGATTCAGACGACCGCGGTCAAGCGCGGGGACACGTACGTGATCACCGGTGAGAAGCAGTGGATCTCACTGGCCGACGTCGCCGACAACTTCCTCGTGTTCGCCTGGACCGACGCCGAGAAGAAGAAACAGCGCGACACCAACGGCATCAGCTGTTTCATCGTCGAGCGGACGTTCAAGGGGTTCTCGAGCGGCACGATGACCCACAAGTGGGGCATCCTCGCGGGCAATACCGGCTTCTTCAAGATGGACGAGGTCGAGGTGCCCGCGGCGAATCTCGTCGGCCGCGAAGGCGAAGGCTTCAAGATCGCCATGTTCGCGCTCGATCAGGGGCGCTTCACGGTGGCCGCCGGCGCGACCGGCTTGATCCGCGCGTGCCGTGACGCGAGCAGCGGCTACGCGAAGGAACGCAAGGCGTTCGGCGTCGAGATCGGGCAGCATCAGCTCGTGAAGGAAATGATCGCGCAGATGGAGTCCGACTATCAGGCGTCGCGGTTGCTGTGGCTTCGTTCCGGCTGGCTCAAGAACCACGGCCGGCGAAACACGCGCGAGACCGGCCTGGCCAAGTGGTTTTCCACCGTGGCCTCCGAACGTGCGGCCGGTGATGCCGTCCAGGTGCACGGCGCCAACGGCTATTCGGACGAGTACCCGGTGGGCCGCTTCTACCGCAACTGCAAGGGCGCGGTCATCTACGAGGGCACGCGCGAGATCCACAAGCTGATGCAAGCCGACTACGTGCTGGGCTATCGCACCGACAAGCCGACCCGCTGCGAGCTGCCGCCCTATGCCGGCAGCAAAGAGCGGAACCCGGTTGGCCGATAGCCCTCGCAGGAGCCCGACGTCTCATGGCGATTGATCTCTCACTCGAACTCACGCGCGTCGTGGAGCGCGCAGCCATCGCGTGCGCCCAGACCATGGGGCAGGGCGATCGGATGGGGTCCGATCGCGTCGCCGTCGAGGCGATGCGGCAGACGCTCGATGACGTGCCCATCGACGGCACGATCGTCATCGGCGAGGGCGAGCGCGACGAGGCGCCCATGCTCTACATCGGCGAGAAGGTCGGCCAGGCCGCGCGCGGACAGAGCGGGCTGCCGGCCGTGGACATCGCCGTGGATCCGCTCGAAGGCACCAATCTGTGCGCGACCGGCGCGCCGAACGCGATTGCCGTCCTCGCGGCGTCGACGCGCGGCGGGCTGCTGCATGCGCCCGACCTCTACATGGAGAAGCTGGTCGTGGGGCCCCGTGCCCGCCACGCCGTCAGCCTCGATCGGCCGGTGGCGCAGAACCTCCGCGCGATCGCGAAGGCGCTGCAGCGCCGGGTCGAAGACCTCGTCATCATGGTGCTCGACCGGCCGCGCCACGAGACGCTGGTCTCGGAGATCCGCACCGCGGGGGCGCGCATCCGGCTCATCGGCGACGGCGATCTCTCCGCGGGCATTGCGTCGGCCATCGAGGGGTCCGGCGTGCACGCCGTCATGGGCACCGGTGGAGCGCCGGAGGGTGTGCTCACGGCTGCGGCCATGCGCTGCCTCGGCGGCGAGATCTACGGCCGGCTCGTCGTCAAGACGCCGGAGGACGAAGCGCGCTGCCATCAGATGGGCATCAAGGACATGCGGCGCATCTACTCGTCGGCCGATCTCGCGTCGGGGGCGTCCATCACGTTCGTGGCCACCGGCGTCACCGACGGGGCGTTGATGAAGGGCGTGCGCTTTTTCGGCCACGGCATCCGGACGAGCTCGATCGTCATGCAGAACTCGCCGCACCAGATTCGCTTCATCGACACCATCCACGTGCATCACACCGATGAGGACCTGCGGATTCGCTTCTAGCGAACACTTCGAAGTTCGAAGGTCGAGGTTCGAACTTCAGGCAAGATGTCCGGCGTCGTGAGTTCCGACTGGCGCAGAAACCAGGCCGCGGTCACCGTCGCCACGTTCATCGGCTTCACGGCGTTCACGCTGGTGATGCCGTTCCTGCCGCTGTACTTCGAGCAACTCGGGTTGCACGACACGAGCGCGATTGCCATCTGGTCCGGCGTGAGCCTCGGCGTGACCCCGGCCATCACGGCGGCGATGGCTCCGGTCTGGGCGCGGATGGCGGACCGGTACGGCCGCAAGCTGATGGTCGCGCGCTCGCTCGCGAGCTTCGTGCTCGTCATGGCGGCGATGGCGTTCGTGCAGCAGCCGTGGCAGGTGCTGGCACTGCGCTGCTTGCTGGGCCTCTTCGCCGGATACGGGACGATCGCCATGACGATGGCCGCCGATTCGGCACCGCCGCAGCACATGGCGACGGCCATCGGCTGGGTGCAGACGGCGCAGCGGCTCGGCCCGGCGCTGGGACCGATCATCGGCGGCGCGCTCGCGGCCGTGCTCGGAATCCGCGTGACGTTCCTCGTGGCGGCGGCCGGTTATCTCGTCGCATTTCTGATTGTCGTGATCGGCTATCGCGAAGCCGGCGTGGATGCCGATCGCGACGCGCCCGCCGTGTCGCCGACCTTTGGCGAGCTACGGGCGGTGCCGCACTTCGTGCTGTACCTTGGACTGGTGTTCAGCCTGCAGTTGGTCGACCGCAGCATCGGACCGGTGTTGCCGCTGTACCTTGGCGAGATCGGGACCAGTGCGGCGAGGGTGCCGTTCCTGAGCGGTCTCCTGTTCACCGTGGTGGCCTGCGCGGCGGCGCTCGGCAACCAGGTGGCGGGCTGGTTTCTCCAGCGATGGCCGGCCGCCGGTGTCGTCACCACCTCGGCCGCGGTCGCGATGGCCGGAGCCGCCGGGTTCGCGGTGGGACCCGCCGTTGGGGTGCTCCTGCTCCTGGCGGTTCCATTCGGGTTCGGCATCGGCGTGGCCACGACGGCGATTTACACCGTCGCCGGTCGCGCCATCTCTCCACGCCAGCGCAATGTCGCATTCGGGTATCTCACGAGGGCGTACCTCGTCGGTCTGGCCGTGAGTCCCGTCGTCGCTGGGTTGATCGGGTCGCTCAGCATGCGAGCCGTGTTCGTGGTCGATGCCGCCGGACTGGCCGTCGTGGCGTGGGTCGTCCGTCGACACATGCGCGGCTGACGTGAGTATGACCAGACGGCTTCAGATCGCCGACGTCGATCGCGTCAACGAAGCGGACCTGCAACCGGCGGTCGCGTGGTTGCGGCAGGGCCGCATCGTCGCGTTTCCGACGGAGACGTTCTACGGTCTCGCGGTGAATCCCGGATCGGGCGCGGCCGTGCGCG
>Ga0137427_10001016_pt1 | contig 13198 bp, 8 predicted proteins | sample EasRivERMZT700_2_FD_102309 | JGI IMG/M metagenome (GOLD analysis project Ga0137427, IMG submission 102309) | Soil microbial communities from meander-bound floodplain in the East River, Colorado, USA - East River MetaG ERMZT700_2 | ecosystem: Environmental > Terrestrial > Soil > Floodplain ...
AATCTCGCCGCTCGCCAACGTTGCAATTGCAGGCCGGAATCTGGCCGGTCTCGGTCTGGCGACCGACACCCAGCCGATCGGCGGTTGTGCGGGCGGCGCGCTTCCCGACGACGGATCGGGCGCGTGGAAGGTAATCAGTTCGTACGGCGATGGCACGCCCGGCAGCGCCAGCACCTGCCCCACCGGCCCCATTACGCTCCCGAACGGATACGTTTTGGCTGATCCCAATAACCCGTTTGGCATTACCTACCTTGGCGGCTCCGCCGGGGCGGAGGCTATTCGACAGAACGGACTCAAAGGGTGGTCCGGGCTAATTCCCGAACTGGCGACCAACTGGGGCATCGGCTTCGACTACACGCCGAACGCCAATTTCCTCACCGGCCTGAACATCCAGGCGACCTACTACATCATCAAGATCAACAGTTTGTTGACTGCCTTCGGCAATCCGAACAGCGGCTCATTCGGCCAAGCGAATATCGGCGATTTCGCCTTCATCGTGCCCACCGACTATGCGGGAGACCCCGACGGCGCGGGCTGCACCAGCAACCTTCTGCCGACGACCTGTGCGCCGTTCCAAAATGCGGTGCAAACCCTCATCAACAATCCCAGAGCCGCCATCGATCCGCAGGCGCAGACTCTGATCATGTGGATCAACGACGGCGGCTCCTTCAACAAGGGCTGGCTGAAGATGGAGGGCATCGACTGGAGCGCCAGCTACGATTGGGATTGGGGCGATATCGGCGCGTTCAACGTGGGTATCAACGGCACCTATTATCTGCACAGACGGACCCAGGCGGTTGCCGGCGCGGAGATCGTCGACGACTTCCACCAGACAATCAATTCAACGTTGCCGAACGAAGCGCAAGGTATCGAGACGCTGCCGCGGATGTACTACCGCGCACGCGTGGGCTGGGCCAACGGCCCATGGTCAGTGACGGCGTTCATGGATTACAGGGCCCACTATTACCACACCCAGAGCGCACCGCCCAATGTCAACGGCAGTTTCTGCGCGGCGAACGGGGGCCTCAACGAGGCGGGCGGCGGCGGAACGTTTCCGTGCGCCATCGATGACTACAGCAACCTGGTGCCGTCCTATTACACATTCGATCTGTCACTCGGCTACAACACGCTGGATATGCCCGCCAACGAATATTTGCGAAACATCGGCGTTCAGCTGGTGATCCAGAATGTCTTGGACAAGCACGCCAACTTCCTCTTCAAAGGCGCCGCCATCGCCGGCGGTCCTTGTACTTGCGATCCCTTGGTGAGCAACATCGGGCGGCAAATCTCGATCATCGTCACCAAGCAGTGGTAGCACCGAGCGCCTTCAATGGGCTGCGATCCGAAGCGGCCGCGGCCCATTGTTTTTCATCGCATTCCAGCGGCGGGCTTCCCGAGCGCGACTGCAAATCCCGCAACCGGGTTACCCTGTTCGGAACGCGGGGTGCATTCGATCAGCTCGAGCCATGAAAGCCCGGCACGCCGGGACTCGTCCCGCAAGTAAGACTCACTGTGACGAAACCGGTTGGCCTCAGTCAGTTCCCACCCGTCACCTTGCTTTGCCTCGCACGTGAAAACAAAAACGCCTCCGGGTCTCAGTCGATTGGCGACGCCGGCAAAGGTCGGCGCGAGATCGCCAAGATAGACCATCGCGTCGGCGCTCATGATCATATCGTAGGAAGGCCCCTCAACGACGAGGACGGTCTCGAGGTCGGCAAGAATAAGCGCATCGTAGATTTGGCGCCGCCTGGCTTCCTCGATCATGGCGGGAGAAATGTCCACGCCGTCCAACCGGCCGCCTCTTGCCAAGTCCTTGAAGCATTCGCCGGCGAGACCCGTGCCGCAGCCGAGATCGAGAATGGACCATGGGGGGCCGAGGCGTCCAAGGACGCGCGACGCCAGCGTGCGCAAGTGCAGGTGTCCGCGATAATCCAATTCGTGAAGCACCATTTGATCGTAGCGGGCGGCCACGGAATCGAACGCCGCGCGCACCGCAAAGCTGGAAATCCGATCGACCTTTCGCAACGAAAGCAGGGCGTAGAAGCGATTTTGCTCCGCGGTCTCCAAGCCAGGGTCGATCGCAATTGCCCGATCATAGGCCGCGGTCGCTTCCTCGAGCCGTCCAAGAGCGCCGAGGGCGTTTCCGCGGTTGTTCCAGCCCACCGCGCTGTTCGGGTCAAGCGAGAGCAACCGATCGAAACCCGCGAGCGCCTCATTCGGGCGGTTCAGCTCCAGCAGCACGGTGGCGTGATTGAGTATGACCTCTTTCAACAGGGGATCCCGCGCGAGCGCTCGCTCCAAGCACTCGAGCGCCGCCGTGCTGTGGCCAAGCCGCATCAGCGCAACACCGCGGAGGTGCAGGCCTTCGACGAAGCCGGGATTGAGTTCCAGCGCCTGGCCGAAGAAATATTGTGCGGCCTCCAGGTCTCCGTTTTCGAAACTGATCCGCCCCAGCGATTGCAGTGCTTCCAGATGATGGGGGCCAGCCAGGAGCTCCCCATAAAGGAGCGCGGCTTCGGGACGCCGCCCGGCGGCACAGAGTCCCTGCGCTTCCTCAAGTATCCGATCGCAATCACTTCCGGACACGCAGCATACCTACATTGGCGTGGTATCGAGACGTTCAATATTGGGATCGATCGTGCGCGCGTGAGCGACATCGGCGTCTCCGCCCGCAATGTCGCCGGTTTGCCGCTTTGCGAGCCCGCGATTGTACAAGACGAGGGCATTGCCCGGAGCGAGCAGCACGGCCCGGTCGAGATCGGGGATCGCGCGCGCGTACTCGCCTGCCTTCACGTAGGCCAGCCCGCGACTGGCGAAAGCGCCAAGCAATGTCGGGTCGAGCACAATGGCCTGGTCGAAATCTCTCAACGCAGCGGCAAAGTCTCCTCCACGCGCGTAAGCCGTTCCGCGATTGTAGAAAGCATCGGCAAACGTAGCGTCCAGCATGATCGCGCGGTCGTAGTCGGCAATGGCGCGGTCGAGCTGTCCCTGCTGGAGGAATAGAGTCCCGCGGCCCACGTGGCTCGGACGATCCGAGGGATCGGCTTTGAGCGCTTGATCGAAATCGGTCAGCGCGCGTTCGATTGCGCCACTGCCCGCATAAGCGATCGCACGATGAGCGTAAACCGCGGTCAGCGCGGTATCGAGCGCGAGCGCCCGGTCGAAGTCCTCAATCGCGCGCACATAATCGTGCCTTTCCGAGTGGACGAGGCCGCGCTTGTCGAAGGCGACGGCGAATCCCGGCTCAAGACCGATCGCTCGTTCGAAATCGCCAACGGCACGGTCGAGTTCGCCGGCAACTCTGTAGGCCTCACCGCGGCCGGCATATACTGCGGCAAATCGAGGATTGATCCCGATCGCCCGATCATAATCCGCCACAGCCTTGTCGTAGTCGCCGCGCAGCATATGGACATTTGCGCGTTGATTGAGCGCCTCGACGTCCCTCGGATTGACTGCGATCGCGCTGCTGTAGTCCTTTACCGCGCGCTCGAAATCGCGCTGCGCCTGATGGAAAGCGCCCCGATTGGCAAGGGCGCGCGAATTCCTTGGGTCGGCCCTCACCGCCGCCTCGAAATCGGCAATCGCGCGATCGTTCTGACCGAGCCTGAGATAGGCTCTGCCGCGGTTTATGAGGGCGCCGCTGCGCATCGTCGCACCCGACTGTCGGGAACCGATGATCGCCGTACACCCCGCAATGATCGCGGCAGGATCATCGCCGTTGCAGCGGAGAATCGTTGTGTTCGTTGGGACGCCTCCTCCAATGTAGGAGTCAGGAAGCGTCTGTCCGGCCGCTGTCACAGCGAGCGCAAGCGTCACGCCGGCAGCAGGAACAACCAGGCTCGTGGTCAGTCGCATCCCCTGCTCCGCCATGATTGACCCAGGGCCGTGTCGGCAACTCTCCGGTTACTCGAACGGTCTCCAGCCATCGAGATTTGTCGCATTGCGATTCAGGGACGGAGATTGAACACCACGTTGGCGCGCTGCCAGACGCGGATCGGTCTGCCGTTCTGCCTGGCCGGCGTGAAGCGCCACCGCCGCACGATGACCGCAGCGGCATCATCGAGCCTCTGAGACCCGCTGGAACTCACGATCTCCGTCGGCCCTATGCTGCCGTCCTCCAGAATGACGTAGCGCAGAATCGTTGTCCCCATTTCAACTGCCGCCACGGACTCAACGGGATAGTCCGCCGCCGAAACGGCGTGCGGAGTGATCGGCTCAGGCGGCGTTACGCCGGGCGGGGGAGTGGCGGCCGGGTCAATCTCGAACAGGCCGTCCGGCCTGGACTGTGCGGTTGCCGGATCAATGCACCCGGCGATCAAGAGCACCGCGAAGATCACAAGCGTGGCGCGCAACGCCATCTCCTCCGGAGAGTCTCAATCTACCATGGATTCTATTGGTCCGACGACGTCCGGAAAGAGGCGCCATAGCCCCAGGCCGCGACCCTCCAACGGCGCCCGAGCCGCCGGCCATCCTTTTCCGCGTTTCCTGCCATCGGGTTGTCTCCGGACATGGACGAGGCTTTCAAACTAGCCGGTGACCGGGCCGGATTGGAGTGTCCGGGTTCGGCCCCAAAACCGGGCGTTCATGGGGGAAACGAACCGTGCTAGTTTGGGTCTCAAAGGCGGTCCGGCGTGCGCCGGGTGGAACGCGGGAGGAAGCGCATCATGGTCAACATCATCGTCAACGGGACCTCGCGTGAGATCGACGTCGAGGCCGATACCCCGCTGCTCTGGGTCTTGCGGGAGGAGCTCGGACTGACGGGCACGAAATTCGCCTGCGGCATCGCCGAGTGCGGCGCCTGCACCGTGCACGTCAACGGCGAGGCCATTCGCTCCTGCGTGACCCCGGTCAGTACGGTCGCAGGGCGCCAGATCACCACCATCGAGGGGCTCTCGTCCGACAGTAGCCATCCGGTGCAGCAGGCGTGGCTGACCGAACAGGTCCCGCAATGCGGCTACTGCCAGTCCGGCCAGATCATGGCGACGGTGGCCTTTCTCAAGACCACGCCCAACCCGACCGACGCCGATATCGACGCCGGTCTCACCAACATCTGCCGGTGCGGCACCTACGAGCGGCTCCGCCGCGCGGTGCATCGCGCCGCAGCCTTGATGCGCACGTAAGCGGGAGACACGCACCATGAACGCCATAACGCTTTCCCGTCGCCAGTTCGTCGTCACCACGCTCACCGCCGCGGGCGGCTTTGCGCTCGGAATCGGCAACCTCACGCCGGCCGAGGCGGCAACGCTCCGCGATCGCCCTTGGAACGACGACAGTTCGGGCATGCAAGGCGAAATCAACGCCTGGGTCGTGATCCAGCCCGACGACACGGTGATCATCCGCTACGGCCGCGCCGAGATGGGGCAAGGGAGCTTCACCGCGCTGCCGCAGATCCTCGCCGAGGAACTGGAATGCGACTGGGCGCTCGTCAAGCCGGAATACGCTTCGGCCAACCGCAATTTCAGAGAGAACAAGGTTTACGGGAGCCTCTCGACCGGCGGCAGCCGCGCGATACGCGAGACCGGCGATATCGTCCAGCAGGCCGGCGCGAGCGCGCGCGAACGCCTGATCGCCGCTGCGGCGAAGCGCTGGAACGTGCCTGCGTCCGAGTGCGCAGCCGCGATGAGCAAGGTCTCGCACAAGGCGACCGGGCGCACGTTCCGGTTCGGCGAGCTCGCCGTCGAGGCGTCCGCGATCAAGCTCGACAAGGAGCCGGCGCTCAAGCGGCCGGACCAGTACAAGTTCATCGGCCGGCGTCTTCCGCGGTTGGACATCCCGCTCAAGATCAACGGCGCGGCGAAATTCGGCATCGATCTGGAAGTGCCCGGCATGGTGCGGGCCGCGATCATCAAATGCCCCGTGTTCGGCGGCACGGTGAAATCGGTCGACGAAAGCGCCATCGCCTCGATGCCCGGCGGCCTTCAGGTGGTGAAGCTCAACAACGCGGTCGCGGTCGTGGGGGATCGTTATTTCCGCGCCCAGAAGGGGCTCAACGCGCTGAAGATCGAGTGGGAGGTCGGCGCCGCGGGCTCGACGAACAGCGAGCAGTTCCGAAGGGAATATGTCGAAGCCCTTGACCAACGGGGCACGGACGCGCGTCACGACGGCAATGTCGATGCCGCGATGGCGAGCGCCGCCAAGACGATCGAGGCGACGTACGACGTGCCGATCATCGCGCACGCGCCGATGGAGCCGCTGAACGCCATCGCGCATGTGCAGGCCGATCGTGTCGACGTGTGGGTCGGCACGCAGAACGCCGACGTCGCGCTGACGATGGCCGCGCAGGCGTCGGGGATGGCGCCCGAAAAAGTCTACATCCACAACACGTTCTCCGGCGGCGGCTTTGGCCGGCGTCTCGGGCCCGACGAGGTTTTCCAGGCGACCGCGGTTTCCAAAGCGGTCGGCAAGCCGGTGAAGCTCATCTGGACGCGCGAGGAGGAAATTCGCCAGGGCCGTTACCGCACGCAGGCCGCGATCCGCTTCAAGGCGGGGTTTGCCGCCGACGGAACGCCGGTCGCGCTCGACATGCGCAACTCGGCGGGCAGCGGGAACCCGGCCAACGTGCAAAACGGCGTCGACCCGCAGACGATCCAGGGCCTGATCAACACGGCCTACAAGCTGCCCAACTTCCGCGTCGTCTCCATCCTGAAGAACACGCATGTCCCGCTCGGTCCGTGGCGCGCGCCCGGTCACTCGCAGAACGTGTTCTTCATCGAAAGCTTCATCGACGAGATGGCGCTCGCGGCCGGCAAGGACCCGGTGCAGCTCAGGCGCGAGCTGCTGGCGCATCGCCCCGACTTCCAGCAGTTGATCGATGTGCTGGTGGAAAAGAGCGACTGGGGCAAGCCGATGCCTGCCGGCAAAGGGCGCGGCGTCGCGCTGCACGAGAGCTACGAGTCGAACGTCGGCATGGTCGCCGAGGTCACCGTGTCGGACGCGGGCGAGGTCAAGGTCGACCGCGTGGTCATCGCGTGCGATTGCGGCGTCGTCGTCAACCCGCGCGGCGTCGAGACGCAGCTCGAAGGCGGCATGATCTACGGCCTCTCGGCGGCGCTGTTCGGCAATATCACGATCAAGGACGGCCGCGTCGAGCAGGGCAATTTCGACACCTATCCCGTCGCGCGCCTGAAAGACGCGCCGAAGACGGAAGTCTACATCTCGCCCACGCCCGGCAAGCGGTGGGGCGGTGTGGGCGAGCCCGGCGCGACCATGATCCAGCCGGCGATAACCAACGCGATCTTCGCCGCGACCGGCAAGCGCCTGCGCTCGCTGCCGATCAAAGGGCAGGATCTCAAGCGCGGCGGCGTCGCCAGTCTCTAGACAACGCGTGTGTGATGGCCGGGGGCGACCCCGGCCATCGCATGTGCGTGATACTTGGCAACGCGCGGGTAACGCGAGCTGCCGGTCAGCTCGCGTTCGGGGCGAAGAGGGAAACGATTCGCTGTTAGGCGGAACAGGCGCCGACACCTTGCTAGGAGGTGCGGGCGACGACAACATGATGGTGGCCTAGGGCACGACGTATTCGCGAACTACCGCCGAGCAGTCTGCTTTCGCTTCGACCGCTTCTGGCATTTCTTCACATCGTCCAACAAGCACGCGAGACAACGCCTGACGGTGTAGTATTTCCCCTTCACGAGCGTTCGATGAAGCATCCACCCGACTTTCCGTTGGACATGCCCCCGGACGCATCTCCGCTTAGGCGGAGATTTGGGCTCCCCGAGCTCGAGGACGCGGGGGCGGCTCATGGCGCTGCCGCTTCGCCGGTACAGATCTCGGCATGGCTAGGAAACGGGGACTGCATCGGTTCTCCGACCTATCTGAGCTTGTGCCTTCAGCTCGGGGATGATCGGACGATCTGATAGGAGCGAGCCGGGACCGACGTCTTGTTACGACCTGCCAGAAAGTTGTTCGTGCATGTCCGGACCAGGCAGGAGGGACAGCGTATGGATAATCCTGCCGCCATCCGCCTCGGCAGGGATGCGAACACGAACGACCGCGAGGCGTTTGGAATCGCTCATATTCTTGAAGCAGTCCGCGTCGAGGGGGCGATGTAGGCCTTTCGTCCAATATCCACGCGGCCAAGGCTTAGCCAAGTTCGCTGGTGCTGGGCGCTCACTCGTCCAAGCGGCGACCCAAGGACCGGAAGGACCCTCCCCCCTCTACCTCCCCATCCGGTCTTTGGGGCGCGTCAATTCACTCGTCACCTAACTGCACGCCTCGCTCATCGGAAAGAGTGAGGCTTCCCTTGAGAGTGACATTGCGTTCGCACACCGATGACAGGGTCCCCCCATGTCCCGAGCGTTGCCGGCTGCATTAATTGTGAGCGCCTTGGTGTTAGGCGCTTGGTCTGCGAACCCTGCTACCAGCACGGTTCAGACAGAGGCAGTGGGGACCGTTGCAGCGGCAAGCAATCTATCGCCGCTACCGCCGGGAGGCGCCGCGGGGATCAAGAAAGCACAAGGTATTGAGGGCGACTCGTATTGGCTCGGAGCTGGGTTGGTGATCGGCGCCTTCATCATCATATGGGTCTTGATGGATATCGGCGACTCCGACGAAGCAACCGCTACGACGGGTACATGACGCCGCAGGAGCCAGTTGGCGATTAAGGATTTTCGCAGTCGCTGTAGATCATCTCAGAGGCGCGCCGGACGGGCATGGCAGTTCATCGTCAAGAACAGCCATTCCGTTGGCAATCAAGAGGCCGCCGCAAGTGGAATACGTACGGGGAGCGAAATGATGGCCGTCGCACCACCTTGGTCGGCATTGGAAATACTTAGCCGGCCGCCGTGAGAGTTGACGATTGTAGAGCAGATCGAGAGCCCGAGTCCGAGCCCGCGCTCCTTGGTCGTGTAGAACGGCTGGAAAAGTCGCCGCTGTTCTTCGGGCGCGATCCCGCGCCCGCGATCCGAGACAACGACCTCGACATATCCCTCTGTCATCATCCGCGTGACGATGGAAAGCCTGCGCCCCATCGGCGCACTTGAGGTCATTGCCTCCAACGCGTTCATCATCAAATTCAAAAGCACCTGCTGAATCTGAATGGAGTCGCCCGAGATCAGCGGCGGCTCCGGCATCAAATCGATATTCACGTTGATCCTGCGGCTGACCAGCTCCGAGTGAAGCAGCGTGAGAGTCGACTGAATCAGATCATTGAGATTGATCAAGACGGATTGGTGCTCTCCCTTTTTCAGCAACTTGCGCAAGCGGTGGATGACCTGGCCCGCGCGGAGATCTTCCTCGACGATGTCTTCAAGGATCTGGGTGATCGTCTCCTTGTCGTGCGATTCCATCGAAAGAAGCGATTGCGCCGCCTGGGCATTCGCCAGGATCGCCGCGAGCGGTTGGCCGAGCTCATGCGCAATGCCGCCCGACAGCTCGCCAAGCGCGCCGACGCGCATCAAATGCTCTATCTCGTCCTGATGACGCTCTGCCTCGGCCTCAGCGGATTTCCGCGCGGTGACGTCCGCAAAGACGCCGCTGATTTGCAACGGCTGTCCCAATTCGTCCGAGACCGTGCGCCCTCGGCACACATACCAACGCACGTCCTGTCCCGGTAGCGAGATGCGAAATTCGCTGCGGCGCAATCCCAACTGCGGGTCCACGCAGTCGCCAAAGGCTTGGCGGTCCTCGGGATGAACGGCGCTCCGAAACTCATCCAGAGTGAGTTGAGATTCGGGGGCAATGCCGAACATGGAGCGGCAGTGATCGGTCGCCCACAGACGGCCCGTAGCGATATCCACCCGCCAAAGGCCGAGATTCGTAGAGGCCGCGGCGAACGCCATGCGATCCTCGCTCTCCTTGAGCGAGCGCTCTGCGTCCTTCCGCTTGCGCATCTGGACGAGCAGCAGCGCGATAATGCCGACCAGCGCGGCGATGGCCAGAAGCGTGCCGATGACCTGACGTTGGTACAGCTCCCACACCGATGGCCGCTTGAATTCGACGGAGGTGCCCGGCGGAAGGTTGTTCTCCGAGAACCTCCAGCGTTCGAGCTGCCTCGCATCGACGCGATAGTGGAGAGGAAGCTTCGTTTGATGCGGAAGCGCAGACGGGTCCTTGCCGGCAAGAATCTCGAGCGCGAAGTCGGCGACCTTGATTCCTTGCTGTTCAAGGCTATCCATGTTGCCGCCGACGATGCCTCCACCGAGCAGGGTGACGACGGGAGAATAGACCGGAGCCGAGGACGCCTTCGCAGCATCCAAGGCAACTTCGCTCCCGATGCGATCCACGCCCAACCCATCGTCGAAGATGGGCATGAGCATCACGATTGCATCGGGCGGAAGCTGCGACAGCTCCTTCAGCAGCACATCGTAGCGAAGGCCGACCAAGCGCCTGGTGTCGTACTTATTCAGGAACGGTTGCAGCCCTGCGACCGCGTCCTGAAGCCACCCGCGGTCGCGACGGGAAGCTCCCGAAACGAGAACCAGTGTCTTGGCGTTGGGCTGGAGACGTTCGGCAAGGGCGAGCGTCCCGGCCCAGTCATATTCAATTACGAGGCCGGGGATATCCGCAGGGATATCCAAATCGGCCGCTATCGCGGGGGGCGTACAGCAATAGAGGATGGGGATATCGGGAGCGATTTCGGCCCGATGCCGAACCAAAAAGGAGGTTGCTCCCCGGCTGATCGAAATTATCAGGTCGGGCTTCGCTTGCGCGAATTTCCCGCCAAGGAATGGGACCAGCCGTTTCTCGTGCTCCGGGCCCGGAAACCGTCCGATGTCGAGGAAGTCGGTGAAGACGTCGATGGTTTCGGATGACGCCTCTTTCAGACGCGCCTTGAATGCTTCTACGGTTACATCTGCGCCCGGCTGCGTCGCGGTCAATCCTTGGAGCAGATAGATCCGCCGCGGACCTTCAGCAGCGATAGCTGGAAAGGCGATAGAGAACGCAAAGATAAGCACAAGCACCTGGATGCACCGCGATCGGCACATCGAACTGAGCAAGTTTGCGGCCTGCCCCCGGAAAAAACGACGACGCGTTTCGCACTTTATCGGCCCGCATGCCGCGCACGCCGCGCCGACGCGATAGACATGACGACGCTTCAATCCGGCGAAGAAGTTGGCCATGCCTCGTGCCCCGCGAGCGACGCGAACAATAGCATTAGAAGATCGTGGACCGAAGGTATCAGGTTATACGAATATTGCTGCCTGGTGGGCTGCATCGCATGTGCTACCGCGTGACGCTTGGCAACGCGCGGGTAACCCAAGCTGCCGGTTAGGTCGCGTTCGCGCTTCCGTACGCCGCTTCCTTCATCATGCCCGAGAGCGCGGCGTACGCTTCGGTCCAAGCCTGACGCAGCTCCGGCGTAAACTCATCGCCCAGACCCTTTTGCAGCGTATTCAACAGCGCGGCGCCGACGATGGGGAAGTGGGCCGGCTTGACGCCGTAGCCTGCATGTCGCTTCCCCAAGGCCTTGACCGGCTCAACGATGGCCTCCGGCCTGTGCAGCGAGCGGACGACCATGCCCAGAGCGGTGAAGACCATCTTCCGCTGTTCCGTCATGTCGGACTTGAACATTGTCCTTAAGGACGGATCGAGGGTGAACAGCTCGTCGTAGAAGATTTGCGGCACCTTATCGCCGAGCGGCGCTACCTTTTCGAAGCTTTCCTGAACCAAGGCTACCGAGTGCGCGTTCATTGTTGCCCCCTAAATTTGGACAGTCTCCATCCAAGACTCTGAAAATCGCAGGCCATGACAGGAAATGACACTGACGCAACATAAGCGAAGGGCCCGATGACCTCGCGTCATGGCGATCTGATCAAGGATCCGCTGTTGCCATTCCCCTCGAAGGCGACGGCGGAGACGAAGCGAGAATAGGTGTTTCCGCGCCCCGCGTCGAATCCAGCTTTACGGCTGCGGGTGACATCGAGAGCATCAACGTGGCCCAGGACAGGTGCTACCGCGTGAATCCGGAAGTCAGTTGCGTTCGATCTCGGGCTCGAGGTCGAGCTCGGCTCGGGCCGTCATATCGGCCGTCACCTCGACGGGAAGGCCCAACGTCAGATAGCGGGTCTTTGCGACGAAGAGGTCATAGGCGCCTTTCGCCACTCTTATTTCCGCGAGCCCGCGTTCATCGGTCACGGCTCGGTAGGGATGCAGCGCGACGCGCGCGCCCGCCAAAGGCTCCTGACTGATTTTATCGACCGCCTCCACCTTAACCAGACACTCGGGACGGTCGACGACCCGCAAGCTAAATTCCGTGGTGCCTTCGGCGTGCGGACGCTCAAGGTCCTTGCCGGCAGATTTCACGCTCCACTGGTAGAGACCGGCCGTGGATGGGGCTTCCAATTCGACCGCCGCAAAATAGAGGCCACTCGTGCCGGGCCAGATGTCATCCGACAGCACGCTCGTGGCGACCTTGGCGCCGCCTTGGTCGTAGATTTCAAAGGCCTTGTCCGCGAACACGCATTCGCTCGAGCACTTGATCCCGATCTTGATCGTGAATTTGTCGCCCGCGACCACACTGGGTGGAGCATCCCATGCAAGGACACGTGTCGTATGAGGCTTGACCGCGAATGAGATCGGCATCGACGCTTCCTCGTATGAAATGCCCTTCTTCACGACCGCCGGAGATAGCACCAACCAGACATGGTCGCCGGTCTTGAGCGGCGCTTTCAAAGCAAGCGTGCCGGCCGCGTTTGCATCGTCATCGGTCTCGGTGAGCTCCAAGACGCCGGCCTCGGCGCCCGCCTCGTCCTTGACCAGCAGGCGGTGCCCGGCCAAGTCGCATGAAGGGGCGCACGACACGCGAGCGTGGAGAGTCATCTCGGCCCCGGCATCGACACTGTCCGGCGAGACTTCAAGCGCGATGTCCACGTGACCGCGCGTCGGTTCTTTTCGCGAAGCCATGTTACCGCCGGCGCTCGTCCATCAGAACAATCGACCAACGCCTAGAGCGCTGCCGTCAGCTCCTTCGCGGCGTTGGTGCCCGCGATGTAGCCATGGACAAGCGCCCGACCCAAGCCGTGCTGGTTGCCGCCGCCGCTCGATTCGCCACCGGCGTAGAGACCGGGAATCGACTCGCCCTGCATGTCGATGACCTGGGCCCGACCGTTGATCCGAAGTCCGCCGTAGGAATCGTGCCACACGGGATAGACCGTCGCTGCATAGAACGGAGGCGTGCTGATCTTGTGCATCGGCGCATCCTTGCCGCGCGCGAAGTCCGGATCGGCGCCCTTGTCCACATAGGAATTCCATTTGGCCA
>Ga0137427_10001017_pt1 | contig 13180 bp, 9 predicted proteins | sample EasRivERMZT700_2_FD_102309 | JGI IMG/M metagenome (GOLD analysis project Ga0137427, IMG submission 102309) | Soil microbial communities from meander-bound floodplain in the East River, Colorado, USA - East River MetaG ERMZT700_2 | ecosystem: Environmental > Terrestrial > Soil > Floodplain ...
ATGACGGACATCAGCGGCGCAAGTAACAGCCCGGCCAAGACGACGAAGATGAATCCGGTATAGAACGCAGGCTTCGACTGGGTGAAGAACAGAAGAACGCCTGATGTTGTTAATAGGCCTAAGGCTGCCAGCTTTCTCAGTCGATTCTCGCCATCGGAAAGCACCTGATATTTGCCTTTTTGCAGGGCGCGAACCGGATCGACCCGGGCGGCGCTGCGAGCCGGTATCCAGGCGGCCACTACGCTTGTACCGACTCCAAACACGAATGCCGTCGCGAGCAGCCATTGTTCGACGGCGACTTCGTCTACGCGTTGAGCAACTCCTGCCACCTGTCCGGTAAGTTCTCCCATGTAGGTGGACAGGCCAACAGCCATAGCCATTCCCGCCAGCACACCCAGTGTCGAACCGACGACTCCGGCAACTGCACTTTCGAGCAGAAACAAACGACGAACCTGACTTTGAGAAGCGCCCAGCGCTCGAAGGATTCCAATCTCCGATCGGCGTTGCGTCACCGCAATGGCGAACGAGTTATAGATAATGAACATGCCGACGATCAGGGCAAACAGACTGGAGATCATCGTTGCCGTCGTGTAGCTCCTCATCAACGCGTCGAAGTGCTGGCCGCGAGATGACGGTGGCTCGACCTCGAAGCCAGGTCCAAGTACACGTTGTATAGCGGCCCTGCAATCCTCGATCGACACACCATCGGCCGCTTTCAGGTCAATTCGATCGAACCGGCGGCCGCGTCCAAGCACCAACTGGACGGCGTAGATATCCATGATGGCGAGATTTCCGCCGAACGCCTGCGACAATCCCTCTGACGCCATGATTCCGCGAATCGTGAATTGTTTTTCACCCGCGACCGTACGAAGCGGAATGCGGGTGTTGACGGAATAGCCGTTGCGCTCGGCAAACTCCTTCGTAACGAGCAGAGAATCCGGCTGTGCGAGGAATACCAGAGGGTCATCGATGATGCTGTCGTCGGCGCTATCCAGTGCGTAATCCCGGAGGCTTCGATCGCCGGTCATATCGATGCCGAGAATGAGAAGGTTTCCCTCACCCGGAATGGAGGTTTCTACGGTGGCTTCGATGACGGGAACGGCGACGCTGACTTCGGGAATGCTTTGAACCTGTTCCAGGACGGATTCGTGAAATCCGAATTCTCCGGCCCAGATTTGGAGTTGTGTCGTTCCGGCAATACGTTCCACGGTTTTGTCGAAGGCGTTATGGACGCTGCTGTTCGCAGCCTGCATCGCGACGAAGACCGCGACGCCCAGGACGATTCCCATGATGGTCAGCGCCCATCGCAGCACGTGTCGTTTCAGATAAGGCCAACTGAGCAGGCGTAACAGCATCATCGGCGTTCGTCCTTCTCAATGCGTCCATCCCGAAGCTTGAGGGTGCGCGCGCACTGTCCGGCAACACCCATATCGTGCGTGACGATCAGAACGGTCGAGCCGAGTTGTTTGTGCAAGTCCTGGATCAGTTTGAGGATTTCTTCGCCGGTTCGCGTGTCGAGGTTGCCGGTCGGTTCGTCCGCCAACAGAATTGGAGGGTATACCGACAATGCTCGAGCAATCGCGACTCGTTGACGCTCGCCACCCGAAAGTTCTTCAGGAAGATGGTCCACTCGATGCCCAAGTTGCACCAACTCCAGGAGTTCTCTGGCGCGGTCGTCGATTTTTTTACGCGGCCAGTTTCGAAGATGCAGGGGCAGCGCCACGTTTTCAGTGCAATTGAGAGTTGGCAGGAGATTGAAGAACTGAAAAATGAACCCGATTTTGTCGCGACGGATCCGCGTCAACTCGTCATCCGGGAGTTTTGCCAGACTTCGACCCTCGATCTGGATCTCGCCTGCACTCGGTTGGTCCAGTCCGCCTATAAGATTCAATAATGTCGATTTTCCCGAACCGGACGGTCCAACGATCGAAACAACTTCGCCTTTGGAAATATGAAGATCGACGTTTTCTAAAGCAGTGGCTTTTCGCTTTCCGTCGAAGACCTTCGAAACACGCTTCAACTCAATCATCTGGGCAATGATAGCAGGGACAGGTGCGGGTTGTAGCGGCGGTCTATGACCGCCGATCCGTCAAATGGTTCGTGCTAGAATCCTTCACTTCAGGGGGATCCATGGTGAAACGGAATTATCGCTCCGCAGTAGGGGTATTGCTGGCGATTCTGCTGGTCTCGACCTCGCTTCAGGCCCAGGGCAGGATTACAACTCCGAAGGAACAATTCGGATTCAACATTGGCGACGACTATGTACTCGTTAATTACACGGATTACGAGAAGTACATCAGGAAACTCGACCAGGAATCCGATCGAATGACGCTTCAAGTGATCGGAAAATCCGAAGAAGGCCGGCCGATGTATCTCGCTGTAATTACCTCGCCCGAAAACCATAAGAAGCTCGACAGGTACAAACAGATAACAAAACAGCTGTCGCTGGCAGAAGGACTGACGGACGTACAGGCGCGAGCGCTGGCGCAGGAAGGGAAGACCATCGTCTGGATCGACGGCGGTCTTCACGCGACGGAAGTTCTTGGAGCTCAGCAACTGATCGAAATGCACTATCAGATGCTCAGCCGGAATGATCCGGAAACCATGAGGCTGCTGAACGACACGATTATCCTGCTGTGCCTCGTCAACCCGGACGGCATGGAACTTGTATCCAACTGGTACATGCGTAATCCTGACCCGAAGATGCGATCCACGGCTGGTGTGCCGGAGCTGTACAACAAGTACGCCGGTCACGATGACAATCGCGACTTCTTCATGGTGAACCTCTCCGAGTCCGACGCGATCAATCGCGTGCTTTACCGAAATTTCTTTCCGCAGATCATGTACAACCACCACCAGACAGGACCGGCCGGAACCATCATGTTCTCGCCGCCGTTTCGCGATCCGTTCAACTACAACTTTGACCCGTTGGTGGTCTCAGAGTTGGACGAGGTGTCGGCTGCTATTCATAGCCGCATGATCGAAGAAGGAAAGCCCGGCGTGACCATGCGTACGGGCGCAAACTATTCCACCTGGTACAACGGTGGACTCCGCACGACGACGTACTTTCACAACATGGTCGGTATCCTGACGGAGACGATAGGCAGTCCAACGCCGATCGAAGTTCCATTGATCTTCCGCAATCAACTGCCTCGGAACGACCTGCCGTTTCCAGTTCCTCCCCAGGTATGGCGTTTCCGGCAATCGATCGATTATTCGATCACCGCGAATCGAGCCATTCTGGATGTCGGGTCGCGGAATAGAGAGCGGTACCTCTACAACATGTACGTGAAGGCGAAGAATTCAATCGAGCGCGGCAACCGCGATTCATGGACGATCACGCCAAAACGTCTTGCCGCAGTCGAAGCGGCAGCGCTGGCGGAACGCCAGGGACAGCGCGGCGCCGCTCCGGCCGGCCAGCGCGGAGGAGGCGGTCGAGGTAGCTATACAGGCTCGGACGCTCAGAAATATTGGAAGATGGTTCAGAGCCCGGAAAACCGCGATCCCCGTGGATACGTTCTACCGTCGGATCAGCCGGATTTTCTGACTGCGGTTAAGTTCCTCAACACGCTAATCAAGAACGGTGTCGCCATTCATCGCGCGACAGCAGCGTTTACTGTCGCGGGTAAGAGCTACCCTGCCGGATCCTACGTCGTGAAGACTGCACAGGCGTATCGTCCGCACATTCTCGACATGTTCGAACCCCAGGATCATCCGGACGACTTCGCGTATCCCGGCGCGCCTCCAACTCCGCCTTACGACAACACGGGTTGGACGTTAGCGTTTGAAATGGGAGTAAAGTTCGACCGTATTCTCGACGGGTTCGAGTGTCCTTGCCAGAAACTTCCCGTCGAAGAACTGAAGCCACCGGCCGGAAGAGTAACAACAGTTTCGAATGCGGCCGGTTATCTTCTAAGCCATGATGCCAATGACGCGTTTTTAGCGATCAATCGGCTGGTTGCGGCCAACGAAAATGTCTACTCGGTCAAGAATTCCTTCACAGCGAACGGCAAAACCTATCCAGCTGGTACGCATTTCATTGCTGCGAAAGCGACCACGCTGCCAATGCTGCAGAAGTTGTCGGCCGAGGTTGGTCTGAATTTCGAAGCGACGGCTGCTAAACCGGTTGGCGAAGCCCTGATGCTTCGTCAAATGAAGGTGGGGCTCGTCGATCGTTACGGCGGATCCATGCCAAGCGGCTGGATCCGTCAGCAGCTCGAGCGGTTCAGTTTCAGTTTCGAGCAGGTCTTCCCGCCGATGCTCGATGCGGGAAACCTCGCTCAGAAGTACGACGTACTCATTTTCCCGGATGACGCGCTTCAGGGCGGAGGTGCGGGCGACTTAACCAATGTTCCACAGAAGTTTGCCGAACGCATCGGATCCTTCACCGATGCCAGGACACTCCCCCAGGTCAAAAAATTCATCGAAGACGGTGGAACGGTGCTTCTGATCGGTGGCGCAACCAGTCTGGCTTACCGACTCGGGGTTCCTGTCACTAACGCTCTCGTCGAGACCGATGGACGGCCGTTGCCTCAGACCAAGTTTTATATTCCGGGTTCGATTCTTCAGGCCAAGGTCGATAACACGATTTCCCTCGCCTGGGGGATGCCGCCGCGAGCCGACTTCTTCTTCGATAGCAGCCCTTCGTTCAAGCTGAAACCCGAAGCGGCGGCGGCGGGCGTGAAAGGGATCGTGGTGTTCGACCTGGAATCACCGTTGCGAAGTGGTTGGGGATTCGGTCAGAACTTCTTGAAGGATTCCTTTGCGGTTGTCGAGGCTCCGCTGGGCAAAGGCAGGGTGTATCTGTTTGGTCCCGAGATCATGTTCCGCGGTCAGCCGCACGGGACATTCAAGTTCATGTTCAACGGCATCTATTACGGCCGTACTGAATCCGTGAACCTGAGTCAGCAATAAAAACCGGCGGTCATAGACCGCCGGTCTTTACTTCTTCAATCGTTCTTCCAGCTGGTCCACTTGTTTCTTGATGCCTTCCGGCAATCGAACTCCAAATTTCGCAAAGTATTCGCGCATGTTCGGGATCTCATTGCGCCAGCCCTCGACATCGACGGTGAGCAACTTAGCGACGGTGGCGGGCGAGACGTCCATGCCGCGAGTATCCAGGTCGTCAGGAGTTGGAAGTCTGCCGATCGGGGTGTCCACTGCGTGGCCGGTTCCATTGCAGCGTTCGAAAATCCATTTCAAAACGCGGCTGTTGTCGCCGTAGCCGGGCCACATGAACTTTCCGTTCTCGTCCTGACGGAACCAGTTGACTGAAAAAATCCTGGGCAGCTTCGCACCAGCCTTTTCGCCGATCTTCAGCCAGTGTGTGAAGTAGTCGCCCATGTTGTAGCCGCAGAACGGCAGCATGGCCATTGGATCGCGTCGAAGCTGGCCGACTTTGCCGGCCGCTGCGGCTGTGGTCTCGCTGCTCGTGGAAGCGCCCAGAAATGTACCGTGCTGCCAGTCGAACGCTTCGATCACCAGCGGTACTACGTTCGCGCGACGACCTCCAAACAGGATAGCGTCGATCGGCACACCACGCGGATCCTCCCATTCCGATGCAATCGCCGGACATTGTCGCGCGGGAGTTGTGAAGCGGGCGTTGGGATGCGCGGCTTTCCGGTTTGTGGCGGGCGTCCAGGGCCGTCGCAACCAATCCAACAACTCCGGTGGTTTTTCGTCCGTCATGCCTTCCCACCAGACGTCGCCTTCTGGAGTGATCGCGCAGTTCGTAAAAATCGAGTTTCGTGTGATCGTGCGCATCGCGTTCGGATTCGACGTCATTCCTGTGCCCGGAGCGACGCCAAAAAATCCCGCTTCAGGATTGATGCCGTACAGGCGGCCATCCGGCCCAAATTTCATCCAGCAAATGTCGTCGCCTACGGTTTCGACTTTCCAACCGGGAATCGTCGGGATCAACATGGCCAGATTGGTTTTGCCACAAGCGGATGGAAATGCGCCGGTGATGTACTTGGACTGTCCTTCCGGATTGGTGATCTTCAAAATCAACATGTGCTCAGCAAGCCAGCCTTCGTCATAGGCTTGAACCGACGCGATACGCAACGCATGACATTTCTTGCCCAGCAAAGCGTTTCCACCGTAGCCCGATCCGTACGACCAAATCTCGCGAGTTTCAGGAAAATGGCAGATGTACTTTTGGTTCGGATCGTTGGGCCAGGTGGCATCCTGATCGTTGGCGCCGAGCGGAGCGCCTACCGTATGGAGACCCTTGACGAATTCACCGTCAGTCCCCAGGTTCTGGAGTACTTTCTCTCCGACGCGCGCCATGATGTGCATGTTTGCGACGACGTATGGCGAATCGCTAATCTCGATGCCTGTCTTTGAGATCGGTGAACCGAGAGGACCCATGCAGTACGGGATGACGTACATCGTCCGTCCGGTCATTGCGCCACTGAAAAGCTCCGTAAGCTTCTGCTTCATTTTAACGGGGTCTTCCCAGTAGTTGTTCGGTCCAGCGTCCTCTTTTTTGATGGAACAGATAAAGGTGCGGTCTTCAACGCGAGCGACATCGGCCGGGCTTGACCTCACGAGAATGCTGTTGGGTCTCTTTTCCTGGTTGAGTGGGATTGCGGTTCCCGACTGAACCATCAGTCGCATCATTAACTGGTACTCCCTGTCGGAACCATCACACCAGTAAATGCGATCCGGCTTCGTCAGAGTCGCCACTTCCTTAACCCATTGCAAAAGATTCTTGTTTTGGACCTTATCGGAGACGTCGTTCGACACTAAATCGTGCGTTTGTGCAGTTGGCATTATTGATCTTTCCATTTAATGCGATGATAAGTACTCAATTGCAGGTCATAAGGGTAACCGACCAAAGAACTTAGTTACATACAAATTGTGCCAAAAGAGCCCCAGTTTTGCACAACTCTAACAATTCTAAGGATCTCCAAATGCCTATATCCGATTACCTCAAACAGGTGCGCGCCAAGGTTGGGCACGACTTGCTGGTGCTTCCGTCCGCTGCTGTCGTCATACAGGACGATTCGGGCCGAGTTCTTTTTGGTCTGCACTCTGACAAGCACGTTTGGGTCGTTCCCGGAGGCCTGATTGAACCTGGAGAGTTGCCGGCGGACGCGGCAATTCGAGAAACGTGGGAGGAGACAGGGCTCTTGGTGGAAGTTACCGGGATTCTAGGCGTCTTCGGCGGCCGCGAGCTGACGATTCATTACGCCAACGGTGATATGGCATCTTACGTCGGGACAATTTTTCGAGGGCAGATGATCGGCGGTGACCTGAAGCCGGACGGCACGGAGATCGTCGAGGTCAAGTACCTGACACGCGACGAATTGGAACGACTTCCTCATGCTCAATGGATGGATGTAGCCATGGACGCGCTTTTCCAGTCGACCGCTGAACCCAGATTTCAGCCCGCTACCTGGAAACCTAAGTGAAGTGCGCGGGCCGGCTCGCACGACCGGGGAATCGGAGATTGGACGAATCCTGCAACTCAAAACCGAGATCCCGAAATCTTGAATTGGACGAAATGGGGTCTGGCGCTTTTTTATCAGATTTACGCGCCTGACCCCGAATTTCGTCCAGTTTGAGATTTCGGGATCTCGGTTTTGAGTTGCAGGATTCGTCCAATCTCCGATTTCCCCTGTCGCGCGACTCGGCTGGCCTAGCCGCGGAGCGAAACGATCGGGTCCACCCTCAAGGCTCTGCGAGCTGGAATATAGCAGGCAACCAACGCCACTATTGCAATCACCAGCGTCACCGAACTGAACGTCAGGGCATCCGTTGGAGTCACTTCATACAGCAGCGTTCGCATTAAACGACTTATTGCCCAGGCTGCTATCAAACCGGGACCGATACCTCCACCTATCAGTCCTGCTCCCTCCAAAAGTATGAGCCGCAGAACGTCTCCAGGTTGCGCGCCCAAAGCCGACCTCAAACCGATCTCATGAGACCGAAGACTTACGGCGTAGGACATCACACCATACACACCGATAGTCGACAGGATCAGGCCAATCAACCCAAACCCGCCGAGTAACAAAGTCGCCATTCGAGGGCGAGCCAACTGATTGCCAACGACGTCTTCCATGGTGGACACATCCGAGATCGGCGCATTCGATTCGAGTTCCCAGATTCGGTCGCGTATCACGCCAGCCAGATTTGTGCCGCCGGCATCGGTACGCACTACCAGAGTCATGTACGAAAAGTGTGGCGCTGGATTCGAGAGAAAGCCTTCTGCCTGCAACAGGGGTATATACAATTCACTGCCGGCCTGGTCCGTCCAGCCCTGTTGCTTTACCGTTGGAACCACTCCGACGATCGAGATCCACGGCGACTGTGGGCCCGGCCTGATTCTCTTGCCGATGGCGTCCTCGGCCGGAAAATACCGTCGCGCCATTGCTTCGTTCACGATCGCCACGGAGGGTGAAGCGGTTGTATCGCGATCGGTGAAGTCGCGACCTTGCAGGGCGATAGCCATCGTTTGAAAGTACCCGGGATAAACGACACGATATGCCGCTGCAGGTTGATCTTCAGGTTTAGTCACAGTCATCCCTTCGATGCCGAACGGCACGGTCCAAAGGTCGCCAGCCAGTGGCAAATGATTGATCAAACTTGCACCCGTTACACCGGGAAGAGATCGGATTCGATCGACGATGGCGGGGTAAAAAGTCACACGCTTAGGTCCTGGCGACTGACTGGTTCCCGCGACAGATACAGTCATGGTTAATAATTGATTTGTCGTGAATCCGGGATCAACGCTCTGAAGATTGACGAAGCTGCGAAGCATCAATCCCGCGCCGATGAGCAGGACCAGAGCCATCGCAACCTCCGCCGCTACGAGAATTCGTCGACGCCAATGTGTCTGGTGGCCTCCGGTCGAGCGGCCGCCATCCTTCAAGGCGTCGTTGATGTCTGTTCGAGAGGCCTGAAAAGCCGGTACCGCACCAAAGAGAAGAGTGGCAATGACGGACAACGTCAGAACAAAAGCGAGAACGGGTGCGTCGATCGAGATAGTTCCCTGTCGCGGGAGAAGGTCGATCGGAAGGCCGGAAACAAGCATCCGAAGACCGACGAATGCCAGGATCAGTCCAAACGTAGCTCCCACCGCCGCGAGCAGGGCATTCTCTTTAAATAGCTGTAAAACGAGTCGGCCGCGTGTCGCTCCCATCGCAGAACGTACCGCCATTTCACGGGCTCTGGCATTCCCTCGGGCCAGCAGCAGGTTTGCAACGTTCGCACAAGCGATCAAAAGAACGAATCCGACGGTGCTTAGCAGAATGATCAGTGAAGGTTTGACGTCGCCGACGATCTTTTCGTGCAATGGAAGAACTTGCAGTGGCGGCTCGGTTCGAATGGATGGCCGCTTCTCCGCGATGCGTTTTGTGATGAGGTCCATTTCACTGCGTGCTTCCTGCATGCCCACATCGTCCTTCAGGCGAGCGAATACGCGTAAAGAACGTGCTGCGCTATCGCGCCGGTTTCCAAACGGTAATGGCGCCCAGACCTCCGCTCGGGTCGCCCAAAAAAGCGGGAATTCAAAGTCGGGAGGCATAACGCCGATGACCTGATAGATGCGGCCATCGAACGTCAGCGTCTGTCCAACAACCGCCGGATTCGAGCCGAAGCGCCTTCGCCAAAGTCTGTCACTGAGGACGACAAATGCGGCGCCATCGGGTTGTTCTTCCTTCGCCGTGAACGTTCGTCCTAAAGCGGGCTGCACGCCAAGCATTTCAAAAAGATTGTCGGCCACCCGAACTCCCCGCAATTGCTCGGGCTGATCACCGCCTGTCAGATTTGGAGTCCAGTACTCGGCTGCGCTGACGTGTTCAAAAACGGTGTTCTGCTGTTTCCAGTCGAAGTAGTCCGCGGGCGACGCCGGATTCTCGCCTCCGTACAACGCAACAACAAGGCGGCTCGGGTCGACATATGGCAACTTGCGGAACAGTACGGCATTGGCGACGCTGAAAATCGCCGTGGTCGCACCGATACCAATCGCGAGCGTCATTATTGCAATGACTGCGAAACCGGGGGACTTCATCAACGACCGTATGGCCACACGTAGACTCATGCGTTGACAGAAACAAGGGAATCGGATTGGGTTGGCAATATCGGCAAGTCCGGGACAAACCTGGTCGCGGATTTGTGGATAAATCTTGCCTGGGCCCCTCACTACCGCTCGGGTACTGTTGAGTTCCCGGCCCCGCGTGTTGGTAATCGATTGCCTCGAGCGTTAGGACAACAGTACCCGAGCGGTAGCGAGGGGCCCAGGCCGTCCGCTGCCTTGGAGCGTTGAGTTGACCCCGTTGGCGTACCTCATCACCTTTCGCTGCTATGGCACCTGGTTACACGGCGATGATCGCGGATCCATCGACGATTTGACCAATCGCTGGTGTGAAGCCAAGTGTCCGCCGAATCGTCAGCGTCGCAGTCGCAACAGTGAGTTACTCCGACACCCAGCCATGATTCTGGATCGCCAGCAACGAGAAGTCGTTGCGCTAAGCATTCAAGAGACGGCTGATCGGCATGACTGGTTAATCTACGCCGTCAACGTTCGTACCAATCATGTTCACGTTGTGGCGGGTGGTTCCGTAGCGCCTGAGGAGATTCTGAGTTCGTTCAAGGCGAATGCTACGCGTGCAATGCGTCAAACCGGATCTTGGGCTGGAGACTACAGGCCTTGGTCTGCCGGCGGCAGCAAACGTTATTTATGGAGCGAAGACAGCGTGCGCCGTGCCATCGAGTACGTTAACAACCAGGACCATCACAGCTGATAGAGCATCAAATACACCATGACGCCTGTTATGGAGACATACATCCACATCGGAAACGTCCATTTCGCGAGACCTGTATGCCGAGCCAACTGGTTGGCGACTCCGAGATAGGCCGTGCGCAAAACCATCGGAACAATCACCGCAGCCAGCACGGTATGACTGAGCAGCAGTGGGAAATACACCGCACGGATCCACCCTTCGTGAGCGAATCGCACCGATCCAACGTTGTAGTGATAAACCAGGTAACAGGTGAGAAACACAGCCGAAACGCCCAGCGCGGAAATCATGCAGGCTTTGTGCGCTTTGATGTTCTTCTTCTTGATGAAGTACACACCTGCTCCGACAAGCAGGAATGATGTGAAATTCAACGTCGCATTGACGGCCGGAAGGTCCGTAACGCTCATAACAGTCTCTTAGCTTCGGCTATCAATGTGTTCAGCGCATCTTCTTCCGTTCCACTGAAGTAACCGCGAATCCGTCCATCCCGATCCACCAGCACGAATCGCGCGCTGTGAGTAATCGGTTCCGCCTCGGTACCTTGTGTGTCATCAACACCCAGCTTGAATCCCTTGATTGAAAGGTCATGCAGGGCCTGCTTATCGCCGGTGAGAAACATCCAACGACTGTCAGCACCATACTGCTTCGAATAGTGGGCAAGGACTTCCGGGGTATCGCGTGAAGGATCGACGGTGATCGAGACAAGCTGAATTTCGGCAGGCAGGGTATCCTGCAGCTTCCGCATCTGGCTCGACATCATCGGACACATTCCTGCGCATGATGTGAAAATGAAATCGGCAATCCACACTTTGCCACGCAGATGGTCGTGCGTGACGACGCGACTGCTGCTATCGATCAGGGAGAACTGAGGCACATGTCCATAGTCCGGTTCCTGCAGCGCAACATTCGTTTCGCTCGATCGAAGACGTCCAATCCCGATGATCAGCAGACCTGCAGCCGCCACGCCGATACCAATTCTTAATCCGATGCGGCCGCTGCCGTTTCCAATCCCGAACATCATCGCTTGTCCAGCATCATTAAGATGAGCAACGCAGGCAGGTACGCGACGGATATCAGCAACAAGCGGCGGGCATGTGTGTTGGAACGGAACAACGACAGCGCAAATCCGTAGGCAAGGTAGACAAATCCGAACAATATCGCGCCAATCAAATAGAAGGTCCCAGTAACGCCAAATAGGGTCGGCAGAACACTTATCGGGATAAGGGCGCAACAGTAGAGCAAAATCTGCCGTCCAGTACTTTCGCCGCTTCGATGGACGATGAATCCACCCCGTGCGTAATCCTCCGTATAAATCCAGGCAATGGAGAAGAAGTGTGGCATCTGCCACAGGAAAAGAATCGCAAACAACGCCCCTGCGGTCAGATCCATTGTCCCTGTCGCTGCCGTCCAGCCCATGACTGGTGGAATCGCTCCGGGAACTGCTCCTACCAACGTGCAGAGCGTCGTCCTGGTCTTTAGCGGTGTATAAACAAAAATATACGCCGCAAGAGTAGATAGCCCGAGTACTCCCGTAATGGGATTGACGAAGACGACCAGGTACGCGGTTCCGAGGGTAGACAGAATAGAAGAGAACAGCAGCGCTTCATTGGGTAGAAGGCGTCCGTCGGGAAGTGGACGATTTCGTGTACGGACCATTCTCGCGTCCAGGTCGCGCTCAATGTACTGATTCAGCGCACTTGCTCCGCTCGCAACCAGCGCTGTCCCAACGATCGTATGCAACAGCGGCAGTACGGGAATGGTTTGAAGAAACAAGAGCCAGGGTTCGCCCTTTTGGGAACCCATATAGAACCCGACAATCGTTGTGATCAGCACCATTAGTGTGATCCGCGGTTTTGTCAGCTCGACAAAATCCGCAACGCGCGCGCGACGATTGGTCAAGCCGACTTCAGTTACTTCCATGCGGGTTCTCTGAACGGATAGACGAGAGCCGGACGTCGCTTCGTTACTATCCCGATAGCTCGGACCGTCAAGAGGAACGACGTGCCGAGAATGAGCGCACCAGTGGCTACATGCGCTGTCGTGGGAAGCACGCTTTTAGCTGTCCAGACCGTAAAAGCTCCTAGGGTTAGCTGAACCGTCAGCAATGTGAACATGAAAGCAGCAGGTCTATAGAGCAACGGATGACCGGCGTAACTACGGCGAATGCGTGAAAAAGTCCAGACGATCATTGTTGCAACGACAAGAGCTCCCATACGATGTGCAAAGTGTATGACAACCTTTTCGGATGTGAACGCGGGAATAATACGTCCGAAAGCGAGGGGAAAATCCGGGATAGCGAGGCCGGCATCCGTATGCCGCATCAACGCCCCCAGGATGAGCTGCCCGTAAACCGCTGCCGTGGTTGAGATGCACAGTGTGGATAGCCTGACGCCGCGAGTCTGTTCCTCAACTGACGGCAACCCTTGCTTCCATGA
>Ga0137427_10001018_pt1 | contig 13176 bp, 11 predicted proteins | sample EasRivERMZT700_2_FD_102309 | JGI IMG/M metagenome (GOLD analysis project Ga0137427, IMG submission 102309) | Soil microbial communities from meander-bound floodplain in the East River, Colorado, USA - East River MetaG ERMZT700_2 | ecosystem: Environmental > Terrestrial > Soil > Floodplain ...
CTCGAGCCTTTGATCCCCGTCTTTAACTCCCTGAGAGTGCAGACGATGGCGGCGAACGGGATGGTGGATCAAGCGGTGCGCGACTGGCTGGCGGTCAGGCCCAATGTCACGGCCAGCAGGGGGTTTCTCATAGCCGCCTATGCCCACCTCGGGCGCTTTAGTGACGCGATGGACATTCTTCCGAGTGGAAGTTCCCCCCCGGAGGGTCTTCCTGCTCAGCGTTGGCCTCAAGCCCAGATCGACGCGGCGGTGCAAGTGCTGCGTGCGACCGCGAACAAGACCGCCCCTCCGGCGCGGCTGCCCGATTTCGAGGGGGATTTGGCCTTTATCTATGCCTACACGAGCACGCCGGAACACTTGCTCGACTATATCGAGAACGAGACGAAGGCGGGCACCCCTTTTATCTTGCGAGACATCTGGTGGCCGGTGCCGTCGAGCCTGCGCAAGACCGAGCGTTTCAAGACGCTCGTGCGCAATTTCGGTTTCGTCGATGTCTGGCGCGTGCGCGGCTGGCCCGATCTCTGCCGCCCCGTCGGCGCCAACGATTTCGCCTGCGAGTGAGACGTTGGCTTGCATCCTGCCGGTCGGGTTTCCGGTAACGCTGATTTTCTTGACAAGTCTGTCTTGAGTTCGAGCACGGCACCGAAGGAGGCGGCGCGAGGAGGAATATTTTAGAAAAAATCCAACCGGGGAGACGCCTAGGTGCATCCGACGACATCACAGCTTTGCGTCCGCGGTTCGCGACTGACTGCGCTGTTGTTGGGAACGGCCTCATTCCTGACGCTGGCTCTGGCGGAGGGTGCTTATGCAGGGGAAGCGGTCGCCCAGTCGGAAGAAATTCCCGAGACGGTTCTCATTACCGGCTCGCTGATCCGCGGCACCGCGCCAGTGGGCGTTCCATTGGTCAATCTCTCGCCGCAGGATTTCGCGAGGACTGGGACGCTGACAGCGTCGGACCTGTTCCGCACCATCCCGCAGTTCAACGTGAGCCCCGGCCCGGTGGCGACGGGAGTCGCCAACAACGAACGCGGCGTTCGCGTCAACCTGCGCCAGCTCGATACCGGCTCGGCGCCACGCTCGCTGATGATGATCGACGGCATGCGCTATCCGCACCAGGGAAACGGGCTCTGCCAGATCGACCCCTCGATCATTCCCGCCTTCGCGATCGAGCGCATCGACCTCTTGTTGGACGGCGCCTCGGCGACCTACGGCTCGGACGCCATCAGCGGCGTGATCAACATCATTTTGAAGCGCAATTTCGACGGCGCCATGGTCGAGGCCGGCTGGAAATACGGCAAGGGCGGCAACACTCAGTACCTTGCCTCGGGCATGTGGGGCCGGACCTGGGACGGCGGCCAAGTGACGCTGAGCTATTCCTGGTTCGACATCGCGCCCACACACGGGAACTTCCATTCGAAATTGACCTACGACCACAGGCCGTGGGGCTTTGACGACAGGCGGCAGATCGGCTCCTCGATACCGGGCACGATCTCCACCGGCGGTCAGAACGGGCTTACAATGCCCGATCCGAACAACCCCTCGGTGCAGATTCCGAACCCGCAATATCCCGGAAACCTCGGCACCAACTGCCAGAACTGCTACGCCATCCCGCGCGGCACCGGCTTCGACTGGGACCCCGGTGCAAGCGGCGTTGGTCCGTTGTTGCCGGGCAGCGCTCCGACGCTGAATTGGGCGACGTTCAACGATCCCGCAAACAGCGGCAGCAACGGCACGCGCAATGTCTTCAACCCGTACGAGATCACCTATTACAGCGCAGCCATACAGTACACCGGCGGCGTGATTACGGTCGATCAGCGGCTGACCAGCAATGTCTCGTTCTATGGCGAAGGCATCTGGGGCATGCGCCGGTCGAGCTTCATCGCCAACGACAACGGCCACCAGATTGCCTACCCGGTTCCGACCTTCAACCCCTACTACCCTGCGGGCGCGCCGAGCGGACTGCGCTCCGCTTACCATTTGGGCATCGAGCGGCCCAAGATCGAGAGGGCCTATGCGATGGCGCAGCGCTATCAGCTCGGCCTGAACATCGCGTTGCCCGCGGATTGGGCGATGCAGGTCTACTTCTCGCACACCAAGGACAAAGAGTATTTCAACAACACCAACGACGTGATCAAAGCCTCGGTGTCCACAGCACTCGGCTGGACGATACCGGTGACTGCTGCCGGCGGTACGAAGCCGGCGATCGCGACGTGGACCAAGCCCGGCAGCGTGCCCTATCTGAACCTGTTCTGCGACCCGACGGCTTACCGGTGCAACTCCGACGCCACGCTGAACTACATCTCCGGCATCAACGAGACCTCCGAATATCTGCACGTCAGGGAGCGCGGCATCAAAGCCGACGGCCCGCTGTTCGATCTGCCGGGCGGCACGGTGAAAATGGCCATCGGCGCCAACATGACCACATACAACTTCCTCATCCAGCAGATACAAACGAATCAGGCGAATCCGACTGTCACCATCACCCAGGATCCGCGTACGCGTGAGGTGTGGGCGGGCTTTGCCCAGCTGAATGTTCCGATCTTCAGCGAGCAGAACGCTCTTCCGCTACTGCGGCGGCTGGAGTTCGAGGCGTCATGGCGTCATGACCAGTACGACGACGTGGGCGGCACCAGCAACGCGAAGCTGGCGTTCAACTGGGCGCCGATCAATGATTTCTTGATCCGCGGCGCGTGGGGGCAGTCGTTCCGGGCGCCGAATTTCGGCGAGTTCTCGCCCGTCTCCAATGTCGCCTGGCAGGGACATAATTTTGGTCAACTCTATCCTCAAAATACCGTCCCCATCACCATCGCTTGCGTAGGCACAGGGCCTGGTGCAGCGCCTCCGGCCGGTTCAGGGGCGGACAAGCTTTTCCAGGCGGGCTTCGCGTGCGGTTCCGCACTTGGGGGAATTTCGCTCGGCACCGGCGGCCGTGTGGCAGTGGACACCGGGATGCGGAAATATACCAATACCGCGGACCAGGTCCTGGATCCCGAGAAGGCCGTCAACTGGTCCATCGGCTTCGACTATACGCCATCCGGATTTCTCACCGGCCTGAACCTCCAGGCGACCTATTACATCGTCAAGATCAACGGCATCCTAGGCGGTCTCGGCACGGGGCGGTTCAACGATCAATCCTTAGGCTTCGTCTACTTGACCCCGGAAGACATGCGGGATCCAGTGACGGGCGCAGCGTTGTGTGCAGGGCAGAATGCAACGCCGTGGGACTGCGCGCCCTTCCAGGAAGTGGTCGCCAAAGTCCTCGCCCATCCGAGAACCGACGTGCCGTCGAACCTCCAGACGTTGGTCTACTGGATCAATGACGGCGGCGCCATGAACCTCGGCTGGCAGAGGACGGAAGGCATCGACTGGCAGGCCAACTACGACTGGGACTGGGGCAGTCTCGGCGCCTTCAACGCCGGCATCACCGGCACCTATTACCTCAGCCAGGAGCAGCAGGTTCGCGGCGGCCCCATCGCCAATTTCTACCATACCGACCTCGCCCCCCTGAACGGGGTCGAACAGCTCGGCGTGGAGTCGCGGTCGCGATTGAAGTATCGGGCGCGGCTGGGTTGGAGTGACGGGACCTGGAGCGTGACTGGCTTCATGGATTATGAGTCCCACTTTTTCCACATTCAAGGCGCTCCACCGAACGTCAATTTCGCATGCATCACGCCGGGCGGCACAGTGGGAGGACTCCCGGCCTACACAAATCCCTGCTGGGTTTCGGACTACACCAACATCCAGCCGTCCTACTATACGTTCGATCTATCGCTCGGCTACGACACCGGCGACCGGCCGGCCAACCAGTATTTGAGGAACGTCAGCGTCCAGATCGTGGTGCAAAACGTCACGGACAAGGACTCCCCCTACCAGTATCGGACCGCCATTGCTCCTGGCGGAAACCCCTGCGCCTGCGACATCAGCAAGAGCCTCTTTGGGCGGGTCATATCGCTGAGATTGCAGAAGACGTTCTAGAATACGCTCGATTGCCGACAGAGAAGGAACGGCCGCTTATTTGTTCTTGTCCTTCACGGAACGGACGGGGGTTTCGGGGATGACGCCGGCTTTGCGGCGCGCGAACGTATCGGCGCCCGTCTCTTCCCATTTGCCTTCGACGGCGCGCTTCGCCCAACCGTCCCAGGTCTCGTTCCAATCGCCGAGCGAGTAGCCGTACCAGGGCGGCTGCGGCGTCAGGGCGGGGAGACCGAGCTCGTCCCACAGCACCTTGGCGCGTTCCATGAACTCGCGCGCGGGCAGCGCGAAGGGCGGCATCGGATGTTTGGGCGTGGCGTCGATCAGGAGCGCGGAGTCGCTCGATTTGGGTCCCGATTTCGGACCGTGCCCGCCCGACTTGTAGGGCGCGACGTGGAGGTCCTCGCCCATGTTGGCGCGATAGGCCATCGACCAGAACACGGCGTCGGTGTTGGACGCGTCGATATCCTCGCCGAGCGCTATGACGATCTTGCCGCATTGGGCTTGCAGCGTGGCGGCGCCGTGCAGCCCGCGCCAGACTTCGGTGCGCGGCGTGCCGCTGGCAAAATTCAGGTAGATCACGGGACGGACATTGGTCAACGCCTCGTGCATGACGACGCGCATGATGCCCTTGACGCCGAGGTGATCGCGCAAATGCGCGAGGAACAGCGGCTCGTAGGCGACCTTCTTGGTGACGCTCGATTCCGAAGGCGTCACCTGGCTGATGATCGAGACGAAGACCGGCGACTTCTTCATGGTGATCGCGGTCACCTGCATCGACATGTTGTAATCTTCGAGCGCGACGTGGCCGTGCGACTCGCCGAACGGCCCTTCGGGCTCCAGCAGGTCCGGATCGATCAGCCCCTCGATGACGATCTCGGAATCAGCCGGCACTTCAAGATCGTTGGTGATGCACCGCACGGTCTTGATGGGTTGGCCGAGGAGGGCGCCAGCGACGCCCATTTCGTCGAAATCGATCGCGAGCTTCTGCGGCCCTGTGAAGAAGATCGCAGGCGCGCAGCCGATGACGATGGCGACCGGCATCGGGGTGCCGAGCTTCTGATGTTTCTGCCAGTGAACGTAGCCACCGGCGCCGCCGAGCCGCGATGCCATCCGAACGCCCAGACGATCGGTCGCCTTCAGCGCGCCGCGATAGGTGCCCATGTTGCGCACGCCGGTTTCGGGATCCTTGGTCACGCAGATGGTCGCGGTCAGATAGGGACACGCATCGAAGCCCGGCGTCGAGATCGGCACGGGCAGCGCCTTGAGCCCGCCGTCGGGCGCGCGAAGCGCATCGCCCGTGATCACGACGTCCTGGCAGGCGCCGTGGTTCACAGTCATCGGCGGGATCGGGTTCTGGATCGCCTTCAGCCAGGCGGTGCCGATGTCGTCGAGCGCGACACCCATGCCGAGCGCGTAGATCTCGGGCGATGCGGCCAGCGCGCCGACGACGACAGGCATGTCGTATTTGCGGCCGTCGCTGCCGACGACATTGGTGAACACGAAGGCACGGCGCTTGTCCTCCGGCACCGCGCCCTGGAACTGCCAGCGGGCGAGCGGATGGAGCTCGGTATCCTTGTTGATCGGCCGGTCGACGCGCACGACCAGACCGCGCGCCTCGAGGTCGGCCAGGTGATCCTGGAAGTCGGCGGCGATCTTGGGCGAAGTCTTTTTCTGCCGGGCGCCCGGCTTCAAGGGGACGGTCATGCGGGAACGCTCAATCGGATGGCGGCGGGACCATAGCTTATTTCCCAAACCATTCCAGAGACAGCGTTTTCAGACCTCCGACGGTTACAGCCTCACGCGCAAAACGGCGCACCAAGCGGCGCCAGGGTTACGGACATAGTAAGTAAAATTCGCCGGGAATTGTCTGGTCGCGGGCGCATTTTCCGCGCCTTCGAATGCTCCCATTAAGCCTTTCTTGAGAGCCCTTCCCGCATTCTCCCCGGGATCGCAGGACGCAGGAGCATGCGTTCGAAGAGCAGCAACTCCAACGTAAAGAAGTTCGCGATGACCCATTCCACCGGAAGTTTGGCAACCGCAAAATTGGCCTCGGCAAGTTTGGCGGCGCTCGTGCTGGCTCTCTCGAGCCCGGCAACGGACGCCTCGGCGCAGGGCTGGTTCGGCTCGCGATCCAAAGCGGCTGAGACAAGTACGGCAGCGCCGGCCAACAAGGCGACGGCGGCGAATCCGGCCAGCAAGGATGCCTCGCCGACCGATCTCGAAAGCGCGATCGTCAAAGCGCAGCTCGCCCGCAGAGTCGGCGACTACGTGGAAGCGACGAAGATCTTGAGCCAGCTCGTGCTGTTCGCGCCGGACGATCCGCGCGTGATGGGCGAGTACGGCAAGACGCTGGCAGCACAGGGACGCGCCGACGACGCGCAGGCGTTCCTCGAGCGCGCCATTCAGCTTCAGCCGAACGACTGGTCGTTCTATTCGGCGCTCGGCGTCGCGCACGATCAAAAAGGTGAATATACGGCGGCGCAGGCCGCCTATCGGCAGGCGCTCGCGCTGAAACCGGGCGAGCCCGCGGCGCTCAACAACGCCGCGCTCTCCTATTTGCAATCGGGCGACATCGAGACTGCGGATCGGATGATCCAAGAGGCCGCAGCCACGAGCACCGACAAGGGGCGCATCCAATACACGATCGCCCTGGTCGAGAGACTGAAAGCGACGCGTCCGGCGAGACCGCCGCAGATGCCGGCACCGGTTGCACAGGCTCCGGCGCCTGCAATCGTAGCCTCGCTCGCACCGGAACCCCAGACGCCAGTGGCGCCTGCCGAACCGCCGGCCGCCGAGCCGATCATCGAAACGATGCCGGTCGTCAGCAGCGCCCTTCCGCCGCTCAACGCCGAGCCCATCGAGATGGCGGTGGACGTAACGCCGGCGGCCGAAGCGCCGGCGACTTTGGCGTCGTTGCAGGCCAATCCCACCGTCATGATGCAGGCCGTTCCGAAGGACGATCTGGCCGGCCCCGTGCAGCTCATGCCGCCGAAACCGGAAGCGCCTGCGCTGAAGCCCGCGATCGACGCATCGCCGGCCCGCAGACAACTCGCCGTCTCGGCGAATCCTCCCCTGACGACACGGACGACGGCGCGAGTCGAGCCGGCGCCCGCGCCGAAGGCGGCGGCCGTCCATGCCTATTTTGTGCAGGCCGGCGCGTTCGCCACCGAAGACCGCGCCGACAAACTGGCGGCAACACTTGACAGCATGGGCGCACGCGTGTCGCCCACGACGGTCGGCGGGCGTTCGCTGTATCGAGTCCGCATCGGACCCTTCAAGGACGCGCAGCAGGCCAACGATGCGCTCAGCGTCGCGAAGTCGATGGGCCACGCGGACGTAAAGGTGGTTGCCGAGTAGGCGAGGTCTTCGAAGACGTATCGCGCTCCTCCGCTCGTTCACGCATCCCTCTCGGCCTGCGCTGTACGCGAGATTCGCGCGTCAGTGACTAGATGAAGTTCGTGAACAACGCGATCAAAACGATGACCGAGAGCGGGACGCCCAACATCCATAAGAGAAATCCACGCGCCATACTTCACTCCTGCTATTTTCCTCAGCTCACATAACGTTTCGCGCGCCAAGCCGTTGCTCCCCCTCGCGCAGGGCAGCCAGCGAACCTCTCCGGAACCTTGCCAAGAGTGCGCCGTTCCGTCGGACGTCGACGCGATTGACGCGTCGATTCAAGCCGGATCCCGCCATGAGCTCAGCAACAGAAACCCGAACCAAGCGTCCCTTTAGGCTCGCATGGGTCTTTGCCGGAACGGCCTTACTGAGCGTCATCGCTACGTTCTCGCTGCTGGTCGCGGCTGTCGTCATCCACTGTATAGAGACGTCGTGGGCACGAGGAGGGAACCGGCACGCGGGGATGCCGTTGTCTAAACCGTCCGACGACCAGGAGGGCACAATGGCGAATTACCGCTGCTACTTGTTCAATGGTCTCAATCGTATCGAGCGCGTGGTGGACTTCACCGCGGGCTCCGACGCCGAGGCGTGCGAGGAAGCCGACCGGCTGCATGCCGACCACAGCTACGGCGTTCTCGAATTGTGGCGCGAGAACCGCAAAGTCTATTGCCCCGGTTCGGAGAAGAAGCGGGCCTGACCAAATGGGCCGCACGCCGATATGCGGCGTCGCAGCCCTGAGGCGGCGGCTGTTATTGCATCCGGGCGGTGAGCTGGAACGGCGGAAGGTGGCGCCTGCTGCGATGACGATTGGCGATCGCCACCAGCGCCTTGAGATCGATGACCTGCCCCTTATAGAGGTAGCTCGATTCCGCTTCGGTCCGCCCCGGCACGGGGCGAACATCGACGTTGCGGTCCTGCAAATACTGCAGGACATCGGCGGCGACGGTCGGCTTGGGCGGCGGAATCCTGCGAATGGTTCCGCCCCGGGCGAGATAGTCGGCGATCAGTGTCTCGTGCTGCGGTCGAACGCTCATCTTGAATCCTTAGCCGATGCCGTCGAGAACGACTTCGACCGGGCGCGGCTGACTCGCCAAACCGGTCTGGAAGCTGGGGCTGCCGCAATTGGGACAGTCGTCGATAGGCACCCCGCTGCGCACGGACATTTTGCTGTAACAGCCCTCGCAGCGGTAAACCGCATTTTCGCGGGCAACGTCTCCGGCTTTCGCGCTCACACGTGCACTCCCTGAACTCTCCGCTTCTAAGAACACCCCTGGGGGTGCGCGGTTCCCCCGCCAAATCCTTGAATATCAATCGTCAGTGGCCGGACCTTCGGGGAACCGGATGGGCTTGGCGCCGTTCTGCTCGCATGGGGAAGAAGTACGAATACGCGATTTCGGCTGAGGCTTGCGAGCGAAAAGGCCGGGAAGCCCGCGACGGCCATGACGCCACCGAGTGGTTCGGGCTCGCCATGTACTGGCTGGTGCTGTCCCGTGTGGCCAGTCCGGTCGATGCCGAGGATTACTTCATCGCCACGGTCGATGCGGTGGGCACAGGCCAGTTGAATTCGGCTGCCTGGCACTGACGGACTCGCCCTGCCGCCGTTCTCCATAATCCAGATGACCGACCGCCTTCCGCACCCGCAGGCCCGGTGGTAGCCTTCACGCCGATTTCCGTAGTTCAGCTGAGCGAAGGAGCCGGCCATGACGAGACTGTTCGCAGCCGTGTGCCTGATGTTGACTTGGGCGGCGGGTACCGCCTTTGCGCAGGCCTACCCGCCCAATGAAGCGGGCGTGACGATGGGACATTGGCATCTCAACTCGCGTGACGTGGAAGCCAACAAGAAGATCCTGGTCGCCATGGGCGGCACGGCGATCAAGCCGGGCGCGTTCGAGATCGTGCGCTTCCCGGGCGTCGCGGTGTTCCTGCACCAGGGTCCGGGGACGCCGCCGAACGCGGGCGGGACAGTCGGAACGGTCGTCAACCATGTCGGGTTCCTCGTCCCGAACGTCCAGGAGTCGATGGCGAAGTGGAAGGCGGCCGGCGTGCCGATCGTGCCGGGCGCACCGGGGCGGCTCGACCAGGCGTTCGTGACGACGCCCGACGGATTGAGGATCGAGATCCTGGAAGACAAGGCCCAGACCGTTCCGATCCGCCACCACCACATCCACTTCTATGTGCCGGAAAGCGACATCCCGAAGGTCCAAGCCTGGTATGCGAAATTCTTCGGCGCCAAACCCGGCATGCGCGGCCAAAACGTCGCCGCGGACATTCCGGGCGCGAACCTGTCGTTCAGCAAGACCGATACGCCGACGATCACGACCAAGGGCCGCGTGCTCGACCATATCGGCTTCGACGTGAAGAACCTCGACGCCTTCATGAAAAATCTTGCGGCTCAGGGCGTGAAGATCGAACGGCCCTTCACTCCAAATCCTGCAGGCGGAGGGCTCGGCTTTGTCTCCGATCCATGGGGCACGCAGATTGAGCTGAACGAACGGCCCGTCCCGCTTTAGCAGACGCTAACTAGCCGTCGGTGGAGGGCGGGTCGCTCGCCAGGTTGGCGTTCTGGTTCAGGGGCGCCGGTTTGAAGCTTGCCGCCGCCTGCTGCGCCAGCGCGAGTTCAGCCGGAGCGAGCTGGGTCGCAAGCACGGCAATGCGCGTGTCGGCTTCCTTGTCGCCGCCGTGGGCGGCAATCGCGTACCACTTGTAGGCCTCGGTCAGGCTCTGCGGGATGCCGGCGCCACGCTCATAGAGCACCGCGAGATTGAATTGAGAGTCGACGAAGCCGAGATCGGCTGCGCTGCGAAACCAGCGTGCGGCTTCCGAGTAGTTCTTCTCCACGCCCCAGCCCTGGAAATAGGCGACCGCGAAGCTGTGCATCGCGCGCCGATTGCCCTTCTGGGCCGCGGCCTCGTACCAATGGTTGGCCTGGAAGGCGTCTGCGGGCACACCGTGGCCACGGGCATAAAGCGTGCCCAGCCAATACTCCGCCGTGGGCTCGCCGCGATAGGCGGCACGCATCAGCCAGCGCGCGGCTTCGTTCTCGTTCGCCTGGATGCCGTCGCCGGCGAGATATTTCAGTCCGAGATCGCGCTCGGCCTTCACGTCGCCGGTGGCCGCAAGCTCGGTGAGCTTGTCGACCGGCGCGGCGACCGCGAGCTGCGAGGGAGCGGGATCGGCGGGGGTGACCGCAGCCACCTGCGGCGGCTCGGGAAGCGGGGCCTTCGCCTCGGGGGCGGGAGCAGCTTCGGCGATTTGAGGCGCACTCGGCGCTGCGACCGGCGACGGCATCGCGGTGACGACGTTGCGGTTCAGCACGATTGCCGCCGTTGCCACAATCGCAATCGAGCCGAGAACGCCGCCGACAAGCATGCGGCTCCGTTTTGAACGGCGGTTGGATTCATGGCGTTGGTGTTCGCTGCCCGCTTGCGTGGCGATCGCGGCGCGGCGAGCTTCGAGGAGATAGTTGTCCATGAAAACGGCCTCTTGGGAATTGGAGGTTTCGTGTCCGGTTTGAGATGGAAGAACCGGCGGGAGATCGTTGAGGTCTGCAGCGGCCGGCGGATGCGAGGAGAGAGGACGCAAGGGCGGGGGAACGGCGTCCATCGGCGGCGGTTCCACCAGCAGACGCGCGACCTTCGCCGGCAGCGGCGGATCGGAGCGCGTCCCGGCGGGACGCGCCGCTTTGACGTCGGAGAGCACTCGCCCCAAATTGTCTTCCGAGCCGTCGACGCGTTGCTGCAATGCCTTAACGCTTTGCTCGACCCAGGCGGCGATGTCGTTCCGCTCGAGCAGCGATTTCTGATGGCGACCAATCATGCTGGTGAATGCGTTCTCCATCACCTCAACCCGCTGGATCAACTCGAGCGAGGCATCGACCGGATTGAGTGCTGAGGACGCGGTGCTGGCGCGCATGCTTTTGGCAAGCGCAGCGAGATCGTCGGCCGCGACCGCCATCAGCAATTCCTGCTCGGTGTTGAAATGGCTGGCGAGCGCGCCGATCGGCAGGCCTGCCTCGTGGCCGACGCTATCGAGCGTCATCCGGCCGACGTCACCACGCGCGATGATGCGCCTGGCCGCGTCGATGGCCATGCGTCGCGCCTGGGCGACGTCCATCCCGCGCGCGCCGCGCGGTTCATCGGGCTCCAAGTTAACGGCCGCCGTCTCGTTCATCTGTCCCCCAGTCGTGCGCACCTCCCGTCCGAGAAGGACCGGCGGTTAGCCCTCCCAGATTTAAGTGGTGACGCCTAATTTTCGATTAAAAGCCCGGGTAAACTGGCGTTTTCGTGAGCCCGGGTTCAGGGCGAAGGGCCGAAAAACGCCGCGAGAACGGCGTCTCTCGGAGCGGCCGGAAGGGGGCCGAGATAGTCGGCATAGGCGGCGACATTGGCGCGAGCAGCGGCCTCGCGGGAAGCCGGTTTTCCGAGGCTCAAGGCGAGGTTTTCCAGCCGGCCCTGCTCCAGGCGCTCGGCCTCGAGTTCGACCTTCTTAACCATGTTGCGCAGGGGTTCGCTGGCGGCAGGCGGGACGTCGCCTATGCCGGTTTTGAGGCGGCGCCTGAGCGCGCGCAGGGGCTCGACGACCCCGGTCCGCCAGGGCGCGATCTCGGCATCGAGATGGGCGACGTCCTCGCCGGTGACGGCACGGCCGCCGTCGGCGAGGAAGAGAAGGAAGAGGAGAAGATTGACGTCGACCTGAGCTTCGTCCTGGAGGGCGAGACAGGCGGGGGCCACGCCGGGCAGCGCGTAGAAGCGCAGCGAGAAGCGCCAGAAGGCGGAGTCACGCGAGGTTTCAGACGCCGCAGTCATCGGGCGCCGATCATAATCGATTCAGGCGGCGCGGCCAGCGCGCTTGAAGAACTGGATTTCGCGTTCGTGCTTCAGCGCCGCTTCCTTCGAGTTGAACGTGCCGAGACTGCGCCGTTTGCCGGTCTTGGGATCCGCTTTCCGCGAATAGATCCGGTAACGGCCATCCTTGAGCCTGCGGATCATGGCGTCGCCTTGCCTTCCAGGGATTCGATCATCGCCTTGAGGAAACGCGCGGCGTCGGCGCCGGTGGCGACGCGGTGATCGAAGGTCAGCGAAAGCGGCAGCGTGCGGCGCACGGCGGGCGCGCCGTTGTGGGCGACGACCCGCGGGCGGATGGTGCCCGCGCCGACGATCGCCACCTGCGGCGGCACGACGACGAGATTGGCGCGCGAACCGACGCCGAAGACGCCGTAATTCGACAGCGTGATGGTCGCGCCGCGCATTTCTTCGAGCGGGATTGCGCGGGCTTCGACGTCCTGCTTGAGCACGTTCAGCCCTTGACGCAGGTCGGCATCCTGGCGGTTGCCGACATCGCGCATCACCGCGACGAACAGGCCGTCGTCGGTGTTGATGGCGATGCCGAGGTCGATGTCCTTGACGATACGAAGCGTCATGTCCTGGCCGTGATACCAGGCGTTCAGCACCGGCGAGACGCGGCAACCGGCAACGATCGCGCGAATGAGCCGGACGGTCACGTCGCCCTTCTCGATCCAGGATTCGACGTCGGCCGCGTCATGAATCGCGGCGGGCACGACCTCGGCATGGGCCTGCTGCATCTTGTTCGCCATGGCGCGGCGCACGCCGTGCAGCGGCTCTGCTGGGCCAACCTCGGAGACGGCGTGGGCGTAGCGCTTGACGTCGTCGGCGGTGATCATGCCGTCGGCGCCGGTCGGATCTACAGCGACGAGATCGACGCCGAGCTTGCGCGCGAGGGCGCGGACGGCGGGCATCGCCTTCACGCGCGCGCCGCTGACGCGTTCGCGCTGGCCGTTTTCGC
>Ga0137427_10001019_pt1 | contig 13167 bp, 10 predicted proteins | sample EasRivERMZT700_2_FD_102309 | JGI IMG/M metagenome (GOLD analysis project Ga0137427, IMG submission 102309) | Soil microbial communities from meander-bound floodplain in the East River, Colorado, USA - East River MetaG ERMZT700_2 | ecosystem: Environmental > Terrestrial > Soil > Floodplain ...
CGTCGGAAAGGGCGCTCAAGGCGATTCGTGACGCTGCCGCCTCCGTAACCGGCCGCTACTTTGAGGACACGTATTATGACGACCTCAGTAACGCACTCGCGAAGCATCACGGGCTGAAGCGGGACAACATTCAGGTTGGAGCGGGTTCCACTGAGATTCTGAAAATCTGCGACGACGTGTTCTTAAGGGAGAAGGCGAAGGTTGTTGTTGCCGAACCGGCCTACGAGGCTGTGCTTCAATACGCGGCAAACAGTCGCGCTACTGCCATCAAAGTACCTCTCACTCGCGATTATCGACACGATCTGGTCAAGATGGCTGAAGCCGTGACTGCCGATACCGGAATGGTTTACATCTGTAATCCGAACAATCCGACTGGCACCATTGTGACGAAAGACGAAATGCAGCGGTTCATGGCCCGTATTCCGGCAAGTGTGACAGTCGTTGTGGACGAAGCCTACATGCACTATGTGCTGGATCCTCAGTTCGAATCCGCAGTTCGCTACGTCCAGGAAGGCCGCAACATGATCGTGGCTCGGACGTTCTCGAAGATCCATGGACTGGCTGGTATGCGGATCGGTTATGCGATAGCAAAAGCCGACCTGATCGCAAAGATCAAGCCGCACACCGTGGACTACACGATTACCGGAATGTCTGCCGCCGCCGCGATGGCATCCGTTGCCGACTCTCAAAATGTCCAACGCGTTGCAAAACTAAATGCGGCTCAACGACAACTGCTCTTCGACGAGATGAAGAAAGCCAACTTCCAAGTGACCGCGTCGCACGCCAGCTTTGCGATGATTGATCTAAAGAGACCTGTGGCGCCGATCATTACTGAATTCGAGAAGAGGAAGGTTCTGGTCGGCCGGGAGTTCCCGTCGATGCCCAATTTCATGAGGGTAACGATCGGGACCGAAGACGAAATGAAAAAGTTCCTTGCAGCGTTCCGCGCGATCCTGCGAGCGTAAGAATGACCCAAAGCAGTGCGGTGATCGACTAAAGAAGCTTCTTGAACTCTTCAACCGTGATTCCAGCATCACGAACGATGCCGCCCATTGTGTACTCATTCACGGGGTTATGACGAGGAATAGTTAGGATGCGGCTGCCGTCACTCATCACGATGTGCTTACCTTGGTTAACGATCTTGAAACCGGCTTTTTCTAACGCTCGAACTGCACGGAGGTGGTTGATACCGGGAAGTTTTGGCAACGTTAAACCGTAACTTCTACTTCACGTACCTTCGAGCCTTTTGAGATCTTAACAGTCGCCTCAAGGTACTCGCGAATTGCGTGCTGAATGTTCTCCACAGCCTCATCTTCAGTTTTCCCCTGAGACCAGCAGCCGGGAAGACCCGGACAGGATACGCTATACCCTTCCTTGGATTTCTTGAGAACAACCCTGTATTTCATATGACCATTATCTTACGCAAGAGCCGGAGCACGCACCATTGGCCAAAAACCTGGCTCGCCCGCGGTTCGTTGCTTTCCACATCAACGTTTTGTCTGAGCGTCCCGCAGGCTAAAGCCTGCGGGCTACAGATTTCAATTACTGGACGCCGGACGGCCGCCCAGCTCGCGGCCCTTCGCCATCGTATCGAACGACTGCTGAGACCAGCTCTGCTGCACGAACACGTTGAAACCCTGCTTAATGCGCATCTCGATTTCTGCCGGAGTGCCCGCCGGGAAACCGCAATTGACATTGGACTCCTTGCAGGCTGCAAGTATCGTCTGCTGCGCCTTTTCCCAGGCATCCGGATCGGGATCATCGCGAAGCACGCCCCGTAAGGTACCGGCACCTGAAATCAAAACGCCGATGCCCCTCACTTTTGCAATGTCACGAATGTTTTTCAAACCGTCCTTGCTTTCGATGATGACCCAACTCACCAGTTCCCCGTTCGGATTCAGTCCCCAAACGTCGGCCTTTTGTTTGTACTGCTGAGCGGTCATTCCCCAGTAAGCCGGAGCCATTCCGTAATCATCCGGTCGTGTGCCGCCCACGGACTTCGGTCGCATGGCTGAGAGACCCGTCGTTACTTCCTTGGCGCAATCGACGGCGACAAAGATCACTCCGCTCATACCGGTATTGAGTTGCTTGCTGATGTTTTCGATCGCCCTTGTCGGATTGCGAGAAATCTTAGGCGTCTTCATGTAGTACGGGTGGGTCAAATGCGGATAAGGCGTCTTGCTCAGCACACCTGCTTGAGACATCGCCTTCATGAACTCGGAGAACGGACCGATGGCATTGTCCACGCCACCTTCCATGCTGCCGTTCAGGAAGTCGCCACCTTTGAAGGCAACCGTTAACTTAGCCGCTTCTTCCATCGTTTGAGCTGCCGGAGCTGGGGGTGTTCCGCCTCCGCGACCGCCTCCGCCTGCTCCGCCACGATTGGCAGCTTCTCCGCCACCTGGCCCGCGACCAGCTCCACCACCGGCAGCACCGGCACCTCCGCCGCCTCCAGGACCGCGACCACCTCCGCCCCCTTCGCCACGAGGCGCTGGAATAATTCCGCAGGCATCGGGAACAGGCGCCGCTGCAGCAGCTTCGGCGTTGCCGGCACCACGACCGCCGCCTTCGCCACGAGGCGCCGCTTGCGGTCTCGGATAGCTCGCAGGAACTCCACCCACAATGATTTTCTTCTGTTCGAGGAGATCGATCATCGGGTTCAAACGTTGCCGACGGGTCTGAGCAACGATCATGGTGCTCAGCATCACGACGATGACTGTAACAATGGTTAAACGCGCCTTCATTCAAGTGCTCCTTTGATTCGCGGATTATATTCGGGCTCCGCGCAAATAACCACAAGAGGTAGAATTCTCAGGCCTGCAAGGCAGGAGGGGAGTAAAAGCATGTCGAACACTTTACGTTTTGCCGTCGCTCTAGCGATGGTCTTCAGTCTCACCTTGAGTGTCGCCGCGCAAACGGCTGCCGAAAACGCGCTCATCGCGAAAGCCAAAGGCATTCATGATCGCGTGATCAAGCTCGACACGCACAACGACATCAGTCCGAACAATTTCACTGCGGAATGCAATTACACGATGCGTCTCACGACGCAGGTCAATCTGCCGAAGATGAACGACGGCGACATGGACGTTGCCTTCCTGATCGTCTACGTCGGGCAGGGACCGCTGACACCGGAGGGTTACGAAAACGCTTACCGTCAAGCCATCGCCAAGTTCGATGCTGTTCATCGGCTCACGGAAAACATTGCGCCGGACAAGATCGGCCTGGCGCTGACTCCTGCGGACGTTCTTGCCCTTCACAAGAAACGCGTGCGTATCGCCGTCATTGGCGTCGAGAACGGCTATCCGATCGGCACCGACATTAAACGGGTGAAGGAATTCTACGATCGCGGCGGCCGCTACATGTCTCTCGCGCACAACGGGAATAGCCAGCTAGCCGATTCGAACACCGGCGAAACGCAGGGCTACCTGTACAACAATGGGCTGTCCCCGCTGGGACGCGAAGTCATCGCGGAAATGAATCGACACGGCATGATGATCGACCTGTCCCATCCGTCGAAAGGCGCCAACCTGGAAGCCATGAAACTCTCGAAGGCGCCGGTGATCGCTTCGCACTCGTCTGTCCGTGCGGTCGCCAATGTCAGCCGCAATATGGATGACGAACTCCTCATCGCTTTGAAGAAAAACGGCGGCGTGATGCAAACGGTGGGCTTTGCGTCTTACGTGAAGATCGATCCTTCGGAACGGACTGCGGCACTGGCGAAACTGCGCGAGGACGTCGGCCTTACCGCTGCCGGCAATCGAGGCGCTGGAGGAGGGGGAGGTGGCGGTCGAGGCGGAGCAGCCGGAGCAGCAGCTCCAGCCGCCGCCCGCGGTGGAAATGCGCCGGCGCCCTGCCCTGTAGAAGACCCCCGGAATCCTCCGGCCCCACGGGGTGGAGGAGGGGGAGGCGCACGCGGCGCCGCAGGTTTAGACACACTCACGCCCGAAAAACGCGCCGAATACGACAAGCGGCTTGCCGAAATCGATGCCAAATGGCCGCCGGCTGGACGCGCGAACGTTAAGGACTTCGTTAATCATATTGATTACGCCGTAAAGCTGATCGGTATCGATCATGTCGGGATCTCGTCGGACTTTGACGGCGGTGGTGGTATCGACGGATGGAACAGTGCGGCCGATGCCTTCAACGTAACGTTGGAACTGGTCCGCAGAGGCTACTCCGAGCAACAGATCGGCAAACTCTGGAGCGGAAATCTCCTGCGCGTCTGGGGTGAAGTGGAGAAGGTCGCCAAACAGCTCCAGAAGAAGTAACTGACGACTGGTCTATCAAAGGAACGAATTCCCTAGTGGGATTCGTTCCTTCGTCGGTTTGTACTCAATGTGGCAATTCCGCGGCAACCCATGTGGTTTCTTGATCCCTAAGGCAGGAAACTGTACATTCTTCGGAGATGAGCTACCAGGACATCATCACGATTGAACCCGATAAGCGGGGTGGTAAACCCTGCATCCGCGGAATGCGCATCACAGTCTACGATGTCCTTGAGTACCTTGCTTCGGGAATGACTGAATCGCAAATCCTCGAGGACTTTCCTGAGTTGACAACAATCGACATTCGAGCCTGTCTCGAGTTCGCCGCCGACCGAGAACGTAAGCTAGTCTCGATTCCACCGGGGTGAAGCTCCTTTTCGATCAGAATCTCAGCTATCGTCTGGTCAATGCGCTTGCCTTGGAATACCCGGGGTCCACACATGTTCGCCTTATCAGATTAGAGAAGGCGTTGGACGGAGTTGTTTGGGAATATGCGAAGGCGAACGGTTTTGTGATTGTTTCAAAAGACGCCGACTTTCATCAGCGGAGTTTTCTTTTTGGTCACCCTCCGAAGGTCGTATGGATTCGTCGCGGTAACTGCTCCACGGCCATCATCGAGGCAATGCTACGCGAGCACTGGGCTGATGTTGTGACGTTCTCGGCTAGTGAACAAGGTTCTTTTCTCGCGTTGCTTTGATAGCATGCCGAAGCGCAAGACCGTTCGATAGTTTGGGCTAGACAGTTTAATTAAAGAACGAATGGCAGTACCTGACTTTCAATCTCTGATGCTCCCAATGTTGCGCATTGCCGCCGACGGTAGCGATCATTCGTTGTCCGAAGCCCGAGAGGTCTTGTCCGGCGAGTTCCGCTTAACACCCGCGGACTTGGAAGAATTGCTACCAAGCGGCAGACAGTCCAAGTTTGCTAACCGCGTCGCTTGGGCGAAATCATACCTGCAACAGGCTGGTCTTGTTGTTTCCCCGCGCCGAGGCTATTTTCAGGTTTCACCGCGGGGCCAAGAACTGTTGAACGCTCCGCCGACTCGTATCGATATCAACTTCCTCGAGCAGTATCCAGAATTCGTAGCGTTTCGCACTCCCAGGCAACAGTCCGAACAAAGGCAACCGGCGGCGCTACCGAACCCAACAGCAACGGACGCCGAGACAGAGACTCCAGAAGAGATTCTGGAATCGGCGCATGCGAAGATGCGAGCCGGTCTCGCTTCAGAGTTGCTCAATAGAGTTAAGGCGGGCAGACCAGAATCCTTTGAGCGCTTGGTAGTGGAACTACTTTTGAAAATGGGTTACGGCGGATCACGGAAAGACGCGGGACAGGCTATTGGGAGAAGCGGAGACGAAGGCATCGATGGGATTATCAGCGAAGACCGTCTCGGACTCGATATTGTTTATTTGCAAGCCAAGAAGTGGGACGGAACAGTCGGACGTCCCGAGATCCAGCGGTTTGTTGGTGCCTTGCACGGCAAACGCGCAAAGAAAGGTGTGTTTCTAACGACGGGGTCGTTCACCGCGGAAGCGGGAACCTACGTTGATCACATTGATCCGAAGATTGTTCTCATTGATGGCCGACGATTAGCGGAGTTAATGATTGATTTCGATGTCGGCGTTCACACCGCTGCAACGTACAACGTGAAGCGTGTGGATTCAGATTACTTTGATGACTCGGGCGCCGTCTAACCCGGGGGCCGCTTCGTTGGCAGCAAGGCAACTAGCCGCTGCGTGTTGACTGCATTAGCCGTACACATTCCTTATTGCCGGCCCCGATTCGACAACAGTTGAAGATGCGACGTTGACTCCAAAAAGAAAGAATGGAAATTGGAGGTGAAGTAGGCTAAAGGCCGACCTCTTTTTTGCCTCTCCACAGAATCCCTCCGCCTTGCACAAACCTTGTTGATTCTTATTGATATAAACTCTTCCTCACGGATAGAATCAGCCACAACATCAATCCTTTGGAGTCGATTTTTGATGAAGGCACCCTGGGCCGCTTCCGTTGCATTAGCCGTTCTGTTTTTGGGAGCTACTTCGACGACCACGGTGTCCGGCCGTGAACAGTTGGCCGCTGCGGCATCCGAGCCCAACGCGATCGTTCAGACGTATTGTGTGGGGTGTCACAACGATACGACGAAAAGCGGGAATCTTTCACTCAGGCAATTCGATCTCGCAACCACTCATCCCGACGTCACCGAAAGAATGATTCGCAAACTGCGTGCTGGAATGATGCCACCTCCAGGCGCACGGAAACCCGATGCCGCTACGCTCTTGTCGATGGTCGAAACCTTGGAAGAAACCGTGGACGCGGCAGCCATGCGCGACCCCAATCCAGGCGGGCGAACCTTCCAGCGCCTGAATCGACCCGAGTACGAAAGTGCGATTGCCGATCTGCTTGATCTGAAAGTCAACGCGGGAGACTGGCTGCCGTTGGACCAGATGATGGCCAATTTTGACAACATGGCGGATGCCCAGACTCTCTCACCGACGCTGCTGGACGCGTATCTCAACGCAGCACAGTCCATCAGCCGCATGGCCATAGGCGACCGAAATGCGCCGGCCATCGACGTGACCCACACCAACTCCCAGTACATTTCGCAGAATCCCTGGGATCGCATTGAAGGCGCTCCTTATGGAACGCGCGGTGGAATGGTTGTCGACCATGTCTTCCCCGTCGACGGCGAGTACTCGTTCGGAATGACATTCCAGGGCGGCTTCGGCGTTTCGCCGGGCAGCAACACGCGAATGGAAGATATCGATATCTCCATCGACGGCGAACGCGTGCACTTGCTCGTATTCAGCGCGGAAGGCGGGGGATCCGGTGACGTGCAGAAAAGTGACAAGGTCTTCATCAGGGCTGGTCAGCATCGCGTCGCTGCGGCTTTCGTCAGACGATCCGAAGGTCCGTATGAAGATTTAATCCGGCCGCACGATTGGTCCTGGGCCGGAGGCGGCGCGGGCGGTTCGGGCGTGACGTCGTTGCCTCACATGAAGGATCTGATGATCAGCGGACCTTTCAGCATTACCGGCATGTCGGAAACGACATCGCGTCAGAAGATCTTTACATGCCGTCCCACATCAGCAACGGAAGAGCGGCCTTGCGCGAAGGAGATCATCACGCGTTTGGCCAATGCTGCTTATCGGCGCGCATTGACGCCCGGTCTCACCGATGGTTTGCTTTCTTTCTACGACAAGGGCGCGAAAGACGGCGGCTTCGAGATCGGCATCCGCAACGCGTTGGAAGCGATCCTGGCGAGCCCTTATTTCGTCCTGCGACTCGAGAGAGAGCCTGCCAACGTTAAACCCGGCATGACCTATCGCATCGAAGATCTGGATCTGGCCACGCGCCTCTCATTCTTCCTCTGGGGAGCGCCCCCGGACAAAGAACTGCTGACCTTAGCAGGTAAGGGCGAACTTACAAAACCAGGTGAACTCGAAAAGCAGGCCAGACGGATGCTTGCAGATCCGCGATCAGTAGCGTTGGGAAGCAGATTTGCCGGACAGTGGTTCCGTCTTCAGGACATGTACAAGAATCGGCCGGACCCCAACTATTCGCCGAACTTTGATGAGAATCTTGCCGACTTGATGAAGCGGGAAACCGAGATGTTTTTCTCCAATCTCGTGCGCGAAGATCGCAGCCTGCTCGAGTTGTACAACGCCGACTACAGCTTCGTTAATGAACGACTGGCACGGCACTACGGATTTCCCAATGTCGCGGGCACTCAATTCCGCCGTGTGCAATATCCGGACAGTACGCGAAAAGGAGTGCTGGGACATGGAAGCATCCTGGTGCTGACGTCGCTGGCCAATCGAACTTCGCCGGTTCTTCGCGGAAAGTGGGTGATGGAAGTGCTCATGGGAACACCTCCACCGCCGCCTCCGCCGGAAGTGAATACCGACCTCGACACAACCGCCGGAACCGCTCGCGAAGGAAAACTGCTGACCACTCGGCAAAGGATGGAAATCCATCGCGCGAACGCGACGTGCAATGCCTGCCATCGGTTTATGGACCCGATCGGTTTGGCACTCGATAACTTCGACGTCACTGCGAAGTGGAGACACAAGGAAAATGGAGCGCCGATGGATACTCGCGGCGACTTCTATGACGGGACTCCGGTGTCTACGCCGGCGGAACTTGTAACAACGCTGTTGAAGCGTCCGATTCCGCTGGTGCGAACATTTACGGAAAACCTCATGGCTTATGCGATCGGCCGGCCGACGGCCTATTTCGACCAGCCGACAATCCGGGCAATTACCAAAGAAGCTGAGAAAAGCAATTTCAAGATGTCGTCATTCATTCTGGGTGTGGTGAAGAGCGACGCCTTCCAAATGAAACGTGCAGAGCCCGCTAACAATACGAAAGCAGCGGGCGGACAGTAATCAATTAAAGGAGATTCTGATGTTCATCACTGGCAAACACATTTCCCGCCGTACAGTTCTCCGCGGAATGGGGGCCACCGTCGCGTTACCGTTCCTGGAATCGATGATTCCTGCTGGACGGGGAGCCGCTGCGGCTGCGACGGCTCGGACAAGGCTGGTGTGCATCGAGGAGGTTCACGGCCTCCCCGGTTGCAACACGTGGGGCGCCACGCAACACCTGTATGCGCCTGCGACGACTGGAAAGGATTTCGAGATCGTCCCGAAAAGTGCGTTGATCTCCTTGAAGCCCTATCAGGATTACCTGACGATTATCAGCAACACCGACGTTCGTATGGCGGAAGCCCTGAATCCGCCCGAGATCGGCGGCGATCACTTCCGATCGAGCGCAGTGTTCCTCACTCAGTCACACCCCAAACAGACCCAGGGGTCGGACATCTGGTGCGGAATCTCCATGGATCAGGTTTACGCCAAGCGCTTCGGACAGGAAACTCCAATGCCGTCGATGCAATTCTGCATTGAGAACCTGGATCAGGCCGGAGGGTGCACGTACAACTACTCCTGTGCCTATACCGACTCGATCAGCTGGGCATCACCGAACGAGCCGCTGCCGATGATTCGCGATCCACGCGTCGCCTTCGACATGCTGTTCGGCGCCGGCAGCAGTCCTGAAGATCGGAAAGAACGTCGCGGAACACGGCGAAGCATTCTCGACTGGATTCAAAGCGATCTCTCCGACCTGCGTAACGAGTTGGGTGCCGCCGACAAACAACGCATGGACAAGTATCTGGAAACTGTCCGGGAAATCGAACGACGCATTCAGATGGTGGAGTCGTACAACAACAGCGGCAATCAGAGAGCGATGCCGGGCGCCCCAGCAGGCGTTCCCGATTCGTTCTCCGAACACATGAAGCTGATGTTCGACCTTCAGGTACTCGCGATGGAAACCGATATGACGCGCGTCATTGCTTTCAAGACCGGTCGCGACGCGGACAACCGCGTGTTTCCTGAAAGCGGCGTCAACAAGTCGTTCCATCCGAGTTCGCACCACGGCAATCGCGAGGAAAGCGTTCTTGAGTACAACCGGATATGCCAATACCGCGTTGGACAACTTCCCTACTTCCTCGACAAATTGAAGGAGGTCAAGGAAGGCGATGCGTCGCTGCTGGACAGGACACTGATCATCTGGGGTTCGCCAATGGGGGACGGCAACATTCACAATCATCGACGTTGCCCGCTGTTCATGCTCGGTAAAGCCAACGGCATGCTGAAAGGAAATCTGCATCTGAAAGCCGCCGAGGGCACACCCATGGCAAACGTGTGGTTGACGCTTCTGCATAACCTCGGTATCGACGATACAAAGACCTTTGGAGACAGCACCGGTGAATTCTCGCTGTCTATGCCCTCAACCGCAAAGCAGGCCTGAGGAGGGAGAATGAGACGACAAGTATCAATCGGGATTCTGATTATCGCACTCTGCGTTAGCGCGGTATTCCTGGCTGCGCCCTCGAATTCGCCCGTCGCCGACGCCGCAATGAAGGGCGACAGAGACGGCGTCAGAACGCTGCTTCAAAAGGGCGCCGATGTGAACGCCGCGCAGAATGACGGCATGACGGCTTTGCATTGGGCAGCCGAACGCGGAGACGCGCATGTAGCGGAAATGGTTCTTACCGCCGGCGCCAATCCGAAGGCCGTAACGCGGATCGGTGCTTACACTCCTCTGCATATCGCCACTCGTCAGGGTAATGCGGCAGTAGTGAAGATGATGCTCGACAAAGGCGTGGACGTGAACATCAAAACCACGAATAGCGGCGCGACCCCCTTACACATGGCGGCTGCCGCAGGCAATGTCGAAATCATCAATGCGCTGCTGGATCGCAAGGCCGATGTGAATGCCAGGGAAAGTGAATGGGGCCAGACCCCATTGATTTTCGCCGCATCACTGAATCGCGTAGATGCCATCAGGACGCTGATCAAGCGTGGCGCGGACGCGGCAATCACTTCCAGGAACCTCGATCTCGACTTCGAAGGCAGGCTGGGCAACGCCGCTCGTGATCGCCAGAATTCGGCAATCAACGGATTCCAGAACAAGGGCCTGGAATTGACGCCGCTGCAGGAACAAGCGGCAGCAATGGCGGGACGCGAAATCTATGCCTCTCGAGAACTGCCCAAAGTGGATCCCAACGCTCCCCCGGTTGCCGCACGAGGTGGCCGTGGAGGTCGAGGCAACGCGAATAACGACGACGGCGTGCTTCCACCGATCACCCACAAAGGCGGCATGACTGCACTGCTCCACGCCGCTCGTCAGGGATACATGGATGCCGCGACGGCGCTCCTCGACGGTGGCGCAAAAATCGACCAGCTCAGCACCAGCGATAAGACCAGTCCGTTGCTGATCGCACTCATCAATAGTCAGTACGACATGGCGATGATGCTCATTAAGCGCGGGGCCAATCCGAACCTGGTGGCGAGCGTTAACGGTGTGACTCCTTTATGGGCGGTATTAAATGCGGAATGGCAACCCAGAACCAGGTTTCCACAGCCGCAGGAAGAGAGTCTGCAGAAGGCGACGTACCTTCAAGTGATGACCGCGTTACTCGACGCCGGCGCCGATCCAAACGCTCGACTGAGCAAGCATCCCTGGTATCTCGTATATACGGGGTGCGGAAATCAGAACTGCGGTCTTGAAGACACCGAGGGCTCCACCGCATTCTGGCGAGCGGCCTACGCTCTCGACATACCGGCGATGCGTATGCTCGTTGCGCGCGGAGCGAATCCAAGCACTGCGACGAAGGCTCCGGCACCTCGAGGCCCGAGAAGCGGAACACCGCTGGACAAGTTCGAGGTTGCTGCGCGACCGATTCAGCCAGTGGCTCCCGGACTGTGGCCCGCAACGGATCCTGCAACGATCGAACCCGATCCCTCTGGACTGCCGCCGGTCCCAGCAGGTGGACCGGGCGTTTATCCGATCCACGCGGCCTCCGGTGTCGGCTATGGTGAAGGCTTTACCGGCAATGCCCATCGGCATGCGCCCGACGCATGGCTGTCTTCGGTGAAGTACCTTGTCGAGGAACTTGGTGTGGATGTGAACCTGAGAGACAGCAACGGCTACACCGCGCTTCATCATGCTGCCGCCCGGGGCGACGAGGAAATGATCATGTACCTTGTCTCCAAAGGCGGAGATGTGAAGGTCGTTGCTCGAACCGGCCAGACTGTTGCCGACCTGGCGAACGGTCCGGTGCAGCGCGTTTCTCCATTCCCGAAGATAGTTGCGTTGTTGGAGAAGCTCGGTTCGAAAAACAACCACAAATGCGTGACGTGCTAATCACCAGGACACCTTGTAGGCCGCGGGCTTTAGCCCGCGGCACAGCCTGACGGTTTTGCATCACCCTCACTCAGGAGTCTCTCATCGTGAATGCCGGATTTCGTGTCGCAATGATCGCGTTGCTGGTCTCCATCATTTCAATTGTGCTGATGCCACATGCTGTCACTGGGCTACAGACTCCCGCGACACCAGTATGGATGCAGTTGACTCTGGTTCGCGTCGCTCCAGCGAACATTGACGATTACATCGCCGCACAACGCGACGTCACAAACCGGTTACGAAGAGGTGGTGGCGGCGGGGGTGGGGCTACTGCCGATGCGGGTGGTGGCGGCGGCCGGGGTGGTGGTGGCGGCGGGGCTGGCGCCGGAGCGGGTCAAAACTTTCGGTTAGTCAGCCGAAGCGAATTCGGAGATACCTATCGTTTCGTCATCCAGACGCCGGCCGCGAATCTGGCCGCATTTGACGCAGCCGGAAGGAACACCGACCCGGAATTGGCCCTGTTGAATGCCAAAGCGCTGCGGTATGTTACCGGCCAGGAATCCTACGCGATTCGCAACATGGCCGAAATATCCAACCCCATGCCTCAGAACCAACAGCCTGCTCTGATGGTGATCAACGTGGTTCACGTCACACCCGGACGCGAGCAAGACTACTACAATCTTATGAAGGGCGAGTTTCTACCTCACTTCGACAAAGCCAATGTTTTTCACACCACCGGCAACGTGGTATTCGGCGGCCCGGGCGGGTTTATCCATTATTACTTCTACAATAACTTCGCCGCGCTCGACGCGGGTTCTCCTGTCGTGAAGGCGCTGGGTGCCGCTGGCGCTCAGGCTGTCACCTCGAAGTTTGCCGGGATCGTAACAAGTAGCGAGCAGTGGATCACGCGTCTCGTCCCCGAACTGAGCATCGGTCCGTGGACCACGGGCGGTGGAACCCGCCCCTGACCATAGTCCCCCTGGGTCGAGAATCGGAGATTGGACGAATCCTGCAACTCAAAACCGAAATCCCGAAATCTCAAATTGGACGGGCTTTCTCAACAATTCGGCAAACCACAAAATCGTACCGCTGTAGGCCGCGTGGCTTTAGCCCGCGGCACGATTTTTGTGGTTTGCCGAATTGTTGAGAAAGCCCGTCCAATTTGAGATTTCGGGATTTCGGTTTTGAGTTGCAGGATTCGTCCAATCTCCGATTC
>Ga0137427_10001021_pt1 | contig 13162 bp, 11 predicted proteins | sample EasRivERMZT700_2_FD_102309 | JGI IMG/M metagenome (GOLD analysis project Ga0137427, IMG submission 102309) | Soil microbial communities from meander-bound floodplain in the East River, Colorado, USA - East River MetaG ERMZT700_2 | ecosystem: Environmental > Terrestrial > Soil > Floodplain ...
AGCATGGCGGCGGTGACGAGTGGGGCCCTCATCCAGGCGCGCAAGAAAACGAACTCATCCGAGGCATCAGCCTCGCGAAAAAAACCGTGACGTTCCAACCGCCCTCCCGCGGGTTTACTCATCTTGTATGTCTCCCCTTTACCTTGTGCTTGGCAATTTGTCGCGGAATCGCGGTCGAGAATAGAGGATTGTCCGGAATGGATTGCCTCGGTCGGTTACGGGACCGGTAACGCTCGAATGCAGCAAGCGGCTATTGGCCGCGATGGATTCGGGCGGGCATTTCAGTCTTACCGTGCGCGCTTCGGCAAAATTTGCTAAGAGTCGAGGCGACACTCAGCCTGGCGAGGGGACTCGATGCTCTGGAAAACACTGTCGTGCGCGATTGCCGCATGTGCGGGCATGGCGTTAGCGAATTCAGCGGTTTACGCCGCCACCGCTCAGGAACAACGGGCGCAAAAGACCGCGGAAATCCCACGTTGTGCACAACCCCTTGGCGTTCTGGCGGTCGAGCAGCCGCAACGCGATTGGTGGACCGAACTGAAGCTCGGTTCCCCCGAAGCGCTACTAAGAGTGTTCGTCCAGCAATCCAATTGCTTCACTCAGGTCGACCGCGGCGCAGGTCTCGCAGCCGCGCAACGCGAGCGGGCGCTCGCCAGCGGCGGCAATCTCCAGCAAGGTTCGAACATCGGCGGCGGACAGATCCAGGCCGCCGATTATGTGCTGTTGCCGGACATCATCACGCAGAACGCTAACGCCAGGGGCAACAATTTCGGCGCGGCGCTCGGCGGACTGATAGGCCGCACCAATCCGGTGCTCGGCGGCATTGCGGGCGGCATCAGCATCAATTCGTCCACCGCCGATGTCACACTGGCGATCACCGATGTGCGGTCCACGCGTCAGCTCGCCGTTATCGATGGCCACGCCGAAAAACGCGATATCGGCTTCGGTGTCGGCGGCGGGTTGTTCGGCGGAAGCGGCTTCGGCGCGGCCGGTGCGAGCGGGTACAACAACACCGAGATCGGCCAGGTGATCACGCTGGCCTATCTCGATGCCTTCACCAAGCTGGTCGATCAGCTCGGCGGCTTGCCGGTGGAGGGCGCCAAGGCGGCCAACGCGCAGCAGGCCGTCGTCGTGACGCGGCCGACGCGCATGTATCAGAGCGCAACGACCCAGAGCACGCTCGTGCGCCCGCTCGATATCGGCGCGCGGCTCTATCCGACAGGCAACAAGGACGGCCTGATGTGGGAAGTGAAGGACGATCTCGGCAACCAGGGCTGGGTCTCGTCGATCACGTTCGACCTCGCGAAGTAATCCGCAAACCGAATCGCGTGAGTCGGGAGCGCTGTCCGAAGTTCGGATGGCGCTCCTTCGTTTTCAGGCCTCGATCTGTCCGATCCGGAGGTATTTTTCGCGCCTGAGGCGCCGCAAATCCTCGGGCGAATGCTGGCCGAGATCGCGTAAGGACAGTTCGATCGTGTTCCCGGCAGCCTGGATCGCCGCCTGCGGCGCGCGATGAGCGCCACCCACCGGCTCCGGTACGATGCCGTCGATGACTTTGAGCTCCAGCAAGTCCTGCGCCGTGATCTTCATCGCCGCGGCCGCGTCCGCCGCCTTGTCGGATTTGTGCCAGAGGATCGACGCGCACCCTTCGGGCGAGATGACCGAGTAGATGGAATGTTCGAGCATGTAGACTTTGTTCGCCGCGGCGATGGCGACGGCGCCGCCCGAGCCGCCCTCCCCGATGATCGTGGCAACGAAGGGCGTGCCCAGAGTTAGGCAGGCTTGGGTCGAGCGGGCGATGGCTTCCGCCTGGCCGCGCTCTTCCGCGCCCACGCCCGGATAGGCGCCCGCGGTGTCGACGAGAGAAATCACCGGCAGCTTGAAGCGGTCGGCCATCTCGAAGAGACGCTGAACCTTGCGATAGCCCTCGGGCATCGCCATGCCGAAATTGTGCTTCACGCGCGACTTGGTGTCGTTGCCCTTTTCGTGGCCGACAACCGCGACCGGCAAGCCGCGGAAGCGCCCCAGCCCGGCGACGATCGCATGATCGTTGCCATAGAGACGGTCGCCGGCGAGCGGCGTGAATTCCTCGATGAGGGCCGCGACGTAATCGGAGAAATGCGGCCGGGCCGGATGACGCGCAACCTGCGTCTTCTGCCACGGCGTCAGGCGGGCATAGGCATCGGCAATCATCTGCGCGGCCTTGCCCTGGAGACGCGCGACTTCCTCCTCGATGTCGATGCCCGGCGCCTTGGCCTCTGCGTCTGCGTCCTTCGAGCCGAACTGGCGCAGCTCCTCGATCTTGCCCTCGAGATCGGCAATCTGTTTTTCGAATTCGAGGAAGACCTTCATCGGTTCGTTCCGGCTTTCGCTCTGGCGCGCGCAAGCGGATGAGCCGCCTCGACGGTCCGCTTCAGCCGGTCGCCCGCCACGTGGGTGTATATCTGAGTCGTCGCGATGTCGGCGTGGCCGAGCAGCGTCTGCACGCTTCTCAGATCGGCGCCGCCTTCGACCAAATGCGTCGCAAAGGCGTGACGTAGAACATGCGGGGAGAGCCGCGCCGGATCGAGCCCTGCCTTCAAGGCCAGGGCCTTCAACAGCTGATGGCAGCGCCGCCGCGTCAGGTGCCCTTCCCTCCCGCGCGAGGGAAAGAGGAAACGCGAGGCCGCCGTGAGTCGCTTCGGCTCGCCCGGCAAGAACGCATCGCGCAAGCCAAGATAGGAATGAAGCGCCTCGGACGCCGGCGCACCCAATGGTGCCAGGCGCTCGCGACCGCCCTTTCCGCGCACGTGCAGGTAGCGCTCATTGGCGCGCGCGGCGGACAGGGGCAGCGTCACCAATTCGCTGACGCGCAGGCCCGACGCGTAGAGCATCTCGACGATGCACAGCAGGCGGGCGGCGTCGGCATCGTCGGGCTCAACGCCGCGCGCGGCTTCAACGAGTTTCAGCGCGTCGGTCTCCGACAGGATTTTCGGCAGGGGGCGCGAGAGGCGCGGCGCCTCGACCGCGCCACACGGATCGTCACGGCGAATCCCCTCGCCATAGAGAAAGCCATAGAAGCGGCGCAGCGCCGAGAGCTTGCGCGCCTGAGACGACGACTTCAGTCCGGCGGCCGCAAGCGATGCCAGGAACGATCTGACATGGTTGCGTTCCGCGTCCTTGAGGCTGGTACGGGATCGGATGCAACTTGCGGCGAAATCCAGGATGTCGCGGCGGTAGGCATCAAGCGTGTTGACCGATGCGCCGCGCTCCGCACTCATCATGTCGAGAAAGGAATCCACCAAGGCCCGATCCTGCGCGCCGATCGCGAGCCGCTTCGGCCCAGTCATCGGCCGCCCGTGGCGGCGGGTGGGGTTTGGCCACCGGATAGGACGCTCGCGACGGGACGCAGCAGGAATGCCTCCAGCGCGACTTCGCGGGCGCCATCGCGGATGCCCGCGGTCTGAAGCGCCCGCACGAGACGCACGACGACGTCGGGTGCAAGGTCGCGTGCGCCCTGCGTGCCGAGCGCCGCGATGACGCCGAGCGCGACTTCGCCCCGTGCGCCGGAGAGCGCGGCGCGATCGATCCGCTGCATCAGCACTTGGGGCGGCCGGCGTCCGGGCGACGCCTGAGACACCAAAGGCTGGACCGCCTCCTGCGCCTCAGCCGGCAAGGGGCGGGTCAGCGCGTCGTAAAGCCCAAGCACGAGCGTCGCGCGCGAAACGAGCGCCTCACTCGGCGGCGGTGGAGGCGGAAGCGGCGGCAGGGGCTCGGGCGGCGGCACCAGATCCGGCGCGAGGGGATCGAGGCCTACGACCGGCGGATCGGGCGGCGCAGGCGGTGGCGGATTGGCCATCAGCGCCAGGCTCCGCAGCAGCGCCAGCGTGGTCAAGCTGTCGGCCTGCGCGGGGGCGGCGAACGCCAGCGTCAGCTGGAGTTGATTGGCGACGTCCGCGGATGCGGCAGGACTCCCCCCCAGGACGGCGAACCAGCGCACGGCGGCATCCGGCCGACCGGCGAGCAGCAACCCGCGCATGAAGAGGTCCGACCAGTTGGCCCAATTGGAGGCCGGAAGGATCGCGGCCGCGTCGGCGACAAACAGCAACGCCACCTGCCTGAGCAGCCCGGCGCTTTGACCGATCTCAAGCGCGGTGTGAATGAGATCCGCGCGCTGCTCGATATTGGGCGTTATCCTCACGGCCGCGCGAAGCCGCGCCAGCGCGGGCATCAGGGGTTCCGCGCGCGCGAGCGCGGACGCCCCGGCAAGATCGCCGGGCGCAAACGTCGTGAGCTCCAGAATCTGCGCCAGCAAGTCCGTCGGCAGCACGCCCGCGCGCAACGCCTTCTCTGCTGCGGCAATCCGCAAAGGTGGCGGCGTCTGGATCGATGCAGCCGCCATCAAGCTCTCCGACAAGCCGAGACCCGTGGCAATTTCCAAATTCATCGGCAAGCTCAAACGCGCCAGCATCAGGATGTGCAGGGAATCCGGAAGAGCGATGGTTTCGGGCGCCATCGCCTGCCCGCTCGCCAAGCCGTCGAGCAAGATGAGGAAGGCGGGATCGGACAGCCCTTGATCGGCAATGACGGTGCGCGTCAACTCAAGCGCGGAGAGATCGCGGTTGACCGCATAGCAGTACGCGCGCAACTGCACCCAGAACCGCTCCGCGCTCTGCAAACGAAGCGCGGTGAGATCGCCGCACGCATCGAAGTCACGGCCGGCGCGGATGAAAGCATCGGCCTGGAGCTGAAGTATTTCCGGATTTGTCGGCGCCTGAACGCGGGCCGCGAGATCGGCCGCATCGCTGACGAGAGTGGCGTCAAGCAATTTGGAGAGTCGCAACGCGTTGAAGGACCGATCGGAACGCCCCGGCGGCGGCGCCGCCGTCGTCAGGATGGCTTTGCGCAGCAGCAGGCTTGCGGCGGCGGACGGCGTCGCGGCGGGCGCAGTTTGCAACATTCCGATGATGGTCGTGCGGTCGGAGCGCGCCCAGACGTCATCGCCAAAGCCGTCGGTTCCATCGAGCGTTCCCGCAATCGGGCCTTCGACCGTTCCGAGATCGCCGACGACAACCACGCTGGAGTTGGAGCGCCCCGCCATCGGAGTTGTCGGCACCATAGGTTCGGTCGCAGCCTCGGGGAGCGCACCCATCGGCTCCGTCACGATCACGGGCGCGCCGGCGTCGGGAGACGGTGCGGGTTGCGCCGGCGCGGACTCGGGGGGCGGAGCCCGGGGAACCAAAATCACCGGCGGCACGATGCTGCGCGGTGCGCCCTGCGGGTTCGCCGCATCCGGCGTTTGGGCGGACGCCGGCACGCCGCCGAGCGCCAGCGCGAGGAGAGCCGCGCGCGTGGCGGAACTCACTCGTGAAGGTCCTGTGGGCGGCATCTCACTTCGGAAAACGGCTGTCAGGCAAAGTCTCTTCAATGCTGCGCTGGGACGGTTCAAGCCGCGAGCCGTAAACGGCAAGCGCTCCCGCTCCCAGGACCAACAATAGCATGAACCCAACCAACAGCTTCCAACCCATCTGCGGAATTCCCACTGCGACTCGAAGCGTCCAGGATCAACCGCCTTTTTGGCGGAATTGGTATCATCCGCGCAAGTCCCGCTGGAACTTCACGGTGAAAGAGGTGTAAGCCCCAGCCATGCGAAAGCTGGATAAAACCTTGGTTTTGGTCGGGATGATGGGCGCCGGGAAGACGTCGGTCGGACGGCGGCTGGCGGGCACGCTGGGTGTTCCCTTCCGCGATGCCGATGTCGAAATCGAGACCGCGGCGGGCTGCACCATCAATGACATCTTCGAGCGTTTTGGCGAATCCGCCTTCCGCAGCGGCGAGCGCAAGGTCATCGCCAGGCTGCTCTCCGATCCGCCCCATGTCCTTGCCGCAGGCGGCGGCGCGTTCGTCGACGAAGAGACGAGACAGCGGATCAAGGAACACGCCGTGTCGATCTGGCTGCGCGCGCCGCTCGACCTGCTGATCCAACGCGTGCTGCGCAAGGATACGAGGCCGCTCCTGCGCAACACCGATAGCCGCGCGACTCTCGAGCGGCTGTTGCGCGAGCGCGAGCCGATCTACGCGCAGGCCGATCTCGTCATCGAATCCGACGAGGGACCCCATGACGTCGTGGTCAAGCGGATCGTAGCCGCCCTCAATGACCGGGCGGCCAGGGCCAACGCGGGAGCGAAAGCATGACCACATCGGTGCCGGTCTCGCTCGGTGATCGCTCGTATCACATCCACATCGGCGAGAAGCTGATCGAGAGTGCGGGCGCGCTGCTCGCACCGCATCTCGGTACGTCCGCGGCACGGCGCGTTCCGGTTGTTACCGACGAGAACGTGGCGCGATTATACTATCCCGCGTTCGCCGCCAGCCTGTCGGAGGCGGGTCTCTTTCCCGTGCCAGTGGTCCTGCCGCCGGGCGAGCAGACCAAAACCTTCGGCAATCTCGAACGCGTCGTCGATTCTCTCTTGAGCGCCAATGTCGAGCGCGGCTCGCTGATCGTGGCGCTGGGTGGCGGCGTCATCGGCGACCTCACGGGTTTCGCGGCAGGCGTGGTGAAACGCGGCATCGGCTTCGCCCAAGTGCCGACCACCTTGCTCGCCCAGGTCGATTCCTCGGTCGGCGGAAAGACCGCGATCAACACCGCGCAGGGCAAGAACCTGGTCGGATTGTTCCATCAGCCGCGCGTGGTGATCGCCGATACGACCGTGCTCAAGACGCTGCCGCGCCGCGAGCTGCTGGGCGGATATGCCGAAGTGGTGAAGTACGGTCTCCTCGGCGACGAGTCCTTCTTTGCCTGGCTGGAAAAGAACGGCGCGCAGGCGCTGGCCGGCGATAACCACGCCATCGCTCACGCGGTTGCTCATTCCTGCGTCATGAAGGCGTCCATCGTGGCCAAGGATGAGCGCGAGGAAGGCGAGCGCGCCCTGCTCAATCTCGGCCACACCTTCGGTCACGCGCTGGAAGCGGCAACAGGCTACTCGGACAGACTCCTTCACGGCGAGAGCGTGGCGCTGGGTTGCGTGCTGGCGTTCAAGCTCTCGGCGGCGCTCGGACATTCAAAGGAAGCCGACGTGGCGCGCGCGGAACGCCATCTCGCCGGCGCCGGACTGCCGACACGGATCGCGCAAATCCCCGGACCGCGGCCCAAACCCGATGAGCTCTTAGGCCACATGCGGCACGACAAGAAGGCGCAGGGCGGCCGGATGACGTTCATCCTTGCCAAGGGCATCGGCCATGCCTTCATCACCCGCGATGTCCCGGAAGATGCAGTGCGCACGGTCCTCGCCCAGGACTGACGCGGCGCGCCGTCGGCGCGGCGCCGCACTTTCCACGGATCACCAGCCATGACGTTCAACCTGACGATCTCACTCCTGGCGATTACGGCGCTGCTCGCGCTCTCGGCGTTCTGCGCCGGCTCGGAAACCGCGCTGACGGCGGTCTCCAAGGCGCGCATGCACCGTCTCGCGGCGGTGGGCTCGTGGCGCGCCAAGCAGGCTGTCAAGCTGATCGATGACCGTGAGCGCATGATCGGCGCGTTGCTGCTCGGCAACACGTTCGTCAACATCTTCGCGACAGCGCTGGCGACTTCGATCGCGCTTCAGCTGTTCGACCGCGGCGGTGTCGCCATAGCGACATTCGCCATGACGGCCATCATCCTCGTGCTCGCCGAGGTCCTGCCCAAGACGCTGGCGATTGCCCACACGGATCGGTTTGCGCTCGCCGTCTCGGCGGCGGTGCGCCTGATCGTGACGCTGCTCGCGCCGGTGGTCTCGGCGCTGCGCTGGGTGGTGTGGCGCGTGCTCAATCTCTTCGGTGTCCGCGCTGACGAAGCCGCGCCGGTGCTCACCGCGCACGAGGAGATTCGCGGCGCCATCGAGCTGCATCATCAGGAAGGCGCGGTCGAGCGCGAGCACCGCGACATGCTCGGCGGCGTTCTCGACCTGGCGGATTTGCAGCTCGCCGACGTCATGGTCCACCGCAAGAACATGGACGTGCTGGATGCAAACGCGCCGCCCGAGGAGATCGTCGAGCACGTGCTGTCGTCCGGCCACACGCGCTTTCCGATCTGGCGCGACGACCCGGAGAACATCGTGGGCGTGCTCCATCTCAAGGTGCTGGTGCGCACGCTGATGGAGCGAAAGGGCTCGCTCAAGGGCCTCGACGTCATGTCGCTTGCGGCCGAGCCCTGGTATGTCCCGGACACCACGACGCTCGAGGAGCAGCTCAGCGCGTTTCGCGAGCGGCGCGAGCATTTCGCGTTCGTCGTGGACGAGTATGGGGTGCTCCAGGGGCTGGTCACGCTGGAGGACATCCTGGAGGAGGTCTTCGGCAAGATTTCCGAAGGCAAGAATACGACAGGGCCCGAACAGATCCGTCCGCAGGCCGACGGCTCATTCAATGTCGATGGCCAAATCCCGATCCGCGAGCTGAACCGCCAACTGCACTGGGCCCTTCCGGACGAGTCGGCGACCACGATCGCGGGCCTCGTCATCGACGAAGCGCGCGTCATTCCCGATGTCGGGCAGGTGTTCTCGTTCTACGGCTTCAAGTTCGAGATCCTGCGCCGGCAGCGCAACCAGATCACGGCCGTCCGCGTGGTCCCGCCCCCGCCTCAGGCGGAAGAGTGGGGCGACGACACCGGCTAGCCCGCTTCCTCGGGCGTGAGCGTGATGAGGCTTAGGGCGTGCACGCGTTCGGCCAATTCCTCGGCGACCGCGGCGTAGACCTTCCGCTGGCGTTCGACGCGGCTCAGTCCTGCGAAGCTCTCAGAAACGATGCGGATGCGAAAGTGAGTCTCGCCGCCTTCCCGGGCGCCGGCGTGCCCGGCGTGCTTGGCGCTTTCGTCTTCGATGACGAGAGATAACGGCGAAAGCGCGGCTTCGAGCTTCTTCTGCAGCCGCGCTGCCATAGTAGCGTCATGTTTCATGGCCAACCTGAAACGAGACCTGTCGCCGCATGTCAAGCGTTTCGTTTTCTTGTCTTTTAGAAGTTGGGTCCCATAATCAGCGCATGAGCACGTCAGCTTACCGTCCGAGATTCGGTTACGACATTCGCATCCACCCGGAGCGGCCGCGCCGGCCGACGGTGTCGAAGCGGTGCGCGATGCCGGGCTGCGCTTCGGGCGCCGAGGTCTACGTGCCGAAGACGCGCTACGACATGAACGACCGGCAGTGGCTGTGCCGCGAGCATCTGCGCGAGCACAATCGGGGCTGGAACTATTTCGCGGGCATGAGCGACCAGGAAATCGAGCGCTTTTGCCTGGACTCGGTGACCGGGCACCGGCCGACCTGGCCGCTTGGCAAACGAGCCGCCACTCAACCGAGCGACCACGAGCGCACCCGTTCCTACTGGAGCTACCGCGTCGAGGACGGCTTTGCCGTGTTCGAGGAGGCCGCCGAAGCGGCCCCGCCGCGGCCCCGCCCCCGCCTGACCAAAGGGCAACTTGACGCGCTGGCGGTGCTCAATCTTGAAGAAACCGCCTCCTTGCACGACATCAAGGCGCGGTATAAGGAGCTTGTGAAACGATTTCATCCCGATGCCAATGGCGGCAGCCGGGACACTGAAGAGCGGCTAAGGCAGGTCATCCGGGCTTACGGGCATCTCAGAGCGACTGGATTGGTGTGAGATAGCCGGCCCCGCCTCAAGGACGCGCGTCTTGCGCGCATCGCTCGCCTCTCCTTGCGGAAAACGACGGAACGAAGAATGGCGACAACTGCGAACGGTCTCGATCCTGCCTCGGTGCCGGACATGATGGTGGACGTGCGCAACACGTTCGGGATCGATGCCGGCATGACCGTGCCGGCGTTCTCCCGCCCCAACGAATACGTGCCGGACGTCGACAACGCCTATGTCTTCGACCGCGAGACGACGCTGGCCATCCTCGCCGGCTTCGCCCACAACCGCCGCGTGCTGATCCAGGGTTACCACGGCACAGGCAAATCGACGCACATCGAACAGGTGGCGGCGCGGCTCAATTGGCCGTGTGTGCGCGTCAACCTGGATTCGCATATCAGCCGCATCGACCTCGTCGGCAAGGACGCGATCGTGCTCAAGGACGGTAAGCAGATCACCGAATTCCGCGAAGGGATTCTGCCCTGGGCGATCCAGCATCCCGTCTGTCTCTGCTTCGACGAATACGACGCCGGCCGGCCGGACGTGATGTTCGTCATTCAGCGCGTGCTCGAAGTCCAGGGCAAGCTGACCCTGCTCGACCAGAATCGAGTCATCCGTCCGCATCCTGCGTTCCGGCTGTACGCCACCGCGAACACGGTCGGGCTCGGCGACACGTCCGGGCTCTATCACGGCACGCAGCAGATCAATCAGGGCCAGATGGACCGCTGGAACATCGTGGTCACGCTGAACTACCTGGCGCATGACACCGAAGTCGACATCGTGCTCGCCAAATCGACGGCCTATCAGACGGCGGAAGGCAAGAAGACGATCGCCGCCATGGTCCGCGTCGCCGACATGACGCGCAACGCGTTCATCAACGGCGATCTCTCGACCGTGATGAGTCCGCGGACGGTGATCACCTGGGCGGAGAACGCGACGATCTTCGGCGACATCGGCTTCGCGTTCCGAGTCACGTTCCTCAACAAATGCGACGAGCTGGAGCGCGCGACGGTTGCGGAATTCTATCAGCGCTGCTTCGGCGAAGAGCTTCCCGAATCCGCTGCCAAGGTGTTGGTGGCCTAGAGCGAAGGCTCGACGGTGAAGAACGAAAATCCCTCGGATCCCTTCAAGCGCGCGGTCGCAAATGCAGTGCGTTCGATCGCTGGCGAGCCCGAGCTCGAGGTCACGTTCTCCGCCGAAGCCCCGATGTTGCGGGGGAAGAAGGCGCGGCTTCCCCTGCCATCGCGCTCGCTTCCGGCCGACGAAGTGGCAGCGGTGAGAGGTGCGGGCGACGGTTATGCGCTGAGGCTCGCCTATCACCAGGACAGCATCGACCGCGAGATGAAGCCCATCGGCGGCGATGCGAGTGCGATCTTCGAGGCGGCCGAACAGGCGCGCGTCGAGGCGATCGGCGCGCTCGCCATGCCCGGCGTCAAGCAGAACCTCTCCGCCATCCTCGCGATGCGCTGCAAGGCGCACGGCCTGGGCGACGTCAAAGAGCAGATCCAGGCGCCATTGACCGACGTGCTGGGCCTGATGGTGCGCGAGCGCTTAACCGGCGAGCCGCCGCCCGCGATCGCCAAGCGCGCGGTCGACCTCTGGCGGCCGTTTGTCGAGGCGAAGGTCGGCGTGGAGCTCGACCGGCTGAAGGACCGGATCCGCGACCAGCGCAGCTTCGCGAAGCTCACGCGGAACATCCTCACCGGCCTGGAACTGGCGGAGGAATATGTCGAGGAGCCCGAAGGCGACGAGGAAACGCCTGAGGAGACCAGCCAGGACCAGAGCGATTCCGACGACCAATCCGAAGGCGAGGAAAGCGAGCCCTCGGCGACCGAGACCGACACCAAGGAGACCAGCGAAGCCGGCGAAGAGGACACCGTCGACGTGAAGCAGGATCTGACCGATCAGGATTCGCAGGAGACGCGCGAGGGGAAACGCCCCCTGCGTCCCGACCTGCCGTTCGCCGATGCGGAACGCTGGGACTACAAAGTGTTCACCTCGCAGTTCGATGAAGTGGTCAACGCCGAGGATCTGTGCGAGGCCGAGGAGCTGACGCGGCTGCGCAATTTCCTCGACCAGCAGCTCGCGCCCGTACAGGGGCTGGTGGCGCGGCTGGCGAACAAGCTTCAGCGTCTCCTGATGGCGCAGCAGAACCGCTCCTGGGACTTCGATCTCGAGGAAGGGATACTCGACGCTGCGCGGCTGTCGCGCGTCGTCATCGATCCGATGCATCCGCTCTCCTTCAAGATGGAGCGCGAGATGGATTTCCGCGACACCGTGGTGACGCTCTTGCTCGACAATTCCGGTTCGATGCGCGGCCGGCCGATCATGGTGGCGGCGATGTGCGCCGATATTCTGTCGCGGACGCTGGAGCGCTGCGCCGTGAAGGTCGAGGTGCTGGGTTTCACCACGCGGGCCTGGAAAGGCGGCCAGTCGCGCGAACGCTGGCTCGGCGACGGCAAGCCCTCGCATCCCGGGCGGCTGAACGATTTGCGCCACATCGTCTACAAGGCGGCCGACGTGCCGGGACGGCGCACGCGGCGCAATCTCGGCCTGATGATGCGAGAGGGTCTGCTCAAGGAAAACATCGACGGCGAGGCGCTGATCTGGGCGCATAGCCGGCTGATCGCGCGTCCCGAATCGCGGCGCATCCTGATGGTGATCTCGGACGGCGCGCCGGTCGACGACTCCACGCTGTCGGTCAACGCCGGCAATTATCTCGACAAGCATCTGCGCCAAGTGATCGCCGAGATCGAGAACAAGTCGCCGGTCGAGCTGGTCGCCATCGGCATCGGCCACGACGTGACGCGCTACTATAAGCGCGCCGTGACGATACTCGACGCCGAGGAACTGGGCGGGGCGATGACCGAGCAGCTGATCGATCTCTTCGCCGGCGACCTGTCGCGTCGCGCGGCGGGGAGACGCGGACCATCAAGACGCCCTCCACGAAGGGCGCCGAGGCCCAAGAGACACACGCATCCGGCGCGGCCGGGCGCATGATGACGGCGCGGGGGGCGGTCCTGTTTGCCGCGGGTCTGATGGCGGCCTGCGTTGTTTCGTTCAACCCCGCGCACGCCGACGCGATCGACGTTCGCGCGGCGTCCATCCCGCTCTATCCCGATCAGCCGGGCGAGCGCCGCGCAGGCGCTCTCCTCTATCGCGGCGGCCTTCTGCTGTCGTCCGGCGACAAGCGTTTCGGCGGCTGGTCGGATTTGGCCGTGAGCGCCGATGGCGGCGAACTCCTCGCGGTCTCCGATGAAGCCCACTGGCTGCGGGCGCGGCTGTCCTATAGCGGCGCCGGCGATCTTGCCGGACTGAACGCGGCCGACATCGCAGCCATGGTTGATCTCGACGGCAAGCCGATGCGGGGCAAGGCCGGCGACGCCGAAGGACTGACGCTCGAACGGGCGAACGATCTCAACGGCCCTGCCGTGGTGAGCTTCGAGCGCGACGTGCGGCTCTGGCGTTACGATCTGAGCCAAGGATTCACGGCGCGGCCGGTCAATGTTGCGATCGGACCCTGGGTCGAGCCGTTGCGCAACAATTCGCAACTCGAAGCCCTGAC
>Ga0137427_10001022_pt1 | contig 13154 bp, 12 predicted proteins | sample EasRivERMZT700_2_FD_102309 | JGI IMG/M metagenome (GOLD analysis project Ga0137427, IMG submission 102309) | Soil microbial communities from meander-bound floodplain in the East River, Colorado, USA - East River MetaG ERMZT700_2 | ecosystem: Environmental > Terrestrial > Soil > Floodplain ...
CGCTCAATGGCGCGGGACTTAACACGGTGACGGACTGGTCCGTCCCGCACATGCTCTACCTGTTGGAAAAGTACAATGGTTTTGGTTATCGGAAAATGGGCAAAGCGACGCCCTATCTATGGAGTTTTTCCAACCTGTACGAGAAGGGAAAATATGTCGCGGACGGTCGCTTCGACCCGGAGGCAGTATCAAAACAATGCGGCGCCGGCGTCATGCTAAAGGCACTGCTGGATCAAGGGACGGATTTGTCTGCGTAAGCTGACAGTGCCTCGCGGCGGCGCGAAATCGAAAGTCTCTTGCCATCGCTTCTGTGCCCCTTTGCTGCAGCGGTTTAGATCGCTGACACAAGCTTCGAACTTAGCGGTCTACAAATAAATCTCTGGTGATCTGTCAGGGAATCCCCTTCTCCCAATAGTAGAAAGCGCACCGCCTATAAGTGGCATGTGCGTGAAGGAAACATTCCCAGACAACCGCAGTGGAGGAGTTATCCTGCGACTGCTGCGGTATTTTTTACTTGGATGAGAACTTTTGTCGTGTTGTTCGAAGAGAAACCCCGCCAATTCGGTTATCTCTCGGCTGGCATGCAGTTTGCGGCGGTTGCAGCGGAACTCTCGATCGAGTTTGGTTTTGACCGTGGACTTAACGCCGCAAAAAATCGCATGCCGCCATTCCGAGCTAGAAAGGGTTATCCTTCCTCTACTCCGTGGACGCGTTTTTCACGTGACGACGGAGGAATCGTTTGACGATATTTGTCGCTGTGGGTGGATGTATAGCAAGCAGCAAACAGAGTTCTTCTTCAGTCCGGGTCAATCGGCGAATTGTTACGGTCGTAACCGCGGTTGGGTGAGCGTCTATGACCTGAGTAACGGCTCCGAGTCGGACATCAAGAATGCATTAACAGGCTATTGGCTTTTCAGAAGCTTCCGCATCGAGCATACCTACGTATTCTTATTCCTCACTGAAAGTGCATGGCCCTCGCTGATTTCCTGGAAGCATGCCAGTCGTGAGGTTGGCGGCAAGGAGCTTTTCGTTCCCTTTGTGGAAGCGTGGTATCCCGGCGACATGTCGATTGAGCTTCTTAGTGAAAGCCTCGCTGTTACCGTTCACCCACGCTCAGCCGCCGTGATTTGAACATACGTGTGCTGTTACGGCGAAGCCAATTACTCCGGACCGCTTTTTCACCTCTTGTTCGAATCCAAAATGTCGGTGTCAGGTCGCGGCGAGCCATCCGCCATGGTTGCCGCCGGCCCGACCAACGGGTAGACTGGAAAACGTGAGCACGAAAAAGCCCGTTACCTCCAATCGTAGCACGCCAACAGTCGCAAAAGGGCAAGCCCGAAAGGTAATACTGCTCGACGGTCACTCGTTGGCGTTTCGAGCCTTCTTTGCCTTGCCTGATACGCTCGTCACTTCATCCGGACAGATCACCAATGCCGTCTATGGTTTCACCGCGATGCTGATCAAACTCCTGGGAGACGAACGGCCGGATGCCGTGGTTGTATGTTTTGATAAAGGATCGCCAAAATTCCGCCTCGATCGCTACGCAGAATATAAGGCCGGACGGGCCGAGACACCGGACACGTTTCGGCAACAGCTGCCATTGATCCGCGAGGTGCTCGGGTGCTTGCGGATCCCGATGGTCGAACTCGAAGGCTACGAAGCCGACGATCTCCTGGCGACCCTGACGAAGCAATTTAGGCTATCAGGAAATGAGGTTATGATCGTTACCGGGGACCGGGATATTCTCCAGCTCGTCCGCGACGGCGTCGCCGTGATCATGACTCGCCGGGGGATTTCCGATGTTATCCGTTACGATGAAGCCGTGGTGCTTGAGCGCTACGGCGTCAGGCCGGAGCAATGGATTGACTTCGTGGCGCTTAAAGGCGAGACCTCAGACAATTTGCCCGGCGTTCCGGGTATCGGCGACAAAACCGCCGCGCAGCTCGTCAATAAATACGGCGACATTGAGCAAGTCATCGCCCATGCCGACGAGCTCACGCCCAAACTCCGCGACGCCCTCAAAGAGCGGGCAAACCAGGTGCGTATCAATAAGGAGCTTGGGCGCTTGCTCGACGACGTGCCGCTGGATATCGACCCTGAAAGTACTCGGCTTGAGGCTTGGGATGGCGAAGCAGTCCGCAAACTTTTCACCTCGCTTGAGTTTCGTACTCTGCACGAGCGCTTGAAGGATCTCAAAATTCACGATGCGGTGGCTTCGCCTACGCTCGAAGTTGGATCGATCTCGGAGCTCGTTGGCGAAGCCGATCTGCGACCGGGTGAGGTCGTTGCGCTCGCTTGGAACGAGGACTGGCTTGCGCTCTGCGACGGACCGGGCGAAGCGCGCATTCTGCCTTTCTCATCGGGGATGCAGCGGCTCGGTGGATTTCTTAACGATCCCAACCGGCAGAAGGTTGCCCACGACGCCAAGCCGCTCTATCGCTCGGCCCTCGCCGCAGGGGCGGAAATTCAGGGGCTGTATTGCGACACAAAGATCGCCGCCTATCTCCTCGAGCCGGGCTCGGCGCCGGGGTATACAATAGGAGACATGGTGAATCGTTATCTGGGGATTTCCCTCGACCAAAACGAGCGCCAGGCGCAAGCAGGAGAACAGGCTAGTCTGGCTTTCGACGCGGACGAAAAACGTCGGGTGGCCCGGGAAGCGGTGGCGGTTCACGCCCTCGTGCCGGCCTTGCAAGAGCAACTCCAAAATCAAGGGATCTGGGAGCTGGCCAGCACTCTGGAGTTCCCTCTGGTTCAGGTGCTCGCGCGCATGGAGCATAGCGGCATTCTCATCGACCGCGACTATCTCGAAAAACTCAACACGGACTTTGGCATCAAAATGACCACCCTCGAGGACACCATTCAGCAGCTCGCAGGCGAAAGCTTCAAGGTGAACTCTCAACCGCAGCTCCAGCGTATTCTCTTTGATAAGCTGCGGCTGCCCAAAACCAGGAAAATCAAGACCGGCTACTCCACCGACGCTGCGGAGTTGGAGAAGCTCGCCGGCATTCATCCGATCGTCGCCTCACTGCTCGAATACCGGGAAGTGTCAAAGCTCAAGACCGGGTTTACCGAAATGCTGCTGGCGCTCATCGACCCCAAGACGAGTCGAATCCATACCACTTACGAGCAGACGACGGCCGCCACTGGCCGGCTGTCGTCGACGGCGCCGAACTTACAGAACATCCCGATTCGAGGCGATATGGGTCGCCGGATCCGGCGCGCTTTTATCGCGCCCTCCGATCACGTTCTGGTTTCCGCCGATTACTCGCAGATCGAACTTCGTGTGCTCGCCCACCTTTCACAGGACGAGGCGTTTCTGCAAGCCTTCGCCCAGGGGCATGACTTTCATGCAACCATCGCTGCCAAGGTCTATGGCGTGGATTTGACTGCGGTCACGCCGCAGATGCGAAACCACGTTAAGCAGTTCTCTTACGGAATCGCTTACGGGATGTCCGCTTTTGGGGTCTCCCAACGGCTCGCCATCGAGATCGATGAGGCGGCGAGCTTTATCGACGCCTACTACGCTCAATTTCCCAAAGTGAAGACGTATCTCGCAGCTCAAGTCGAGAAGGCGAAGATCGAGGGCTTCACGACGACCATGTTCGGCCGCCGCCGCTATTTGCCGGAATTGCAGTCGGCAAATTATCGGTTGCGGGCGTTGGGCGAGCGCATGGCACTCAACGCGCCGATTCAAGGAAGCGCCGCAGATATCATCAAAAAAGCGATGATCGGCGTCGATGCCCTCCTGCGCGAGACGCCCGTGGCTAACATGCTTCTAACCGTCCACGACGAGCTCGTGTTTGAGGTGCCCACGGACAAGCTGGCGCGTGCTCGGGGGCTGATCGAAACGGAGATGGTCAAGGCTGTGGAGCTGGACTGCGGCCTCGCCGTGGACATCCATACGGGGACGAATTGGGCGGAAGCCCATGCATGAGCCGCCGCACGCAACCGGTTATCGCTTGAGCGCTTCAGTGGCCAACGAAAAATCAAAAACTCGATCCGGCGATATAGGCTCTTTGATTTTCAAAGCTTCCCTGCCGATCTCAATGATCTCTTTCATCGCGTCCGGGCTCAGACGGCCGCCGGGTAGAATATAAGGGGCATCGTCATCAACCATCCGCCGAGCTAATTGCGCATCTTTTACGCCGAGTTTTTTTTGAATGTAGGGAAGCATGACCTCGGGATTGTCCTGGTAGAATTTTAGTGACCGGTTCCAGGCGCGTAAAAAGCGCACCAGCTGCTCGCGCTTTTGTTTAATGTGGCTGTCGGTGGCAACCACACCGGTTTGCAAAAACCGCATATAGTCGCGGCCGCGGCCAAAAACCTGGTAGCCTTGATCCATCGCTAGATAGGTCGAGGGTGGGGTCATCATTCCACCCGCGACTTTGCCGCTCATCAGGGACTGGAGCCTGGCGGGGGTATCCATGCTTAACAGTGTGACATCCTTCTGTGGATCGAGACCCTTGGCTTGGAGGATGCGGCGCGTCATGACCGCGGCGGTACCCTCTAAAGAACCGACGGCGATGGCCTTTCCCTTCAGGTCCGCCGAAGAGCTGACCGCCGGACCCACGATAAGTTCGTGAATCGGACGATCCCGGGTCACCGAAATGATCTTAATTGGGATCCCCCGAAGGGTCGCTGAAAAACCGCTTCCCGCATGGCAGGTCACGTCGATCTCGCCGGACATCAGGCTGCTGACACCGATGATGCCCCGAACGACCAAGACATGCAGGTCCAACCCCTCCTGGGAAAAAAACCCCTTTTCCTGCCCGTAATAAAGCGGAGCGTAGCTCAATGTTGGTCCCGGAATGCTGATGAAAAAACGCTCCGCTGTCGCCCCCCTTGTCGTCCAAACCAGCGATAACAAGATAAGATAGAGGATCGACCTTGGGGCCATACGGGCCAGACAATTAGCCGCCACGGCACACGATGAGAATTTGGAGAAACCACCGACAAGTGGATGCATTCCAACTACCCTCCCTTGGTTTACGGTCTTCGAGTCGCCCGGACGATACCATAAAAATTTCCTGACGCGAAAGAGTCGCTCGCGCCGAGCTGGTCGAAGCTCGATAAGTCTCTTCACGGGGTTTGCCGCCAGCTAAAGTGTGTTTAGGCAACGCGGCCCGCCTCAACGTCCATGTTGGATTCAGGAATTTCCAGCTCTTGTCCGATGCCGAAAGATCCAGCCGTAGATGACTAGATTGATCAACAAAACGAAAACACCGAGCGCAATCTGTACTTCGCGAGTGAGCCCCTCAGGGTAAAGGACCGGAACCATATAGTGTGCGATAAAATCGGCGGAATAACCGCCGTCGCCGGCGCGGTCGCGAAGCCAGTTCTCAAGCGGTGTCAAAGGACATATCCAGCCGAAAAATTCGACGCTCGCCGCCCAAATGACGGCGGGAACATGAATCCAAAGAAGACCACGCCATCTCATGGCCAAGAGCGCGCCGAGGACCGTAAAAATCACAAAAGTGACGTGAAGCAACAAGATCAGATCCGCAAGCAGTCGCTCGAGTATTTGCACATGCAGCTCGACTAATCAGCTCAACATAGTCCAACGGACTAAAACCGGGAAGGCAAGGGGCGCTTGACCGTTCCTGTTTTAGTCCTTAGACTTTTGCTCACGGTGTGTATATCGGTGGTGCCAGGCGAATGACAATCCAAAAATACCTCCACCCGGCAGTTGCGGTTTGTGCTCTGTTGCTATTGCCAATGGATGGGAAGAGCCAAGAGAAGCACAAACCATCAGCAAGGCTGTCGGCGCCGTCCCGAAAAGCGGGAGCCGCCGATGCGGAGCTTGCTCGGTTGCGCGCCGACGTGATCCAGAAGATGAAAGAATCTCGTGTCAGCGCGGGAAAGCTCCTTGCCCTACATGAAGAGGAGCAGGCTAGACTCACGATTGAATATCACCGGCGCCGCGAGTTCTATAGCCAGGGGCTAATTTCCCGTGCTGAACTCAACCAGGTGGAGCGGGCTCTGGCTGAGGCGATGGTCCGAGTCGAAGAGGATAAGCGATGGCTAATGGAGTCTGACATTGCCATAACAGAAGCGTCCATGCGTGACGAGTTGCTCCGGCTGCCGGGCCTGGCCCTGGACGGTTATAGCGAGACCGGGACCTTGCTCCGCTTTAACGGCAGCGCGTCATGGTCTCTGACGGATGCGCCGAAAGTTGAAAAGTTTTTTGCGCAGGCATTCGGGCGGGCTCTACCGGTGAGCGCCTTCGGTCAAACGGCAACCCATGACCGGCTCAGGTTCGATCATCGAAATGCCATCGATGTGGCGCTTCACCCCGACAGCGGCGAAGGTCGATCACTGCTTTCGTATCTGCGTCAGGCGGGGATCCCTTTTATCGCATTTAGGGGCGCCGTTTCGGGAGCTGCCACCGGAGCTCATATTCACATCGGTAGCCCATCCGTAAGAACAGCCGTCAATGCAGATTCCCAAAAGGATTGTTGTAAGCGTTGAAGCTTAGTCTCATTTGAAAGCGATAGACATTGTGCCCCGGAGGAGCCTATGAATGAAGTCGCTGTTCCGAACAAAGCGTCGACCATTGTGATCGTTCGGCCTGACCCCGATGGCGGCTTCGAAGTTCTCATGACAAGACGCCACGCCGAGATGCAATTCCTCGGAGGCTTTTTGGTCTTTCCAGGGGGAGGAGTAGAAAATGAAGACTGTTCAGAGGAAATGTTGTCTCTTTGCCGTGGCCTAACTCGGTTGGATGCCCAGAGAATCCTCGGTGCCGATCTTGGTGCTGCGGTGAGTCTAGGCCATTGGGTTGCCGCCGTAAGAGAACTTTTCGAAGAAACGGGAATTCATTTCTTCGTCGACGAGAATAACGAGATTCCCGACTCCTCGCGAGCGGGCCTCGCAGAGAGGTTGGGGAAGATGCGGGGGGTTTTATCCAACGGTTCGCTCCATTTGTCTCAGTTGTTGGAATCCGAACGGCTGTTCTGCGATTTGGGGCGACTTACCTATCTTTTTCACAGAATTACGCCGGAAAAGTACCCGGTCCGTTTTGATACCCGGTTTTACTTGGCTGCGCTGCCGCCTAATCAGACTCCACTGAAGTCATCCGAGGAGGTTTCTGAGAGTCTCTGGGTGACGCCGAAATTCGCACTGGAAGAATCGGCAGCCGGCCAATTCCCGATGATGCCGCCGACGATCATCGCCCTGCGTACCTTGGCTGAACATGGCTCGTGGCGAAATCTCTACAGCGCCTTCAATTTGCGGTGAACCCCCGCCGGTTTGCCGTTTAGAAAAACCAGCACTAAGCCGCGATGGGCACATCTCCCGCCGACCCAATCATTAATTGATGGGATCGCCGGTCTGTGTTACACTCAAGGCCCATTAGCGCTACTGCAAGTATCAATCCTGCATTCATGGCTTCAAATCCCTAACTGAAAGATCAATTCAATATTACAAGTGGTTATGAATCCATCACCTCCTCTTTTAGTGGCCGGTACCATTGCCTATTTATCGATGGACGTAGCGATCGATTCGGAGATCCCTACTTATAGCGGTGGACTGGGTATTTTGGCTGGCGACATGTTGCGCTCAGCGGCGGATCTTGGGGTGCCGATCGTGGCAGTTTCCCTGCTTCACCGTAAGGGCTATTTCGACCAGCGGCTCGATGCCCGAGGCAATCAGTTGGAGAGCCCCTCCAAGTGGTCGCCGGAGAATCGTCTTGAAGCTTTGCCCGAGCGCGTATCGGTGGCCATCGAAGAACGCAACGTCACAGTTCGCGCCTGGAAGTATCCCTTTCGCGGCATCACCGGACATACAGTGCCGCTGTTGTTTCTCGACACGGATCTGGACGGCAATGATCCACAAGATCGAGTTCTTACCGATCATCTTTATGGCGGTGATGAGCACTATCGGTTGTGTCAGGAAACGATTCTGGGGTATGGCGGTTTGGCGATGCTCCGGGCCCTCGGATATTCGCGGGTGCGCGTCTTTCACATGAACGAGGGACACTCGGCGCTCATCACCGTGGCTCTCTTGGAGGAGGGGGCGGATGTGCAGCCCAGGCAGAATATTTCCGACACCGAGATCGAAGCCGTGCGCCAACGATGCGTTTTCACAACCCACACGCCGGTGCCGGCGGGCCACGACCGTTTCCCTGCGAGCCTGATTCGCCAAGTGCTGGGCGAGCGACGTGCCGCGCTTCTTAGTCAGTTGCAGGTGATGCAAAGCGATCTTAACATGACCGAACTGGCGCTTCGGTTTTCCCGTTATGTGAATGGAGTCTCGATGCGTCACGGAGAGGTTTCACGCAGCATGTTTCCTAACTACGATATGGATGCGATCACTAACGGGGTCCACGCCGTCGCCTGGACGTCGGCGCCGTTTTGCGCTCTGTATGATCGCGTGATACCGGAATGGCGCCGCGATAACTGCTATCTCCGGTATGTGATCGGCATTCCGCTGCACGAGATACACCAGGCCCACACACAGGCGAAGAAAGAACTGTTCCAGCAAGTGCGCTGGCTCACGGGAGTTCAGCTCGATGAGTCCGTTTTCACGCTCGGCTTTGCCCGGCGCGCCACGGCCTATAAACGGGCCGATCTGCTTTTTACGGACATCGACCGCCTAAAAGCGATAGCGCAGAATATCGGGCCGTTGCAATTGATCTACGCCGGCAAAGCCCATCCACGAGACGAAGCCGGTAAAGCGATCATACGCCGCATCTTCGAGGCGGCGGCTCGGCTGGGGGACCAGGTTCGTGTTGTCTATTTGGAGAATTATGACATGGCGCTGGGAAAGCTAATTTGTTCCGGTGTCGATGTGTGGCTGAATACGCCGCTTCGACCCCAGGAAGCATCTGGCACCAGCGGCATGAAAGCCGCCCTGAATGGAGTGCCGAGTTTTAGCGTCCTGGATGGCTGGTGGATTGAAGGTCACATTGAAGGCGTGACCGGCTGGTCCATCGGCGAAGCCCATCACGGCGATGGCGATTTGGAAAACGAAGTAGCTTCCTTATATCACAAGTTCGAGCAAATCATTCTCCCGCTTTTCTACAAAGAGCCCGACAAGTTTACTCAGGTGATGCGGTCTGCCATCGAGATCAATGGTTCGTTCTTCAACACCCAGCGCATGATGTTTCAGTATATTAGAAATGCATACGCTCCCGGCGCGGATTCCGGCGAACCGTTGCCTTAAGCCAGATTTTTTAATCGCTGCGGGTCAATTCCCCGCAGCTTGCTGCGTAGTGGTGGTTGGTAGCATTGCCAGAGTACGTTATTCCCGCATGCATTTAGCGGGTCCGCCAAATGGCTTCGGACGGATCCGTCCTTCGGCGGAAATCCAGGCGAATTTCGGATGGTAGACCCCCGATTAAAACATTCAGGGGTGACAACTTGGGGAAAAGTCATCTGAGGTTCTTTTGATACCCCGCTGCTTGCGGCGGGGGTAGTTCATTCGCATGGTGCCGGCGGGTCGAACATTAAGGTCGTTTGTTCGAGCCGTTTTGCGCTTACCGGATCAAACCGGGTTTGATTCTAGCAGATTGTGAAAAACTCTGTTTGCAGGCTGCTTAAAAAGACGCAGAGGCAAGGCGCGCGACAAATCGACGAACGGAGGCGTACGCAGGTTGTACGTTGTAGCGAGGCGATTGAGCGCAACGAAGCATATGAGGCTTTTTCAGCAGCCTGCTAGTGTTTCTGTTCTCCGCGCAGTTTCCATTCGAGCCCGTCAATGATGCATTCGACGCTGGCCTGAAGAATATCCGCAGCCACACCCACGGTGCCCCACCGCTCGGTGCCGTCTGAAAAAATTGCCAAAACTCTCACCAAGGCACCGGCGCCTTTGTCCTCGTCATCCCGAGCTTCGCCGCCATGGTGGAGCAATCGAACGTCGAACTCCTCTAACCGGACTTCCGAAAGCTGCGGGTAATGTTTTTCCAGGACTTTTCTCATCGCATTGTCGACGGCCTGCACCGGACCCAGACCATTGGCGGCGACGAGCTCATTCTCCCCGAAGATCTCGATCAGAACCGTAGCTTCGGTGGCGCTACGTATCGGTTCCGGGGCCTGGAAGTCAACCTGATCGTCAATCTTACAGCGGAGCACGCGAAAGGGCCTTAAGTAATCCTGCCGTTGACGGATCGACATGAGCTCGAACGATGCCCATGCGCCGTCAAGGCGAAAAAAATCCTCTTTGAGGTCTCTTGCCATGGTTTCCTCCTATGGGCGAGGGGAGCAGACTTGAAAACGCCATCATTATATCGTTCGCGGGAGAAATGGCTAGAGATAAGGTCGGGCTGACGGTTGGAAGCGTGAGCTAATCATAGATCGAAACTTCCCAAAAAAGCGCAATTTTGTTATTATAAATCTCATGATAGAAAAAGGCGTATTGGACAGCAAAAAGCTCCAAAGCTTCTTTCGTGACGTCATTCGTCAAAGCTTCTGGCAGCTGGGCATAAACGACTCAACCGTTACCGGCTATGTAGCGGACGTGCTAACCGATTTCGCCAAGAGCGAGAACCTCTATCGAATCCGCTCGCGAACCGGCAAGCGCATGGAGAGCGTGGTTGAGATTCTCTCCGATCAACTATCGACCCCTATCGATGGAACTCAACTGCTCAGGGAACGCTCTATGCGCAAATACCTCGGCGACTATGCGCTATTTATGAGCGGTATTTTCCGCAGCTATGTAGAAGGGAGAGGATTTCTTGATTACTACATTGAAGAGGGAAGCCGTTCGTACTGGACGGTCTCTGAGCTTGACCTTTCCCTTTACCGCACCGGCTTTATTCTTTTTCAAGAGCTTTCGAAGAAGTTTGAATACTATTCCGGTGCCCTGGACTATACCCGCAAAGCCTATTTTGCCGCTGAGCCCGGTGAGGATCCCTTCGCCGGGTTTTTGCGTCAAATCGAAGGCTGGATGAAAGTCAATCTGACGGAAAATTAGTCGGCTTGCTTCACCTCCGGTCCTTGTCCGCTGGTTCAGAATCACCTTTTCAGGCATGAAGTCCTTCTGCGTTACCCTTTGCCTCGTATCCGTTTCGGCGTTACTGTTTGCCGGTGTTGTTTTCGCGTACATGTTTTTGGCGGCTTCCCCGCAGTCCGGTACCGTCGAAATCCGGGTGGAACAGGGAGAACCCTTTTCTGCGGTGGTTCGTAAATTGCGGGAACACAAGGTGGTGACCAATGAACGACTCTTCTCGTTATGGGCGCGCTATTCTGGATTAGAAAAGAAAATCCATCGGGGGCTTTATCGCTTTGAGCTCCCGTTGTCTCCGTCAGAGGTTCTCAACCGAATGGTATTGGGACAGGGGATCTTCCAGCGTGTCACGATTCCCGAAGGGCTGACGGTCAAAGAAGTCGGAGATCTATTGGCCAAGATGGGCATTGTTCAACAGCAACAGTTCTTTGCAGCAGCTCAGGATCCTGAGCTGCTCGCGTCTCTTGGCTTGACCGGCACAGGCATTGAGGGTTATCTTTTTCCTAACACGTATAATTTTATTCCGGACACGCCGCCCCGTGAAATCATCTTGAAGATGGCGGAGCAGTTTCGTAAAACCTTTGAACCCCTGGCGGGACAGCGAAAAGAAAACTTGACGCCCCACGAGATCGTGACCCTGGCTTCCATTATTGAGAAAGAAACCGGTGTCGAAGCAGAGCGGCCGTTGGTGTCGGCGGTATTTTACAACCGGCTCAAGCTGAGAATGCCGCTGCAAAGCGATCCGACGGTTATCTACGGTCTTAAGGAGTTCAACGGTAATTTAACCCGCAAAGATTTGCACGCATCGAGTCCCTACAACACCTATCGTATTCCCGCCCTTCCTCCCGGGCCGATTTGTAACCCAGGCCTCTCATCTTTGCGAGCCGCACTGGCTCCAGCCGCCGTGCCGTTTCTTTATTTTGTCTCGAGGAACGACGGCACCCACGTTTTCTCGGAAAGTCTGGAGTCGCACAGTCTGGCAGTCAAAGCCTATCAGCCGCGCATCGAAACTACTGCGGCGCGTCGCAAATCCGCCTTGCCACGGGACTAGCGACGGATTTATGGCGTCCCCCTAACATGGTATAGTTATTTGCCATGAGGACGTCCACGGAGGCACAAGGCCGAGAGGGCCCGGAAGAGCGGGTCGGTCGGTTGGTCGGGCAGCTACGAAAACACGCGCTCTGGGATGCCCTGCTGATTTGCTCGCCGCCGCTGCTGGTTGCGCTCTATTTCGCGCTTTATCTCCAGAGCGTAGCCTGGGTCGCGCCGATTACGTGGCTTTTGCTCAGCGGCGCGGTTGTCGGAGTTGGTGTGCTTGCGATGGCGGTTCATGCCCGTCCCTTGATCCCTTCGCTAAGTTCCGTTGCTCGGCTGGTGGACGAAAAGACGAAGGCGAAGGACCGGTTTCTCACGCTGGCAACCATCGACGTGTCCCTCTGGCCTGCCGCGTTTGTCGGTCGTCTACGGGGCGAGGCTGCGGCGTTGCTGCAGCGCATCGATTTTCGCCGTGAGTTTCCCTATCGCATCAAACAGTCCTTTTACTGGTCGTTGTTGGGTTCGCTTATCGCCGCCGCATTGTTCCAGTTCTTTCTGATGGTGGCAAGCAATCGCCAGGTCTCACCCGACCAGAAGCTTCTTGAATTGGCGCAAAGAATGGCTCAGAGGCCGCCTCTGTCGGCATTGGCCCATGATCTGCGAACCCTTGCAATGAAACTCGAGCACCCGAACGTAGCGGAGAAGGAGAAGCAGACGCTGATTCACCAAACCCTGGAACAGGTAGAGAAGCAACAAAAGAAAGAAGAAGAGAAAGAAAGCCGCGCTCTTCTCGGTGAAGCTTCGAGCACGCTTCAGGGTCTGGAACAGCGGTCCGCTCGTAGTCAACAAAAAGACGACGGAGGCGCGCAAACCAATCCCGCTCAGGAAGGGAAAGGCGGAGGGAAACAAAGTCAGAGTGGCGGCGGCGATGGCAAAGCCGAGCTGAACACTCAACGAAGTACAGATAAGCAACAGGGGCAAGGTGCCCAGGGCGATCCGAAGGTGCCAGCCAAAGAAAATAACCAGCCAAGCCAAGATAATCAACCGAATTCCAGCAACAAGTCAGATCAAGACACCGGTAAAGAGCTGACGGGGAAAACGCCAGGCGGCTCGCAGGAAAAACTCGGCAGGAGTCGGTCCGAGGAGATTCCCCAAAACGCGCCGCCGGCTGA
>Ga0137427_10001023_pt1 | contig 13152 bp, 12 predicted proteins | sample EasRivERMZT700_2_FD_102309 | JGI IMG/M metagenome (GOLD analysis project Ga0137427, IMG submission 102309) | Soil microbial communities from meander-bound floodplain in the East River, Colorado, USA - East River MetaG ERMZT700_2 | ecosystem: Environmental > Terrestrial > Soil > Floodplain ...
AATTTCGGACCGACCGGCTCCACTGCGTGGCTTACGGACCGCCCCACCGGCGATGACTTCCTTGCTCCGCAACGGGCCTTCCCGCCGCTGTCAGGGCCGGGCCCCGTGTTCTCGATCCCCGAGCGGCCTTACACGCCGAACGGTGTCGGCCGTCAGCCGACCTATCGCATCGCCGACCTCACCAATCCGATCCTTCAGGATTGGACCAAGGAGCGGATGAAGAAGGCGAATGACGACGTGCTCGCGGGAAAGGTCCCGTTCATCACGCGCGAGAAATGCATGTCGACCGGTGTTCCGGGCTTCAACGTTTATTCGCGTGTGCAGCCGTATCATTTCTATCACACGCCGAACAAGATCACGATCGTCAACGAACTGAACACGCAGATCCGCCACATCTACATGAATGTCGAACATTCCAAGGACTTGAAACCGTCCTGGTACGGAGAATCGGTCGGCCGTTGGGAAGGTGACGAGCTGGTCATCGACACGATCGGCATGCATGACCGGAGCTTCGTCGACAACTATCGCACGCCCCACACCGACAAGATCCACGTTGTCGAGCGCTTCAAGATGATCGAGGGCGGCAAGACGCTGCAGGCCACGATCACGATCAACGATCCCGGGGCGTTCACCATGCCCTGGACCGCCGTCCAGCGCTGGCGGCGCGTGGAAGATCGCCCGATGATCGAAAACCTCTGCGAGCTGAGCAATGACGGGTTCTTCGAAAACGAAATTACCCTCTTCCCGCAAGACGACACGCCCGACTTCTGACAGCAGGAGATAAGGAATGAACCTCCGTTCCTCCGTGGCAGTCCTGACCGGCTTGCTGTGCGGCGCAGCCCTGACGTTTGGCCTTTCGTCCGACAGCACGGCGCAGGAAAAGCCGAAGCATCCGGTGTTCACCGTCAAAGGCGGATGGGTGCCGGATCGTGCCACCGGCGATGACTTCCTGCTCGCACCCGATTCCGTCGGCACGCCCGTGGTGTCCGATCCCAAATATCCCTACGTGCCCAATGGCGGTGGACGCCAATCGACCTACAGGGTTGCCGATCTCTCCAACCCGATGCTTCAGGATTGGGCCAAGGAGAAGATGAAGAAGGCGAACGACGACGTTATTGCGGGAAAGGTCCCCTACATAACGCGCGAGCGCTGCTGGCCGGCCGGGGTTCCGGGATTTGCGGTCTACACGCGCGGCGGGCAGCCGCTGAACTGGATTCACACCGCCGAAGCGGTGGTGATGGTCAACGAGCTCAATCAGCAGACCCGCCACATCTATCTGAACGTGCCGCATACGGCGAACCCGAAGCCCTCTTGGTATGGCGAATCCGTCGGCCACTATGAGGGCGACGAGCTCGTGGTCGACACGATCGGGTTGAACGCGCGCACCTTCGTCGACAATTACCGCACGCCGCACACCGAGCAGCTCCATGTCGTCGAGCGCTACAAGATGCTCGAGGGTAAGATCTTGCAGGTGACGATCACGGTCGAGGATCCCGGCGCGTTCACCATGCCATGGTCCGCCATACAGCGCTGGCGGCTCACCGACCGCGATTATGTCGAGTCGATTTGCGCCGAGAACAACGACGACCACTTCAACCATGGCCTGTTTCCGATGCCTCAGGCAGCGAAGCCGGACTTCTGATCGCAATGCGCGCGGCGGCCCGGCTCTCCGCGATCGCCTGCACCGGCTTGGTCCTTCTCGGCACATCCGGCGAAGCGCGCGACGAACGCGCGATCCCGCGTCTCGGGTTCTCCGATAGCGGTTGGTTTCCGGTGAACGACGACTTCCAGCTGCCGCTCTCGGGGCCTGGGCCCGTTCTGTCCGATCCTGCGCATCCTTATTCCAGCAACCAGACCGGCCGGCAGCCGACCTTCCGCATCGCCGATCTGACCAATCCGATCCTGAAACCGTGGGCGCTCGAGCGGCTGCGCAAGACAAACCAGGAAACGCAATCGGGCAAGCCACCCTACTCACCGCGCGAGACCTGCTGGTTCGCCGGCGTTCCCGGTTACGATGTGTTTTCGCGACTGCGTCCAGTTTATTTCCTGCAGACTCCGGATCAGGTGACGATCATCAACGAAGGCGACGCGCAAGTGCGCCGCGTTTACCTCAACGTGGCCCACTCGCCAAACCCGAAACCGTCTTGGTACTGAGAATCCGTCGGGCACTACGAAAACGGCGACACGCTCGTGATCGATACGATCGGGCTGAACGACAAGACGTACATCGACAACTATCTGACGCCCCACACCGAGGAGCTGCACGTCGTCGAGCGCTTCAAGCTGGGGCCGGACGGAAGGACGCTCCATCTCACAATCACCGTGGAAGATGAGGGGGCCTTCACCACGCCGTGGTCGGCGCGGCAGACATACAACCGCGAGCCGCAGGCGAAGATGGAGGAAGCCATCTGCGCCGAGAACAACGTCGATGTCTTCGATCAAGGCTATGTGCCGCCGCCCGAGGCGAAGATGCCCGATTTCTGAAGCAGGCCAGCGGCTTCCCACAGACTTGATTTTCCACGGTTTTGAGCACCTTGAACGACGCCATGGGGCGGCCTCCGCCCTGCCCTCGCCGTTGCCGCCGGGTCCCCGCAGCCTTAAGCTTGCGCTTTGCGCCGTGCGGCCGGGCTTAGGAGCTTGGCCGCGCACTTGTTAGTATTGACGCGAAGGTCGCGTGAATCGGGAGTACGTCATGTTCAAGACCTGTGGTGCAGCGTCCGGCCTCGTCATGGTGCTGCTCGCCACGTCGTCGTCCGCCCAGGCGCCGGCGACCGCGATTCCACCGCTCGCCTCGGCGGGCTTCGGATGGCAGACCGGTATCGCGGATTGGCAAGACGCGCCGCCCGGCCACGGGCACGGCCCGATCAAGCCGCATCCCGAACATCCCTATGTCAGCAACGCCGAAGCGGGGCGGACGGGGAAACAGCCCACGCTCCGTATCGGCAACGATACCGATCCGGTGCTGAAGCCGTGGGCCGCGAAAATCATGCGCGACTCGAACTATGAAGCCCTGAAGGGCGACCGCGCGGTGCCCTTCGCGGCGCAAGCGCGCTGCTATCCGGGCGGCGTTCCGGGACAGCTTCTGTTTCCCTTCGAGCCGTTCTATTTCATCCAGAGGCCCAAGGAAATCCTGATGATGTGGCAGCGCGACCAGCAGGTGCGGCGCATCATCCTGACCGACAAGCACTCCGAGGATGTCGAGCCGTCCTGGTTCGGCGAATCGATCGGCCACTATGAGAACGGCGACACGCTCGTCGTCGACACGATCGGGCTCTCCACGAGGAACAGCTATATCGACAATTTCCGCACGCCGCACACCGAGAAGCTCCACGTCGTCGAACGCTTCACGCTGAATGCGGACCGCAACACGCTGACCGCGATCGTGACGGTCGATGATCCCGACACGTTCAACGCAGCCCTGACGATGCAGCAGCGCTGGACCAAGGTGAACGAGCCGATGGGCGAGTCCATCTGCGCCGAGAACAATTTCGATTTTTTCAGCCAGAACCTGTTTCCGGTTCCGATGGCGGAAAAGCCGGAGTTCTGAATGCCCGTCCGGAGTGCGTCCATGACAGCGTACCTGCCCGGCATCGTCGTATCGCCCCGAAACCGCGCGATGGTTCTGGCTGCGGCGCTCCTCTGCTCGTCCGCAGTGCTTTCGCCGGTGCCCGATTTGGCGTGGGCCGGGCCACAGATTGCCGCGGACGAAGAGATCATCCGCGTCGTCCCCAATTTCACCTCGACGAAATACGGCTGGCTGGCCGTGGACGACGAACTCAAGCCGATGATGTCGGGGCCGCGCCCGGTCCGCGCCGATCCGGCTCATCCCTACAACGGAAACCAGAGCGGCCTGCAGCCGACGCTGCGCGTCAGCGACCTGAACAGCCCGATCCTCACGGACTGGTCGAAAGAGATCATGAAGCCGGCGAACGAGGAGACGAAAGCCGGCACGTTCCCCTACTCGTTCCAGGCGCGCTGCATGCCGGGCGGCGTTCCCGGACAATTGCTCGGCATCTTCGAGCCGCTGTACTTCGTTCAGACGAAGGACATGGTCTACCTGATCTGGCAGCGCGATCACGTCGTGCGCCGCATCTACATGAACCGGAAGCACACGGCGAACCCCAAGCCCTCCTGGTATGGCGAATCGGTCGGCCACTACGAGGGCGATACGCTTGTCGTCGATACGATCGGCCTCTCCTCGAAGGCGCCCATCGACAATTGGCGCACGCCCCATTCCGAGCAGCTGCATGTCATCGAGCGCTTCCAGCTCGTCGACGCGGGCGAGGCGCTGCACGCGATCGTCACCATCGAGGACCCGATCGCGCTCACCGCACCACTGACGGTCTATCAGCGCTGGAACAAGCTTGACGGCGAAATCGTCGAGGTCGCCTGTTCCGAGAACAACACGTCCCACATGATCGGCGGCGCGGATGATCCGGTACCGGTCTCTGACAAACCGGACTTCTGACAGCCACGGGCAAGAAACAGGAAAAGGAGGGTTTCCATGTTCCAAGCCGCAAACCAGGGATCGAAGCTGTTGCTGGCCGGCCTTCTCGCCGGCAGTTGTGCGGGCGCTGCGCTGGCGCAGAGCCCGCCACGAACTCTCGATCTGTCGTCGGGCAACACCGCATGGATTTCCGAGGGCACCGAATGGGTCGCCGTGCCCGGCGGACCGCAGCCGGTGACGTTCGATCCCAGGTTCCCCTACGTGCCGAACAACACCGGCAAGCAGCCGACGTTCAGGGTGGCGGACTTGAGCAATCCCAATCTCACGGATTTCGCCAAAGCCGAGCTCAAGAAATCCAACGACATGGTGCATGGCGGCTTTGCGATGTATGCGCGCGAGGCCCGCTGCTGGGCGAGCGGCATGCCGGTATACCTCCTCAATCCGGCACAGCCGACTTACTTCCTGCAAACGCCGAAGAAGATCACGATGATCTGGCAGATGGATCAGCAGGTGCGGCACGTCCACATGAACGTGCCCCATTCCGCCAATCCGAAACCGTCCTGGTACGGAGAATCGGTCGGACGCTACGAAGGCGACACGCTCGTCATCGACACGGTTGGGCTGACCAGCAAGGCGCACCTCGACAACTACCGCACGCCCGCCAGCGACAAGCTCCATGTCGTGGAACGCTACCGCTTGCTCGAGGACGGCAAGACGCTCGAGGCCCACGTGACGCTCGATGATCCCGTCGCGCTGAAGCAACCGTTGCAGGTCGTCCACCGCTGGCGGAAGGTGAACCAGCCGATCATCGAGTCGCGCTGCGCCGACGGCGAGATGAACAACCCGTTCGAACAACAGCGCGTGGAGCCGCTGCCGACCGCCATGAGACCTGATTTCTGAAGCACTAGCCGACTGGACAACGGAGGGGCCGATGTCGTCCAAGTTTGCACTGGTGAAGGTCCTCTTTGGGGGCCTTCTCATCGGTATTGTCAGCTCTGCTGCGTTCTGGCCGATGGCGAGCGCAGCGCCGGCGCCGGCTAAGGGCGCCAAATCCACGGCAACAAAGGCTGTGGCGCCGAAAGGCGCGGCGGCAAAGCGTGCCGCGGCCAAGGCCGCGCCGCCGGCCGTGAAGATTCCCGATTTTGCTCCCGACAGCAAAGTGGGCTGGCTTGCCGCGGGTACCGAATTCATTGCCATGCCGAACGGCCCGGGCCCCGTCACCTTCGACACGCGCTATCCCTACGTGCCGAACGGCACCGCGGAGCAGCCGACGTTCAGAGTTGCCGATCTCGACAATCCGATTCTGCTGCCGTGGGTGAAGGACACGCTGAAACGGGTCAACGACCGTGCGATCTCGGGCAAGGATGCGTTCCCGCCCCAGGTGCGCTGCTGGCCGCTCGGCGTGCCGGGCTTCGTGCTCTATCCCGCGCAGCCGGTCTACATGGTCCAGACTCCGAAAGAGGTTCTGATGACCTGGCAGGCCGATCACATGGTCCGCCGCATCTTCCTCACCGACAAGCACTCGGAGAATTTGAAGCCCACCTGGTTCGGGGAATCGATCGGCCATTACGAGGACGGCGACACGCTTGTCGTCGATACGATCGGGATCACCACCAAGGCGTTCGTCGACAACTACCGCACGCCGCACACCGACCGGCTTCACGTCGTCGAGCGCTTCAAGCTGATGCCCGACGGCCAGGCGATCGAAGTCACGGTGACGGTGGACGATCCGGGCGCCTTCACCATGCCGTGGACAGCCATGCAGCGTTATCGCCGAGTCGACAACGGCCCGATGATCGAAGCGACCTGCGTCGAAGGCAATTTCAACTACTACAATTTCGATCTCGAGCCGCTGCCCGAGGAAACCAGGCCAAGCTTCTGACGGCGAGGAGGACGACCGTGCGGGGTCCTCAGCACGCGGTCTGCTTGTCGGGGATGTGATCGAGCAGCAGCGGATTGTCCAGCCTCTGCCGTGACGCGATGAACACGGCGCGTGCGTCCCGCGAAAGAGACGGCGTCGCATTCCAATCCAGCGGGAAATCTTCATGCGCCGGCTGCGTCCGCGGCACATAGGCATGTGTAAAATGTGCGGCAAGGCGCCCAAACAGCCACGGCCGCGTGGGCCGGCATCCGACACCTGACAGCGACTGCGACGGAATGTGGGCCCGCTCGGGCACGGGATTGATCGCCTCGTGGGCGCCGAACGCCACGCAGGTTTCGAGCAGCAGCAGCCCGCTGCATTTCCGCGCGATCGCCGCCAGTACCGAAACCGGGTCATCGGTGTGATAGAGCAACCCGTAGCAATGGACGATGTCGAAACGCTCCTCGATCATGCTTTCGAAGGAGAGGGCATCGGCGCGCAGGATGCGGCAGCGCGATGCCGCCTCGTATCCTCCCTTGCGCCGCTCGCTCATCATCGACGCCAGCAGCGCGCAATTCTCCGGGCGCGGCTCGACGCACGTGACCGTGCAGCCGCGGTCGAGGAAGAATGTCGTGTGGTCGCCGAGCCCCGCCCCCAGCTCCAGCACCGAGCGGCCCCTGATGTCGAGATTGAGCGACGCCAAATGCTCGAGACGGCGGGCGTTGTGCCGGAGATAGGAGACGCTGTGAAAATCCTCGAGCGCCGCCTCCATGGCGGCGGGGTCCGAGCCCGAAGCGGCCGGCGGATCGGGTGCTTGACCGTGGCTCATCTCCGTAGGCCCCCCGCCATCCGGACATGAAAGAGTTTGACCATCTTTTCTTGGATTTTTTTATCGGCACAAATTCAATACACAATTCCACCTCTCGTCGAGAGGGAATCGGGGCTCGCGTCGGTCCTCGAACGAAAGAGAAACAGCCGGGGATGATTCAATCGCGGCGAAATCTGCTCTAGTATGCCGCGAGACACCCCTAGAGAGTGCCACCTCCACCATGAGATCCACGCTGCGCCCCGCGCTGACCGTGCTTGCCGCCGCCTCGGGATTTGCGCTGGCCGCGCAGGCCCCCGCCCAAGACGGCACGCCGATCCCCGACTTTTCGTCCAAGAACGTCTCGTGGACCGCGATCAATTCCGACTTCACGCCGGTGCCGGGATCGCCCTCGCCCGTCACCTTCGACCGCGCGCATCCGTTCTTCCGCAACGACCAGGCCCGCGACAATGGCGGCCAGGCGACCTACCGGGTGCCCGACCCGAACAACCCGAACCTGAAACCGTGGGTTGCAGAGGAACTGAAAAAACAGCGCGACAAGGTCCTCGCCGGCTCGATCGGCGCGACGCCGCGCTGGTCGTGCCTGCCGGGCGGCGTGCCTGGCTTCTCGCTGTTCGTGGTCGAGCCCGTCTACATCGTCCAGGGCCCGAATAAGGTGCTGCTGATCTATCAGGGCAATCAGGAAGTGCGCCACGTCTACTTGAACGTACCGCACTCCCAAAACCCGAAGCCGTCCTGGTACGGCGAGTCGGTCGGCCACTATGACGGCGACACGCTGGTGGTGGACACGATCGGCCTCTCGACCAAGGCCGTGGTCGACAATTATCGCACGCCGCACACCGAGCAGCTCCACGTCATCGAGCGCTATCGCGTCGTCAATGACGGCAAGACGCTCGAAGTCAATCTGACCATCGACGACCCGGGCACATTCAACGAGCCGTGGAAGGCCGTCCAGCGCTACAATCGCACGGAGCTTGGCCCGCTGCCGGAAGTGAAGTGCGTCGAGAACAACGACGATCACTTCAACCTGGAAGGCTTTATCCCGTCGCCAAGCGCGGACAAGCCGGATTTCTGAGATGCGGATACTATCGGGGGCGCGCATGTCACATCTCCGCAGGAGCGGCCGATACGCCATGGCGGCCGCCCTCGTTGTGGGTGCAGCGTTCGCGCCGGCCTTCAGCGCCGATGAGGGTGAGCGGAAGGCGATCCCCAACTTCGCCCCCGACGCGAAGACCGGGTGGCAACTCTCCGACGACGATTTCGTGCTGCCCCCGAACGGCGGTCCCGGCCCGGTGGTGTCGGATCCGCGCTACCCCTACATCAGCTTCTACCGCTACCAGCAGAACCCGAGGCCGACGTTCCGCGTCGCCGACCTCGACAACGTCATCCTGCAGCCCTCTACGAAGGACGCCCTGCGCAAGGCCAACGAGAAGGTGCTGTCCGGTGAGATCATCGCCGTTCCGAAGGAGCGCTGCTGGCCCGTCGGCGTTCCCGCCTTCCTGCTCTATCCGGCGACGCCCGTCTATTTTCTCCAGACGCCCAAGGAAGTCCTGCTCGTCTGGATGCAGGATCACCAGGTGCGCCGCGTCCGGCTGAACGAGAAGCACGAGCCGAACGCCAGGTCCGGCTGGTTCGGCGATTCGGTCGGCCACTACGAAGGCGACACGCTCGTGGTCGACACCATCGGCCTCTCGCCCCGCACCTTCGTCGACAACTACTTCACCCCGCACACCGACCAGCTCCACGTCGTCGAGCGCTTCCGCATGATCGAGGGCGGGCAGACCTTGCAAGTCCAGGTCCATGTCGAGGACCCCGGCGCCTTCACGACGCCCTGGAACGCCATGCAGCTCTACCGGCGAATGGACAACGGCCCGATGATCGAGACGGTCTGCGCCGAAAACAACGACGATCACTTCGACCACGGCGTCGGAGCGATTCCGACCGCCGAGGTGGCCGACTTCTGAGCCTGCACCGGACGGCCGCCCCGTCACTATCCGGATTTTGAACGGAAACGGCCCGCATTCCGGGGTAGTTTGCGCCCACGCGCATACTCGGTTATTCGATTGGCAAATATCCAAGCCCGAGCGGCGGGGGTTCTGCCCCGGCGGCTTGAACAGGAGAGATGATCAGATGTCCAGATGGGCCTTGATGGGAAGCGCCGCGTTGCTCGCCTCCTTCTTTATGGGAACGATGGCGTCGGACGCCGCGCAGCAGCAACGGCCGATCCCCAATTTCACCTTCATCGACTCCGGCTGGCTCGGCTTTGGCGGCACCAATTTCATCCAGCCGAAATCCGGCCCCGGCCCGATCAGCAACGATCCGAAATTCCCCTATGTCGGCAACAACGACGAGACCAACCAGCAGTCGACCGAACGCGTCGGCGATGCGTCCAATCCCATTCTTCAGCCGTGGGCCGCACAGGTCGTGAGGCAGCACAACGATCTCGTGCACAAGGGCAAGCGCAGCTTCGTCGCACAGGCGCGTTGCTGGCCCGGCGGCGGACCCGCGCAATTGCTGTTCCCGGCCGAGCCGATCTATTTCATCCAGACGCCGAAGATCGTCTACATCATCTGGCAACGCGACCATCACGTGCGCCGCGTGATGATGGACGTGCCTCACAGCACCAATCCGAAGCCGTCCTGGTTCGGCGAATCGGTCGGCCGTTACGAGGGCGACACGCTCGTCGTCGATACCGTCGGCTTCGTCGAGCATCCCTACCACTTCGTCGACAATTTCCGCACGCCGCACTCCAAGCAGCTGCACACGATCGAGCGCTGGCGGACGATCGAGGACGGGAAGAAGCTCGAGGTCGACCTCACGGTCAACGATCCCGGCGCCTTCACCTCGCCGTGGAAGGCCACGAGGATCTGGCAGAAGGTGAACCGCGGTCCGATGATGGAATCGGTGTGCGCCGAGAACAACATCAACCCGTTCAATCTCGACGAATACCCGATGCCGGAAGCCAGGACTCCGGACTTCTAAGTCGATCCGGGGAAACCGCTTTGGGCAGGGCTCGCGAAGCGAGCATCGAACCACGCTAAGGCGCGATCTCTTCGAGCCTGCGATTGCGCGTCTCGATCATCTGCGTAGCGGCCAGCGCCCCGATCAGTGCGACACCGGCGAACAACAAGAACACCGGCTGGATTCCGCCGGACGCCATCGCGAACGCGACCACGGTCGGTCCGGCAGCAGATGCGATACGTAGCCAAGCGGTGCCGGCGGCTGTGCCGAACGCCCGCATCCGCGTCGGATAGATTTCCGGCGTGTAGAGATAGAGCACCGTGTTGATCGTGCTCATGATGCCATAGCTCAGCGTCGCGAAAATCATGAAGGTGTTCGCGTCACCCGCGCCGAATATTCCCAGGGGAAGCAACAGCAACCCGCCGATGACGAAGCATGCCGTCATCCATGCCCGGCGTCCGACGATGTCGATGATGAAGATGCAGAGGATGAGCACGAGCACCTGCATCGCATTGGTAAGAAACCCGCGATTCAGGGCTTCTTGCAGAGGCAGCCCGTAGACCGACGTGTAGATCGTCGGCATCCAGTTGTTCATTCCGTTCGTGATCCCGTACGTCGTGGCCCAGATCATCCAGACGATCAAGGTGCGCTTCAGATAGACGGGCGAGAACAGCTCTTTCCAATTGCTTTTCTGTTGCGCGCCGGTGAGCGGCGTCACGGCCACCGGCGTGCGCTTGTCCGTGCTGGCTTCGATCTGCTTGATGATCGCTTCCGCTTCCTTGAGCCGCCCCTTGTTGATCAGCCAGCGCGGCGATTCGGGCAGCCGCAGCAGCAGGAAGGTGATGATGAATCCGGGAATGGTGCCGAGCACAAACAGCGACTGCCATCCGTAGATCGGTACAAGTTGGGCGCCAAGGATTCCTGCGGCCAGAAAGCCCAGCGGAAAGATCAGCTCGTAAGCCAGGAAAAAGCGGCCGCGGCCATGCGCGCGCGACAGCTCGTTGATATAGGTGGCAGCGACCGGCATTTCTCCGCCAACGCCGACGCCTTGAAGCACGCGCCAGGTGAACAACGTCCAGAAATTTCCGCTCAGGGCGCATGCGAGATCGCCGATCGCCATGATCAGGCACGCGGCCGAGGCCGCCTTGATGCGCCCTACTCTTTCGCCGAGCCAGCCGAACGCCAGCGCGCCGACGATCTGACCGAGATAGCTCGCGGTTAAAAGGAAGCCGATTTGTAAGGTGGTAAGCCCCCACTCGGTCCTCAGCACCGGCACGGCGGACGCGATTGAAAGAGCCGTGAAGGCATCGAAGAACGTGGCGCAGCCCATGATGATGCGGGGCTTCAGATGCCAACGGGTGAACGGCACCGACTCCATGCGAGCGAGCAGCTCGGCCCCATCCAAGCTGCTGCTTGCGGCCGCTCCGCCGCTGCCGCCTTCGCCTAGGCGTTGCGCTTGCATCAGCGGCGCCCGATAAGTTCGCGCAAGCGGCTCGCGATGTCTTGGGGGCACTCGATCGGCGTCAGATGCCGCACGCCCGGAAGCACCGCAAGCGAAGAGTGCGGAATCGCGTCATGGAGCGCCTTCGCCATCGCCACGGGCGTCGCATAATCCTCTTCGCCGACGATGACGGCGACCGGCATCTTGAAGGCCGGCGCGTACTTGCGCAGGTCCGCATCGCCGAGCAGCGCGCAGGTCGCGGCATAGCATTCGAAATCGTTGGCGAGGAAGACATTGACCGCCGAATCCACGCGTGGGCCGCCCGCGGCACGGAACGACTCCGAAAACCATCGGCCGAGCTGAAAGTCGACCAGCCCCTCCATGCCCTTCGCCTTGGCGGAAGCGGCCCGGTCGCGGAACTGCTTCGGCGCCTCGGGGCCGTACCAGGCCGTGGTATCGATCAGCCCCAGCGCGTCCGCGCGTTCGGGATAAAGGCCGCCGAAGGCCTGCGCGACGCAGCCGCCCATCGAAGCGCCGGCGACAGCGGCGCTCTGCCAGCCGACATGATCCATCAACTCCGCCAGATCGCGCGCGAACAATTCCGCGGTGTAGATCATGTGCGGACGCGCCGAACGGCCATGGCCGCGGCAATCGAAGGTCAGGAGATGGACGTCGCCCGCAAGCTCGGCGACGACGCCGTCCCACACGCTCTGATCGAGCGCGAGCGAATGGACGAGCGCCAGCCGGGGTGCATCCTCGTCCCGCGCCGGGCGCAGCGAATAGACGATCGCGCAGCCGTCGGAGGTCGAGAATATCCCGGTCTTCACCTCATTCATCGCTTTGTGCGTTTCGGGCCCCTCGCCACTGTAGAACACATTTGGGCTGCCCGGTCCAACCACCCAAGTCCCCGTCTCCGTTCACGAAATTGTGCCGGTCGAAACGGAATCAGGCGTTCCGCAGCCGGTCATAGGCGGGATAGAGCGCGCTCTTGCGGTTGAGGAACAACAGGTCGCTCCCCATCGACTTGATCATCTCGAAATTCTGCTCGCGCATCAGCGCCATCATGGCCTCGCGCTGCGGCACCTGATACTCGACCGACATCGCGTGCACGAACACCCTCCTGAAGTCGATCGATCTCAGGATCTCCAGCTCGCCGCCTTCGGTGTCGATGCTGACGTAATTGATCTCCGAAAGCCCGTGCGAGGCCGTGACCTCGGCGAAGGTCCGCGCGGTGACCGAGATGAATTCCGACGATCCGCCGTGCTCGTGCATCTCGTCGCGGATGCGCTGCGCGTGCTGCGCTTCGTACTTGTCCACGATCCCCGAAAGCATCTCCGAATAGCCGGTGATCTTCTGGAAGCGAACCACACCGGCGATGTCGGAGACGCAGCAATTGAGCGTCGTGCACAGGCGGTTCGCGAGCAGCCGCTTGAACACCGAGGGATTGGGCTCCACGCAGATGCCCTGCCACCGCCTGAGCTTCTCGAAGAACCAGGTGTTGCTGTAGGTCACACCGTCATGCGCGCCGATGTCGAGGAATTGCCCGCCTTCGAGCTCGCGGAAGACCCAGCGGTCGAGAAACAGGTCCTGGAGCGTCTGCGACTTGTAGGCGCCGA
>Ga0137427_10001024_pt1 | contig 13149 bp, 11 predicted proteins | sample EasRivERMZT700_2_FD_102309 | JGI IMG/M metagenome (GOLD analysis project Ga0137427, IMG submission 102309) | Soil microbial communities from meander-bound floodplain in the East River, Colorado, USA - East River MetaG ERMZT700_2 | ecosystem: Environmental > Terrestrial > Soil > Floodplain ...
CAGGTTCGATATTGAACAGATTGCCGCCGCAATTCGGTTCCATCGAATCGACGAGTGTTACAGACGCTCCCGCTTCAATAAGGTGGATGGCCAAGTTGCTACCGACAAAGCCGAGACCGCCCGTGACTAGGACTTTCTTGCCGCGATACTCATCCATAAGTGCAGTCTGCGCGATACAACCATTTTCCACCAGATTTTCAAAAGGCCTCTGAAGGTGTGAACGAGATGGCGCAGTCGGAAAAACTCGCTTCGGCCATGCTCCCTTGGATAATGACTCACCGGGACCTCGACCATTCGAAATCCCGCTTCATCAAACTTCCTGGCCATTTCAACGCAGATTACACCGCTTCTGGATTCAAGTTTGATCGTATCGAAGACATACCGGCGGAAGAGGCGGAAGTCACAATCGACATCGCGGATCGAGAGGTTGAATGCCCACCGCATCGCACTACGGTACATCGCGCCAATGTGCACGCGATACCACGCGTCTGCGCGTTTGACCTTGTAGCCGTTAACGAGATCGATGTTCGGGCCGAGATTCGCCAGAAGGTTGTGGATTTCGCGGACGTCGTACTGGCCATCACCGTCGGTATAGAAGATGAGATCTTTACGAGCGTTCGTGAACCCGGTGATTAAGGCAGCCCCGTACCCAAGATTTCGTTCGTGGTGGATCACACGAAGAAAAGGCAGTTCGACGGCCAGCCTGTCGAGAACACGACCGGTATCGTCCTTGCTACCATCATCGACGACCAGTACTTCGAAGTCGTCCGTTACTTTGCGCATTTCCACCGCAACTGTGCGTACGATCGCCTCTATGGTGTGTTGATCGTTGTACGCCGGAAAAAACGCGGTGAGAGAAATCCTTTCCAAGACCATCCCTCTTTCGACACGCAGCCGCTCAAATGGATTCGTGTCGCCCCCTTGCCCCTAGGAAGGCGCTTATACTAGTTTTGCACGTTGGAAGAGTCAACAACTATAAGAAGTTTTCAATCGGTTGTGGGGTCTTTTGAATAAGGAGCGCTTCGCACATACTTGAATCACCCGGTGGTGGAATCGGAGATTGGACGAATCCTGCATTGCTAAACCGAAATCCCGAAATCTCCTGAGGAACTACGTCTCCGTTAGGGCGACTAGTTGGAATCCGAATTCCTTGGCCTTTCGCGCCAGGCTTTTAAGTGTTCGTTGTTGATACTGATGCTCGTAGGCATCCTGCCCGATGTCGACGTAGTCTTTGCCGAATCGTATTAACCGATAGATCAACAGCGCCAGTTTATGAGCTGTCGCCACGATGGCTTTTTGAGGTCCCAGGCGCGAGCGCATGCGACGTGCGTAGGCGCCCAGAGCGCTGCGACTGTTCAACAGGGTTTGGGCGCATACGCACAAAACGTCGTGAACGCGGTTCGACGATTTGCGTGTCCGGCGTTGGAGGATCTTACCTCCCGATATTCGGTTATTCGGACATAGTGTTAGCCAGGACGCAAAATGCTTCTCGGTTTTCCACGGAGTCAGGTCCGTGCCAATTTCCGACAAAATCGTTAAGGCGGACGATTCGCTGATGCCATCGATCTGCGTTAAATCCGCTCCCGAAATTCGATAGGCTTCGTAGCGACAATTGAATCCGGGACTGTTGCGTCGATTCTTCTTCTGCGCCCGGGCCGGCTGGATGGGATGGCTGTCGACATCGATGCGCGATTCCAGACTCTTCAGGTGTTGGGCAATCTCTTGATCGCAGGCCAATCTTTGCTGTTGATAGAAATCAAATATTTCGACGGCTTGTTTTAAGGCAAATACATGTTGCGCTTCGTAGTGACCTTCCAGTGCCTTCGCTATGGTGTCTTCGTCGTTTTTCGTTCGATAGTTTCGCATTGCGGCCAAGCGGTGGGGGTCGCGTTCGCCTTTCAGGATTGCCCGAATTATCTGCATCCCTGTAGTGCCCGTGATATCGGAGACCACGTTGGCCAATTGCACATTCATCTGCGTTAATGCTTTCTGCATGTGCTGAATATGCGCGGCGGCATAGTCGATCAACATCTGTCGATGTCGTAGATAGCTGCGTAAGACCGCAATCTCGGCTGCGGGCCTGAAGGAAGCCGGCAATAGTCCAAACGCGTGCAACATTCGCAACCACTGGCAATCCAGCCAATCGCTTTTGCGGCCGGCGACATTCTTCGCATACTTGGCATTGACCAGAACGACGTGGATGCCTTGCCCTTCCAAAATTTCAAACACTGGAATCCAATACACCCCGGTCGACTCCATAGCCACCGATTCGATTCCCCGTTGCTTGAGCCAGTCCGCCATCGCGTATAAATCTCGCGTAAACGTCTCGTACTGCCGGATCGGCTGCTCGTCTCGATCGGGAGGAATCGACACCCAGATTTCCGTCGACCCGATATCGATACCGGCCGCATTGGGGTTCATTACCGGCATCTCCTCGTTGACCCGAATCGCCTTTTGCTTTTTCTTGTCCCGCGTCATAGCATCACACCCCCTTGTTTTTTAGCGGTGTGCTTTGGGCCGGGGGCGATATCGAGTAATCTCCTGAACGGGGGCTCTGCCTCCCAATGAACCTGTCGCCTTCCTCCGGAACCATGCTCAAATTCGGGCATCCAGCACCAAGATTTCTGCGGTCTTGGCTTCCCAAAGCACATCGGTCTTTTGGGTATTATTGCTTCGGGATTGCCGTTCCGCTACTGAAACTGGCCGCGACCGCGGCTAAGCCGCTCAAATCGGACGGGTCGTGCACAAAAGGCAGGGGTAAGCTCCGTCCATTTTGAGATTTCGGGATTTCGGTTTAGCAATGCAGGATTCGTCCAATCTCCGATTCCACCACCGGGTAATTCAAGTATGTTAGTGCCCTGGAACAGGAGGGCAGCTTTTGAAGAACAGTCTTCACCGCCGATCCATTCGAATTTGTGGGGTTCCCGGGCCGTTCTCATATCCTTCATATCGAACGAACGAATGGGGCGGCGCGACTGTAAACCAGAAGTATGTTTTGCCAAGAAAGATCTTGGCGAAGCTCATCAGACCCAGACGTGGAACCAATTCGACCTTGTAGCACTCGAAGACTCCGGCAGATGTGCGAACGCGCTCCTTGCCGCGAAACTCAATATTGATCTTGTAGACCTTCGGTTCGTTTGAAAGCATATGCAATGAGACCGACTCTCCGCCTTCGAACGGAAGGGATTGCAGTACGCCGGCAATGCCTTCAACCGTAATCGTGTCGGGCGGGATTTTCAGAGTCTTCGTTTCGGTTTTTTCCCCGATCAGCCGGCGTTCGAACCGCATGGTTCCTTTGGCCTCATCAAAGATCTTCGTCTCGGTTGACAGTGTTTTTCCTTTTGAATCCGTGAAGGTCTTCTGAAACTTCAGCGGCTTGAAAGCCCTATCCGCACGCCAGACGGCCTCCAATGACCAGCGAACCTCATTTTGAAATTTAGAGTATCGGCCGTGTCCCTGTTCAGTGAAACGGACAGCGGACCGTCCACCTTCGATCTGTGGCTCCATGGTCCATTCTGCAGTCCATCGGGCTTTCCCATTTGAATCCGTGACGGCAATGGATCCGGCGTCCGTAATTATTGTGGAAGGAGGTTTTATCAAGTCCGAAAGCGCGATAACCGGAATGAGTGTCAGACAAGACAGAAGTGTCACCATCGACACCCCGCGAAGACATGGTGAGAGCGTACGTGGTAATGGCGGTCCTTCATTTTGGAATCGATTATGCATTCTTCTCTTGTTCTGACCTTACGTGTGTATCAAACCTGACAAATTTGCCGGATTGTCGAAACCTCACGGGCAAATTTTGTCCGGGTCACGGAGTTCGAATGGCTGAGAACAAGGATATCTTCGGTGCTGCGCAGTCCGTTCTCGCGACAATTCTGGAATCCGTGGACGAAGCTATCATTAGTATGACAGGAGGTGGCCGGGTCATCGCGTGGAATAAGGCGGCCGAACGCATCCTGGGATACACGGCGCAAGAGATGATTGGCCAGTCCGCTTCGCTTATCATTCCGGACAGCACGGCCAATCAGGAAGCGAGGATTCTGGAACAAGTCCGGCTTGGTCAGAAGGTCGAGCATTTCAGGACGCAACTGCTTCAAAAAGGGGGCCAGTCTGTTGAGGTCATGGCCCACTACTCTCCTATTCGAGATGACATAGGGCGAATCACTGGAGTTTTAAAGATCGTCGAGAGTGCGGATATTCGAAGGAAGCTGGAGATCGCAGAGCGCGATCAGCTATTCCTGGCGTCGATCGTTTCATCCGCGGAAGATGCAATCGTCAGCAAGGATCTGAATGGAATTGTCACGAGTTGGAATAGAGCCGCTGAAAGACTCTTCGGCTACACAGAACAAGAAATCGTCGGACGTCCCATCTCACTGCTGATTCCTGCCGATCATCCAGATGAAGAACCACGGATTCTGGATCGGATTCGTCGAGGAGAGCGCATCGAGCATTACGAAACGAAGCGAGTACGTAAAGACGGCCGACTCATTGATGTCGCCCTGACGGTATCACCGATCAAAGATGCGCTGGGCCGAATTATCGGCGCCTCCAAAATTGCGCGTGACATAACCAGCCAGAAACTCGCTGTCGCGAGGGAGCGCGAAGCCCTTCGGGAAACGCAGGAAGCGCGGAAGCAGGCCGAAGAAGCCAGCCGCGCCAAAGACGAATTCCTCGCTACGATTAGTCACGAGCTGCGGACACCAATGACTGCGATCCTCGGCTGGACCAGAATGTTGCTCAGCGGCCAGATGAACCCCGAAACCCAACAGAAAGCCCTCGAGACGATCGATCGCAATGCGAGATCACAGGCGCAACTGATCGAGGATTTACTCGATGTTTCTCGAATCGTGTCCGGAAAGCTCCGCATCGAATTCAAACTCGTGGATATCGCGGCCGTTGTTGCTGCCGCGGTGGAGTCTACTCGACCGGCAGCGGAAGCCAAACGGATCCGCATCCAAACGGTTCTCAGCTCAGGGGCCGGGCCCCTCCTCGGAGACTTCGATCGGCTTCAGCAGGTGGTCTGGAATCTGCTATCGAACGCAATCCGATTTACGCCTGCCGATGGGTTAGTTCGTATCTACCTTCAACGCGTCGAATCTCAGGTTGAACTTCGTGTCAGCGACACTGGAGCCGGCATACCACCGGAATTCTTGCCACATATCTTCGACCGGTTCACCCAGGCTGACAGCTCCATTACAAGAACCCATAGCGGTTTGGGAATGGGGCTGGCAATTGTGAAGTCGCTGGTCGAATTGCACGGTGGTGTTCTATCGGCGTCCAGCGTGGGAAGGGGCCACGGTTCCGAGTTTACAGTGAAATTGCCCGTTAGCTCGTTTCGCCTGGATCAAAGTGAAGAGGTCAGGAAGCCGGTGCTGCCGACAATGAATTACGGCCACGAGTTGTTAGGCGTAAAGATCCTGGTCGTGGACGACGAGTCCGATACCTGTGAAATGTTGCGCTTCGTGTTTAATCAATGCGGCGCCATCGTTGAAACAGCTTCCAGTGCCGAGGAGGCGTTGCAGTTGTTCGATAAGTTCGTGCCGGATATGCTCGTGTCGGATATTGGAATGCCGCGAGTCGACGGATACGACCTGATCCGCCTGATAAGGAGAGAACGCGGAAGCCGCATACCTGCTGTAGCCCTGACCGCGATGGCTCGAATTGACGATCGTGTCAAAACCCTTAAAGCCGGATATCAAATGCACATCGCAAAGCCCGTCGAGCCGGTTGAGTTGGTCAGCATCGTGAGCGGACTCGTTGGCCTCGTCACCCGTCCATCCACAACTTGAGTGAGAGCCATCCTATTCCGATCGCAGACATTCTATTGGATCGATCTTGGCGGCGCGCCGAGCAGGAATGTAGCCTGCTAAAACCGCTACCGCTCCGAGCACAGCAGCCGCAATGACCGCAGTTGAGGGATCGTCGGGTTCTAAGCCGTAGAGCATCGTGCTGATGAAACTTCCGGATGCAAACCCCGCGGTAACCCCGGCGATCAAGCCTGCCGCCGTTATGACCGCAACATCGCGCATCACAAGTCCTATCAGCGAACTCCGTGTAGCGCCGAGGGCGGCGCGGATCCCGATTTCGGATCGCCGGCGGGAGACCGAGTACGAAACCATGCCGGCCAAACCGATCGCTGCAATGAGCAGAGCCAGAGCACCAAAAAACGCCGAGAGCAGGGCCATCAACCGCTCTTGCACGAGGGAATCCGCAATCTGCGATTCCAAGGTCCGAAACGTCATCGCGATGTCTTTATTGACAGCCGCGATTGCACGTGTCGCCTCCGGAATTAGACCAGTCGCCGTGCCCGCTGCCTTCAATGAGAAGTAAACGGGCGTTACGACCCTGGCTGATTGCTCAGTGGGGAGGTAAGAGGTCGGCGGAACGGCATCCCGCAAGTTCCGATATTTGGCGTCCGCGACGAGGCCAACGATCTCGTATGTCTGCGCCGTGCCTGTGCCGCCCACAAATGATCGGTAGGTCTTTCCAATCGGATTCTTTCCGCCAAAGAATTTTCGAGCAAACGTTTCATTGACGATCGTCACCCTTACTGACCGACCCGAGTCGATGTGTTCGATTTCACGACCGGCGATCAAAGGCGTTGCATAGGTTTGGAAGAAACCAGGACTGACGTAGTTGAAGTAAACACTGCTGTCTGCCGGTGTTTGAGGTTGGAAACCTTCAACCTGAACCGTACTTTGAGTCGACCCGCCACTGATCGGAGTCACGGATGAGTACGCGGCTGATCGAACACCGGGAATGCCCCGGAGTGCATCGAGGAGCTGGGCGTACTGCCGATTCCGGCTTTCCACGTTTGCGCCAGGAACACGCCGCAGGTCAGCATTGATAATCAAAACATTGGAACGGTCAAAGCCGGCCTCCATGGTCGAAAGCGTTGTATAGCTTCTGAGGAACAATGAAGCGCCAAAGACCAGGACCATCGAGAGGGCAATCTGGACCGCAACCAGCCATCGGCCCAAACCGATTCTTCGATCGGCGGAACTTATGCTACGTCCCATTTCACGCAATGTTTCGGAAGGAGCCTGGCGCGCCGCCCGCATCGCCGGAACGATTCCGAAGAGCAGGCCGGTCAGTACTCCGACCGCGCTTGTGAATCCCAGAACACGCCAGTCAATCGTGAGATCCAGAAACACCTGAGTCGATCCGGTCCATAATTGGTTAACCAGCAGACGGTTTGCCCACTGCGCCAAGAAGATTCCCGCTGCGGCGCCTGTCATTGAAATCGTCACGCTTTCGACAAGCAGTTGCTGGATCAGGCGCCGGCGTGATGCTCCCATGGAAACGCGAATAGCAATTTCTTTGCTTCGCGCGGTGGACCGTGCCAGCAACAGACTGGCGATGTTCGAGCAGGCCACTAACAGCACAAGCAGGACGACGCCCATCAATACGTAGAGAGCTTGAGAGTATCGATTGCGAACAAACGACACTCCTTTCGCCGTTTCTACCAGTCGAAATGGGTCCGACATGTAAAAAGCCAGATTGCTGGGGTGCCAATCCGTCGGTAGTGTGGCTTCCCGGATTTGCCTCTGGATTCCTCGAAGCGCGGTTTCAATCTGGTTCGGCGTCGAACCGTCTTTCAAACGGCCAATCACGGTCAACCACCAATAATCACGTTGATCGAGCGCGCTTTCGTCTCCTCGTAAGAGAGCCTCGGAACAGACCGGAAGCGCAACGTCGAATCGCGAGCCGACATTGAGTCCAAAGAACTCTGGAGGAGTCACTCCAATGATCGAGAAATGGTGTCCATCCAACGGTATCGTTTTACCCAATACCTTGGAGCCGCCGCCAAAATGATTATTCCAGAACGCATGGCTGATCATGGCGATCGGTCCTTCGCGTCCGCAGCCTCGACGGTCGTCGTCGCGCGTAAAGGCCCGGCCGAGGACCGGTGCGACGCCCATCACATTGAAAAAATCACCGCTGACGAAGAGTCCCTGGGCGGGCCTTTTCTCACCGCCCGACGACATATCCAAGCGTAAAGTGCCGGCGGCGGAGATTCCTTCGAAGCCGAGATCACGATCGCGGATCTGTTCCCAGATCAAATTCGTCATGCCGCCGTTTTCACCGATATATACTTGCATCAATCGATCCGGTTCTTTGACTGGTAGCGTTTTCAGCATGAGCGAGTTCAACAAACTGAAGATGGCGGTGTTGGCGCCGATACCGAGTGCGAGGGTGAGGATAGCGACTGCGCTGAAGGATGGATTCTTCCGTAACGTTCGTGCGGAATAGGCCAGATCCTGGATGATCGTTTCTGTTCGCGAGAAGCGATATCGGTCACGGTATCGCTCCTTAACTTGATCGACGCCGCCGAAGCTGCGCAGGGCCGCTCGACGAGCCTGGGAGGCATTCATCCCGCTAAGCCGGTGGTCGTCCTCCGCCATTTCAAGATGACTGCGGATTTCGTCGTCCAGATCGGCTTCAATCCGCTTCCGTCGCAACGCCATCAACGTTCGGTTTAAGAGCATTCGCAGCCGCATCATGAGAGGTCACTGCTGGGTTCGGCGAACCGTTCGATGACTTCCGAGATTCGCCGCCAGTTTTCAGTCTCCGCTGCCAGTTGTTTCTTTCCGGCTCTGGTAATGGAATAAAACTTTGCCTTCCGGCCCGTGTCGGAAGTACCCCACTTCGATGAGATCCAGCCGGCCTGCTGAAGCTGCAAAAGCATCGGATAAAGCGTGCCCTGATTCAGTTCCAGCACTCCGCGGCTGACCTGCTCAATCCGCCGGGCAATTCCATAACCGTGAATAGGGCCAAGGACGTCGATTGTCCGCAGCGTCATCAGAGCGAGCGTGCCGTTGAGAATGTCGGCTTTGTCCTCGTTCATGAAAGCTCCATGTGTTGGTGGTCCACATGAAGATACCGAAGCGATATGTTGGGCGTCAACTGATTAGTCGGCTTAGTCGGCGATGGCCTTTTGTTGCCAGTTTGCCTTCATCGGCTATAATCACGCCCAACACTCAAGTCGCAATCTGGCCGTGTTCCGATCGAAGCCGTTAGTGGAGGAGCCCGTGAAATCTCAGTACAGCATCCCAATTTTCTCGATCAACATCCGAAAAGTCGATGACGTCGTCCTATTCGATGCGTCAGGAAAGTGGGCTCGTGATGCTTCAGCTCATCGGGATATCTTCAAAGATGCGGTGACTGATTTGTTTCAGCAGGGGCACCGGCAATTCATCGTGAACCTGAGTCAGGTGCGGTATATGGACAGCACCGGCTTAGCCTATTTGATCGGTGGTTTTTTGATGGTAAGCAAAGCCGGCGGCAAAATGCACCTGGTCAGTCCCCAGGCGGAGGTGCTGAAACTCCTGCAGTTGGTTAGATTCGATAACGTTTTTCAGATTCTCCAGGACGAAAAGTCGGCGCTTGCCGCGATCGCGCCAGGCTCATCAAATGCCGGCTAAGGGCGTTTGCGCTTTTTCCTGATTGGTCGTCCTGACCGGCTTTGGCTGTCGAACAAAAGCGCGAGCTTCTTCAACGTCCTCGAAGATATTAAAAACGGCCAGCAGTCTGACGTTTCTCCAAAGACGGTGTACTCTTTCGCACGGTCCAACGATTGCCATGGCCCCGCCTGCATTCTGTAAGGACCGGAAGACCGTGATCAATTCGCCCGTTCCAGCCGAATCGCAATAAGGCACATCCGAAAAATCGATGACAAAGAGCTTCGTGCCGTCACCGATCAGTCGAGTCACCTCGCTTCGCACAAGACCCCGCGACTTGTCCGAATCAAACCTACCACGCAGCGTCAGAACCGCTACATCATCACTGTTCTCAAAATCAATATTCAATCGTGATCCCTCACAGTTTTTCTGATATCGGTTTTGGGTGCCGCGCATTATACATCGCGGTCAAGAAAGTACCGTCAAACTGCGTCTGCATCCTGTAGTGGCACTTCGGCGTCCTTGAACCTCAAGCTGCAGTCCGTTATGCTCGGTCGCCTCGATACATTTCTTGCGGGCGGAGTTGTGCGTTCAAAAGCTGGAACATTTGTAGTTGTTTCTTTCTTGGCGATCTACTTTTCCTCGGGTTTCGCGGCCCTTCTCTATCAAGTCATCTGGCAGCGCATGCTGGCCATCTTTAGTGGCGCCGATCTCTTTGCGATTACAACGATTGTGGCGTCGTTTATGGCTGGTCTCGGAGTAGGGAGCGTTTGCGCCGGCACTCTCGCTGATCGCGTTTCTTTTCGCTGGCAAATCGGACTGTTTGCGGCGGCTGAAGCATTCACCGGCCTGCTGGGATGGGCCAGCACGTGGTGGTATTACGATGTACTTTACAAACAGTACGGACACCTTTCGAGTTCGCCGGTATTCGTTGCCGTTGTCCTCTTTGGAAGTCTGTTATTGCCGACGTTCCTGATGGGTATGACCCTGCCTTTGCTTTCGAAGGCTCTCACTCCAGCCGTCGAGTTGGCAGGCCGGCGCATTGGATCACTCTACGCACTCAATACGCTCGGGGCGGCGTCGGGTGCTCTTGCCACCGCATGGATTCTGATGGGGAGGCTTAGTTTTGAGCAAATTCTTGAAATCGGAGTCGCGATCAATTTTGCAGTAGCTCTTCTTGCCGTAGTGCTCGGATTTGTTCTTTCGAGACTTGGAAGCGTTACATCACATCGCGAAAGTTCGGCGGCTGCAGCCGTTGCCGTTCCATCGACATTCTCATTTTCTACCTGGGCAGTAATTTATGGCCTCTCTGGCTTCACTGCACTGTCGCTCGAAATTGTCTGGTTTCGAATTCTCGGCGTAATGTTGAAATCCAACTCGTTTACGTTTCCACACTTGCTTGGTGTCTACCTTGCGAGTCTGGCCATCGGAATTTTTGTCGGTTCGCACATCGTCAGGTTTGTGAAACGCTCTGCGGGAATCTTTTTAGCTCTTCAGTCAGGCGTCATGATCTATGCAGGTGTATCCATCGTTGGGCTGATTTGGGGACTCGAGAACCTGTCAAAGCTGGATTGGCTGCGCGGCTACCTCTCCGGCTACAATTCGCTCGATGTAACGGCGGCGCGAAGAGGCATCGAAAGCTGGATTTCGCTTGCCGGACCTCACCCCAATTTCGTGAGCCTCTACATTCTCGTCCCACTTGCCCTGATCGCGCCACCGACTCTGATGATGGGGTTGAGCTTTCCGTTTCTGCAGACCGCGGTTCAGGACAGTCGAGCATTCTTGGGGCGCCGGGTAGGATGGCTTCAAGGTGCCAATATCCTTGGTTCGACACTTGGATCAATGCTGGTGGGCGGACTGTTTCTCGAGATTTTCGGTACGTCATGGACGTTGCGCTTTTTGATCGCAGCGAGTGGCGTATTCCTCGTTCTCTCTGTTCGACAGCTTCTGCAGTTCACCATTAAAGGACAACGGCTCGGCTACATTGTTTCGTTCGTGATCGTTATCGCTTTGATCGGCGCGATTCCCAGTGGGACCGACCTTTGGGCGAAGCTGCACGGCTCGATGGAAGAACATGTGATTGTCACGGAAAGCGGTTCGGGTTTGTCGGTTCTGAAGAACCAGAATCCGGCGTTTTCCGAAATCACCTGGGTCTACACCAATGGCCTCGGTCAAAGTTGGATTCCGTACCACAGCGTAAGCGTGATTCATTCCAGGCTTGGGGTTCTACCGGTTCTAATCCATCCCGATCCGAAAGAGATCGCTGTCATAGGGCTGGGTTCCGGTGATACGGCTTTCAGTCTGGGCGGTCGTCCGGAGACACAGGAAATCACCTGTATCGAAATAGTCGAGTCCCAACTGGACGGCCTTCGCTTGTTGCACGCGAAACAGCCATACGGAGGTTTGGAGAGTCTGCTGACCGATAAACGAATCAAATATGTTTTTGGCGACGGCCGGCGCTATCTGGCGGCCAGTCAAAAAAAGTACGACATCATCGAAGCTGATGCACTACGAGCGACCAGCGCGTTTGCGGGCAATCTCTATTCGTTCGAGTACTTCCAACTCCTCAGAAGCCGCCTGAAGCCGGGTGGCCTCGCACTGACCTGGGCCCCGACGCATCGCACGTTGGAGACCTTCATGAGGGTTTTTCCGTACGTTCTCAATTTCGATTCGGTCGTCGTCGGGAGCGATCAGCCGATCGCATTCGATCCCGCGACGATTCGCGCGCGTCTCGATCACCCTTTCACGCAGGCCTACTATGCGAAAGCCGGCCTGGATCTGCGGGAAGTCGTATTTCCGTTCTTCGACAAGAAGTTCGAGGAACTTCGTGCGAATCGCGGTCAGCTCGGCCTTCCGGACTGGAATACCGATTTATTTCCAAGGGACGAATATCCGCGGTGAAAGGAACCGCGGGCTAAAAGCCCGCGGACTACAGTGTTCGACTATTTTTTGTACAAAGGGGCAAAGTATCCGGTTTTTGCGCGTACGATCACCGGGCCCGTCGTGGAAGGTGGATTGACCTTGACCGCTACCTTTCGCCATCTCCCATCCTTAGTTTGATTTGTCGGTCGATAGCCCAACACATATTGGGCTTCGAGGAGGCCGGCGATTTTCTGCGAAATATCCGGGAGCCCACTGAGCGAATCCGTAAAGAAGGCCGTGCCTCGATTGTCTGCCACAAGGTCTTCCATGGTTTTTCGTGCGGCCGCGCTCAAACCAATGCCAATGACATAGAGTTGGACATCGCGCCGGCCCGCAAGTGTCCTGACGTCGTTGGTAAGATATCGGCTGTTGTTTTCGCCGTCGGTTATGAGGAGTAGCGCCTTTCGACTATGTGCTGCGCGTCCGAGATGCTCGATCCCGAGATAAACCGTATCGAGTACAGGCGCCCGCGGCGGGCCCGGCGTTTTTGTGATGTGCTTCTGCAACCGGGAAGGGTCGGAGTTGAAATTCTCGAGCAGTTGAGCCGAAAACGGTGTTGTTATTTGCGCCAGGAAGTATTCATCCTCTGGGGTTCGTCCTCTTAGAATGATGGCCAGTTCATTGACAACCTCGTCCGATAGGGTTGACGTGACCAGACCAAGGCTCAACGGCGCTGCCCCGGAGAAGGATTCAATATTCTGGCCTTCCTTGTCTTCCCAGACCTGAAAGTCTTCTTTGCTCAGACCGGATACAAAGCGACCGGATTGCTCCGTCGGCGTGGCGTTGACCAATACGAGGTTCGTCTCCGTTTGAATTGACGAGC
>Ga0137427_10001030_pt1 | contig 13136 bp, 8 predicted proteins | sample EasRivERMZT700_2_FD_102309 | JGI IMG/M metagenome (GOLD analysis project Ga0137427, IMG submission 102309) | Soil microbial communities from meander-bound floodplain in the East River, Colorado, USA - East River MetaG ERMZT700_2 | ecosystem: Environmental > Terrestrial > Soil > Floodplain ...
GAGCTTGCCGCAGGCACGACGGGCGCGCCGATGACCTACATGTTCGAAGGCAAGCAATACATCATCGTGCCGATCGGCAGCGCCGATCACAATCCGGAATGGATCGCGCTCAGCCTGCCGTGATGCGCGTCAGTGCTGAGGACCGCCTCTATGGGTATTGGTTTTGCTCTCGTTTTCCACATCATTCTATTTGGAATCCTACTGGGCGTATTTTGGCCGATCTTCTGGCTTTTGCGCAAACTACTCAGGGTCAAAAGCCAGGGGGCAAAACGGGCTTTGCGGTTTACTCACTTTGCAATTGCAGGGGTGCCGTTCGTCCTATTCGTTACTGCAATCGTTTGGCGGAACGTCGCCCCTCCATCGTTTCTCTATCGAAGCGTATTCGACCGCGCGGTTGATACAACCATTGAAAACCTTAAGGGCAGCTCAGCGGGCATCAACGATGCTCAGGAGGTATTTTTGGCATTCACTGCTTCCGATAGCACGCTGTCTCAGATATTGAGCACCGCTGAATTCACGGCTATGGGATTGGCCTCGGGCTTAGACCTTGTTCCGCTGCCGTCCGGGGACCCTGTTCCCATGTGGTGGACTGCTCCCCAGTGCGGTGGGCGATCCACTTACGTTGCTCGTAATGTTAGGCAGTGGGACGACATCGTCGTCACTCGTTGCGAAGACGATGCTACAATCTATGTTCAGGCGCGCTGGATCGACTGAAGTCGGACTGTGCGTCAGAGCGCTAATCTGTGCTACCGCGAGGCGCGCACCGATCCGTTCGCGGTCACCTCGAACGCGAAACGGAACGCCGGCAGATCCTCGCCGGGATGGTCGTCAGCATAGGTGAGTTGCGGGATGCGGAAATTGTTCGGGCTCGCCTCGGTGCCCTTGTAGATGCCGGGATAGAGATCGATGAAGTGCCAGCCCGGCGCGCCGGTCGCCTGCACGAAAATCTCGACATCGCCCTGGCTGTTGAAGGCGCAGGCATAGCCGTTGTAGCTGTTGTCGTAGACCATGTGCACGATGTTGGCGGTCTCGGTCCAACCGACGCCCTTCAGGTGAATCGTGAACTTGGTGCCGACCGGTCCTCTGCTGACGTCGAGCGGCAGCGCGGTCGCTTTGATGAAATGGGTTCCGAGTTTTTTTGTGGCGCCGGTCTGAACGAACAATCCGTGCGTGCCGCCGAGATCGTCGGGCGTCTTGAACTCGAATTCGATGCGGCCCTGCGCATCCGCTTTTGCTTCGGCAACGGGGGCTGCCGACTCCTCCCACCCCTGCCCGGACATGCGGTTGCCGATCACACGGGTCCAATTGAGCTTGTAGGTCTGGCCCGGCTGCAAGCCGCCCGTGCTCACTTTGACCGGCTCGCCCACGCCGGAGAATCGCGGGGCGGATACCAGTTCGCCCGCAGGCGGCAAACGCTTCACGGCCTTCTGCGCCTGCAATTCGGGCGGAGGCGGAAGCACCGGCGGGCCCGCCGTGACTGTGAAGGGAATCGCCCAACGCGGACGGTCGGGCTCCGGGTTCTGCTGCATGTTGCGGTACGGGAAGGTGAACTCGCCGTGCAGCACTTCGAGGATGTGGTCGCCGACATGGCCGGTGGCGGGGATCGTGAACTTGGCCGACCCGTGCGTCGTCACTGCGGAAAACCAACCGGTGAAATTGTTGTCGTAGAGCAGCTCCCACGAGCTGAACAGCGCACGGTAGCCGATGCCCTTGACATCGACCGTGATCGGCGTGCCGAGCGGTCCGCTCTTGGGAGAGACATCAATCGTCATGTCGATCGAATAGGCGACTTGCGTCATCAGGCGGTCACCCTGCTGGAGCAGGATGTCGTGGCCGAAGCCGAAATCTTCAGGCGTCGTGAACGTCGCGCTCAAACGCCCCTGCGCGTTGCTTCTCACTTTCGCCATCTCGTAGGCGACAGGTACGAACTCGCGACCCTTGTATTCGGACTCGGTCACCTTCCAGCGGCCGTTGACCGTGACCCAGACAAGCTGGAATTCCTGATTGGGCGGAAGATCCTGGGCATTGATGGTGAAGCGTTCGCCGACCTTCCCGTGAACGGGGACGGCGTCAATCGTACCAACATAGCCGTCCTTGGCTTCAGCGACTTTCACTTCACGACCGAACGCGGAGGCCGGCGCTGCTGTGGCCGGCCCAAGTGCAAGCGTCAGCGCGAACAGAGCGCTGGCGAGACCCGCCAGCCATCCGCTGAGGATCGTCATGAAACCGTCTCCTTAGGAGTTACTGTTTCTGCTTCGCGTTGGCTGGCGCCATCACGGGGTCGCCCGCAATGACCATGAGCTGCGTGGTCGCGCGCGTGAACGGCTCCCACACAACCACGCTGCCGTCCTGCATCGTGGCGTTCACTTTGTAGCCCAACGATCCGGTCGGGAAGTTTCCCGGAATGGTCCAGAACAGCGACCAGAAGAAATCCGTCGGCGGCATGCCGTGACCGCCGTAATGCGCCGGGAGCTTCTGACCGTTGCCCAACTGGACCTCGACGCTCTTGAGGTAGCTGGCATCGGCCGGCGCGCCATCGGGCTTTTGCACGCGAATGCGCCAGGCAACCGCTTCACCGCGCTTGTATCGGTTCTGCAGCACGCAGAACGGGCCCTGCTGACCCTCGAGAGCGTGAAGCACGATGTCGCCTTCGAAGAACAATTTGCCCGCCGGTGTCGTACGGACTTGCGCATAGGCACCTGAAAAACCAGCGACCAAAACGGAGAGGGCGACTGCAGAAAGGGTAAGCGTTCTCATGAGCATTTCCCCATGGGCGATTCATGCCACCTCGACAGGTCATCATACCCCGATTGGCCGACGCCAGAAAGGGGGCCCTTTCCTACCCTACCCGGCCTGGAACGGCTGCTGCCGGCACGGGAACTGGCGCAGAGGGTCGCCCGGATTCTGGTCGTAATCGACGCCCGTGGGGTCGATCAGGGAAACCGACTGCTCGAACTGTAGCGCCGCGAAATCGCTGACCGCCGCGGCCGCCTCGATGATGAAAAGCCGGCGTTCCATCATGTAGACGGAAGCGCGAAGCTGACGGTTGTTCGGCATGAAGACGTTGAGCTGACGGCCGGGAAAGCCGGGATCGTAAATGCCTTTCTCGCTGAAGCGGACCTCGCCCCTCATGCTCAACGTCGCGACCGCGTGGTCCATTTCCTGCTCGTCGATGATCGGTCCCCCGTTGAACGGGACCACACTCACCATCAGCCGGTCGGTCCCCTGCTCGAGATAGTATTGGCGCCCCTGCAGGCTCGCGCCGGCTCTGGACCTGTAGGTGAACTCGCGCGCCATCGGCGCGCGGGGAAAGATCACCGCGAACCCCGCTTGGCAATTGATGTAGTTCGGCCAGCCGGGCTCGGCTTCCGCAGCCCGGGTGACCGGAGAGAATGCCAACGCCGCGCAGGACATCATGGCGGCAACACGAAATATCTTGGACATCGACGGGGCCCTCCCTATGGCCGTTTTAACGGCCGGCTCGCGTGCGCCTATTATGATGGGGGCCGCACCCTTAGCAACCGGCTCGGGAACTCCCGGCGTTCAACTCCTCGCAAGAACGAAGCGGGGCCCACCGGGCCCCGCTTGTCATCGGATAAACCTTGCGGATTGTCTAGTTCAGCTCGCCGGTGAACGACATGAGCAGCGCCGGGATAAGGGCTTTTCCGGCGGGACAGGCAGAACCAAGCGTCACCTGCGTCGAGGTGGTCATGCCGGAATCAATGCAGATGTCGAACTGCTCCCCAGCACCTGACTGGGTGACGCTGTAGTCGTTGTCCGTACCCGCGATGAACAGCCGCTTTCCGCCCGGCAGCAACGGGCCGACGGCAAAGCCCTCGAGCTTTTCCGGCAGCCAGTGTCCCGCACCCCCGATCGCACCGAGGAGATCGAGAAACAGCTCCTTCGACACCGGTTTGAGCTCGTCGGGAAGCCCATCGTTGATGCCGACGAGACTGACATCGGCAAAGTCGTCCGCCTCCGAGATGTCGATCTTGTAGATACGCTTGTGCAGCGGCTTGGCGGGCGCCGTGGGGAGAGCGGCGGCCGCGTCCACGCCCCGACCGCGATTGTCGCGTTCGAGAACAAGGAACTCGGTATTGCTGATCGCGTAAATGGAGCTCGCGCCGATGCTGCGACCCTGCTGGTTGGCAGGGAACTGAGTTGCAGACGGGTCCCGCCCATTGATGTCGAGGAGAGTATCGAGCTGATAGATGAACTGGCGCTCGCTCTGCCCGGTCTTGATGTCGTACTCCACGATGCGGACGTTCCGGCTTCTCCGACCGGGGTTGGCGGGGCTGGCGGGAGGAGACAACCCTTCTTCCTGAAGAGGATCTTGCAGGATCGCATAGAGCTTGGTTTTCAACGGATTGATCGCAAGGCCCTCATAGCCGCGATTGCCCTGGCGACCTGTTTGCGGCGGATCGGCGACAAACTCCAGGGCGTCGTTCACGCGCGGCAAGAGCCTGCTCGGAGGATCGAACGCGCGGATGAATTGGCCGCTCGAGCTGAACTCGTAGACGCTCGGACCATACTCGTCGGAGACATAGAGGTGACCACCCTGCCCGACGACAATGCCCTCGGGATCGAAGCTGTTGCCCAGAACCGCAGGGTTCAGGTTGAGAAGGCCGGGATTCAGTCCGTTGAACGGCGCCCCGTTCTCATCCGTGAACCGGATGGTCTTCGTCACCTTGTAGTCGCTGATGTCGCCGTTCGCGTCATAGACGAACGAGAACCGCTGAACGCGGGTGCCGTATGACAAGAGGCCGCCGCCCGGTCCACGGTCCGACAGCGCATACCATCCGGTCCTGCTGTCGTAGAAGATGTCCGAGAAGAAACCGTTGCGGTTGATATTGGCGCCCGGCGTCTTGGTCTTCGTCAGGTCGATGCTGTTGCCCGGCAGCTCGAGGATCGTCTCCAACTGAGGCTCGGCGGCAACGGCGGCAGAATTCGCGGCAAACGCAAAAGTAGCGGCAAGGATAAGAGATCGGCGCATAGGTCCCCCAGATGACGGTGAATCGTGCCGAACGATAGCGTCGGCTACGTTTCAGCCCGTTATCGGTTTCGCGACCGTTTCATGACTTTCTCCGCGCAAAAACGAAGCGGGGCCCACCGGGCCCCGCTTGCAGTCAGCATGTTATCGGCTCGGCTCTAATGCTCGAGCGGATTGGCGCGCATCTGGACCTTCACGACCTTGCTGGTCTGGCCCTTGCCGCCTTCGAGATGCGGCTGCGACCGGCCCGAATAGACCGACCAGATTCCCCTGCCCTTCCAGCCGCCATTGGCATCGTCGATGCGGCCGTCGAGATTCTTGGGATAGAAGCTCATCGGATAGGGCACGTGGAGGAACACCCACTTGCCGTTGACCAGAGCGGCCAATCCGTCGGACTGGCTGGCGGTGGCGATCGGAACATCCTTGCCCATGCCCAGGATGTTGTGCTGGTCGACCCAGACGTAATACGGCGCTTCGGCGCTTGCGCCGATCGTGCCGGCCGGAACGTCGAACTCAGGTCCGGGCATCTGATAGAGACGGAAGCCCTCCGGACACACATTTTGCGTGTCCGCGGCCGCCGGACCGTTCAGCTTGCCCTTGCACAGTCTGCGATCAAAGCTCGCGACGTGACCGCTCGAGAGCACGGACCACAGCACGCCTTCGCTCGAAATGTCCGAGCCGCGCGGGCTGAAGCCGTTCACCGGCGCTTTCGCGTTCTTGTACGGGAATTGATAGAACTCGGTCAGCTGCGTCTTCGGATCGAAACGAACCACACCGCCCGGGAAGCCCGTCACCGAGCCCCAGATCGAGCCGTCGACCGGGTTCGGGCCAACGCCGTAGAGACCGGCGACGATCCGCTTGTCCTTGCTCGGGTCGAGCGGCGCGTCTGGTTCCGTCCAGCCTGCGTCACGCTTGCCGTTGCCGTTGGTGTCGAGCACGAACGGCGACCAGCCCTGAGACGCCGCGTCATCCTTTGTGGCTTCCCATTTCTTCGTGTCGAGCCAGCCGATGACGTCATAATTGCCGCCGGCGCTGAACCACAGCACGTTGTCCTTGTCGAACTGCAGATGATGCGTATTGAAGCAGAGGTCGATCATCTCGATCTTCTGCGTCTTCGGATCATAGAATTCCACCTGACGGTTCGCCGTGGGCTTCGGATACGCCATCGCCGAAGGATGGTTCGACCCCGCCTTACAATACTCCGGCTGCGCCATGGCCGGACGGATTCTCGCCGTCAACCAAAGGCGCCCCTTCTCGTCGAACATCGGATTGTGGATGTTCGTATGGCTGTCCCAGATCTTCTGGTCGCCCCAATACGGAGACGACGCAAGCATCGCCTGATCCGCAGTCGAAGGCGTTTTCGGATCTCGATATTCCGACTTGATGAAACCCGCTTTGTTGTCGATCGGATCGAGCCACGGCACGAGATCGGAGCTCGCCTCGGGCGCGCCATAGATCAGGCCGTTGGAATTGAGCGTCGGCGTCCGCTTGTCCGTCGCGATCGTGTCGTGCAGATAGATGTGCTCGTTCGCCCAGTCCCATTCGGTGACGACGACGTCACGCGAGCGGCCGGTCGGACGCGCGGGATCGCCCTTGGGCAATTCACCCTTCGCGATGCGGTCGCTCCAATCGGCGAGCGCCGCGAGCTGACGCTGCACGTCGAACTTGCCGAGCTCGTCCATCATGTTGCGGCCGGCCTGACCAGACTGAAGTCGGCGCTCCCACGCCTCGGCCGATGTGTTGAACGTGCCGAACGAGTGCGGGAAGGTCCGCGTCGACAGATCGCCGATCTGGTGACAGTGGATGCAGCCGTCGGTCTTGAGGAAGCGGAGCCACTGGCCCTGGTCCCGGAGCGCGGTCGGCATGCCGTTGCCGTTGGCGCCGGTGCCGGGGAAGAGATTGGCCGCCGGAACCTTCAGCATCGCGTACCAATAGATGGCGGGATAGACCTGCGCCGCCGCGGTGCGGTTGGGTGCGACGATCGCGGTCAGGTTCAAATTCTTGCCCGGCGTCGATTTCGTCTTCATCGAATCGACGAGGCCGTAGCCGCGCACCCAGATGTCGTAATTGCCGCGCGGCAGATCGGGGATGACATAGCGGCCGCGATCGTCGGTGACGACGATCTTGACGTATTTGGTCGGCAGATCCCGTGTTTCAGCGATCACCCAGACACCCGCTTCGGGGCCCTTCGCGCTCGTCACCACGCCGCCGATATCATTGGCGTCGATGGCAACTTGCTGGGCTGCGGCAGGCGTCATCGCCGTAGCGGCGACGAGGGCGACAAAACTCGCGCCCAGCATGCCGATGGAGGACGTCCTCTTCATTATGATCTCCTCATGGGGGTTAGGGTGAACGCTGCATGCGACAACAACAGACCGGACCGGCCGGATTCCTCAGGGTCCGGTCCCAGATTGATCGCAGCATGTCTATCCCAAAACAGGGGCGGATTCCACCTGCGCGGAACCCGCCCTTGCCAATTCATGACCCTCCGGCCGCCTATTTCGCCAGTGGATCAGGGCGTATCTGGAACTTCACCACTTTGCTGGTGTTGCCCTTGCCGCCTTCGATGTGATGAGCAGCCCGGGTGGAATAGGTCGACCACAGTCCCTTGCCCTTCCAGGCCCCGTTGGGATCGTCAATGCGACCATCCAGACCCTTGGCGAAGTAGCCCATCGGATACGGGACCCTTAGGACGACCCAGTCGCGGTTATTGACGAGGGCCGCAAGCGAATCGGTCTGGTTGCCGGTGGCAATCGGAACGTCCCTGCCGAGGCCGAACGTATCGTGCTGATCGACCCAGTTGTAGTACGGCGCTTCGACGGCCGCGCCGGGAACGCCCTTCACGCTGTCGAACTCGGGTCCCGGCAGCTGATAGAGCTTCCAGCCCTCGGGACACGCGTTCTGCGGATCGGCGATTGCCGGCCCCTTGATGGAGTTCGCATTGCACAGCTTGCGGTCGAAGCTCGCCAGATGTCCGCTCGCCAGCACCGTCCAGACGACACCGGTCGTCGTGATGTCGTTGCCGCGTGGGCTGAAGCCCTGACCTTGCGGAGGGACCTTCGCGTTCTTCCACGGGACTTCGTAATATTCCGTAAGCTGAGTTTTCGGATCAAAGCGGAGCACGCCGCCCGGGAAGCCGGTGACCGAACCCCACACCGAGCCATCAGCCGGACTTGGGCTGACGCCGTAGATTCCGGAGACGATGCGCTTGTCTTTTGTCGGGTCGACCGCACCATTGGGTTCGACCCAACCGGCGTCGCGGCGTCCGTTGCCGTTGGTGTCGAGCACAAACGGCGACCATGCTTGCGAGGCCTGTTCGTCCTTCGTCTGGTCGAACTTGTTGACGTCGAGCCAGCCGATGACTCCGCTCTGACCGCCGCCGCCGCTGAACCACAAGATTCCGCTCTTGTCGAACTGCAGGTGATGCGTGCTGAAGCAGAGATCGACCGTGGTGATTTGCTTCGTAGACGGATCATAAACCTCCGCCTGACGGCCGGAGGTTTGTGTCGGGAAGATTCTCGCAGACGGATGATTGGAACCCGCTTTGCAGAATGCGGGATTGTCGTTCGGACGAATCCGCGCGGTCAGCCATAGCCGGCCCTTGCTGTCGAGCATCGGGTTATGCGTATTGGTGCGGCTGTCCCACACGACTTCCTTTCCCCAATACGGTGAGTCCGCATAAAACGCCACGCCGTCGGCAGTGCTCGGCGTGCGCGGATTGCGAAATTCCGTCTTGAGCAACCCCGCCGTGTTGTCCACGGGATCGAGCCACGGGATCATGTCGGAACTCGCTTCCGTCGCACCGTAGATCAAGCCGTTGGCGTTGACCGTCGGGTTGTTGCGGTCGGTCGCGATCTCGTCATGCAGATATCCCCGCTGCGTATTCCAGTCCCACTGCGTGACGACGACATTGCGCTCGCGTCCGACGGGACGCGGCGGGTCGCTCGAAGGCAACTCGCCCTTGGCGATGCGGTCGGTCCAGTCACCCAGATTTGCCAGCTGGACCTGCGTGTCGAAGCGGCCGATCGCATCGACCATGTTGCGGCCCGCCTGTCCTGACTGAAGGCGGCGCTCCCAGGCCTCGGCTCCGGTATTGAAGTGACCCAAAGCGGCCGGGATGGTGCGTGTCGCCTTGCCGCCGATCTGGTGGCAACCGACGCATGCGTCGGTCTTCACGTAGCGAAGCCAGAGACCCTGGTCCCGCATGGTCGGCGACATGCCGTTGCCGTTCGGGCCCGTGCCGGGGAACATATTCGCTCCCGGTATCTTCAGCATCGAGTACCACCAGCCCGACGGGTAATACTCGGCGGCAGCAGTTCGGCTCGGCGCCTTGACGGCGGTGAGATTGAGCGTCTTGCCCGGCGTCGATTTCTGCTTGGGCGAATCGACCAGGCCATAGCCGCGCACCCAGATGTCGTAGGTCGCACGCGCCGGAAGGTCGGGGATCACGTAGCGCCCTTGAGCGTCGGTCGCGACGATCTTGATGTAACGGGTGGGAAGTTCGCGGGTCTCCGCGATCACCCACACCCCTGCCTCGGGCCCTGTCGCGCTTCTGACGACACCCCCAATGTCGTCGCTGTCCACTTGCTGCGCCATCGCCGGCGCCGTGGCTGCGGCCATCAGTAACGCCGCGAAACTGACACTCAGCATGCCGGTCAAGGCTGCTTTCCTCGTCCTCATGTTTCTATCCTCTTGGCGTTGGGGTGAAGCGAACCCGCGATGCAACAAAGGCCGGGAATAGGAGCCCGGTGCCAACCATAAGTTTAGTGCAAAAAAAGGGCGGACACCACGCAAGTGGAATCCGCCCTTCGAACTTGTGAACCTAAACGTCCGGCTTACTTCGCTACCGAATCCGGCCTGAGCTGGAACTTCACCACCTTGCTGGTGTTGCCCTTGCCGCCTTCAATGTGCTGCACGGCGCGTGTGGACCAAGTGGACCACAGGCCCTTGCCCTTCCAGGCCGTCGCCGGATCGTCGATGCGACCGTCCATACCCTTGGCGAAGAAGCCCAACGGATACGGCACGCGCATGACGAACCACTGTCCGTTCACGACCGCGGCGAGATGTTCGCCGTTGTTGCCGGTCGCGATCGGGATGTCCCTGCCGAGACCGAGTGTGTCGTGCTGGTCGACCCAGTTGTAGTACGGCGCTTCCGCGCTCGCACCGGGCTGGCCTTCCTCGCCTTCGAACTCAGGCCCTGGCATCTGGTACATCTTCCAGCCTTGCGGGCATGCGTTCTGCGGATCGGCGATTCCGGCGCCCTTGATCTGGGTCGCGTTGCACAGCCTGCGGTCGAAGCTCGCCAAGTGACCGCTTGCCAACACCGTCCACACGACGCCAGTGCTCGCGATGTCATTGCCGCGCGGCGAGAAGCCCGACTGGTTGGCCGCGACCTTCGCGTTCTTCCATGGCACCTCGTAGTACTCGGCCAGGTTCGTCGCGGGATCGAAGCGGGCCACGCCACCCGGGAAGCCGAGCACCGAGCCCCACACGCTGCCGTCCGCGGGATTCGGGCTGACGCCATAAAGTCCCACGACAATGCGCTTGTCCTTCGTCGGATCGACAGGCGCATTCGGCTCGACCCAGCCGACGTCACGACGCCCGTTGCCGTTGGTGTCGAGAATGAACGGCGCCCAGCCCTGCGAGGCCTGTTCGTCCTTGGTCTGATCGAACTTGTTGACATCGAGCCAGCCGACCACGCCGCTCTGTCCGCCGCCGCTCGAGAACCACAACACACCCTTCTTGTCGAATTGCAGGTGGTGCGTCGGGAAGCAGAGATCGACCATCGTGATCTTCTGCGTCTGCGGATCCCACATCTCGACTTGGCGTCCCGAATTGGTCGTCGGGAACACTTGCGCGGATGGGTGATTGGAGCCCTGTTTGCAGAAAGCCGGATTCGCCTGCGGACGAATTCTCGCCGTCAGCCACAGCCGCCCTTTGCTGTCGATCATGGGATTGTGCGTGTTGGTGTGGCTGTCCCAGATCGCCTCGTTGCCCCAATACGCCGAAGCGCCGTAGATCGCATCTTCCTTCGACGTCGGCGTCTTGGCGTCGCGGTATTCCGTCTTGATCAGGCCCGCCGTGTTGTCGATCGGATCGAGATACGGAATCATGTCCGAGCTCGCTTCGGTCGCGCCGTAGATGCGGCCGTTCGCGTTCACGCGCGGGTTGTTGCGGTCACTCGCGATCTCGTCATGCAGATACGAGGTCGGAGTATTCCAGTCCCACTGCGTGATGACGAGGTTGCGTTCCCGTCCTGCAGGACGCGGCGGCGTGGCCTTGGGCAGCTCGCCCCTGGCGACGCGGTCGGTCCAATCGCCGAAGAGCGTCAGCGCGCGCTGCGTATCGAAGCGGCCGATTGCGTTCATCATCGGACCGCTCGCCTGTCCGGATTGCAGACGGCGTTCCCACGCTTCCGCGCCGGTGTTGAAGTGGCCGAGGGCGGCCGGGATCGTGCGTGTCGCCTTGTTGCCGATCTGATGGCAGCCGACGCAACCGTCGGTCTTCACGTTGCGGAACCACATACCGCGGTCGGACATGATTTGCGCCATACCGTTGCCGTTCGTTCCCGTGCCCGGGAACAGATTGGCGGCCGGCATTTTCAACATCGCGTACCAATACTGCGCCGGATAGTATTCGGCGGCAGCGGCGCGGCTCGGCGCCGGCACGGCCTTCAGGTCGATATTCCTGCCCGGAGCGGATTTCTGCTTCGGCGAATCCACCAGGCCATAGCCGCGGACCCAGATATCATAGTTCGCGCGCGGCAGGTCGGGGATCACATAGCGGCCGCGATCGTCGGTTGCGACGATCTTAATGTAGCGGGTCGGCAGATCCTTCGTCTCGGCAATCACCCAAACGCCGGCCTCGGGACCGTTCGCGCCGGTGACAACTCCGCCGATGTCGTTGTTGTCGATGGCAACCTGCTGTGCAACAGCCGGGGTCATCGCAGCGGCAGTGATGAGTGCCGCGAAACTGACGCTCAACTTACCGATGCTGGCTGAACTCTTCGCCCTCATGATGTTTCCTCATCGTGTTTGGAGTGAACTGCGTGTGTATACCGCATTGTGAGCAGAAGAACGAGGCTCGTTTGTCGTCAACGCCGCCTTAACCCAAAAAAGTCGAGGCGGGACCACGACCGTGGAACCGCCTCGAAACTCACCCGGAGGGCTCAGTCAGCCGGCAAACGTCAATCCGCCAACGGGTTAGGCCGCACCTGGAATTTCACGACCTTGCTGGTGTTGCCCTTGCCGCCCTCGATATGCGGACCGGGCCGGTTGGAATAGGTCGACCACAGACCCTTCCCTTTCCAGCCGCCGTTCGGATCGTCGATTCGGCCGTCCATGCCCTTGGCGAAGAAGCCGATCGGGTACGGCACGCGCATCGTCACCCATTTTTCGTTGACCAGCGCGAACAGCGCATCGGACTGATTGCCGGTGGCGATCGGAATGTTCTTGCCGAGGCCAAGCGTGTCGAACTGGTCGACCCAGTCATAGTACGGGGCTTCGACGCTGCCGTCGGACACCGCGAGACCTTTGAACTGCGGGCCCGGCAGTGTGTACAGCTTCCAGCCTTCCGGGCACTGCTTGTAGGTCGCCGCTTCCGGACCGTTCAGCTTGCCCTTGCAAAGCTTGCGATCGAAGCTCGCGAGGTGACCGCTCGCCAGCGCCGCCCAGACAACCCCATCGCTCGAGATGTCCATGCCGCGCGGGCTGAAGCCCGAATTGGGATTCCGCGGATCTTTGTACGGAACCTCATAGACTTCGGTGAGGTTCGTCTTCGGGTCGAAACGGGCGACCGTTCCGGGGAAGCCGAGCACCGAGGCCCACACCGTGCCGTCCGCCGGATTCGGCGAAGCGCCATAGAAGCCTTGGAGAACGCGCTTGTCCTTCGTCGGGTCAACCGGCTGGTTGGGTTCGACAAACGCATCGACCTTGCCGTTGCCGTTGGTGTCGATGATGAACGGCGCCCAGCCTTGGCTGGCTTGCTCGTCGTGGGTCTGGTCCCATTTCTTCGTGTCGAACCAGCCGACGACCGGATCATTGGCGTTGCCGCTCGAGAACCACATCATGCCAGCCTTGTCGAGCTGGAGATGATGCGTCGAGAAACAAAGATCAATCGGCGTCGCCTTCTTTTCCGCCGGATCATA
>Ga0137427_10001031_pt1 | contig 13104 bp, 7 predicted proteins | sample EasRivERMZT700_2_FD_102309 | JGI IMG/M metagenome (GOLD analysis project Ga0137427, IMG submission 102309) | Soil microbial communities from meander-bound floodplain in the East River, Colorado, USA - East River MetaG ERMZT700_2 | ecosystem: Environmental > Terrestrial > Soil > Floodplain ...
CGGAAATCGGCGGCCATCCCACGGAACAAACGATGGAGTTCCCCACCACCAGATCGGGGACTTATGACATCGGAGTCGGCTGGAGAACACGTAACGGCATCGTCTGGGGACATACGTCGGCTGTCGTCGGCAACGCGAACGTTGACGTCGATCTGGTGATTTCCGCCGGAACACGCCTCACGGGAAGAGCCGTTATGGAGGCGAGCGATGGCGCGGTCAGCCCGGCAAGCCCAATCGAGATCACGCTCACTCATTACGAGTACTCTTTGCCGGCTACCTCACTGCGCAGCGATCGCGACGGGAGTTTCAGCGTCGAAAGTCTTCCGGATGGACGTTACCGAATGAACGTGACTTCGCCGCCGGGAACCTACGTCCGATCCGTTCAGCAGGGAGATCGTGATGCGTTGTCCGGCGGAGTGCTGTTACCGGCCGGTCCGGTAACGATCACACTTGCCTTTACTGAAGCGTCAATTGAGGGATCCGTTCGAGATCGGCAGGGTGAGAAGTCGGCGCAAGCAACGGTTTTACTGCAAACGGCGGATGAAGTCGTTCGAGTGATCCCAGCGGATCAGAACGGCAGGTTCAAGCTCCAGGGCGTGCCTCCCGGTCCATACAAGCTCTACGCCTGGTCGGACATCGAGACCGGTGTTTATAACGATCCCGACTTCTTGAAACGATTCGACGCTCGCGCCGTTCCCGTACGCATTGAAAAGACCGGACGGTTTTCGGTCGAACTGACGGTCCTCGATCAATAATTAATGATAGCGGTATGACTAAAGACGATCTGATGCATCGGCTCCAGGAACTCTGGGTCCGCGCCTCCTCCAGTTGAGGGGGCGCCCTTCCCCAGGTTCTGGAGGAAATTCGCGATATTGAAAAGGAACTGGAGATCCTGGAGTCGAAGGGATCCGATGGACTCCCAGAAGGCGCTTGAAAAGCTCGGACACGAAGCTCGATAATCAATTCGTCGCAAGGCCCCATCGTCTAACGGTTAGGACGTGGCCCTCTCAAGGCCAAAATACGGGTTCGATTCCCGTTGGGGCTACTTTCCCAACATCCAGTCAAGGCAAACTCGCCCAATAACCTGCCTAAAATTAATACAGCAAGACGCACACTGCGACTTATTTCAAGAGTCCTGCGGCAAGGTCCCTGTGCCGATGGCGAGTCTATGCGACAGTATCCGTTCGGCACTCCCGAAGCACGGCGGTACCGATAAACATCCCTTCTCCCAGCGATGAACCGCTGGTCACGCGTTCCCTCGTCCTTTTGGCTCCCGTTGAACCGTTGGTCACGCGTTCCCTCGCCCTTTTGGCTCCCGTTGGACCGTTGGTCGCGCGTTCCCTCGTCCTTTTGGCTCCCGTTGAACCGTCGGTCACGCGTTCCCTCGTCCTTTTGGCTCCCGTTGAACCGTTGGTCACGCGTTCCCTCGTCTTGCACTCCGGTGCAGTAGGAGATTGGGCGAATTCAACCTATTTCACCATTTATGACATCGCGACGGTTGTTGGTGGGTCCACTACTCTCGCTGGTGGCTTCGGCGTCTGGAGCCCCACTTCTTCATTGGTGGGAGTGACGGAAGCGTTGGCCCTCCTTCTCCTGGGATCTGGTCTTCTAGGTCTAGCGGCCATCGCTCAGAGAAAGAAATAACGATTCACTTCTTCCCTGAGAGTTGCCAAGGCCCGGGTTCACCCGGGCCTACTTCATTGTGTGCGAGGCGGATTCCTGTTGGGACTACTTCCAACTGGCAGCCAGCGGCACTGCTGCGATAGCGGTTCAGTCCTCTTCCGCCCGATCATTGTAGGGTTTCATGTCGAGCAGTCTGCCCAGCAGAGCCGTACATTCCGCGCACTCGAGCAAATGAGAATCTTGTTCCTCGGTTAAAGGTGTGCCGTTCAAATACCGATCCAGAAGTTCTTCTGGAATGTGCTCTGTCATAAGTAGCCCCTCGTCGAGCCAAGTAGCGATGTCCGTTTCGCGTGTTGCTTCAGTATGAAAGTCGCGGAAGGACCCGCGAGAGTCGTTGTTCATTGTTTAAGCAGAGCGTTGTTGTGATGGATTGCTGTCCTCGATCATGTCCGGGGTCTCCGCGAGGACGCAGCGCTTGAACAGCTGTAGGCAGTGTTGACAACTGGATAGATGAGCTTTTTCTTGTGAATCCAACTCAGCCCTGAAATTGACGTAGTTCCACATGTGTCTGGCATCGATGTGTTTTACGTATTTCGCGTAGGAATCCATACCTAATGTTACGGAAGCGTATATAGAGCAAACCCCCTAAGACAACAGGAAACATTGTCGTGGAGATTTGTCCGATGGACGCAATGGTAATTCGATACCACGATCAACGTACCAAAGGAAACTGAATCTCACTCTTTTCTCGGAAATTCAGATCAAGCCTACCGGTTCCAATTCATACGACGCCATCCTCGCGACGAAAAATCTGCTGATTTCGGCAATCCTTTGTTCATCTTTAGCCGATCTTTCGTTACCGGGCTTTCGATGGAAGGGTAGTGTCGCAATCGCAGGCGTGAAAGACGTATCCAGTTTTTCAAACGCCAGTTCCAACTCTTCCACGGAGGCTAACAATGAAAGTGTTTCGGTTAACAAAAGGTTTTATGAAATTCGGAAGATTCGCGCGGACACTTGAGTATTCCGTGTTCGCGATTCTCGTGCTCATCGGCGCTGGTTCATCCCGCGTTCTCGCAAGAGAGAGCCATACGTACCCCATCTCGTCGCAGCAGCGCGATCATGCGTGGGAGCAAAACGATCAAGCGAACGCCTTGATCAAAGTCGTTCGAGAGTCCACTGAGCGCTTCAAGGATGTGAGGGCGGCTGAGGTGGCCGGATATCACCTGCAATTCGGCTGCGTCAGCGGACCCGACTCTGGGGCAATGGGCATGCACTTCGTGAACGGCCCCCTCGTCATGGACGGCATCCTGGACGCAACCCGTCCGGAGATCGTGATCTACGAGCCACAGCCTAACGGAAGCCTGCGTCTGATCGGCGCCGCCTATCTGGTGCTCGCCGACGCCTGGAATGCCACGCACCCGGCTCCGCCCCAACTCATGGGACAGCTGTTTCATCTTTTCGAAAGCCCCAACCGCTTCGGCCTTCCGGCGTTCTATACACTGCATGTCTGGGCCTGGAAGGAGAATCCCACCGGCGCGTTTGTGAATTGGCACTCGAAGGTATCCTGCAACTCATTTAATGGCGGAACGCCGTAGCCGAGACTCTGCGCGTGCTCTTCCGTCAAAGAGGAGCACGCGACCTAAAGGGATGACGATTCGGCTCGTGCCGCCTGCGGATCGTCGGATCGGCTCCGGCAAGCGTTTCCCGCCGTCGCGGATCGTTGGATCGCCGCGCAATCGTTTTCCGCCGCCGCGAGCCGAGTTTCCGACCAGCTCATTCGTGACGCAGGGCGATTATCGGATCAATCCTCATTGCTCGACGGGCGGGCACGTAGCAGGCCAGCAAAGCGACGACTGACAGAATCAACGCAGTCGATGTAAACGTGAAGACGTCGAGCGGGCTGACCTCATACAGAAGTGTCGATAGATACCGCGTCAGGCCGAATGCACCCGTCATACCGATCAACACGCCTGCAGCGGCGAGCGTGACGCCGCGCCTTACCACCATCCTGAAAACATCGGCGCGCTCAGCCCCCAGGGCGACGCGTATCCCGATTTCCGAAGTGCGTTGTTGAACCGAGTAGGCCATCACGCCGTACACGCCGACCGCCGATAGAAACAACGCAAGAGCGGCGAACAGTCCAAGCAGTTGCATCGAGAACCGACGCGGACCCAGCGTCGATGACAAAACCTGCTCCATGGGGATCACGTTATAAAGTGGAAGATTGGTATCGATCGCGCGAATCGCGTTTCGAACCGGCAACGCTAAGGACGCTGGATCGACCTTCGTTCGAACGACCAGCGCCATCGCCAGGTTTGATGCCTGGTATGCGGAGCGGTAGATCTGCGGGTTCGCCGCCAGATCGAGCGAACTGCTGCGGACATCGCCAACCACGCCGACGATAGTGTCCCATGCCAACGTCGATCGGCTGCCGCCGCGGCGAATGCGTTTTCCAATCGGATCTTCATTCGGAAAGTACTTCTTCGCGAAGCTTTCGCTCACCACCACGACCGGCGTCGATTCCTGATCGTCCTCGTTGGTGAACAGGCGGCCTCGCATCAGCGGAATCTCCATCGCTTTGAAGAAGCCGCCATCCGCGAGATTCGACTCCACCGCGTTCACATCGGCAGTCTCCGGTGGCTGGCCCTCGATGAGAAACGGCTGCAGGCCGCCACGCCCGGTCATCGGAAGTCGCTGTATCCAACCCGCGTCCGCGACGCCGGGCAACGCGTAGATTCTCTCGAGCGCGCCGCGGTAAAGGCTCACTCGAGCCAGATGCGTAAAGTAGGGACCGTTCTTCGGTATGTTCGGCTGCTGCATCCATAGCCTCGCCGTAAGCAACTGGGTTGAGTTGAAACCGGCTCGAACCTCCTGTAGCTTCATAAAGCTTCGAATCAGCAGCGACGCGCCGATCACCAGCATCACAGCCAGGGCGAACTCACCAACCACGAGGCAATTACGCAAACGGTTGCTCTGACCGCCGGCGCTTCCCCGAGCGTGATCTTTCAGGGTCTCGTAGACGTTGCCGCTGCGTTGCAACGCAGGAGCAATGCCGAACAGAACACCTGTTACGAATGCGATCATCAGCGTGAACGCCAGGACGCGGACGTTGATCTCGATTTCGGCGACGGTCGGAAGGTTCGCCGGGACAAAGAGCTTCAGCAAATCGACGCTCCATGCCGAAATCATCAATCCAATAGCACTTGCGATCAGCGCCACGACCAGACTCTCGGTCAACAATTGAATGGCAATGCGCCCGCGGCTTGCTCCCATGGCAGTGCGAATCGCCAGTTCGCGTTGTCGCACGGAGGCGCGCGCAAGCAGGAGGTTCGCGACGTTGGCGCAGGCGATCAACAGCACCGCACCGACAGCGGAAAGGAGTACGAGGAGAGGCAGCCTCACGTTGCCGAACAGATCTTCCTGCAACGCCGTGACACGAGGCGTCCAACCGCGCGCATCCGGATAATCGTTCGGATATTCCGCTTTCAACGAAAGCGCGAGAGAATCCAGCTTCTGTTGAGCTAGTGCGACCGTCATGCCCGGTTTCATCCTGGCGAGGGCGCCACCTTGCAGCGCAATCGAGCTACGAACGGCGCCTTGAAACGGTGTCGCGACGTAGCCGGTAGGGGCCCAGATTTCAGCATCGCCTTGAATGCCTCGCCCGGGATGACGAAAACTCGGCGGCATTACACCGATGATCGTGTACATGTCGTCATCGAGCCGTACCCTTCTTCCCAAGACCTGGGGATCGGAGCCAAACCGTCGATGCCATAAGGAATCGCTGATAACCGCCACTTCCGTGATCCCATCGGTGTAATCCGTGGAGTCAAAGACGCGGCCGAGCCTGGCTTCAGCGCCCAGAACCTTGAAGTAATTCACGCTGACCAATTGACCTTCGATCCGCTCCGGTTCGTCCACCTGCGTCAGATTGACGTTGATGGGAAATAGGCCGGAGATTTCTTCAAACACATCCAGCCGGTCACGAAAGTCGAGGAACTCGGGCACGCTCAGGCCAACGTCTCGTACGCCTCGCTTTGGAAACTCCGCCGTAATGCGGACCAGTCGGTCGGCATCCTTAAAAGGAAGCGCACGAATCATGAGAGCATCGACAACGCTGAACAGCGCGGTGTTTGCCCCGATCCCCAAAGCCAGCGTCAGAACCGCCACCGCGGTAAACCCTGGAGCTTTCAAAAGCGTTCGGATCGCGAACCGGAGGTCATGGATGATCTGCATGGTGACGGCATGGCAACTGTGATGCCGCGCTAACTATCGTATTTCTCGGAGTTATCGGTCAGGCAAGTGTTCGATCCTGGGAAGGCAGCATCCGGCTCGCACACCCGGTCGCTACCGCTCCCGGGTAGCGACCGGGTGATCTGGATGTAGCTTGCCGTTACTTCGGCAGGCGCCGACCGGCAATCGTTTCGATCGACCGGCCGTCGCGAGTGCCGAAGGTGCCAAGGACGGCAATGGGATCACTCGAGAGAATTCGTAAGTAGGCTCCGGGCTCCGGCGGGGCCAGCATCAGAGTATGTGAACCAAGCGGCGGTATCGATTCCGAGATAACCTCGGTGATACGCCCATCGCGGGCATAGACGACAACCAGAACCTCGGCCGTCGCACCCGATCGTTCACTCGGATTCGCGATCGCCAATGCCGTGAAGTACAGCTCGCTCTTCGTCGCAAACGGAATTTCCCAGAACTGGCTCGGGGTTTCCTGTACCCAATACAGCATTGAAGACTGTTTTGCGAACTGCTGATCAAAACCTTCGACCTTCACGCTCGCCAGAAGATACGAAAAGCTCTTCTGTGGCTGACGGATCCTGAGCGACCCGGTGATCACTGGACCGGGAACCGACGCCACGGTCACCATGCGCAGCAATGACGCGATATCCGAGGTTGTTGTTTGACCGGCTTCCAACTTCACAGTCGCCGTCTCACCGAGGACCAATCCATCTTTATCATTGCCGGAGATCTCGAGAGTCACCGGGGATTGAGCCGTATTGGTCAGGCTGATCGTGCTGGCATAGTTTCCACCGACAACAAAGAAGGGAACGATCAGGTTCGTGCTGAGATGAAATGCGGCTGCATCGCGTCCGGCAATGATGCCGCGTGACAGCGGCGTTTCGACCTGTTGCCACGCGGCCATCGGACTCGATCCTCTAACCATGACGTTGCCGTCAAAGGGCGATTGCACGAATTGGGACACGCGAACCACGCGACTGCCGGATGCCGGCAGGGAGATCGGCAGTTCTCCTCGGATCGTCCCATTTGTGCCGATTGCAGTGACGACTACGCTTGCCGGCTGGCTTCCCGGGTTGACCAGCGCCACCTGGGTATCGGTCTCCGCCAGTTCACGAAAACCTTTGTCTACCAGGGCATGGTGCAGCATCACCGTTGAAGAGAGCCGCGATACGGGTTCGGTAGCGGATACGGATGTCACTCCACTCGTTGTCAGATAAGCAGAAAAATCGCTGGTCGATGACTCCACGCGAACCGATCCGGAAAGTGTTCCGGAAGGTCCACCCAGTAATTCATCCAGCCCAACAAAGCGCTCGCCTGTTCTCGGCACCGTCAATGTGAATTGCCGGGTTTCCTGGCCGTCCGGCGATAGCATTCGTATGGTGAATTCAGCGGAGTCGCTGGATGAGTTGATCAGTGTGACGCCTGTGGATTCCAGAACCGTATCTTGAAATATCGGGAACCAGACTTGAAAAGCAAGCGCCAGTAATAACGTACTCATGGTCTCTCCTTTCACATGCTCCTCCCGATTCTGGATCCCGAACTCCCCGGCGGCATCGCTCGAAAGAGCCATTTTCAAACAAGCCGGTCGGTGTCCCCGATGTCAAACGTCACGTGTCACGTGTCGAATCGGAGAAAAATCGTCTTGGCTGGACTCGCATGAACTGCTAAAGAATCAAGTCCGAATACGCCAATGAAAGACTTTGCATCCCGCTACGGGATACTCACGTTTCTGACGACGCTTGCCGTGTTGGAGTTCCTCGTCTTCTCGCCCAGCTTGGCGGAATTCTTTCAGGGCGATGCGCTGTTCTGGCTTCAGCACCGTTACCGCTCATGGAGTGAGTTTGCCGGCGGTCTCCTGACGACCGATGTTGCGAACTGGTATCGACCGCTCTCCAACCGCACGATTCCTGCCTTGTTCTTCCCCTGGTTCGGAATCGATCCGTATGGATACCACTGGGTGGTCTTCATTCTCTTCTTCATCACGACGTGTGCCGTGTTCTTCTTCCTTCGCTCAATCGTTCCGTCGTTCAAGGCGGCCGCCATTGGCACACTGTTCTTTGCAATCCATTCCATCAACGTCTATGTGACATACGATTTCACCTTCGCTCCCGAACTGCTTTACACGTTGTTCTACGTCGTCAGTTGTTTTGCATTTGTACGGAAGCGTTACGGTGTTTCGATCGCGGCATTCGTCCTTGCGTTGATGTCCAAAGAGGCCGCGGTTACACTTCCGGCCAATCTGCTTCTCATTGCTCTGCTGACGTCATCGAAGAAACGTACGTTGAAGTGGACCGTACCTCACTTTTGCATACTGGCGGCCTACTACGCCTATTTCGTTCGACACCTGAATGTCGGAACCGGCGATTACGTCATTTCCTTTCATTCCGAAATCCCTCGACGGTTGATCGATTCCTTCAAATGGACGTTTCATTTCTTTGGTCGGGATATCGGAATGACGATTCCACTGCTGATCGCAACCTCGGTCGTTATCGTTTACTTCGTGGTATCCATGTTCGATGAACGACGACGACTTACATTTACAGGCCTGGGCTGGTTCGTCATTGGACTGTCGCCGATGTTGGGTATCGTGGGTTACTTCGCCGGCTATTATTTGTTGCTCCCGCTCGTGGGGGTCGCGCTGATCGTCGGATTATCGTTCGACTGGCTGTTCTCGAAACTTCAGCCCATAGGCGGACGATTTGCAGTTGCAACCGTGACCATGCTGCTATTGCCTTTCTTTCTCGCGTCGCGGCTGAACGCAGATGAAGAACGACGCGCGAATTCGTCACTCGGATTTGCAGGTCAGATCGCCCGCACATCCGCAGCCGACTTCAAGCGCGCTTACCCGGCATTACAGCCGAACACAACAGTCCTCTTGCTGAATCCGGATGAGCCCGACCTCTGGCGCTATTTCGGTCTGGATGCGCTCATCAGGCTGATCTATGCAGATGACTCTGTGGAAGTGCTCTATAGCAGCCTCGGGTACACGGCGTCCGGCGATCTGCTTCACAGCGATCGCCTCATTGTCATGAAGTTTGAAAATGGCGCTGTGCGGGACGTGACGACGGACTTCAAAAGCAATCCGGCCGCATTCATCACTACGCCGATCGAAGAAAACCACGAGTACATCACGTCGGAACGTTTCCGGCTCGAGGTCACGCCGGCAGAGGTCGTCGCGGGAAAGGGCTGGTACGCTGTCCAGATTAGTGGGGCTGCAAATACGGATGCCGAGCTTCAGTACAGATTCAACGATGGACCGATCGCGCGAATAACGGTCCACTTGAATTCAGCCGGCAAAACCCGTTTTTTTGTATCGCTGATAACCAAACGTGGCGAGTACGAATTCGTCGGGTTTCGGATTCCTCCATCAACGCAATGGATCCGAGCGTCTCAGACAGTGAAAGTTACGGACTAACCGAGGAACCGCGGGCTGAAGCCCGCGGACTACAAAGTGGTTCTTGATTTCAGTTTGGGAGCGAGCTGCGCAGGTCCGAAATGGACAGCTCGAGATAATTCGGCAATTCGCCACGGGCGCCGGCTTCATCGAGCACTTTCATCATTTGCTCGAACTGGGCGCGAGACCGTTCGAGGATGAAGCTGAACCTGCTGACACGACGCAGCTTTTCCAGGCGGCGATCCGTACGCAACCAATCGTAAGGAAGAACGCTGCCCATGGCTGCCGCGCGTTCCAGAATGTGTAAAGCGTCTTCGATGTATCCGCCATTAGCCAGAGCCGGCACCGACTCGACGGCAACGGTCATCTCCAACGGAGTCACCTTCGGATTATCCACGACCTTCATGATCCGGGTGATCTCGATTCCGGCGGAACCGAACTCTTTGAGCGCGATCGCATACTTCTGGCGAATGGTATTCGACGCGAGCGGCGTTATTCGCTGCTCCGAGACATCCTTTTCGATCTCCTTCACAAGGTGCTCGGCTCTCTGGAGCCAGCCTAGTTCGATCATCAACGATGCTTCGACCCAGCGGCCATACCCCATATTCGGATCGATGCTCAGGACGTAGCGATCGAGAATCCCGAAAGCTTCACTCGTGCGTCCCAACTGGTGCAGATATCCAGCCTCGGCGAGCGGCGCGTAAAAATAAAGCGGATCCAACTGGCGCGAACGACGACTGGCTGCAAGGCCCAAATTTGTAGACGCGGCCATGGCTTGACCAAGTTCAAGATGAGCAGGCGCAAAATCAGGCGCAAACCTGGCGGCTCGTAATGCATCGGGCAGCCGCCGCATCGGATCGGAACCGGGCCGCCACGAGTCGGCCGTCGACAGCATGAAAAAAGCGCGACCGTTTTTGTCGTCGATTTCCAGCGCTCGATGAGCCCATTTCTCGACTTCCGCAATCAGTTCCGGATTCGGCTGCGCTGCTTCGATCCGCAGGCCGTAAAGCCTCGACAAACCTGACGCCGCATCCGCCAGCTTTGGATTCAACTCGAGCGCCTGCTGAAATGACTTCAAGGAGACGGCGAAATCGGCCGGATCATGCTGGCTGCTGAAGCGATTGAAATGATATTCACCCGCTTGATACGCAAGCTCTGCTTCCGAACTACCGGCATCATCCATCGCAGCCGGTACAGCATCGCCAACTCGCAAAGTCTGGCGCAGCGCTTCGCGCGCCCGTTCCATAAGATCGAGGTATTGATTCTTCGTTCCCTGAAATGAATCGGTCCACAAAACGCGTTGCGAGACAGGATCAATCAAGTGGAGATCGAGCTGAAGTTGATCGGAATCCACGGCGATCCCCGTGCCAACAATCAGGTTCACGCCATAGGCCATTGAGATTCGTTTGTAGTCTTCACCGATCGGTTCGATCTCAAAGCTGGTGGGAGGTACCTTTGTTTCAAGTCCGGGGATGACAGACAGATGCGCCGACAATGAATTCGACACGGCATCCGTGAGGAAACTCATGTCCTCAGAACCAGTCACTTTCGCGGGCATCACCACGATAATCGGCTGCTTTGGAATCCGGTCGCGCCATTCACGCCAATACCGAATCCCGAAACCGACCGCTACAATCACCAGGACTATGGCTACTCGAACGATTTTGGAACGTAACAACAACATGAGGTGCATGATTCTAGTTCATATGGACCGCGACTGAAAGTAGGCCGGAAACGTGACATTTGACAGCGTCGGCTTCGAATGTCACGTGTCCCGTGTCACATGTCACGTTTCGTCCTCTTCGGCATATCCGTTGACTTACCGTACAAATGTACGGTATACCTTGGCTATCTCGGTTTGAACGATTGCGACGATTAAAACAATAAAATAAATGCAATCGACGGTTCTTCGTGCTCAGCTGGAATCTGTCCTCGGTGGACGGATATCGACGCCTTTCACCGATCTCGATAAACGTGTCTGCGATACGGTTCCAACCGGTATTGCCGCGCTGGACTCTCGAATCGGCGGTCTGACTCGCGGCGCAGTCAGCGAAATTTTCGGCCCTCCATCCTCTGGCAAAACGAGCATGCTGCTGTCTATTCTGGCAGCAGCAACCGCTCGTGAAGAGACCTGCGCGATCGTTGACGGCAATGACGCGTTCTCGCCGGAAAGCGCCGCAAGTGCCGGCATCGATCTCCAGCGTCTTCTATGGGTTCGCTGCCATACTCTCGATCAAACCTTGAAGGTGACGGACCTCCTTCTTCAGGGCGGAGGATTCGGGGTCGTCGCGATCGATCTCAGCGATCATCCCGTCAACACACTCCACTCCGTTCCACTGGCGACATGGTTTCGATTCCAACGTTCCATCGAGAAGACGCCGACCATTCTCATGATCGTGAGCGAAACCGGAGTGGCCAAGACGTGTGCGGCTTTGGCGCTCCGAACGCGAAGGGGATATTGCGAATTGAAAAACGCAATCCCGTCACATACAGCTCTATTGGAGTGCTTTGTACCCGACGTAGACGTTGTCCGTAACCGTTCCTTCAATTCGCAATTCGAAATTCGAAATTCGCAATCCTATGTTCGCTTCCATCTTTATTCCTCATTTTCACGTCCAGGCTCTCGTCCGTAGCGAACCTGAGCTTTTAGGCAAGGCCGTGGCTGTCGTCGACGGCACGCCGCCGCTGCTGAAAGTCATCGATCTGAACACCGCAGCCACCCAAATCGGTGTGACATTGGGGATGGCCAAACTGAAAGTCGAACATTTTTTCGATGTAACGGTTCGTCAGCGATCCGAAGCACAGGAAAATTCGGCTCACGCCGCCCTGCTCGATTGCGCCAATGCCTTTTCTCCGCGAGTCGAAGACAGTCGAAACGACACGGTGGTCGTCGATCTGGAAGGATTGGATCGGCTCTTCGGTTCCTATCATCAGATCGCCGCACAGATCTTCGATCAAACCATTCTGGTCGGCTTGCAGCCCAATATTGCGCTCGCGGCCAATCCGGACGCTGCAATTCAGGCAGCCAGGGGGTTTGAAGGCATTCTGGTGATACCGCCGGGCACGGAACGAAGTCGTCTCGCGGAGTTGCCGCTGGACGTGTTGTCGTCCGATTCAGACTTTCTGGAAACCCTGCACCGCTGGGGCATTCGCAGGTTCGGCGCGTTTGCGGACTTACCGGCAACGCAAGTTTCGGAACGATTGGGTCAGGAAGGCGTGCGGCTTCACAAACTGGCGCGAGGAGCGGCAACTCGACCTTTAAATCCCTTCAAAGACTCGCTGCGGTTTGAGGAAGTGATGGAGTTGGATTACGCCATCGCACTGCTCGAACCGTTGACATTCGTCCTGTCGCGATTGATGGATCAGATTTGCCGACGATTGCGCATACGCAATCGCGCTACTCACGAAGTGCGCGTCGCATTGGCTCTGGACGAACGTGGCGCATCGCCGCACGAACGCATTTTGCGGCTTCCGCTGCCGGTATGCGATGCAAAGCTGATCGTGAAACTGTTGATGCTGGATCTGGAGTCGCATCCGCCGGAATCTGCGGTTGTGAAGGTTACGGTCGAAGCCATTCCGACGCGGCCGCGTACCGTCCAGAACGGACTGTTTACACCGCTCGCACCCGAACCGGAGAAATTGCAGCTAACCCTGGCGCGCATCGCGCATCTGGTGGGCAAGGAGAACGTCGGCTCCGTTGAGTTAAAGGACACTCATCGTCCGGATGCGTTTCGTCTGAATTCTGTAGCGGCGGTCTATGAATTCGGGGTCAGGCACGTAAAGCTGGTAAAACAAGTGCCAGACCCCGTGATCGCATTCCGATATTTTCGGCCGGCCTTGGATGC
>Ga0137427_10001032_pt1 | contig 13093 bp, 17 predicted proteins | sample EasRivERMZT700_2_FD_102309 | JGI IMG/M metagenome (GOLD analysis project Ga0137427, IMG submission 102309) | Soil microbial communities from meander-bound floodplain in the East River, Colorado, USA - East River MetaG ERMZT700_2 | ecosystem: Environmental > Terrestrial > Soil > Floodplain ...
ATTTGCGCCGCCACATGGAGCGCGCGCTTATCGACCGCACCGCCCGCGACGTGATGACGACCGCGCCCAAGACCGCCACGCCCGACATGCTGGCCGCCGAAGCCTTGGCGCTCATGAATGACTCCATGCCGCGCGTGACCTGTCTCTTCATCGTCGATCCCGCGGCTTCGGAGCGTCGTCCGCTCGGCATCCTGCACGTCCATGATTGCCTCAGGGCCGGACTGCGCTGATGGTGGAAGCGAGCGACAAGCCCGACACCGAAAAGCCCGCCCGTCGCGGCGTGGTATCGTATCGCGCGCTCCAGTTTCGCATCTCTCCGCGCGAGACGCTGGCCACGATCCGGCGCTACAGCATATTCGTCGCCGTGATGAAGGGCGCGCTGCCGACGCTGGCGGTTGGTCTCGGCATCGCCGTGTTCGCCTATGCGATACAGCCCCGTGAAACCAATCAGATGGCGCTGACCTTCGAACGCATGGGCAAGGTGGAGAACGACCTTGCCATGGTGATGCCTCGATTGACGGGCATTGATGACGACGGCCTCCCGTTCGTCGTGACCGCGGCGACGGCGGTCCAGGAAGCTCGGGGCTCGGACAAGGTGCGGCTCGAGGACGTGACCGCCGAAATCACGCTCAAGGAAGGCAAGCTCCACGTCGAGGCGGCTCGCGGCATCGTCGATACGCGCCAGCATTTGCTCGACGTTTCCGGAGGCATCCGGCTGACGTCGGAAGACGGCTACGACGCCCGCACGCCCGCGGCCAAGGCCGACTTGAAGGCCGGAACCGTGCAGGGCACGAACGGCATCGAGGCGACGGGTGCGTTCGGCCGTATCACGGCCGACCGCTTCAGCATGAACCGCACGACGCGCCAGCTCCGCTTCACGGGAAATGTGCGCATGCTGCTCAACGGAGCTCCGGCCCGGCCATGACGCCCTGGAAGGCACTCTACATTGTGGGACTCATGCTGACGGCCGTGGGGCTAGGCGCGGCGGCGGCCCCGTCGGTCGGCACGACCTTGGGCCTCGGTTCCACCCAACCCATCGCGGTCAACGCCGATTCCTTTTTGGCCGATCTCAACAACAACACCGGAACCTATAAGGGCAATGTGATCGTCACCCAGGGCGAGGTGAGGCTGCACGCCGACGAGGTCACGGTGCACGCGCCGGGCGGACGGGCCTCGCGCATGGAGGCCAACGGCCACGTCGTCGTCGACTCCCCCTCGGGCCAGGCGGTCGGGGATTCGGGGGTCTATGACGTGCCGGAGCAGACCATCCGCCTGACCGGCAATGTCGTGCTCACCAAGGACGCCAACGTCATGCGCGGGAATGCGCTGGAGGTGTCCATGGCGACCGGTCTGGCGCGCCTCACCGCCAATCCCGCGGGCGCCACCCCGGGACAGCCGGCAGGACGGGTGCAGGGCCTGTTCATTCCAGCCCCGAATGCCGGAAAGGCGTCGCCGCAACCTCCTGGAAATCCAGGCAATAAGTAGAATTCATACAATTTTAAAAACCGCTGTAGCAAAAGCTGGGCCAGATGACAGACAACACAAGACCACACGAGTTCCGCGACGGCACCGAACGGGCGTTCCCGAGGCTCATCGAGGGCTCCCAGGGGCTGACCGTTTCGCGCATCGGCAAAAGCTTCCGCCGCCGCCCGGTGCTGCGCGGGGTCAGCCTGACGCTCAAACGGGGCGAAGTGGTCGGCCTGCTCGGCCCCAACGGCGCCGGCAAGACCACCTGCTTCTATATCATCACCGGCCTGCTCAGGCCCGATTACGGCACCATCTCGCTCGACGGCCACGACATCACGCGGCTGCCGATGTACCGCCGGGCGCGGCTCGGCATCGGCTACCTGCCCCAGGAATCCTCGATCTTCCGCGGGCTGACCGCCGAGGAGAACATCCGCGCCGCCGCCGAGCTGGTCGAGCCCGATGCCGCCCATTGCGCCACCCTGGTCGATTCCCTGCTGGCCGAATTCTCGATCACCCATGTCGCGCACACCCCGGCCATCACGCTTTCGGGCGGCGAACGCCGGCGCGTCGAGATCGCGCGCTCCCTCGCCACTCATCCGTCCTACATCCTCCTCGACGAGCCGTTCGCCGGCATCGATCCGATCGCCATCAACGACATCCGCGATCTGGTGAAGCATCTGAAGGATCGCGGGATCGGCGTGCTGATCACCGATCACAACGTGCGCGAGGCGCTCGACATCATCGACCGCGCCTACATCATCCATGAGGGGCAAGTGATGAAGGAAGGCACGCCTTCCGACATCGTCCGCGACACCGACGTCCGCCGGGTCTATCTCGGCGAGCGGTTCTCGCTCTAGGCGGCAGCGAGGGGGCATGGCGCTCAGCCAACGTCTGGAGCTGAAGCAAGGCCAGTCCCTGGTCATGACGCCGCAATTGCAGCAGGCGATCAAGCTGCTGCAATTGTCCAATCTTGAATTGGGCGAATATGTCGAGGGCGAGCTCGAGCGCAATCCGCTGCTCGAGCGCGACGAAGCCGAACCGGGCCCGTCGGAGAGCAGCGAGTCCGATGGCGGCGACGCCCTCGGCGACGCGCCGCTCGCCGAAACGCTGGCGCGCGAGGATTTCAGCACCGCGGCCGATCTCGACGCCGGGTCGGACGATTTGTACACGGATGAAAGCCGGACGGAAAAACTGGCGTCGGCCTCGGCCAGCACCGCCTCGCCGCTTACCGATTGGACCCGTACGGGTGCGGGCGGGCGGCCCGACGGCGACGACAGTTTCGAGGAAAACGTCGCCGTCGAAGCCACGCTCAAGGCCCATCTCGAGGATCAACTCGCCATCGCCGCCCTGCCTCCCGATCGTCGCTTCCTCGCGCTCGTTCTCATCGAATCGGTGGACGAGGCCGGCTATCTGCGCGTCGATCTCACCGAGATCGCCGACCGTCTCGGCTGTGCGTCCGCCGATTGCGAGGCGACGCTCGCGACGTTGCAAGGCTTCGATCCCGTCGGCGTGTTCGCGCGCGATCTCGCCGAATGTCTCGCGCTGCAACTGAAAGACCTCGATCGCCTCGACCCCGCCATGCAGAAATTGCTCGCCCGGCTCGATCTCGTAGCCCGGCGCGACATGGCGGCGTTGTCGGCCGAGTGCGGCGTCGATGCGGCCGACGTCGCCGACATGATCGCCGAGATCCGCAAGCTCAGCCCCAAGCCGGGCCTCGTCTTCGGCTCGGACCCGGTGCAGCCGGTGGTTCCCGACGTCTATGTCCGCGAAGGTTCCGATGGGACCTGGCAGATCGAGCTCAATTCGGACACGCTGCCTCGCGTGCTCGTGAACTCGCGCTATTACGCGGAAGTGAACCGCTCCGCGCGCAAGCGCGAGGACAAGGCCTATCTCTCCGAATGCCTGAACAGCGCGAACTGGCTGGTGAAAAGCCTGGATCAGCGCGCGCGCACCATCGTCAAAGTGGCGAGCGAGATCGTGCGCCAGCAGGACGCGTTCCTGACCCACGGCGTGCGCCATTTGCGCCCGCTCAATCTTCGCCTCATTGCGGACGCAATCTCGATGCATGAATCGACGGTCAGCCGGGTGACCTCCAACAAGTACATGGCCACCCCGCGAGGGTTGTTCGAGCTGAAATATTTCTTCACCGCAGCGATCCAATCGGTCAATGGCGGCGAAGCGCATTCCGCCGAAGCGGTTCGCGATCGCATCCGCGAACTGGTCGGCAATGAACACGGTGACGTCTTGTCCGACGACCGGATCGTCACCATCTTGAGCGAAGACGGTATCGACATCGCGAGACGGACGGTCGCCAAGTATCGTGAGGCCTTGCGAATTCCTTCTTCGGTGGAAAGGCGCCGGCTGCGCCAGCTGGAATCGGCTGGATACGGGCGCTGACCCGCGGTTGACAGGCAGAGGGGCGCAACATAAGGTCCGCGCCTTTTTCGGACGCGCGACGAGACGCCGGTGCGTTATGGTTACCGGAGGTCCAAGGGCGTAGATGATGCAGATTCGCATAGCCGCGAAACAGTTCGAAATCGGTGAGGCCTTGCCGCAAAACGTGCGTACCAAGCTCACCGCCGCCATATCAAAGCACTTTGATCGCGATGCCGAGGCGCATGTGACCTTTGCCAAGCAACGAGTCGGGTTTCGGGCCGACTGCAACGTGCATTTGAGCTCGGGAACCACGATGCAGGCCCACGGGACCGGGCCCGACGCCTACAAAGCTTTCGATGCCGCGCTCGATCGCCTCGAAAAACAGGTGCGCCGCTACTCCAGGCGGCTTAAGAACCATCACGACCGCGGCGCGGGCCAGACCCCCCGCACCGAGCAGTAAGCGGGGTGCCATGGAAATCGCTGATTTGCTTTCGCCCGATGCGATCATCGCGCACCTCAAAGCGGCCGGCAAGAAACAGGTGCTGCAGGAAATGGCGCACAAGGCCGCCCTCCTGACCCGGCTTCCCGAACGGCGGATCTTCGAAACCTTGAGCGAGCGCGAAAAGCTCGGCTCGACCGGCATGGGGCAGGGCATCGCCATTCCCCATGGCCGTGTCGCGGGGATCGAGAAGATGACGGGATTGTTCGCCCAGCTCGATCAGCCGGTCGATTTCGACGCCATGGACGACCAGCCGGTCGATCTGGTGTTCCTCCTGCTCGCGCCGGAAGGTGCGGGTGCGGATCATTTGAAGGCGCTCGCCCGCGTCTCGCGGCTCCTGCGCAATCAATCGGTCTGCGAGAAACTGCGCGCGGCGTCGCAAGCGGCCGCGCTCTACGCGCTTCTGACCGAGCCGACCGCGGCCAGTTCCCAGGCCGCGTAAACCATTACCGATTTTTAAGGAAGATCGTCCCGGTGTCTCGCGGCCGCGCAACGCTTGCGCGCGGCCGCGAGGAATTCGTCAGTGCACGCTCAGCGGGACGAAGTTGTTCTGTACCGCGGCACTGTAGGCGGATGCCCAGGTGTCGGTGATGCCCAGGGTCGTGCCGTCAGCGGCGTGGAGCGCGAAAAGCTTGACGCCGTGGGGCAGCCTGATTTCCGACGGGATGACGACGCCCATTGCGCGGGCTTCGTCCAGGTCGATCGTCTTGATGTACGCGAGGCGCGTGCCTTCGAAGACGGGAGCATTGATCTCATCAAGCAGCTCTTCATCGTCTTCGTCATCGGCCTCGTCGAACAGTTCGACGTCGTCATTGTTGTCGGCGTTGTTCTTGGTTCTCATGACAGCCTCCTTCAGTTGCGATCTCTAGCACCGTTAAGCTGAACATCCGCTGAACGGATCGGGATCGTTCGGACCGCGTTTTCGGCGCGCGGACGCTCCAATTCGATCGTCAGAAGTCCATGGTTAAGCTCGGCTCCCAGCACGTCGATGCCGTCCGCAAGGACGAACCCGCGCTGGAATTGCCTCGTGGCGATGCCACGGTGGAGGAAGGTCTTATCCTCCGCACCGTTCAGCCGGCCGCGAACGACCAATTGATTGTCTTCGACGGTGACGCTGAGATCCGCGGCGGCAAAGCCTGCGACCGCGAGTGTGATCTTGAGGCGCTCTTCGCTCGTGTGCTCGATATTGTAGGGCGGATAGGTCTCCGCCTTGCCATTGCGCTCGAGCAGTCTTTCGATGTGTTCGAAGCCCAGAAGAAGGGGGCTGTTCAATAGCGTTCGGTTCATTCAAAGCCCTCCTTGGCGGCTTTGCCGGTCCCTCAAAGGCGGCCGGACTTCCTTGAAAACGGTCCCGCTCGGGCCCCGTTTCACCAAAAAAAAGTGGTGTTTGTTTGGAACGATTCAAGGAGGCTTGAAAATCGCGTAATTTCAGCATTGTAGGAAAAACCGACAGATGCACCGGCCGGTCGTCGGTCGGATGTTGCCAAACGGCAACGTCGGCGCGGCCATTCGACCACCGATCACCGCGCCGTGAGCGGGTCGACGCGTTCACTTTCCCCTGAGCGTGACGCTGCTTGGACTACGTCAATGCACCGCCGACAAACGCGCGATCGATTTGAGCCATGTTGCTCTCCCTCGTGGATGAGCGAGTTTACAACGCAGCAGGGCTGGAGGTCACACCGGGATCGGCGACGTCATGGCCGCGAGAGCCCGATCTCGTCGAGGTCGCGCCCACGCTCCGCCAAATTGTCTGAGTGGAGAGCCGGCGCCCCCTTGCAAGGAGGCGCCGGCCTCGTTTGTTACGGCGAGTATGCCGCTTGCGGTCGCGGTGTGTGCGACTTCGCGTCGGCGGTTCTGGTCCAGAACAGCCACGCCATCAGCGTGGCCGCGAGGATCGCGAGCATCGAGGAGAACATGATGATCATGCTCGCCTGCTCGCTGCCCATGGCCAGCAGGTAGGCGCCGGCCACTTGCCCGAATACCGCGATGATCGCGGCCCAGCACTGCACCTTGGCAAGCGGCGCGTTCTTCGCCGCCGGCCACAGCCGGTACACCATGCCGTAGACCGCGAGCACGACGAAGCCGGGAAGCAGCATCGCGATGTGCACGACTTGAAGCTGGTTGTTGCCGGTCATCCCCATGTTGAGGCCGAGGACCATGCCGAGAATCAACCACATGAAACCAACACTGACTAAAATCCGATCGATCTGAGCCATGTTGTCTCCCTTCTTTAAGGTAGGGAGTCTACAGCGCACGGCCTGGCCACGCTCTCGGATTTGGACCGGATGACAAACGATTCCTTGAGCAATCCCAGTGCAATCGCCGCGCAATCGCCGCGCAATCGCGGCGATTGCGACGTGATCTTTTCGAGCAACCTCAGCTGCTTGCACGCCTGGATTTTCCCTGCCCGCGCGCGACCGATATCGATATAATCGAATTGTCGATATCGGCTGACCGTGTCGAAGAGGAGGACCCGATGTCCGGATCGGTTGGATACCTCACTTGCGTTCGTTTCAGCGCTGTGTTCGTCGTTGGGAGCCTGAGTCTCGCGGCGATGGCGCAAGGTGCATCGCCGCCTGATTTCGCACCCAACGCCAGCACGGGCTGGTACGCCTACAATCGCCAGTTCATCGCGCCCGCGAGCGGTCCCGGCCCGGTGCAGCAGGATCCCGAGCGCCCCTACGTCAACAACGACGAGTTTCGCGTGAGCGGACGGCAGCCGACCGAACAGCTCGCCGATCTCGACAATCCAATCCTTCAGCCTTGGGCGCGGGACGTGATCCGCAAACGCAACGAGCTCGTCCGTGCCGGAAAGCCCGCGAACCCGCCGCATGCGAGCTGCTGGCCGGTCGGCGTTCCCGGATTCATCCTGAGACCCGTGACCCAGGCGATGTATTTCATCCAGACGCCGAAGAAGGTGGTGATGATCCTGTCGAGCAAACAGGAGATTCGCCACATCTACTTGACCGACAGGCATTCGGCGAACGTCAAGCCGTCCTGGTACGGCGAATCCATCGGCCGCTACGAAGGCGATACGCTCATCGTCGACACGATCGGCATCGACGAGCGGACCTGGGTGGACGGATTCGGAACGCCGCACACGAGTGCGCTTCACGTGGTCGAGCGCTACCGTCTGATCGAAGGCGGCACGGTGCTGGAGGCGAACGTCCGCGTCGAGGACCCCGGCGCGTTCACGACGCCCTGGAGCGGCACCCAGCGCTTCCGGCAATACGAGGCCGCCGTGCGCCAGATGCAGGTCCAGGGCATTGCGCAATTGGCGAGCGCGCCGGAAGGCCCGCTGCAGGAGCTGATCTGCGCCGACAATCCGAACTCGTTCTTTGCCGACCAGGACGCCCGGCCCATACCGCAGGCGCCTACGCCCGATTTCTGACACGCCCGATTTCTGACACGATTGACGATCACGATTGCGCCTGGGTTGTCGGAACATTTTGACGATCGCGCGGTTTGGCTTGGACGAGCAACCGCCATGGCGAATGGTCACCACTTCGATGCCGTGAGCAGGACAATGGCTCTCGTCCTGCTGGCGAGCTGTGCGACCGATCCCGCTTTCGGGCAACTCCCGTGGGCAGCAACCAGCGGCCTTCACTTTGTCGACGCGGTCGTCGCCGCCGACAATTACCGCGCGGCGGCCGCTGGCCTCGCCATGAAAAAATCGCCGTCATCCGATGTGAGGGAGCTCGGGCGCAGCCTTTGGCGGGATTCGATCGAAAACACGCGCCGGCTGAAATGGGCGCTGATCCATGCGGAGCCCGGTGTCGTCCTTCCGACGCAAATCTCGACGCGCTACATGTTCGTGATCGACCAGCTCGTGCCGGTCAGCGGCGATGCCTTCGACCGCCGCTTCGTCGCCCAGCAGGCCGCGTCCCTCAAAGAGGGCCTGGCGCTGGCTCAAGCCTATGCGCGATCGGGAGACGATTTCGATCTGAAAGAGTTTGCCGCGCGGAGCGTGCCGAAACTCGAGTTGCAGCTCGGCCGCATCGCCAAGATCGAGATGCGGCATGAGCGGTCGGAGGCGCGCTGATCGCCCCTCAGCGTTGGGCCGATTGCGGCTGGTTGCCGAGCACGGCGGCGATCGCGGCCTTGGCGAGTTCTTCGGAGTTTCCGCCGCCGACCCCGATTGCGCCTGCGACCTGACCCTCGATCATGATCGGCACGCCGCCCGCGCGCGGGAAGTCGCCGATCCAGACCGACGCGCCGTTGCGCTTGGAGTTGACATCGTCTTCGAGCGCCGATGTTGCGCGCTGCCAATGGGCCGCCGTCTTGGCTTTCAGGATCGCGGTTTCGGCGAAGGTCGCCTGGCCGCCCATGGCGTGGAAATCGACGAGCACGCCGGCGATGTCGACCACGGCGCAGCCGACGATCTGCTTCTGCTGTTCGGCGCGGGCGACGCAGGCATCGACCAGCTTGCGCGCGGTCGTCGGGCTCACCTGCTTGCGTTCGATGAAGACGGGCTGCGCCGACACGGCAACGGTGAGGACGCTGGCGGCGAGGGCTGCGAGGACGAGGGCGGTCTTGCGCACGGGCGGGTCTCCATGGAGCGTTCGCTGCGCAGTTTAGAGCGTCCTGCGCGAGGACGCACGCCGGATTGCCGCTAAAGCGACTTGATCTCCGCCAGCAGCGCCTCGCTCACCGCGATGCCCTCCGCCGCCGCCCGCCTGCGTAAGCCATAGCGGCGCATGCCCGGGAGGCGTGCCCCGTCCTGTTCCTCGATCGAGCGCGCCAGCACCGCGAAGCGCTCGACGCCGCTCGCGAACGCGGACAGATCCATCGCGATGATGAACTGTCCGGTCATCGACGGCGGGCCTTCGGCGTCGAAATAGCTCGACGCCTCCGTCGCGAAATTCGACCCCGTCATGCCGGCGGCGAGCAGCTCCACCATCAGCGCCAGCGCCGTGCCCTTGGCGTCGCCGAGCGGCACCATGGTGCCCGCAAGCGCCGCGTTGGCATCCGTCGTCGGCCGCCCCTCTTCATCGAGCGCCCAGCCTTCGGGGATGGGCTCGCCCTTCTTCGCCGCCGCCATGACGTTGCCGCGCGCGACCTTGGAGAGCGAGAGATCGACCACGATCGGATCGCGGCCCTTGAGCGGACAAGCGAACGCGATCGGGTTGGTGCCGAACACCGCACTCCTGCCGCCCCACGGCGCCATTGCCGCCGGCCCGTTGGCGAAGAACAGCGCCACCAGTCCCGCATCCGCCAACCGCTCCGCGTGATGACCGACCGCGCCGCAATGATGCGAACGCCCGATGCCCGCCGCCGCGATGCCGTTGGCCGCCGCCATCTTGGGCAGCAGCGAAAGCGCGAGATTGATCGCGGGATAGGCAAAGCCGTTATTGGCATCGATCACGGCCACGCCCGGCCGCTTTGTCGTCACGCCGGGAACCGCAAAGCCGTCGACCTTTCCGGCCTTCGCCTGCGCGGCATAGAACGCCGTGCGCAGCAGCCCGTGCGTCCTGATCCCGTCGGCCTCCGCGAGCACCAGCGCTTTCGCCACCGCACGCGCGTTGTCCCTGGCCGTGCGGCTGCGCTCCAGCGCACTCGCGACCAGCTCTTCTGCTTCGGCAAGTGAGATCGTCGGCATCTAAAAATTGAGACACAAAGCGCACGAAGGAAGCACAAAGAACACGAAGGCCTTTGTGCGCTTTGTGTCTCCTTCGTGTCCTTCGTGTCTCATCTTTTGCTAGGCGCTCCGATACAGCTTGGTCAGCACGAACTCGCGATGGCCCAACGCTTCGGCCGCGGTCAGGCGCCCGTTCGCCGTGCGCGCGATGATGTCGATCAGCATGTCGCCCGCCTGCGGGATCGTTATCTCGCGCCGGATGATGCCGGAGATGTCGAGGTCGATATGCTCCGACATCGTCCGCACCGTCTTGGGATTGCCGGTCAGCTTGATGACGGGAAGGATCGGATTGCCGATCACGTTGCCCTGTCCCGTCGGGAAACAGTGCACGACATAGCCCGCCGCGCCCATCAGGGTGACGCATTCGGCCGCCGCCGACGACGTGTCCATGAAATAGAGCCCCGGGCCGCGTGCAGGCGCTTCGGCCGGCTCGAGCACGTCGATATAGCGGCACTCGCGCCCGATCTTCTCGAGATTGCCCAGCGCCTTTTCCTCGATCGTGGTCAGCCCGCCCGCGATGTTGCCCTTGGTCGGCTGCGACTCGGAGAGATCGTCGGTCTTGTGCGCCTCGATCACGTCGTTCTGATACGCCTGCCACGTCTTGTACCATTTCTCGCCGATCTCGGGGCTCACCGCGCGCGCCTTGGCGAGCTGTTCTGCGCCGGTGATTTCCGACGTCTCGCCGAACACGCCGTAGACGCCCTTCGGGATCAGCTTGTCGTACATGTTGCCGACGGTGGGGCACGAGGCGAGGCCGGTCGTGGTGTCGGATTCGCCGCATTTGGCCGAGATCCACAGCTCGGACAAATCGCATTCCTCGCGCTGGAGCTCGGACGCCCACTGCAGATAGTCCTTCGCCGCGCGCGAGGCCTTGGCGATCGTCATGATGTCGCCGGTGCCCTCGATGCCGAAGCCGATTGCGGGCTTGCCGGTCGCCTTGATGCCGTCGACCACGCGCTTGGTCCAGCCGTCCTCGATGCCGATCACGACCACCGCGGCCACGTTCGGGTTCGCCCCGGTACCGATCAGTGTACGGAAGAACAGCTTCAAATCCTCGCCGAACTGCAAGCGGCCATAGGCGTGCGGGATCGCCATCACGCCCTTGATGTTGTTGGCGACCGCCTCCGCCGCGGCATTGGAGAGATCGTCCAGCGGCAGCACGATGACGTGGTTGCGCACGCCGACGCGGCCGTTCTCGCGCCGCCAGCCCGTCACCGGGGGAGGGGAGCCCTTCGACACGCCGTTCTTTGCTTTCTCTGCCATCTCTACCACCGCTTGGTCTTGAGATTGTGGACGTGCACGTGCTCGCCCTTCCTGATATTGGCCACGGCCTTGCCGATGTCGTGGCCGTATTTCCACATCGTGTCGCCTTCCTTGATATCGGCGAGCGCGATCTTATGCCCGATCGGCACGTCCATCAGCGATTTCAGGCGGAACGAGGAATTGTCCGCCGTCACCACGCACAGCATGTCCGTCCCGGCCTTCAGGTCCTCGACCACGACCACGCCCACCGAGTCCTTCTTGTCGTGCACGAGCAGATGCGGCGTCTCCATGCCCCCTCCAGATGCGATTGTTCAGGCCTGTCCGCCATAGCCTCGGCGAAGGCGGATGCGGCCTTCATAAGACATGCCTACCGCGAGTCAACTATGCCCAACCTGTCATGGCCCGACTTGATCGGGCCATCCATCAGGCGCGCGTCTGCGCGCCAATAATACTGGTGGTGATGTCGGCTTACGCGTCCGAGCGCGACAGCGCTGTAGGGGATACGCCCGCGCGCGGTGCAGTCGCCTCCTGCCGCTTCCGGTGCGTCACCATCTCGTCATGCAACCGCTCGACCATCCGGCTTGCTGTGCGCTCGAACAGCGCCGGTACGAGCGCATGAACCAGGCATGCAAAGCCCGCCTTGAGTAGCGAGCCGGAAAACCTCAGCGCGCAGCCCTGATGCTCGAAATAGCCCTGATCCAGCGAACGCGGATGGGCAAGAAACCAACGCTCCAGCATGACGGCGCTCCCTACCGACATCACCATTTTATGAGATGATTCGTGGAATTTATTACCAAATCACACCGCTAAATGTGATATAGTTGGGATATTATCCCATTGGCGCTACAAACCCCGCCATGACCGCCCTAGACGCCATCGACCTCAAGATTCTGGACCTGCTCCAGACCGACGCCTCGCTCCCCATCACGGAAATCTCCGACCGCGTCCATCTCTCGCAGAACGCCTGCTGGCGGCGCATCAAGCAGCTGGAGGAGAAGGGCGTGATCAAAAAGCGCGTCGCGCTTCTCGACGCGGAGAAGCTCGGCGCGGGCATGACCGTGTTCGTCGCCGTGCGCGCGGGCGAGCACACCGAGAAATGGCTGGAGACGTTCTCGGCCGCCGTGCGCCGGATGCCCGAAGTGGTCGAGTTCTACCGCATCGCCGGCGACATCGATTATCTGCTCAAGCTCCAGGTCGCCGACATGGCGGCTTACGACCGCGCCTACAAAGCGCTGATCCGCTCCGCGAAGCTCGTCGACGTCACCGCCTCCTTCGCCATGGAAGAGCTGAAACACTCGACGGCCGTCCCGCTCCCGTCCAAGATATAGCTCAGGCCCGAGGAGAGCGTGATGAACAAACCCGACTGGCGCTGGCCGGGCGACAAACCCATCGCGGTCGTCTTCAACGTCTGCCTGGAGGCGTGGTCCGACGGCAAGGCGCCGGGCATCAGCCCGATGGGCAATCCGCTCCCCGCAGGCGCGCTCGACACCATGGCGATCTCCTGGGCCGCCTATGGCGTGAAGCGCGGCATTTACCGGCTGCTCGATGCGCTTGCCCGCCACAGCGCGAAAGCGAGCGTGATGACGAGCGCGATCATCGCCGAGCGCGCGCCCGAAGCGGTCAAGGCCGTGGCCGCTGCCGGCCACGAGGTGCTGTCCCATTCCTACAGCATGGACGTGATGCCGGTCCTGATGACGCCGGAGGAGGAGAAGGCGAACATCAAGCGCTGCACTGATTTGCTGGGTCTCGTTTCAGGTACCGAAGTCAAAGGCTGGATCAGCCCGCGCGGCACGCCCAGCCCCAACACCGCGCAGTTGCTCGCCGAAGCCGGCTATCTCTGGTACGGCGAC
>Ga0137427_10001033_pt1 | contig 13086 bp, 9 predicted proteins | sample EasRivERMZT700_2_FD_102309 | JGI IMG/M metagenome (GOLD analysis project Ga0137427, IMG submission 102309) | Soil microbial communities from meander-bound floodplain in the East River, Colorado, USA - East River MetaG ERMZT700_2 | ecosystem: Environmental > Terrestrial > Soil > Floodplain ...
AGAGCGATGCACGCGAGCAGCTTGCGGATCATGGAGGCCTCCTCGGCGATGCGCGAGGATGCGACCATAGGCCTCTGACCGCAAGAACCTCTACAGCTTGGGGAAGACGACTTTCGGCGGCGGCGCACCGTCGGTGCTGATGGCCTGGATCTTGGAGCGGACGTTCTGCGGCGGCGGCGGCGCGCGCACTACCGTGGGCGCATTGCGCGGGGCAAAGCGGTAGAAGATGTGATTGCCGATTTGCGCGGTCCTATGCATGCTCGCCGACCAGAAGGGCGTGACGTCCACGCTGTGATAGGAGACCGCCTGGCCCGTCTTGTTGGCGAGCTTGATCTGGCCGGTCATGATCTTTTCGGCCATCAGCTTCGTTTCCTGCCAGATCGTTTCTTCCTTCGGACGATCGCGCGAACCGTCGCAGGCGAAGCTGAATTGGCAGTCGAGGCGGCCGGGCTCGATGCCCTCGTACACGACCGAGCAGACCGTGTTGCCGTAATTGCGGTTGCGCGTGCGCTGGAGCACGACTTCGGCCACGGCCGTCTGGCCGTCGATGCCTTCGCCGCGCGCTTCGTAATACATGGCCTCGGCCAGACACTGGCTCTCGGCCGCAAGGCGTGCGCCCGCTATTTCCACAGGCGCTTCGACCGACGCTTGCGCGGCGGGAGGCCCCGGTGAAAACACTTGTGTGAGCGTCTCCGAAAACAGATTGACGCCGACAAGCGGCGCGACGCCCAGAATTACGAACGAAACCGCGACCACCAAAGCGCCATCGGCGCGACGATGAACAGTGCTGACGCGTTCCTTCATGCTGGTCTACCTCCCAGGCACGAGCGGCCCCCGCCGGAACGATTTTGCTACCAGCCGGCCGAGCTCCAGTCAACCCACAGGAGGGCCAAACGCGACCGATTCGCGGTTCCACGTTAACCTTTATATTCTGCACACGGACTATCTGCATACGCCTAAAATTGTTCAGTCCTTCTCGCGCGATGAAGACAATGCGGCCTGGGCCGCGGCGAGTCGCGCAACCGGAACGCGGAACGGCGAGCACGATACGTAATCGAGCCCTGCTTCATGGCAGAATAGAATCGAGTCCGGATCGCCGCCGTGTTCGCCGCAAATGCCGAGCTTCAATTTCGGACGCGCCTTGCGTCCGCGTTCCACCGCGATCTGAACCAGCTCGCCGACCCCTGCCCTGTCGAGGCTGACGAAGGGATCACGTTCGATAAGTCCCTTGGCGAGGTATTCGCTCAAGAAGCTTGCCGCGTCGTCGCGGCTGACGCCGAGCGCTGTCTGGGTGAGGTCGTTGGTGCCGAAGCTGAAGAAGTCGGCGCTTTGCGCGATGTCGCCCGCCATGAGCGCCGCCCGCGGCAGCTCGATCATGGTGCCGATCAGGTATTGCGGGTGCTTGCCGCGCTCGGCTGCGATCTTGTCGGCCACGGCCGCGATGCGGTCTTTGAGGAAATCGAGCTCGCTGCGGAAGGCGATCAGCGGGACCATGATCTCGAGCTCAACCGGCCTGCCGGTTTCCGATTGCACGTCGAGCGAGGCCTCGAGGATGGCGCGCGCCTGCATCTCGTAGATTTCGGGATAGGTGATTCCCAGGCGGCAGCCGCGATGGCCCAGCATCGGGTTGGCCTCGGCGAGCGCGATGGCCCGGCTCTTCAGTTTCGCCGGATCGGCGCCGGCGGCGCGGGCGACCTCGGCGATCTCCTCGTCGCTGTGCGGAATGAATTCGTGCAGCGGCGGATCGAGCAGGCGGATGGTGACGGGAAGCCCGTCCATGATCTTGAAGATCTCGTGGAAGTCGCCGCGCTGCATGGGGAGGAGCTTGGCCAGCGCCGCCTCGCGACCCGCCGTGTCGTCGGCGAGGATCATCTCGCGCACGGCGATGATCCGCTTCAGATCGAAGAACATGTGCTCGGTGCGGCAAAGGCCGACGCCTTCGGCGCCGAAGCGCCGGGCGGTTTCGCAGTCGGCCGGCGTGTCGGCGTTGGCGCGAACCTTGAGGCGCCGCCGCGTATCGGCCCACGCCATGAGCGTTCCGAAATCGCCGGTCATCTCCGGCAGACGCATCGGTACGCGGCCGCGATAGACGTTGCCCGTCGTGCCGTCGATGGTGATGATCTGGCCCCGCGCGATCGTGCGCGAGCCTGCCGTCATAGTCCCGCGCTCCACGTCGACTTTCAGCGTGCTGGCGCCGGTGACGCAAGGGCGCCCCATGCCGCGCGCGACGACGGCGGCGTGACTCGTCATGCCGCCGCGCACGGTGAGCACGCCTTTGGCGGCATGCATGCCGTGGATGTCCTCGGGCGACGTTTCGAGCCGCACCAGGATGACGTCCCGGCCGTCGGCCGCCACGCGTTCGGCTTCATCGGCGGTGAACACGGCTTCGCCGGTGGCGGCGCCGGGCGATGCGGCAAGGCCCGAGGCGATGAGCTCCTTGGGCGCGGACGGCTCGAGGGTCGGATGCAGGAGCTGATCGAGGGCGGCGGGATCGATGCGTTTAACGGCTTCGTCCTCCGTGATGAGCCCTTCGCGGACCATGTCCACCGCGCATCTGAGTGCTGCTTTCGCCGTGCGCTTGCCGCCGCGGGTCTGGAGCATGAAGAGCTTGCCTTCCTGCACCGTGAACTCGACGTCCTGCATGTCGCGGTAATGGGATTCCAGCGATTCGGCGATGCGGGCGAGCTCGGCGAAGGCGTCGGGCATCACCTCCTCCATCGAAGGGCGCTTGCTTTTGGACGCCTCGCGCGCGCGCTTGGTGATGGATTGCGGCGTGCGGATGCCGGCGACCACGTCTTCGCCCTGCGCATTGACCAGGAACTCGCCGAACAGCAGGCGCTCGCCGGTCGCGGGATCGCGGGTGAAGGCGACGCCGGTCGCCGAAGTGGCGCCGCGATTGCCGAACACCATCGCCTGGACGTTGACAGCCGTGCCCCAATCCTCGGGGATGTTGTTGAGGCGGCGATAGGTGCGCGCGCGCGCGCCCATCCAGGAGCGGAACACCGCGCCGATCGCGCCCCACAATTGCTCCGAGAGATCGTCGGGGAAGGCGCGGCCGAGGACCTTGTTGACCTTCGCCTTGTAGAGCCCGGCGATGCGCTTCCAGTCGGCGGCATCGAGGTCGGTGTCGAGCTCGACGCCCTTGTCCTCTTTCTCGTTGTCGAGGATCTCCTCGAAATGGCCGTGGTCCATCTCGAGCACGACGCCGGAATACATCTGGATGAAGCGGCGATAGGAATCATAGGCGAAGCGTTCGTCGCCGGTGAGTTTGGCCAGACCCTCGACGGTTTCGGGGTTGAGGCCGAGATTGAGCACCGTATCCATCATGCCCGGCATCGAGGCGCGCGCGCCCGAACGGATCGAGACGAGCAGCGGCTGCTTCGCGTCGCCGAAGCGGGCGTCCGCCAGTTCGCCGATGCGCGCCAGCGCCGCTTCGACGGCGAGCTTCAGATCGGCCGGATAGGTCTGGCCGCTTCTGTAGTAGTGGGTGCAGACCTCGGTGGTGATGGTGAAGCCGGGCGGAACCGGCAGGCCGAGATTGCTCATCTCGGCGAGGTTCGCGCCTTTGCCGCCCAACAGCGTGCGCATCCCCGCGCTGCCGTCAGCCGTGCCCGCGCCGAAACTGTAGACCCACTTCGTCATTTGCCGGTCCGCCACATGCTGAGAGCAGCAGGGTCATCCCTGCCCGCCAAGACTGCCTAGCCTAAAATGCGCGCGGGCCGATAGGCGCAACAGGCCGGACCATGTTTTTTTGAGGCGCCGTTTTGTGTGGCGGCGGAGAGCGAATGCGGCCGCCTCGTACAAGCCGTTGATTTATACTCATATTTTACGTTTGCAATAGTTTGTTCGCTCGATTTTTGAAATTCGGTACGCGCATCGCGCCCGGACCATCCCATTTCAAAAAGCAAAAGCCGATTCTGAATTTGTTTGATTTCCGCCGGGACCGAACCCAGGGAAGTCCTGGAACTTTTTGAATTTCGATCCAAAAAATTCGTTTGATAAAAATCAAACCACGGTTAACGCGCTGCCGATCTTCCGGCGGCAGATGACCAAGAATGCGCGCCTCCTTTCCGAAGCAACGTGTACGGACAATAACATAAATCGACGCGGGTGAAAGTTCAAGCCCAGGAGCTCGTGTCGATCCGTTCGCCACTCATCGGCACCGAAGACGTGTATTGATGCCAGCCGAAACGGACTATTCTTGACGGTGTCCGATCCATGGTGACACCCCCGCCGCACTCGCCGGACGGTTTTGTTTTAAGCCATGCCGGCCGCGCGCCATCGCGCGCGCAAAATCTCACAAGCATCCGAAACACCACGCCGCTGGCGCGACATACGCGTCCGCTAAGGTTCTGACTTGTTCTCACTTGGACTTGGCTCTGCGGGGTCCTTGGATGCCGGGTCAATCAAAGGCGCTGCTGGAGCTTCGTCTGCAGTTGCCGCCGTTGTCGGTCCTAGCCGACCAAGTCGGGTGGGGCGGAAACGGTTGTACGGGCCTTCGCCAACTGGCGAAAGAATAAGAGCGGAGTCGAGTCGGTTGCCACCTGGGGATATTTTGCCAAGCACCAGAACGTCACCATATCTCGCAAGCAAAACGATCTCTGGGTCGACTTCGGCCACCGGGTAGATGACTTGAATGGAGGCCGATGCTCGACCGAGAAACATCGCAAGTCCAAGCGCCGCCGGAAAGAGAAGTAAATTACTCACATGCTTCGTGTAGGTCGATGTTTCGAGCGCGGTCCATAGCGATCGCTTGTCTGTTTGAGCTTCGGCGGCAAACGACTCACGCAAGCGTTCGCGGTATGGGACGTGCCAGCGCGTCAGTGCGGGAGTAACGTAGAATAAAAAGGCGAGAACCGCGACAACCAGTGCTACTGCCAAAAACACACTATCGAAAATGCTGCGAGTGACTTGAAGCATCATCAGCAGGAGGATTCCCAACAACCACAGCAGCCACCATTCCCGCGCACGCGCCTTATCCGGTAGAATCACCATTGCTAGATTGGTTGTGGTGAGAGTGCCCACGACAACAAAGACCAGAGCAGTAGCAGCGCGGACAACATTTTCGAGTGAAACGGAAATTAGAAGCGTGGGAATCCGGTAGTAGTCTGCATATCCAACCTCGAACAGGTACGCTAACCCATAACTTAGAGGGGCCGCTAACGCGATGAGAGCGGTCTCTGTAATGGTCCATGTCGGTTTTTCGGGCGGGTCTACCGTCTGCTTCGGATCGCTCATGTTACCGTGACGATACCGTAGATTGCACGCAGGGGCTCCAAGGCGGTCCGAAAACCTGTGGGAAAGACGGCCCTGCGCAGCGGTCGGCCGGATGACAATCCGTAGGTTAGCCTTCGACTTTCGAGAAGTCGGCGACTTGGTGCGCGGTGGCGACGATCTGGGCCAATAGCTTCAGACGGTTCTCGCGGAGGGTCTTGTCGTCGGCGTTGACGGTGACCTTGTCGAAGAAACGGTCCACGGGCGCGCGGAGTTTCGCCATCTCCGACATGGCCCCGGCGAAGTCCTCGCGCTGGAGCAGCTTGGCGATGGCCTCCTGAGCCGAAAGCAGCGCGGCTTGCAGCGCCTTCTCCTCGGCTTGCGCAAGGGCGCCGACGTCTGGCGGAAAGCGATATTCGCCCTTCTCTTTTTTGTCCTTCTTCTCTTCGATCTTGAGGATGTTCGCGGCGCGGCGGTAACCGACAAGCAGGTTCGCGCCGTCATCGGTTTGCAAGAAAGCTTGCACCGCTTCGGCTCGACGCACGATTCGAATCAAATCCAGACTGTCGCTTCCTGCTGCGAAAACCGCATCTATGAAGTCGTAACGCAGCCCGCTTCCACGCATGACGACCTTCAGGCGTTCAATAACGAACGATTTGAATTCCACGGCTCGCTCTACAGCAAGCCGCGTGATCTCTTTCTCTTCGGCTTGTTTCGCTTCACGTTCGGCTTCGTTACGCCTCACTCTTTCAACGAGTGTCGTCCCGCCGCCCTTTGTCTGAGCATCTTGACCTGACGTCAGCCCTCTAGAGGCAACGTCGCGAGTGGCGATTTCAAGTGCCTCCGGAAACATCTCAATGTCCAGGCCGAGATTGTGTACCTCAACTCGTAGTTGGTTTTGCAGCACAATCCGGATTACCCCAAGCGCTGCGCGTCGTAGCGCGAAAGGATCACTAGACCCGGTCGGCTGCTCGCCGATTGCAAATAGGGCCGTTAACGCATGGAGTTTGTCTGCCAATGCGACTGCGATGGAAACCTTAGCCGTTGGTACTTGGTCACTCGGACCGAGGGGTTTGTAGTGGTCGCGGATGGCGGCGGCTATCTCGGGTGCCTCGCCGTCGTTGAGCGCATAATAGTGGCCCATGATGCCTTGGAGCTCAGGGAACTCGCCGACCAAACCAGTTGTCAGATCGGCCTTGGCCAAGCGCGCTGCCCTTTGGGCTTTCTCGACATCGGCATCAATGCGATCAGCGATTTGGCCGGCGATCGCTTCGATGCGTTCGACGCGTTTGAGTTGTGTCCCCAGCTTGGCGTGGAAGACGATGTCCTTCAGGTCAGCCACGCGGGATTCGAGGGTGCGCTTCCTGTCCTGTTCCCAGAAGAATTTGGCGTCCGAGAGGCGCGCGCGCAGTACGCGCTCGTTGCCGGCGACGATCTGCTTGCCACCATCTTGCGCGATCATGTTCGCAACGACCGCGAAGCGGTTGGCTAACTTCCCGGTCTTCGGATCGCGCAGGGCGAAATATTTCTGGTGCGTGCGCATGGTGGTCTGGAGGACTTCCGGCGGCACGTCCATGAAGGCGGAGTCGATTTCGCCGATCAGCACGACGGGCCACTCGGCGAGGCCCATCACTTCGTTGGCGAGCCCCTCGTCGTCGATCAGCTCGAGGCCAAGCGCGAACGCCTTCTGCTTTGCCTCATGCAGGACGGTTTCGCGGCGCTCGGCGCCGTCGACGATCACGTGGGCCGCGCGCAGCTTCTGCTCGTAGTCTTCGAAGCGGCGTACCGCGATGTCGCCTTCCGATAAGAAGCGGTGTCCGCGCGTGAGGTTGCCGCTCTTCACGCCGGCGATCTCGAACGGGACGATCTCGCCGTCGAAGGTCGCGACGATCGAATGCAGCGGGCGTACCCAACGGAAGCTGCCGTCACCCCAGCGCATCGATTTCGGCCAGGGGAGCTTTGCAATCGTCTCGGGAAGAATTTCGGCGAGCACGTCGGCGGCGGCGCGGCCCTTGCGATGGATCACCGCAACATAAAAATCGCCCTTGGGATCGGCGCGCTTCTCGCATTGATCGAGCGTGATGCCGGCCGATTTCAGGAATCCCTCGATCGCCTTCTCGGGCGCGTTGATGCGTGGGCCCTTCTTTTCTTCGGAGACGTCGGGCTGCTTTGCGGGGAGGCCGGAGATGGCGAGCGTCAGGCGGCGCGGGCCGGCGAAACCGCGGATCGCTTCGAACAGGAGGCCGCGGTCGGAGAGCGCGCCGACGACGAGGCGTTCGAGATCCTTCGCACCTTGCGCCTGCATGCGGGCGGGGATTTCTTCGGAGAAGAGCTCGAGCAGCAAGTCAGGCATTCTTCACGTCGGGCGCTGCGGAGAGAGCACCCCCCTTCCGCCCACACGCGCGCTGCTTCGCAGCGCTGTGGGCACCTTCCCCCTCAGGGGGGGAAGGTAGGACAAAGGGAAGACGGCAGAGTTGGGGAACCATCTACGCCTGCTTTGGCGCGTAGGCGCCTTGGCGGCTTGAGAGCCAGGCTTCGCAGCAGGCTTTGGCGAGTGTGCGGACGCGGCCGATGTAAGAGGCGCGCTCGGTCACGCTGATGACGCCGCGCGCATCGAGCAGATTGAAATTGTGGCTCGCCTTCAAGACCTGGTCATAGGCGGGGAGCGTAAGCGCCGGCTCACGCTCGAGCAGGGCCTTGCACTCCTTCTCGGCGTCGGCGAAGTGGCGGAACAGAGTCTCGGTGTCGGCGCGCTCGAAATTATAAGCGGAGAATTCCTGCTCGGACTGAAGGAACACTTCGCCGTAGCGGAAGCGCTCGTTGAATTTCAAATCGTAGACGTTCTCGACGCCCTGCACATACATGGCGAGACGTTCGAGCCCGTAGGTGATCTCGGCCGACACGGGTGAGCAGTCGAAGCCGCCGACCTGCTGGAAATAGGTGAACTGGGTCACCTCCATGCCGTCGCACCACACTTCCCAGCCGAGCCCCCAGGCGCCAAGCGTCGGGTTCTCCCAATCGTCCTCGACGAAACGGATGTCGTGCAGCGCGGGATCGAGCCCGACATGCTTCAGGCTCTGGAGGTAGACGTCCTGGACGTCGTTGGGCGACGGCTTCAGGATCACCTGGAACTGGTGATGCTGCTGGAGCCGGTTCGGGTTCTCGCCGTAGCGGCCGTCCTTGGGGCGGCGCGAGGGCTGCACGTAGGCGGCGCGCCAGGGCCGGGGGCCGAGCGCGCGCAGCGTGGTCGCCGGATGCGACGTACCCGCGCCGACTTCCATGTCGTAGGGCTGCAGGAGGATGCAGCCCTGCTTCGACCAGAACTCCTGCAATGTCAGGATCAGATCCTGGAAGGTTGCCGGTTTCGGCACGCGGAAGGTCCTTGAGAGGGCGGCACCTGATACAGGCGACGGGAAGAAAGCGTCAAGGCACGAGATTTAACGGCTTTGCGTGGCGGAGGACGTTCTCGGCGGCTTCGGTGCTCCGTCCGTCGGCTTCGTGCAGGATCAGCCCGGCGACGGTCGAGAACGCCTCGCCCTCCACCTTGACGATGTGAACGATCGCGCGCTTGGGCTTGGAGCCGGCGCGCGGCAAGAGCGGGAAGATGAGTCCGCCATAGGGGCGCGCGGCGTCCTGGATGTCTTCGACACGATCGGCGCGGACGATCGCGGTGACGGTTCCACCGTCGCGGACGAGAGACAGCGCCCTCCCCGTCCACTCTCGAATGGCGTTGCCCGAATCCCGAGTCGCCCGGTCGCGCGCGGGCACGGGCGAGACCTGGCCGGTGTCGGGATGAAACGGCGGATTGAAGAACACGTGGTCGACGCCGTCTGCGTGGGTGGACGGCTGGGCCGCATCGGCGGTAATGAAGGACACGCGGTCGGCGACTGCGTTGCGCGCCGCGTTCTCGTTGGCGAGGCGAACGAGATCGGCATCGATCTCGATCCCGGTGATGCGGGCGCCGGGAATGCGCGCCGCGAGGCAAAGGCTCGCCACACCCGCGCCCGAACCGAGCTCAATTATGACAGAACCGCTCGTCGCGGGAACCGCGGCCGCCAGCAGCACCGTGTCGTGGCCGGCACGGAACCCGCTTGCCGGCTGGGCGGCGACGACGCGCCCGTCGAGGAAGCGGTCCAGGGTCAACGCCTCGGTGCTCACGCCTCGCCCTTGGGTTCGGCCTCCGCCAGTATCTGCCGCGCCCGCTCGAACTGATCGTCGTCGACCACCATCAGGCGGCGGGGCAGTGCGCCGATGCTGCCGTCCATCACGCTCATATGCGCGTCGAACAACAGCGTCTCGATGCCCTCGCCCTTGAGCACCGCCTGGGCGAAGGACAGGTAGACCGCGTCGTTGCTGCGGAAGAGCTCTTTCATCGAAACGCCCGGCATTCCTTGACCCGCGGCCCCGGCTCTCCCTAAATGAGCGGACGGAAGGCGGCAAGGCCATGACCATGAAACCCTTGGAGACGCGTGGGGGTTCATCGCCGATCAATCCGGTCGAACGCCTGGCTGCGCTCGTCGGCGACGACCTGCAGGCCGTGGACGTCGTCATCCACGACCGCATGGCGAGCGACACGCCGCTCATACCGCAAGTGGGCATGCACCTCGTCGATTCCGGCGGCAAGCGCCTCCGGCCGCTCATCACGCTTGCCACGGCGCGCCTATACGGTTGTGCCGGCGAGAACAGCGTGAAGCTGGGCGCGGCCGTCGAGTTCATTCACACCGCAACGCTGCTGCATGACGATGTCGTGGACGACAGCGTTCTCAGGCGCGGACGGCCCTCTGCGAACACGGTCTGGGGGAACAAACAGAGCGTGCTGGTCGGGGATTTCCTGTTCTCCCGGGCGTTCCAGCTGATGGTCGAGACCGGCGCGCCGCAAGTCCTTTTCATCCTCGCCAATGCCTCCGCGGTGATCGCGGAAGGCGAGGTGATGCAGCTCCGCTCGTCGAAGAATCTCGCGGTTGCCGAGGCCGATTATTTGAAGGTGGTGACGGCGAAGACCGCGGCGCTGTTCGCCGCCGCCGCCGAAGCCGGCACCATGATCGCCGGCGCCGATGCCACTCATTCGCGCGCCATGCACGCGTACGGACACAATCTCGGCATCGCCTTCCAGCTGGTCGACGACGCGCTCGACTTCTCCGGCCGCCAGGCGGTGATGGGAAAAACGGTGGGCGACGATTTCCGCGAGTGCAAGGTGACGCTTCCGATCATCCTCTCGCTCAAGACTGCGAGCGACGAGGAACGCCGCTTCTGGCGCAAGACGATCGAGGTGGGGGCGCAGGAAGAAGGCGATTTGTCGCGCGCGATCGAATTCCTGGAGCGCGGCGGCGCGCTCGCGGCGACAGTGGAACGCGCGCGACAATATGCGCGCGCGGCGCGCGAGGCGCTGTCGATTGCCCCCGACGGCGACATCAAATCGGCGCTGGCGGAGATCGCGGACTTCGTCGTCGAGCGGGCGTATTAGCTCGGCACGCCGATGTCAGGTGCGGAGATGCGGGTTGCGCGGACCCACCAGTGGGGGTGATCGAGAGCGATGCGCTCCGCCGCGCCATGCGCGTACTCGCGCCCGTGGAAGAGTCCGAAACAGGTGGCGCCGCTTCCCGACATCTGCGCGAACACGCAGGCCGGCTCGTGATGCAGCGCCTCGAGCACCTCGTCGATCACCGGCTGAAGTAAAGTCGCCGGCGCTTCGAGGTCGTTGCCGGAATCCTCGAGATAGGCGACGAGATCCCAGACGGTTTCGATATTGCGGGGCGGCTGCATGGCGCTCGTGCCGGTGCGCGCGTTGAGCGTCGCGAACACGCTCTCCGTCGGCAGAAGAACGCCGGGATTGACGAGGATCAGCTCGAACGGCGGCAACGGCAGCGTGCCGGAAACCTGTTCGCCGCGTCCCTCCATCCAGCAGGGGCGCGACAGGACGCAGGCGGGGACATCGGAACCGAGCGTCCGTGCGAGCTCGACCAGTTCGTCCTCGGACCGATCGAGCGTCCAGAGCACGTTGAGCGCGCGCAAGATTGCGGCTGCGTCGGCCGATCCGCCGCCGAGTCCTGCTGCGACGGGCAGATTCTTGTCGAGCGCGATCGATGCGCCGAGCGGGGCGGCGGAAAATCGCTCCGAGAGGGCGCGTGCCGCCTTGAGCACCAGATTGCCGTCACCGCGCGGAATTTGCGCCGCGAACGGGCCGGAGACCTTGAGCGTCAGCTCGGACGCCGGCGCGAGCTCAATCGAATCTCCCACGTCGGCGAAGGCGACGAGGCTTTGCAGCGCGTGATACCCGTCGGGGCGCCTGTCGCCGACATGGAGAAAGAGATTGAGCTTGGCGGGCGCGCGAATTCTTACGCGCACCCCCGACGCGGATTCGGCGACGGACGAAGGCTTGCCCGCCCGCTCGCTCACTGACCGGAGGCGGAGACCGAATCCAGGCCGTACTGGAGCTTGCGCTCGATGACCGCTTTCTGTTCCTGGTCAGGATCAAGCTGAAGCGCATGTTGCCACTGGAAACGCGCGTCGATCTTGCGGCCGATGCGCCAATAGGCGTCGCCCAGATGGTCGTTGACGTCGGCGGCTCCGGGCGCCAATTGCACGGCCTCTTCGAGGGTGCGCACGGCCTCCTGGAAGCGGCCGATCTTGTAATACGCCCAGCCGACGGAATCGGCGATGAAGCCGTCGAGCGGACGAAGCGCGCGGGCCTTCTCCAGCATGGAGACCGCTTCCTGGAGGTTCACCCCTTTGTCCACCCAGGAATAGCCGAGATAGTTGAGCACGTCGGCGCGCTCGGGATTGAGCTTGAGCGCCTGGCGGAGATCGCGTTCCGCCTCGGTCCAGCGATTCGAACGTTCGAGTGCAACGCCGCGCGAGTAGTAGATCTGGACGAGACGCCGGTCATCGTCCTTCAAACCGGCGACCGCCTTGTCATAGGCGCCGACGGCCTCGCCGAAGCGATCGGACGAGCGCAGCAAATCGCCGAGCGCGGTCCAGGCATCGGGGTCCTGCGAGCCGCGCTCCATGAGCGTCTTGAGCTTGACGACGCCGGCATCGTGCTGACCCAGCCTGCCGTCGTTGATCGCGGCCTGGATCTGGGTCATCGCGTAATAGGGCGAGCTCGGCTGAATACGGACGTAGAACGTATTCGCCATGCCGTAATTCTCCATCCGCTCGTAATGGTTCGCGAGCAGCACGCGGGCCAGATCGAAATTGGGCCGCAGATAGAGCGTGATGTTGAGGTAGAGAATTGCGACCTCGATGCTCCGGCGATCGTTCAGGGACGCGGCGATGCCGAACAGCGCTTCGGCGACGCCCTCCGCGGGAGAGGCGACGAGGGGCTGGAACGCTTTCTTGGACTCGATGTCGCGCAGCGCGAGAGCGGCGACCGGGTGCCCGGGATTTTCCGTCAGCACGCGCGTGTAAAGGGTCTTCGCCTCGTCGTAGCGACCCTTGCGCGCGAGGAAGCGTCCATAGGCGTCGGCGATGCGCGGCCCCATCCCCATCACGGCAAGCGCCTGGCGATAGGCGGCATCGGCATCCTGATCCCGCTCCGCATATTCGAGGATCAGGGCCTTATGCATCAGCCTCAAGCCATCGACGCCGCGCTGGGTCATCAGGCCGTCGAGCATCGTCAGCGCGCCGTCTATTTCGCCCGACCCGGCAATGGCCCAGGCGCTGACGACGTTGTTGGTGAGGAGCGAAAATGCACCCTGGCTGGTGGGATCGGCGTCCTTGGCGACTGCCGTGTAGTCCTTCTTCATGAAAGCGCCGGCCTGGCGGATGAGGCGTGCGGGGCGGTTCTGCGCGTCCTTTGCGATCACGCGATCCGTCAGGGCAATCGCGTCCTCGATATTGCCGGCCTCGGCGGCGTACATGAACGCGCTCACC
>Ga0137427_10001034_pt1 | contig 13075 bp, 11 predicted proteins | sample EasRivERMZT700_2_FD_102309 | JGI IMG/M metagenome (GOLD analysis project Ga0137427, IMG submission 102309) | Soil microbial communities from meander-bound floodplain in the East River, Colorado, USA - East River MetaG ERMZT700_2 | ecosystem: Environmental > Terrestrial > Soil > Floodplain ...
CAGCACGAGAAACGGCTCTTCCAGCTTGTAAGTGGTCTTGCCCACCGAGACGCTGACGTCCTGCATCGCCTCGAGCAGCGCGGACTGCGTCTTCGGCGTCGCGCGGTTGATCTCGTCGGCCAGCACCACGTTTGCGAAGATCGGCCCCTGCTGGAACTCGAAGACCATGCCGCCGTGCGCGTGCTCCTGCACGACGTTCGTGCCGACGATGTCGGCGGGCATGAGGTCGGGCGTGAACTGGATGCGCGAGAACTTCAGGTGCAGCGCGTCGGCCAGCGTGTGCACGAGCGTCGTCTTGCCGACGCCCGGAATGCCTTCGAGCAGCACGTGACCGCCCGCGAGCAAGGCCGTCACCGTGGCGCTCACGATCTCGTCGTGCCCGACGATGCGCCGTCCGACTTCTGTCGTGATGCGTGTGAACTTCTCGCGGAATGAATCGATGTGCTGGGAGACCGGTGTGATTGTCGTCGTCATTATTGCTTTCTGATGAAGTAGGACTGCACGAGGGCCTTGCGCGCGTCAGGCACCGGGGGCGGCGGCACGGCGCGCCCGCGATCGATGGCGGCGGCCGTCACGTGCGTGAACGACAGCCCGGACTTGCCCTGCTCGGTCTTCTTCCGGAGATCTTCCTTCGTCACGTTCTGACCCGCCGTGTCGACGTTCGCTTCGACCAGCTCGCGCCGGAGCGCTTCGGCCTGCAGCTTGAGCAACTGGCCCGCGCCTTTATTAGGCGAATTGCCGCCGCGGCCACCCGCCGTGTCGCCACCCTGGGCGCCACCGGCCGGCATCATCGGCTGGTTCTCGCTCACCTCCGTCGACGCCGAACGCACCATCTGCACGGACACCTGCGCGGACTTCTGGCCCGCCGTGGTGGACTTCCCGAATTCGTTTTCGTCCGCGTTGGGCGCGCCGCCGTTCGGGTTGTCCTTCGCCGGTTCGGCCTGGCCCTTGGCGAGCTTCGAGGCCAGATCGTCCATCGCCGCTTTCAGATCTTCGTTGGCCGCATCGGCTTTTCCGCCCTCGGCCATCGGCTTCGTGCCGGCCTGCTCCAACGCATCCTGCAGTCGCTTCGCGAGATCCGCCATCTTCGGATCCTTGCTGGGATCGATCTTCTTCAACAGATTGTTGATGTCCGCGAGCTTCTTGGCCTCCTCGGCGGACAACATCCCGGTCTGAGCCTTCGAGAGCAAATCCTGAAGACGCTGGGCCAGCTCTGGCGGCAGCGAGGCGGTCGGATTGGCGGAGGTTCCGGCTGCGGCGCTCTTACCGGTGCCAGCGACCGCGCGGGACGAAGGCACGTTGTAGGACAGCGCCAAGGTCGCCACGGCGCAGACCGCCGTGACGGTCCAGGCTCGATGGGCGCGGACTGGCGGATAGACCTGATCCCAAGAAACGCCCGCGAGGCGCGCCGCGGCGCGATCGAGATGGAAGACGGGCCATGGCGCCGACGCCGCGTCGGCGGTCGAGGCAAACCAGTGCGCGCTGCGCAGCTCACCGCCGAGGCCGGCGGCCGCGTCGACTCGGGCGGCCGTCGCGTCGGAGACCGTTCGGGCGCGACGCCCGACCATGGCCCAAATCACGAAGGCGATGGTGAGAACCGCGAGCAGGCCCAGTGGGAGTATCGGCCGCCACCCGAGCCATCGGCCGAGGCCTGCAGTGGCCAGGACGATCGCGGCGGCAATCGGCGCCACCCGGACCAGCGCATGGAGGGTGTCGCGGCCGCGCCGGCGACGATCCGCGCGGGCGACCAGACTGAGCACAGCACGAACGGCGTCGGTGGTCTGCGTTGGGTTCATCGAGCAGAACTGGCGTGGCTAGTTTATTACAGCGCACGTGCCGAGCGGCCGCTATCGGGTCTTTGCCTCGTCGCGGCCGGGTGCGGTGATGTAGTGTGTGCGAAACATGCTGGGACCCAGTCGCCTCGCCGCGATCGTCTCGCTGGCCGTGCTGGTCATCCCTGATGGAGGCCGGGTCGTTGCAGATGGAGGCCGGGTCTTCAGACCCGGCCCGCAGATCTCCGAGACTCCGCCCTACCGGAATCGGACACTGCCCGTCGACGCCCGCGTCCGCGACCTCCTCTCGCGCATGACGCTGGAGGAGAAGTTCTGGCAGCTCTTCATGATTCCGGGCGACCTCGACAACCCGGCGAACGACTACTCGCGCGGCATTTTCGGGCTGCAGATTGGGACGGCTCGCCGCGAGCCAGGCGGCACGACGCCGCCGGCCGGCGCGCTCGCGCGCGCCCACGCCGAGCGCATCAACGCCATCCAGAAGTACTTCGTCGAGAAGACGCGGCTCGGCATTCCGATCCTGCCGTTCGAGGAAGCGGTGCACGGGCTGACGCGCGAGGGCGCCACCGCGTTTCCCGCCGCGATTGCGCTGGCGGCGACGTTCGATCCCGCGCTGATGTCGCGCGTGGCCACCGCGATTGCGGCCGAGACGCGCTCGCGCGGCATTCGCGATGTCCTTTCGCCCGTCATCAACATCGCGGACGACGTGCGGTGGGGGCGGGTTGAGGAAACGTACGGCGAGGATCCGTTCCTCAGCAGCGTGATGGGCGTCGCGTTCATCAAAGCGTTCGAGAGTGCCGGCGTCGTCACGACGCCAAAGCACTTCATCGCCAACGTCGGCGAGGGCGGGCGCGACAGCTATCCCATCGAGCACAGCGAGCGCTGGCTCGCCGAGCGCCACTTCCCGCCGTTCATCGCCGCCATCCGTGAGGGCGGTGCGCGCTCCGTGATGACGGCCTACAACTCGATCGACGGGTCGCCCGCCACGCAGCATCGCCGTTTGCTGAACGGCATTCTCAAAGGCGAGTGGGGATTCAAGGGCTTCGTCATCTCGGATGCGTCGGCCACGAGCGGTGCGACCGTGCTGCACATGACGGAGCCGAACACGGCGAGCGCCGCGAAAGACGCCTTCGAGGCCGGCCTCGACGTCGTCTTTCAATCGCAGTATGGACAGCAGCGGCCGTATCTCGACGCGTTCCAGCGTGGGCTCATCGCGCCGGCGATTATCGACGCCGCCGTGTCGCGCGTGCTGCGTGTGAAGTTCGAACTGGGTCTGTTCGAGGATCCGTACGTGGACGTCGAGCAGGCGGCGGCCACGAATGGATCGGCGGCGCATCGCGCGCTGGCGCGTGAGGCGGCGCGGAAGTCGATGGTGTTGTTGAAGAATGGCGGCGTCCTGCCGCTGTCAAAGAGCATCGGCTCACTCGCCGTGATCGGGTCCGACGCGGAGGAAAATCGGCTCGGCGGCTACAGCGGACCGGGCGTGAAGAAGGAGTCGATCCTCGACGGGATCAAGCACGTCCTCGGCGCTGAACGCGTTCGGTATGTGGCAGGCCCTGGGCGCGTCGTTCGCGAGGTCGTCGTCGTGCCGGCGGATGCGCTGGCGACGGCGGCGAACGCGCGGGGACTCGCGGGTGAGTACTTCGCGAATCCTCGATTCGAAGGCACGCCGGCGCTCACGCGGACGGATCAGCGTATCGACTTTCGCTGGACGCTCAACTCGCCCGGACGCGGGATTCCATTCGATTGGTACTCGGCGCGCTGGTCGGGGACGATCACGGTGCCACCGTCCGGTGTCCGCCGCATCGGCATCGAAGGCAATGACGGTTATCGTCTCTCGCTCGACGGGCGCGTCGTCATCGACAACTGGATCAAGCGCTCGTACGGCACGCGGCTGGCCGATGTCTCTTCTTCATTCGCGCCCGGCTCGCGTCACGAGATCAAGATTGAGTACTTCGAGCCGGCCGGCAACGCGCGCCTGCGCCTCGTCTGGGACGCGGGCGTCATCGATGACTCGACCGCGGCGATTGAAGAAGCGCTCTCCGCCGCTCGCCAAAGCGACGCCGTCGTCATCGTCGCCGGCGTGGAGGAAGGTGAATTCCGCGACCGCGCGAAGCTCGGCCTGCCCGGGCGCCAGGAAGCACTGATCCAGGCGATCGCGAAGACCGGCAAGCCGACGGTTGTCGTGCTCATCGGCGGGAGCGCGATCACGATGCCATGGCTCGACGAGGTCGGGGCCGTGCTGGACGTCTGGTATCCGGGCGAAGCTGGCGGCCCCGCGATCGCCGACGTGCTCTTCGGCGACGAGAACCCCGCCGGTCGTCTGCCGATCACGTTCCCGGTCTTCGAAGGACAGCTGCCTCTTTCCTACAACCACAAACCCACCGGCCGCGGCGACGACTACGTCGACCTCACCGGCATGCCGCTCTTCCCGTTCGGCTTCGGCCTGAGCTACACGACGTTCGAGTACTCGCAGCTCGAGATCACGCCGACCCAAATTGGGCCGCTGGCTATGCAGCGCGGACCTGTGGCCCAGACCCCGACCTCGAGGACGGCCATGCGTCCCCAAGGCGGTGCGCTCCCTGCCGGGCGCCTCGCTGGACATGTCCTGGATCGAGCCGGGTGGGCCACTGAACCCCGGGGTGGGCCGCTGGACCAGGGGCTGGGTCACCGGCCCACGGTGGGGTTCACTGACCCAGGGTGGGGTTCAGTGAACCAGGGCACACGAATCGAGACCATCACGGTCCGGTGCACCGTCCAGAACACCGGCACGCGCGCCGGCGACGAGGTCGTCCAGCTCTACATGCGCGACGTCCTCGCCACGGTCGCCCGCCCGGTGATCGAGCTCAAGGGCTTCCGCCGCGTCCACCTCGCGCCGGGCGCCAAGACACAAGTGACGTTTACGCTGGGCCCCGACGACGTTAAGATGCTCGACCGCGATATGAAATGGGTCGTCGAGCCCGGCACATTCCGCGTGATGATCGGCAGCTCGTCGAAGGATCTGCGGTTGCGAGGAGAATTCGTGGTGCGGTAGACCTTTGTTCCTTTTTCCTTCTTCCTTTTGGCTTTTGGCTTTTGGCTTTTGGCTTTTGGCTTTTGGCTTTTGGCTTTGACTCCCTCCCCCGCCCTTGTCGTCTTCGACCTCGCCGGCACCACCGTCCGCGATCGCGGGGACGTGCCCGCGGCGTTCAGGGCGGCGCTCGAGGCCGATGGCACCGGCATCGATGCGAAGACGATTTCCGAGGCGCGCGGGTCGTCCAAGCGCGAGTCGATCCGCCGGATTCTCTCGACTCGCTACCCCGACCTGGAGCGCCGCCAGCTCGAGCAACGCGCGAACGCCGTGTATCGCGTCTTCCGCGGCACCCTCATGCGGAGCTTTCTCGCGGATGCCGATCTCGCGATGCCCGAAGCGCTGCCGGTCTTCGAGCGGCTGCGCGGTCGCGACATCCGCCTTGCGATCAACACCGGCTTCGATCGCGACATCGCCGACGCGATCCTTGACGCCACTGGCTGGCCGCCCGAGCTCTTCGACGCCGTCGTGACGGCGGACGACGTGGACGAGGGCCGGCCGTCGCCCGACATGATTCTGCTCAGCATGGAAAGCGTCGGCATCCGCGACGCCGGCCACGTCGCCGTCGTCGGCGACACCCGGCTCGACCTCGAGGCCGGCTTCAACGCCGGCGCCGAATGGTGCATCGGCGTGCTCAGCGGCGCGCACGACCGCGCCACGCTCGAGCAGGCGCCGTACACGCACATTGTCGATTCGGTTGGAGACGTGCCGGGACTGTGGAGCGAAAGTACCTAGGGGAGACCTTCAGGTCCGCCGGTCGTGGGTCAGGTTGGACGTGCACAGCGCGCCTCCTGGAAGCTGACGCTCGAAACCGATCGCTTCGTCCGCTCAGGTTTCATGCTGCGCGGGTCGGGCGCGTGCTATTCGGCCCCACTTCGCACGCCTACGCACGGCGCCCTCGAAACCTTCGCTTCCTCCGCATCGGTTTCATCCTTCGCGCATCGCGCCGCTTCACGTCGGCGCACTGCACACGCCCAACCTGACCCCGTGCCCGCGCGCACCGGGTCACGCGTTCGCGTCGGCGTGGTGTTCATGCAGCGGCCAGCACTGGGTCGGTTTGGGAGAGTGGGGCACGCCGACTTGAAGCCGCGCGATACGCGAAGCATGAAACCGACGCGGAAGGAGCTCAGGTTTCGAGCGCGACGTGCGTAGGCCAGCGAAGGCTGGCCGAGTAGCACTCGCGCGATTGGGATTCTCGAAACCTGAGCGGATGGAGCGATCGGTTTCGAGCGCGAGCTTCCCGAGGCGTGCCCCACTCTTCCAAACCGATCCAGTGCAGGACCTTCGCCCTACGTACTGTCATCACGTGATCAGCGCGTCGGCCTCGATCTCGACGAGCATCTTCGGATCGATCAACTTGCTCACTTCGACCATCGCGGTGGCCGGTCGAATCTCACCGAACACTTCGCCGTGCGCGCGGCCAATGAGCTCCCAATCCCGCTCGATGTTCACGACGTACATGCGCGTGCGCACGACGTCCTTCATCGACGCACCCGCTCGCTGGAGCGCGGCCTCGATGTTGGCGAGCACGGTCCGGGTCTGCGCGTAGGCGTCGCCCGGCACGATCGCGCCGTCCGGGCCGGTCGCGGTGGTACCCGACACCCACACGTGGATGCCCATTCGGACCGCGCGCGAGTAGCCGACGAGGGGCTCCCAGCGGGTGCCGCTGGAGATGTTCTGGCGAGTGCGTTTCCACAGCATGCGCGGATCCTACTGCGTATGGCCTCGGGACCGGCAAACACCTGATGAGGCCAACCGGATTTGTAACTTCGCGCGCCATCGCGGGCGAAAAGAAACTGCGCCGGCGACGATCTCGATGCGGGCGTGACAAACACGGCCGCTACACTTTGAAAGGACCTTGCTCACCAGGGAGTGCGAATGATCCGCGCGACTGTCATGCTCCTCTGCCTCTCGACGGTCGTCACCGCTCAGGAGCGGCACAGCGCGGCCCAGATCTTCACGCGCAGCGGCGCGGCCGTCGTCACGATTCGCACGCCGAGCGGCCAGGGCTCCGGAGTCGTCATCGACCCGAGCGGCGTCGTCGTCACGAACCTCCACACGATCAAAGGCGACGCGAAGGCCACCGTCACGCTCTCCAACGGCGACGCGTATGACGATGTGAGCGTCATCGACGTCGACGCGCGCCGCGATCTGGCGTTGCTCAAGATCAAGGCGTTCAAGCTTCCCGCCGTCGAACTGGGCGACTCGGACACGCTCGCCGTCGGCAACAAGGTCTACGCGATTGGCAGCCCGCGCGGCTTGAGCGCGTCGATCTCAGAAGGTCTGATTAGCGCGCTCCGCGGCAGCGGCGACGGCTACCGCATGGTGCAGACGACGGCCGCCATCTCGCCCGGCAGCAGCGGCGGCGGGTTGTTCGACGAGTCCGGCCGCCTCGTCGCGATCACCACGTTCACGGTGCAAGGCGGCGAAAGCCTCAACTTCGCGATTCCCATCAACTACGTGCGCGGCATGCTCGCGACGGAATCGCGGATGACGCTGGCCGAGCTGGCGGAGGCGATGAAACCCGAGTCGTCGGCCCCGAAACCGGCGCCGAAGCTCTCCAAGGTCTACGTCAACGGCGCGAGCGCCGACATCGCGCTCTTTGAGGCGCAGGACGACGGCAGCATCCACGCCAGCCTCAGCACGGGCAAGGGCATCATCTACAGCAACTCCACGCTCACGTGGGATCCGGCGAAGAAGGCGTTCACCGGCAAGGGCGTCTTGCAGGCGCCATGCGGTGACCGCGACAAGCGCGTCGTCGCAGCGCCGATCGTCCACGAGATCTTCGTCGTCGGCGACAACATGATCCGCGATCGCTGGAGCGCGCCGAGCCGCCTCAACTGCGGCAAGGGCATCGTGGTCGAGTACACGTGGCAGGAACTGTTGAGGTACGTGCCGCCGGCGAAATAAAGCCGAAAGCCAGAAGCCAGAAAGCTAGAAGCCACAAGCCAGACGTCTTGCCTTTTGGCTTTTGGCTTTTGGCTTAACACAGACGGCTAATAGACCTCGGTCTTGAAAACCCTTTCCGGATTCACCGTCCCAATCGCGATCGCAAACCGCAGCCGCGCAATCTCCCGGCCGTCGCGGGTTTCGACGAACACGCGCCAGTCGCCGGGGCCGTAGTTCTCCTTGGTCGCCACGCCGCGGAATCCCTGCTCGCGGCCGCCGGTGATGCGAATCGGAATCCGGTCCGAATCCTGCCAACCCGACCTGGGATCCCGGAAGGACCAGCGCACGACCACCGTGTCGTCGAACCGCGTCGGCGCGTAGATCGCGAAGAAGACGTTCACGACGTCGCCCGGCTCGGCGACGAAGCGTCGATCGTCCGAGCGCCACACCCGCCACCACGACGGCTCGTAGTACAGCCGAAAGTCGTCGCCCACGCGCTCGACGCGGTGGTAGACGCCCATGGTCCTGGCCGCGATCGGCACTGGCGGGATAAGACCAACCCAGTACATCAACAGGAATAGCAGGCTGACGGCGAGGCCTGGCGAGACCAGCCGGCGGACGAGCTGTGCCCCGCCGATGCGGCGCCGCAACGCGATCACGAAGCCGAACAGCATCGCGAGCGTCGCGGCGAACGACAGGAGAAACGTCAGCCGGCCGATCGAGCCCAGCGCGATCGGAATCATCAGCGACCAGAAGCAGAAGATGCAGAGCACGTAGAACGCGACTTTCACGTCCAGGCCGCGGCGACGCACCGCGTGCAGCTCGTTGAGCACCACGACGCCGAACAGGATCACGACAAAGACGATGGAGGAGAACAGCGACGCGCTCATCAGGAAGAAGAGCGAATACAGGTTCATCAGCGTGCCGAGACAGAAGTGGAACGCCGCGCTGCGGTACTTCCACAGCCGTTCGAGCCACCGCGGCATCGGCAGCGCGTCGGGTTGGGCGTCGCGGACGAAATCCACGTACAGGATGGCGCCGATCACCGCGAGGTAGATGACCTGCTGGACGATCATCAGCCCGTGGTCCACGCCCGCGCGCGTGGCGAAGATGTCGAAGACGAAGCCTGCGACGAAGAACAGCAGGTTCCAGCTCAGCAGGTGGCGGACGGCGCGGCGGAGAGTCTGCAGCACGGCGCTCCAATGGTACGCTCTGAAGTTTGAAGTTTTGAGTTTTGAGTGTGAAGTTTCTTATGGCCCTGACCGCCACCATCTACAACCTCGACGTCGAGCTCGCCGACGTCGATCGCAATGTGTACGAAACGCTGGCGCTTCGCCTCGCCCGGCATCCATCGGAGAGCGAGGAGTACTTCGTCACGCGGCTGCTCGCCTACTGCCTGGAATATGTCGAGGGCATCGCGTTCTCGAGTGGGATTTCGGATCCAGACGAGCCGACGATTGCCGTGCGCGACCTCACGGGTGCGATCAAGGTCTGGATCGAGATCGGCGCGCCGGATGCCGCGCGCGTGCACAAGGCGAGCAAGGCGTCACCGCGCGTCGCGGTCTACACCCACCGCGACGTCGCGCAGCTCCTCAAACAATGGTCCGGCGAGCGGATTCACCGCGTGGACGAACTCGAGCTCTACACGTTCGACAAGTCGTTTATCGCGGGGTTCACCGCGAAGCTGGAGCGGCGGATGACGATTGCCCTGTCCCGCACGGACGGGCATCTGTATCTGACGATTGCGGATGCGGTCATTGAGGGTGGGGTCGAGCGGGTGATGGTGGGGTGACCCCTGCCCCGCTAACGACCTCGGAACCCAATCTTCGGCATCACGGTTCGGATCGGCGCCATCAGTTCACGAATCGCGCTGAAGACGACGGTGAACTTGCCGTCGTACTTCATCTCGAGAATCGCAAGCGTGCGTGCCAGATCTGCGTGGGAGCCAGCCAGCCGGCGCAACTGAACGAACGCTCGCATGATGTGAATGTTCACGGCGATCGCCTTGGGGCTCCGCAACACGCTCGACAGCATGGCGACGCCCTGTTCCGTGAACGCATACGGACGGTAACGACGGCCGCCACGGGCGTCGTTTGAGATCACAATCTGTGATCTCAAAGTCTGGGCTTCGATCGAGTTCACCTGGAACATGAAGTCTACTGGGAACCGACCCCGGTTGCGTTTGACCGCCTGGTTCAGCCTCCGAACGTCCACTCCGTACAGCGACGCGAGGTCGGCGTCGAGCATCACTTTCAGCCCTCGGACAGTCACGATTCGCGCATTGACCGTCCTGGGCAATCTCAGGCCTGTTCCCATGGCTATCGCCTCCCATCGGCGAGCATCCGCTTCAGGGGTGCGACCAGTGCAAGATGGCTGCCCACCTGCGCGGGCTCAATGTCGCGACCTCACGGAGGCGGCTGGCAAATTCTGCAAAGGTAGCGGGTGAACGGACGTTGCGATTGCTGCAACGGCTGGACCGCGACGATGGGGCAGCCCCCCGGGTTCAGTGCGGCAATCTGCTCCGCAGCAGCCCGTACGTCCACGTCCCCACCATCGCGCTGACCAGGATCAGTCCGACGACGCCAATCCCGCTTCCGAGCAGCGCGAACATCGGCCCTGGGCATGCGCCCGTCAGCGCCCAGCCGACGCCGAAGATCGTTCCGCCCAGCCAAAAGCGCGTGCCGGTCCCGAACTCCTTCGGCGGCACGACGACCCGCTCGCCCTGGACCGTGCGCGCGCCGAGGCGCTTCATCGCCTGCACCGTCAGGATGGCGACGGGGAGCGCCGTCGCGAAGATCCCGAACATGTGGAAGCCCTGGAACCGGAACATCTCCTGAATGCGGAACCACGAGATCACTTCGGCTTTGGTGATGACGATGCCGAACAGCATGCCGACAACGAGATAGATCCAGAGGCTCGGTGCGCGCCCTGCCGCGCCGGAGCCGCGAGCGAAGTGAGCGTCGGGCGAAGGCGCGGGCGTCATGGCTGTGTCCCAAACACCAGCGGGAGCAGGAAGAACGTGGTGGCGCCGCCGCCCACGAAGAATCCCGCAAGCGCGATGAACGACGGCACCTGAAGATCCGCGACGCCGGAAATGCCGTGTCCCGACGTGCACCCGCCCGCGTAAGCGGTGCCGAAGCCTACGAGAAACCCACCGCCGACGATCACGATCAGGCCCGACATCGTCGCGAGGCTCCCCCACCCAAACACTTCGCGCGGCACCAGGCCGGAGAAATCATGGATGCCGAGCGCCGCGAGCGCGTCCCGCGTCGACGCCGCGATCGCGATCGGCTCTGGGTTGCGGAACACGTAGCCCGCCAGAAACCCACCAATGACGATGCCGGCGCCGAACGCGAGGTTCCAGCCGCCCTCGCGCCGCCAGTCATAGGCGAAGTAGCCCAGGCGCTGCGGGTAGATCGCGCACATGTGACGCAGGTTGCTCGACACGCCGAACTGACGGTTCCCGAGCCAGAGGAGCAACGGCGCGAATAACCCGATCAACGGGCCGGCGATGTACCAGGGCCAGGGATCGGTGAGGAAGGAGGGCACCAGGACAGGTTAGCGCCAAGAAGGCCTCAAGTTCCGCACCCCGCCGCCGATTCACGTCGATGGCGAGTCCCGCGACCGCCCCAACACTTCATCGGAGGAGAGGACCATGCAGACCCTTCGCGTCACTCGGTGTGCGGCGGTCGTAGCACTTCTTGTTCTGATCTTCTCGGGCGCGCCCGGCCGCCTCGGCGCGCAGACCGAGTCGGGCATCGAATGGCAGGAGGGTCCCGGCGTGGCGCGCATCGGCGATCTCGCCGAACTGCGCTTGCCGGACGGCTACCGATTCGCCGGCAAGGCTGGCGCCAAGCGGTTCCTGGAGCTCACCCAGAATCCCCCATCAGGTAAGGAACTCGGCGTCGTTATTCCACGAACGGGCCCGAACGAGTCGCCGTGGTTTGTGATCTTCGAGTTCGACGAGATCGGCTACGTCAAGGACGACGAGAAGAACCAGCTGGATGGCGACGCGATCTTGTCCTCCATTCAGAAGGGCAACGAACGCGCCAATGAGGAGCGTCGCAAGCGCGGCTGGACCACGATGGACATCGTCGGCTGGCATCAGGCGCCGCGCTACGACGCGGTCACGAACAACCTCACCTGGTCGATCCTCGGACGCAGCGAGGGCTCGGGCGTCGTGAACCATTCAGTCCGGATCCTGGGTCGCCGGGGTGTGATGGACGCTGACCTCGTGCTCGAACCCACCCAGGCGGGCGCCGTACAGGACTTTGACAAGCTCCTCACGGGCTTTACGTTCGTCCAGGGAAGCCGGTACGCGGAGTTCACCTCCGGCGACAAGATCGCCCAGTACGGACTGACCGCGCTGGTGGCCGGCGGCGTCGGCGCCGCGGCCATGAAGAGCGGACTGCTCGGGAAGATCTGGAAGTTCCTGGTGTTTGGGGCCCTGGCGCTCGTCGCGCTCCTCAAGCGCGTGTTTGGGGGCCTCTTCGGGCGGCGGTCGCCTGAGCCACAACCCGGAGCCTCAGCGCCCAGTCGATGATCGATTGGCTGCTGCTCTGGTTCGTCGCGTGGATCGTGTACTGGTCAGAGTCGCTGTGGTGGGTCGGGCGCGACACCTGGATCCTGGTCGGCGATCGCACTGGCGCATTGAGACTTCAACAGGGCCCGCACGCCTCGCCGAGAGGCGGTGCGGGTCTGTACGTCGCTGGAATGACCCTGCGTCCGCGTTGGCGGGTGCAGCTTCCAGATTCTAGGGACGGGCTCCCCTCCTCGGGCGCGCCCAAGGCCACAAAAGCTCGCCTGTCAGAAGTGATCAATGCCACCGGTAACCTGCGCCGGTGGAGCCTGGGACTCGCGCTCTGGATCTTTGCCGGCGCACCTCTCGCGATCTTCAGCTTCGGACTGGCCCGGACGTGGTTGGGGCTGGTCATCAGCATTCTCGCTTGGACGACAGCCATCGTCATTCAATTTGCGTCCGAGTGGCGGCGAATGTACCCGGACGCGCCGAGGGCCTGGCACGGTCCGGCGGCCACCATGCTGCTGTCGCCGTTCGGTGCCATCAACGCCTCGGACCGGCTGGTCCGGCACGCCTTTCGATCCTTCGGACTCGTCGACATCATTGAGAGCGTGGCGCCCGACGCTGAAGTCATTCGGACGTCGCGGATGCTGTATTTCAGTCCTGAGGCCTCTGAGCACACGCGCTCCGCCATCACGGACATGCTGGCGCGGCGGACACTCGGGCGCGTGCTCTTCACCCCGCCACCGCGGCTCAGTCCCGATGCGCTGAGCTACTGCCCGCGCTGCCAGGAACAACTGTTTCGCG
>Ga0137427_10001036_pt1 | contig 13071 bp, 21 predicted proteins | sample EasRivERMZT700_2_FD_102309 | JGI IMG/M metagenome (GOLD analysis project Ga0137427, IMG submission 102309) | Soil microbial communities from meander-bound floodplain in the East River, Colorado, USA - East River MetaG ERMZT700_2 | ecosystem: Environmental > Terrestrial > Soil > Floodplain ...
TGGTACATCAGGCGCTGGCGTTGACTGAAGAAGTTTCAGACGAGGTAGAGACACTAGAGATCAAGTTGAGCGATGCACATAAAGCGCTCAAGGCGATCTTGGACTATGCTGTTCACAATTCACAACGTGCGAACAAAGCCTCTCAAGCTAGAGATCTGGATACGGTAAACACTGTTCAACGTACTGCCTCAGCTCATGAGGCGTCCAAGTTCGTCGCTGTGGTGCGAAAGGTCCTTGCCGAAAATAAGTGCTCGGTGGAGTAAAGGACTATGAAGAAAGCTCTTTGGTTGTCATGTAGTAAATTCACGATCGGTGTGGAACATACGAATGGCATTATCACCTATGCCTCGCCGATCGCATATAAGTTCATTGGACAGCCAATAGAGAACCTTCGACGTTGGATGAAAAAGCTGGGCGGTTTCAGAGAAGCAGAACTCAAACAGGAGTAACACAAAGCAAATGGCAACCGGTTCAGTCAAGTGGTTTTCGGATACAAAGGGCTTTGGCTTCATCAAGCAGGATGCTGGGAGTGATGTTTTCGTCCACTATTCCCAATTGCAAATGGACGGTTTCAAGACTTTGCAGGAGAATCAGAGGGTAGAATTCGACGTGGTCAAGACTCCAAAGGGGCTTGAGGCCCATAACGTGAAGGCCTTTCAATGAAGCTTGACCAAATCGAGGAATTGATCCAAGTGTTGCAGCATAAAATTGATCTGCATGCGACCGTCTATGCCAAGTGGAAGAATTGGGAAAAGCGATTCATTGACGCCAAGGATCTTGAAATGGCGACCAACATGCATCGGCAAGCATATCTCGAGCAACAGTGGTACGAAGGCGTTGTTTCTGCACGAGATCTGCTAAAGAAGCGACTCGAACAACCGGAGTGACTGTGAAGAAAGCATCTTCAAACCCGTCTATCAATGGCATCACGACTGTTGATGGGGTTTTGATAGGGCCGGATGGAAAGATGATCATTTGGCCACCAGTAGAATGTTCGAAGTGCCATCGTATGGCGTCATTCTTTCAGTTCACTGGCATTAACAAGGTCTGTATCACGTGTGTTGAGTAAAACTCAGGATGAGAGGACAGGTAATTTACCTTCCTGTCCTCTCTCCTGTGAAGAGATCACCTCCCTTCTGAATTTGACGTAATCTAGGGCTTAGTCCAGTCCCAATGCCAGTATTCTACCTTGGAGAAATTGGCTCCAGTATTGACGAAGCCGAATCTTTTGGCATTAGCGGCGAGCCACTTGTACTCTGGAGAAGTTTGATTGTTGCCACCTACGTTGATATCCACTGCTTTCCCCGATTGATGATTCGAGTACCCAGGCTTAGCAGCAAGTGGAGATCCCGTGGCCAAATATCTAGCGTAGAGTGCAACCTGTTCAGCCATGGTACGGAATCCGGAGCTAAGGGTCAACTGGATTCCATCTTTGGCGGCGGCTTGCTGCATGGCTACGAAATATTTGGACATTTCTTCTGGGAGCAATCCGCTCCCAAGCTTCACTAGCTTCATCATGCCAAGGGCTTTTCCAGCCGCAAAGGCCATCTCATAGACAGAAGACATAGACCAGAGCACCCAGATAGCTACGCCACCAATTAGGAGTGGGAACATGAAGGTTTTGTCCTAAAAAACGCCCCGGTTACGTCGGGGCCCACGGCGCATCGCGCACGTCAGATAGTCTTACTTTCCGCCACTAACTTGTCGACACACCGATAAGCGCAGTGACTTGGTTGAAAACCGATTTGATCGTGGACAGATAAGTAGGGATCGGAAGCGTGTAATAGCCGCCCTTACCAAGAGGCTCTACGAAGTCCACACGACCAGCCATCAACCTGGAATATGCATCGCCGAACTTTGTTCTATTGATGAAGCTAAGATAGTGCGAGATGCTGGCATCGATAGACGGATAGGCCGCGAATCTTTGAGTGATCTTCCTGCATTGTGAAAGATCCGTAGTTCCTGGAGGACATTCACTGTCCGGTCCCATGATGATCGGTGCTGGATCGGTAGGAAGTCTAGTTATGTTGAAAAGGTTATTCCCCTTGACGAAGCCAGAGGTCCTACCCCATCCAGTCTCAAAGGCCGCATGTGCTGTGATCAGGATCCTGGTTGCCGAAGGGGCATTAGGGATCACCCTGGACAGGGCCGCCATAACAGCCTGTGCAAATTCCTTACGAGTAGCCGGAAGTGAAGGCGAAGTGCTTCTAGGCATGACCTCTCCCAAGAAAGCTTTACCAACGAAGTAGATAGCCGATGCTACCGCGGCCACACCAATAACTGGTCCGATGGCTAGGACATGAGAAGATCGTGAACGTAACTTCTTAGCAAGAGCCTCAATTGATCTGGTTACCACATCCTTGACCGAATGGCCACAGGCCTGGGCTTCGCTGTTAGGCCCAAACGTCCGCCGCCAAGCAGCCTCGGCTCTAGTCACACCTATTTCTCGAGCGACAGTGATAAATGCTGGATCTGCTCGGTCAATAGAATATGTTTTATTGCCACTCTTCAACTTGGCAGTGGCACAGACTGCCCTGTTCTTCCGTGGGCCGTGTTGCTCAATTGAAACTTCTACGTAGAGCTTTCTCTTGGCCATGACTACCTCTTAAGTTTCAGTCTACGTGTCCGTTTTCGTTTCTGATGGTTCAATGTATGAACTGGGAAGCCAAACAAAGCGCCGCTCAAAAAGCTCCCGACAGACACCATGATATTATGAAGCGAATGGGCTCCAACAGATCCAAACCAGCCCCACTTTTTGTAGGCCTGTTCGTAAAGAATCCCACCAAAGAAGACCTCGCCGAAACGCCAGACACTGTGTCCACCGCTCCAACCCTCTTGACGGATGTGTTCAGCTGCAAATGAAAACGCAGTCGCTCCATTTGGCGGCTTGGCTCCAGTGATCTCAGCCATCTTGAATGGAATGGCACGGAACATGGCCTCTTCCACCATCGGGGCGACGATCCCAGCGTAGAACTCCTTACCTGGGGCCATCCTATGGCCACGGGCTAGCAGGGCCCCTTTCAGGAAGCCAAATCCAGCGGCGATCGTGATGGGGTTGAGCCATTTCTTGGCTTGGATCGGATTCACTGAAGCATCCTATCTTCCGTGCAGGAATTGCATGGAGTGTTTTCATACCCTCGCAAATCACCTGCCACGATCCCAGACATAGAAGAATCCGTCCAACCTTGGATTAGAGACACAAGCCCGGCAATGGCCGCTGCTCCTCGAGCCCAGGCAGGAAGTGCATCCCTAGTAGCCACATAGCCAAGGAATCCAGCCTTCAAGAGGCCAAGGATCATCGGACTGGAACCAAAACCTTCAAGGCTCCCGAAACCGGGAAGGCCTTTACCAGTTGTGAATGTCACGTGCCGAAATGGTTTCATTGACCGCCGTCCTTTCTCTTAGCCCCACCAGGGAGTTCCCTTCTGGGGACACGATCAACAGGGGGCGCGTCTCTGGGGAATGGAACACGTTGCCATTCCAAGATGGCATCCTGTTTCTTCTCCCAGCGGATCATTGCACGTTCCATTAATTGGAGTCGTGAATCTTCGTAGGCCGCATGCTCAACAAGATCTTGTTGCACTTGTTGACGAACAATGGCAAGCTCAGCATCATGTCGGGCATGCCCACCGTTATTGTGTGAGCTACCAAGAAAAGCGTATAGGCTGCCCGCAGCGGCACATATCACTGCCAAAACAGGGTACGTAACATAACGCCCGCCCACAGAGTGGATCCCTTTCACGGTAGCAGCCGCAAAACTTGCTGCTGATTTTAACCGATCTAGGATCACGTTCATAGACCCGCGTCATTTCCTTGTTTTCAAGGTTTTGAGCCAGTGAAGAATCTGGAAAAGCCCGATTCCAGCGCCTGCACATGCATCACAGAGCCGCACAAAAACCGGGCCCATCGCTACTTCAGTCTTCCCCGGCTTCGCTCCGCAAGGACACCTTCCGGCGCGAGGTACAGCACGGCTTCGTACCGACTTCACTGTCGTCTCCACCACTTTGACGCTTGATGCGTCGACGACGCTTTGGGGTTTCTGGAGTTTCATCTTCTTGCCGTTGGCCGAAGGCCAGATGTCCGAAGGCCATGAGGGCATGTCCAATCGCCTTTCCCCAATTTGAATTAGCCATAATAGTTATTCCTCATCACCGCTATCGTAGAATGGATCATATGGATCCATCTGATCTCGATCAAAGATACTTGTATTTGGTGAGAAAGTTTCATCGCCTTGTGCCATCGTAGGCACTCCAACTTGTGCTTCGTTCGGAGCTACGCGCATTGCTGGCAATATCTGTCCAGCCTGCCCCGACTCAGGAGCCTCTACAATTTCAGGCTTTGCTGACGACGGTGCGGTCTTACGTGCGAAGAATCGAGTAGGCACCCGAACTGGCTGAGGCTTGAACGTAGGCGTTGCTCCAGACGTTACAGTAGCCAATGCCTGTGCATTGGCAGCGACAGCCGTCTGAATACGCCCCAGATTCTGGGAAACTTCAGCAGCAAGTGAACGCACAGCGCCATTGGCCATTTCGGCATTGGACGCAGCGGCGTGGCTATTGCCTTGCGCAGCTACAATCATACGCTCAAGATCCAGCAACTTCCGGGCAAACGGCATCAACGCCTTGTTCATCATGTCCTGAATCATGCCCTGTAAAGAAGCAGGATCGAAAGCAGGTCCAGTAGGAGCCACCATCTTAGGCAACCCAACAGACATGCCCGGATCGCTCTCAGACATGCCGGGTTCAGCCATGCCCATCTCAGTATCTGCACCAGCACCAAAGCCGCGAAGACCACCACAGCAAGATCCCATATTGTTACGTCTACGTACGATCATCGGCGTGATCTCCTCTTACCACCAAAGCCACGGAACACATTCACTGTCGGGCCGCCAAAGAACTTAGGCAAGACAAAAATCCCAACTAGGATCGCACCAACGCCCAACGCTGGCAAGACCCAATTTGCGACGGATGGTACATCGCTCAGAATCCTCTTGATTTGACTAGCCGCGTCGTCAAATTGCTTATCGACCAACGTAAGTGTTGATTGTTCCTGCACTTCACGGCCAATCGATGCGATTCCCTTGCGGACTTCATCAGCCGATGCTATCCATTTGATCGCGGCCAATTCTCCAAGAATGACTTTGGAACGGGAAGTCGTATCCAACCTAGTGATGATGTTCTCTAGCGTAGGGAAGCTAGATTGAATCCCTCGGACTGCTTCGGGGGTTAGAACTAAAGCCCCAACACCAGTAACCCAAGTGGCTCCAGTGATGATCCCAAGCTTGATCTTGAGCTTGGAAAGCCCCCATTTTAGAGCCCCAATCACATTATCCATCGCTGCATTGAGCGCTTTGATCTCAGCCGCAGTTGGCACTGTCGGCAAATCTACATTGCCATAGGCTGGAATGAGAGGATATCGTTTCATTACAAGATCCCGTATCGGCAAAAGTCGACAAATCCAGAAGTAAGAGGGGCGCCAACCGAATCTAGATCCACAAGAGCGATTCCGCCGTCATCAGCAGCCAGACGCGTAAGTGGATTTGCCAAACTGTTATTGACAAGTTCGATCACAGGATTCTGTGTCGCCAAGTTTCCAGACGTTCCAACGCTGGAGAAAGCGGGCCAAGTTACATCCTGGTAGACTGGATTCGTCAAGACGATATCTCCAGCAGAGTCCAAACCGAAATCGTTAGTGGCCTGGTAGATGATTCTCATACCTGCAGATCCTGGCAGGGTAGAGAATCCCCTAAGCGCCAAAGCTACTCTAGTTGGTTGAGTGATTGCCAACACAGGATCAGCTTTCTGGCTGATGGATGAAGACCCAGAAAGAGCTTGTGTCCAAGGGAACCGCATTGGCCAATTCTTCCGTGCGTTGTTGTTAGATCCGCCGGACGTCAGATCGGCAACCTGAAGAATGGGAACACGGACCCGATGAAAGATCACTTCAGAGGCGGCCCCCCAGTGGACAGTTGATTTCTCAGTGGTGAAGATAAACACAGTGGCCATACCACCACCCAACCACCCAAAAGGCAGCCCCCAACGGATACCGGAGAAACTCTTTCCACCCATGGGCTTGATTACTTGACCAGGGCGACAGACGAGGACTGAAGATCCACTCTGGCCATTGACCAAAAACTCCACCGCGATCGGAGTTTGACTCCAAGGGGCGAGTCCCAGGGAATATCCAGTCACTTGAGCGATTTGTACGGTCGAATCGACGATCGGACTATTTCTAGGCTGCTCAAGAATAGCTTTCTCGAGCAACGTGGAATCATAGTAACTCTGAAAGTCGAACATTGCCGAAAACTGAACCGAAGGGGATGAAACTTCGGGTAGAATTGGCCTAGTGACGTCACGTGGCGCCGTCTTACCAAGGGCAGCTTGGTTAAAACCTTCGAGTCTCATCGTTGCACCTCTCGGTAACCGACCATCGAGACGATCGGAGTCATGAAATCAGCGTCATCTACAACTGAGACCTGTTCATCCAAATCTATGATGTAAAACCCTTTGGGTGGCAAAATAGAATTCACCGTCCAGATCTTATTGGACATGTGGAAAAGATGACCAAACGGTGTTGGATCGCGGACGATAATTTTGCTAGCTGAATCCCACATTCTACAAAATGTATACCCAAGATAGGCATCTGATCCGATACCAGAAGTGCCACCTTGATAGTTTGGATCCATGCCGTCAATGGACATACGCCCAACAAAGTGTTCCACAAGCATCGGAACATCAAACGGATTCTTGAGATCCGTTTCTGTAGATCTGTCGGTGAAATCTGAAGTCCCAAGTTCTCGTCTTACGCCAATAAAAGCAGTGACCCAAGGACGGTAAGTTTTCACCTGTCCATCGATAATTGCGTTTTCATAATCCTTGTTCATGATACCGCGACCGATATAGGTCACCTCGATCATCTCTGAAATTGCTGTATCAAAATCGATTGACGCATTCTGAATTGATACTGTGAGAACTTCACCACTCCGTAGATAGAGCGGCTTCTTCAGTTTCCAATTGAACACCATCGTTGTCGGAGACGTCCGATTGTCTTCATACGTGTGCGATTTGCCAAACGCGGACATAGGGACGAAATTCCTTGTGATCGGAATATCGTTGATCTTCAATTCAGCTTGAAGATCCAGGATATAGATACCGTCCGGAACCTTGAACCGTACTTGATCAATGAATGCCCCTCCAGGATATTGCGCCTGGAGCCTAGATTGATCTATCCCTAGTGTCTGGAAGGCATTGATACCTGGAATATATCCAGAGAGAACGATCGGAACGCACTGAGGAGCGACGCTCATAGCGTTTCCTCCCTATGCCCAAAGGCGGTCAAAGTGAATTGCAGCCCAGAACTGCTACTACCGCGGCGATATCCAGCATTGACCCATTCGCGAGGGTCCAATTTCAAATCCATTTCCCAAGATCTCGTATTTCCAAAGACCGACGAAATCGATGTGTAGTCACGGATCATATTCCGTCCGCTGACTGCCATCTTGATTTCACGGCCATCAGTAGGATCTATATTCATGGCGTTGTTATCGAATGGCAAATCGCCTATGGCAGTTGTTGACCTGGTACGGAGCCGTCCGTTCATAGACGTGATTTGCAGCGGAACTAAGAAGGGATTGCCGATATCTGTCTCTTGCGAGAGAGAATCCCCGGCCGTGGCCATTGCAGTTTCAGTGACCAAGAACTGAGAAATATACGGGACCATGACTTTCTTTGGCACGATGTAACTTGGATCGGCCAATCGCCCCAGCAGCGTGATAGTCACGAAAGCGTTACCGTCTCCACCAGTCCATCCGGACACATCAACATCACGGCTGAAGTTCGCCATCATGGATTCTCCAGGGCCCAGCAGTAGAGGCCGTGAAAGTTTCCATCGGTGATGCGTCATCTGGCTTCTAGTCGTAACTGCATCCAGGCCTATTCCTAAAGTACGATCTAGCCGTCCAGGGGTGAGCCCAACAAGATCTTGGAGCAAAGGGCCGTATGCGGAAAGGACTATGAACTCATTCGAGATCACGAATCGTCCAGCACGAAGCTTCGCTCGGATCACCGTCCCCATACTATAAGTGACAGTTGTAAGGGTGGTCGTTGGGCTCTGAGTTAGGAAGTGAACTTCCTCAATGAGCATCGGTCTACGGGATTCATTCTGGAGGCGCCCAGAATCAGCAATGGCAGTGCCCCCAGATGCGATCGCCACTCTAGAAGTGAGAAGAATTGGACTGGTACTCATGGATTCACCTCTCGGTACCCAACCATAGAAACCATGGCTTGTGATCGATACGTCGCATTGGAAACACCGGCGGCCGTCTTCTGCAGATAGACTGAGTAATACGCCTTAGGTGGAAGTTTCTGCCCAATTTCCCAAGTATGGGTTACATAGTTGAAAACAGAATTGAAAGCCCCAAAGTCTTTCACAATCTGGTTTCCGAGCGAATCAACCATTCTTGCTGTAAGATACCTACTGCCAACGTCCGAAGTCTCCACTTCGTAATAGATTCCGAGAGTGTTGTCATAGGTCGCAACACGGCCAACAATCCGATCGATTGTAAGATCAGTATCGAACGGATTGATCAAATCGGTTTCAGTCGAAGCATCCGAATCAGTTCCGTTATACGAATTGAAGACCTTGGACATATAAGACGAAACGTATGGGACGAAAATCTTCTTAGGCTTGTAGTTAGCCGGCATCGACAGTCCAGAATAGCTAATCCGGGCATCGATAGCTGCTTCCGTGCCACCAAAGTGTTTGAACACCGGATTGATAATTCCGCCAGCTGGTACATAAAGCGGCCTAGATAGTCGCCAGATGTACTCTATGTACGAATTCAATCCAGAAGACGCCAGGCGTTCACGCCCTGTGTACGTTCCTCGAGAGAATCCCCAGACCGGAACAAATCCGTTGGTCAACGGCAATTGACCAAGCGACAATTGACACCCGATAACGTTACCGAGAATCAATGAACCATCTTCGATACCGGAAGTTCCAGTGATCAATTGTCCAAACTTGATAGTATGGATCTCCATCGGGAAGCCGTTAGGTTCCTTCAGGGCTACCGAATTGACTCCCACGCCAGCCGTGCTAGAAGGTACTGTAGCCGTAGCAGTGAGATGGATCGGGGTGGGGGTCGATTGATACTGGGGGATACGAACTTCAGGGAATGACTGATTAACAGTAGGCTCAGGGAACGGTGCGTTCACCGTTACAACCTTGGTGCTCATTTTGTAATCCTCCATGACCCGCGTCCAGCAAGGTCATGGATAGGATAGTACCATAGTCTTGGAATTTAGACTACATGGCTCCAGGCTTTGCCTCGAATGATTTGAGACGTTTGCGCTTTCCGGAGTCCAAACTTGGCCGCGATCTCAGTCGGGCCAAGACCTTGAGCGGCTAACTGCCTGATTTCTCTAACTTGATCCTCAGTTATCTTAGCTCGATGATGGATTTCTCCCTTAGGTGGCATTTCCATAAACACTGGACCGATGAACGGATCGGTCCCTAGAGTTACCGAAATATGCTTCCAACTTTTTCCATAAATGATCCCAGAAACATCGCTGGGGCTTGTTTGATATTTCGCTGATAGCCGCATGATTTCCCCTGGGCGATCAACATACTCAGCGCGCATTGACAGTACCTGTGCTTCCGTCAATTTGGCCTGAGTATTCCGCGATCCCAATGATCTATCACGGCCCTTTTGTATCATATCTTCCATATTCTCTTTGTACGTCCCCACTGAAAGATGATCTGGATTTACACAAGTTCGATCATCACAGCTATGCATGACAACCATTTTCTTCGGTATTGATTTCTTATGAAAAAGAACCACTGAGGCACAATGAGATCCCATATTCTGACCATCTAACCAGAATAGCCCATATGTACCTGCGAGAGATGGTGTGGCGGTCCAAATCCAACAACCTGAGGGCTGTTTCTCTACTTTCTCCATGAACCTTGCTATATCAGTATCACGTGTAGGTTTCATCTGTGCTGTTTGCGCCGCTTGAGTTTGATCGTAAGCACTGATCAACTGAAGGTGCTCAACGGCAACACATTTTCTTTCTTGGCAGGAATGCCCAACATAGAAAGACAAAGGCACTTCGCCATGGGCCCACTCCCAAACAAGCAAATGAACTCTTCGTATCCACGCCTTGCCATTGAAGCGCCCACCGATCTGTGGATATCCTCCGCTGCAACTACGTTGCCAGACTAAGCAGCCAGACGGCATATGTACTGCATTGGACAGCACTTTCGCCTTGATCTTTTGCGTATACCACTCTTCCCACATAAGAAAACCCCTAGATCACCATAACGGCGACCTAGGGGTTTGTATATCACAACGAACTGTTAATTGCTAGCAAATCCTAACGTACGTCACCCTTCGGTGTTCTTCGCGGTCTGGCTCTTTATCCAAACCCTCTGTCTTTCGATCAGAGCTGAGACTATATCATCCACTGCTTCAGTGGTCGGACACTCGTGGGATCGATTATTGTTGGCACTCACGATCCTAGTCGTTGAACCTTCTACCAACCTTCCGCTATTAGCGGCGCCATTGGCAGCTTGGCTGCTGATTGCCCAATCCAGAACGCTTTTCAACCCATTACGCATGCCGTTACCGGCTTCGCTTTGGAGGTCCATGGCTCTAAGGGTGTCCCAGCAATTCATCCGATTTTTCCAATCCGATCAAACAGCAACTGCAGAAGCGACCGAATAGCTCATCAAGGGGCCGCGAAAGAAAAAGCTGAACTTTTTCGCGAGCTTAGACAAAATGAGCGCCAACAGACTGAACCAAACCAGCACAGGCTGTCCAACAGAAGTGGTCACGGAGAAGACCAGCGAAGATCCGCCAGCAACGCCGTAGACACCTTCCAGAGTGTCATTACGAGCAACCATGATCGGCAGCTTCAGGCGCCGAGTGGTCCCAGGCCAACCGTTAGACACAACCGCGGCGGTAACACCGGTCTCAGTCGTCGAGATAGACCCGAAAGCACCACCCGACGCGGGGAAGTTCCAGAGGGGCCCTTCGATCTGCTTCTTACCAGCGATCTTCAACTGGAAGAACGACTTCGCCAGAATGTCGGCAACTTCCTGCTGCCCAGCGCCATACAGCAACGCCGCGCCGGAAGTATCGTAACCAACCTGCTCGATGGTGACGCCGATACCACGGATAGACGCATCACCGAACGAAGCCCCAAGCTCACCGGCCTTGGTCAGGTTGGTGGTGGTCTCAGTGTACGTGGTCTGGTGCGCGTTCGTGGTCGCGGTGATCGAAGAGCCCTTCAGCTCGGGGATCGCCTGACCCTGCGGAACGGTAAACACCTTCTGCTGCCCAGCTCCACCGTGCGCAAGCACGAGGGCAGAATAAATATTCTCATCGCGGAGGTCGGCCTTGCCCTCAACGGCAGTCGGGGAACGAAATCGCGCATCAGGAAGCAACATCTTAGGCATTGTGAATCTCCTTGTATTGGGGTTTTGATTCCCCTTAGTTTGTTTGTATCAGCGGCACCGATCACTCGGTTAGGATCCGAGATAAAGTTTCAAGGCACCCCCCTCGGATCAGCGAGGGTGCCTAGAACTGAAATTACGCTACGTCCATCTCCATCAGACCTTCGATACCGGAATTGTCGTCAGAGTCACCCATAGACATGGCCGCAAGACCAGCCATGCCGGGGCGAGGCTCATCAACAACCAGGCCGTTCATCATCCCACCAGAATTATCCTGGACAAGCACGCCATTGTAGCCGCGATATCCATCGTACATGGGCAAGCTAACCACACCGGCCAGCTTGGTGAACTTCTCTTGCAAGAAGTCCCATGCAGTCAGAGCAATACCAGCAACCACGGCGCCAGTGAGATTGTCAGTCTTCTTACGGACTGCGTACGCCCCAGCACCGGCGGCAGCGCCACCGATCAGAGGCAACACACGACCAACAATATCCTTGACAGGAGCAGGGAGCATGTCACCGAACTGGACATAGGCCATACGAGCAACGGCAGACCCGGCCAGACCGATTCCCACGCCCACCAGCATCTCAGTTCCACCAGCCGACTTGAGAAGTTTACCGACCGACAACTTGTGCCCGGCAAACTGTCCTCGGGCATTACGCTTAGTCTTCATTTTAGTTTTCTATCCTTTCCGAGATCAGTTACGGGGTTTGTTACTTACGAAGGCAAGCCTTCATGAATGAGGTATACTTTCCACGCTTACCAGACTTCCGCCACTTCGCCGCGCAAGACCGCATCTTGGCAACCTGCTTGCCACGACCACCCTTGCGAGACTTCCGGCGCTTCCGCCGATACGCGCTGAACGGATTTCCGTACCCTTCGAGAATCGAAATCTTCGCCATTTTTCTCTCTCCCAAACAACGAGTTAATTACCGCTTTTTACTACCACGTCGCTTGCTCAGGAAGAGAGCAGCGAGTCCCACTGCCAACACGCCCCCGCCAACATAGAGGACCGTAGTCGGCAAACCGAAAATTCCTTGATCTTGCGTTGTCTCTGTCATCTCTGGATCCTGCTGGACTTCATTAGGATCAGAGATCGTTGGTTGTGCCATTCCTGGAAAAGCCGTTGCCAAAGCATCGGCAATCAATCCACCCGGTTGCCTAGGAAGCCCACGCATGATCCCACCGACTTCGGTCCATGGGGCGCCAATCATCGGTGCACGGCACCGCGTACGCATGGCCTCATCCATCTGGTACATGCAATCACACCAGGCTTCCCACGAACCTTCAGCTGGGCAATTCCTACCTGTGACGCTTACACTTCCGAAACCAGCCATGGTCTTTCGCTTACCGAAAGGACGGTACTTCCCGTAGGGGAGGACATTCTCCTGCCCTTTAGTTAGAACGATCATTTTATCGTTTCCCTGAAGTTAGAAGAATTGCGCCTAAAGCGACACCGCCAATTACAATCGCAATACCACCTGGAGTCTCAAGAAATCCCTTAGGGGGTGGTGCCTGAACAATCACTTGCGGAGCCAAAGCAGGCTGTGCTGGTTTGATCATGTTACCGATCATTCCAACGGCGCCACCGAGGATGTCCGAGATGAAATCGCCAAA
>Ga0137427_10001038_pt1 | contig 13033 bp, 13 predicted proteins | sample EasRivERMZT700_2_FD_102309 | JGI IMG/M metagenome (GOLD analysis project Ga0137427, IMG submission 102309) | Soil microbial communities from meander-bound floodplain in the East River, Colorado, USA - East River MetaG ERMZT700_2 | ecosystem: Environmental > Terrestrial > Soil > Floodplain ...
AAATCACCGAGAGCGGCCTGATGAAAGAGCTGCATACCTCGCTCGACATCCTCGCGCGCATGCGGCTCAAGCAGCTGCACCTGTCGATCGACGATTTCGGCACGGGGTACGCGATGCTGCAGCAGCTGCAGCGCGTGCCGGCGCGCGAGCTGAAGCTCGACATCTCGTTCGTGCAGGCGATGCTCGCCGACGAATCGGCCGACATCATCCTGAGGAAGACCCTCGAGCTCGCGCACGACCTGGACATGTCCGTCGTCGCCGAGGGCGTCGAAACGGTGGAGCAACTCAACCGGCTTGCCGAATACGGCTGCGACGTCGCGCAGGGCTACCTGCTCGGCAGGCCAAGCCCAACCGGAGCGCTGCAGAAAATCTGAGCGAAAAAGCGGCTGGGATCTTCAACCGCTTTGATGCGTGCGGTTTGCTCTACCCATTAAGCATGAACGACACGACCAAGCAGCACCTGCTTCAGCGAGCCGCTGACCTACTGGGCCGTGCTGAAATTGCTCGTCGCCTGAGCACGCCCCCGCCGGTGCTCGAAGCGTGGATCTGCGGAAAGGCCAGCATGCCAGACGGCAAGTTGCTCGTCCTCGCTGCCGCGCTAGAGGAGCATGCGAAAAGCAGCAAGTGATTCTTTACCCCGGCTTCGCATGCCGGCTGGCCTCCTCCTCCGTGCGCTGCCACAGCTCCAGCGCCATCGGCTGAGTCGCTTCCTCGAGAATGTGCCCGACCAGGCCAACGGCGCGCGCGATGACGCCTAGGCCGCGCACAGCCCTCCAGTCGAGCTTGAGCTCGCAGGCGAGCGCGCCGATCGCACCTGTCGCGTTCAGCGTCAGTCGCTTGAGCCTGGACACCTCCTCGATCAGCTTGCAGTAGACGCCGTAGTGGCCGGTCTCGCGCGCGATCTCGAAGAGGCGAACCGAGCGCGGGTCGACCGGCTTGTGAAGCGGGTGGCCGAGGCCGGGGATGCGCTTGTTCTCGGCGATGATCTGCTCCGCGGTTTTGTCCTTTGATTCGGTAAGAAGCTTTGCACAGCCTTCCATCGAACCGACGAAGACGCTGCCCAATCCGCACAGACCCGCGGCGACGGCGGCCTGCATCGCTTCGGGCGCGCCGACGTAAGTCATGCGCGCCGCCAGGGCGCTCGGCGTGACACCGTGCTCGACCAGCGTCACGACCATCGCATTGAAAATCTTCGATTCGTTGGCCTTGGGGACGCGGCCGGTGATCTCGAGAAAGGCCATGTCCCCAAGATTGAGGTGTCCAAGGATCTCCTTGGGGAGATCCTTGCCACGAACCACGATGCGGTCCACGGTAGACCAGGCGAGGTCGCTGCGAATCATCTGGATGCCTCCTCCTTGATATGCGCATGGTATGCCTTGGCCCAAGGACTTGGTATGTTGATGCCCATGGAGCAGCAAGCCAGGCCGAAGCATTTCTCGATGATCCGCGGCTTCCACCTCGCGGACTTCTTCACCCTCGCCAATGCGGCCTGCGGCGTCGGCGCGATATTTCTCACGATGCTGTACCTGAAAAGCGGGGCCCAAGCGCATTTCTACGCCGCGGCTGCGATGGCGCCCCTCGCATTCCTCTTCGACTGGCTGGACGGCAACGTGGCGCGCTGGCGCCATCAGCACTCGGCGCTCGGCCGCGAGCTCGATTCGCTGTCGGACGTCATCTCCTTCGGGGTCGCGCCCGCGGTGCTGGCTTATGCCGCGGGGCTCAACGGCGGTTGGGACGCTGCGGCGCTCATCTACTTTGTGTGCTGCGGCGTGAGCCGCCTCGCGCGCTTCAACGTCACCGCCGAAACGCTCGCGGCCGGCAGCGACAGCGGCAAGGTCGCCTACTTCGAAGGCACGCCAATCCCGACCAGCGTGGTTCTGACGGCCGTGCTCTCCTTCGCCGCGTGGCAGAACCGCGTCGGAGAAAACCTCTACGGCGGCGCCTGGGACCTCGGCCCCTGGCAATTCCACCCGCTGTCGCTGCTGTTCATCGCCTCGGGCAGCATGATGATCAGCAAGACACTGCGCATTCCGAAGCCGTAGGCGACTGACCTCTATCCGAGCTCGATGACGATGTTGCCGCCGGCGGCGTCAGCGGATCAGGGAGATGGATCATGTAAACTGCGCGAGATTCTTGGAGGAGTAAATGGCACGGGCTGCGAAGAACCGGCTGAGCCATTTTGCATGTGCGCTCGGCGCCGTAGTCGCGGGCGCGTGGCTCGTTGCCGCCCCCCGGGCACTCGCGCAGGACGCGGCAATCCCGGCATTCAAGACGCTCGATTCCATGGAGGCCCGTGTCCAGGGCTGCACGACCTGTCATGGCCAGAGCGGCCAGGGCACGGGCAACGATTACTTCCCGCGCATCGCCGGGAAGCCCGCCGGTTATCTCTATAACCAGCTCGTCGCATTCCGCGACGGCAAGCGCCGTTACGCGCCGATGAATTACCTCGTCGCGTATCTTCCGGACGCTTACCTGCGCGAGATCGCCGAGCACTACGCGAAGCAGCGTCCGCCGTTCGTGTTGCACGAGTCGGTACCCGCGGACGCGGCGAGCCTCGACAGGGGACAGGCTCTCGCGCGAACGGGCGATCCGAAGATAGGCATCCCGGCCTGCGTCTCGTGCCACGGCGCGAATCTCACCGGCATGGAACCGGGCATCCCCGGGCTCGTCGGCTTGCGCCCGAACTACGTCGCGGCGCAGCTCGTCCGATGGCGGGTCGGCGAGCGCGCGGCAGCCGACCCGGACTGCATGAAGCGCATCGCTGCGCGCCTGACCGACGCCGATATCGCGGCGTTCGCCGCGTGGCTCGCACGCCAGAAGCAGCCGGCCGATGCTGCGCCCGAGTCTTCGAACCTCGTGCGGATGCCGCTCGCCTGCGGCAGCCAGCGGTAGAGCGATATGCGCAAGCTCGCCATCTTCGCGTTAGTCCTCGTCGGCGGATTGATCGGGGCGGCGACCGTCTGGACCGTGGTGCGCCCCGGAGCGCTGACCGGCACGTCCAGAGTCGTCGACGCGACAACGCAGGTCATCAACCGGGGCGAGTACCTCGCACGCGCCGGCGACTGCATCGCCTGCCACACCGCGCCCGGCGGCACACCGTTCGCCGGCGGGCGTGCGATGCCGACACCGTTCGGGAACCTCTACGCGTCCAACATCACGCCGGACGACGAGACCGGCATCGGGCGGTGGACGCCCGACGACTTCTATCGAATGATGCAAAAGGGCATCTCGCGAGACGGTTCGCTCCTGTATCCCGCGATGCCGTTCGCGTCCTACACGAAAGTCACGCGTGAAGACTGCGACGCGATCTACGCGTACCTGATGTCGGTCCCGCCCGTGCGCCAGAAGAACCGCCCGCACGAGCTGCGCTTCCCCTTCAACAAGCGCGAGCTCCTGATTGGATGGCGTACGCTCTACTTCAAGGAAGGCGAGTACGTTCCCGATCCGAAGCAGTCGGCGCAATGGAACCGAGGCGCGTACCTGGTCGAAGGCCTCGGCCATTGCTCGATGTGCCACACCGCCATCAACCGGCTGGGCGGCACGAGCGAGGCGCAGGCTTTCGAAGGCGGCATGATCCCCAATCAGAACTGGTACGCGCCTTCGCTTACGTCCAACCCCGAGGGCGGTCTGGGCAACTGGAGCGTGAAGGACATCGCGGACCTGCTTCAGGTCGGCGTGTCCCATCGTGCCACCGTGTATGGCCCCATGGCCGAAGTCACCTACAACAGCCTTCAATACCTGACGGACGAGGACGCCACGGCGATGGCGGTGTATTTGAAGTCGCTGGCGCCTCGTGATGCGCCTCCCGCGGTGACCAGCACCGAGCGCCTGACACAGCCAGCCGTGCTGGAGATGGGCCGCAAGATCTACGTGCAGCAGTGCGTGATGTGCCACGGCAACGAAGGCAAGGGCTACCCGCCGGCCTACCCGCCCCTCGCGGCGAACCCGTCCATCACGATGGCGACGCCCGTCAACCCGATACGCATGGTCCTGAACGGCGGCTACCCGCCGGGGACGCGCAAGAACCCGCGGCCGCACGGCATGCCGCCGTTCCTGCACATCCTGAGCGACGACGAAGTGGCGGCCGTCGTCACCTACATACGCGTCGCCTGGGGCAATGCCGGCGCGCCGGTCTCGCCGGCCCAGGTCAACGAGCTGCGCAAGCTCTTGCCGGAATAGGAGCGAGAATCGTGAGCACACCGCCGGATGACCGCCACGCGACCGAGGCGAGCGACGCGCAAGTCGACGAAATCGTGAGCCGCGGCCCGGCGGGCGCCTTTGCGGTCGCGGGCATTGCGACGGCGATCGTCGTGGCGATCTACTTCGCGTTCTACTTCTTCGTGTTCCTCCCGAGAGGCGCGATCCAGTGAGCGCGACCGGGACGCACGCCTCGGAAGCGGTCGCCGTCGCGGCCGAGCGGCGGTGGGGCATCATCGTCGCCATCATCATCGTGGCGCTTGTCGCGATGATGATTTTCACCGGCGTCCACTGGGCTTCGATGCCGCCGTCCCGCGTGGAGACGATCGATCCGCGCACGCTGCACATCTCCGGCGAGTTTGCCGAGTCCAACCTGGGCACCGCCGTCGAAGCAGACGGCAAGGTGGTGGTGCGGCTCGTCGCGCAGCAGTACTCGTTCGAGCCGCAGTGCATGCTGGTGCCGGCGGAGACGCCAGTCACGTTCCGCGGTACGAGCTCCGACGTCGTTCACGGGTTCGTCGTCGGCACCACGAACGCGAACGTGATGCTGATCCCCGGCTTCGTCGCGACGTTCACGACCACCTTCAGGAAAGCGGGCGAGCGGCTCATGCCGTGTCACGAGTATTGCGGAACGGGGCATGCGGCGATGTGGGCGCGGTTCCAGGTCGTGCCGCAGCAGGAGTTCATGGCGAAGGCCCGCAAGGGAGAAAGGCTGACCTGTGTTCCTCGCTAGAAAACTCGTGCTCGCCCATTTCTGGGTCGCGTTCGTCGCGTTCGCGCTGGCGCTCGTGCTGGGCGAGTGGCAGATGTACGTGCGCAGTCCTCTCTCCGGCTGGGTCGGGAATCCCGAGCACTACTACCGCTCGGTCACCGCCCACGGCACCGTGATGGGCTACGTGCTGCCGACGCTCGTCGCCATGGGCTTCGGCTATGCGATCACCGAGCTTTCGCTCAAGCGTCCGCTGATCGGGATCACCTGGGCATGGGCGGGCTTCTGGCTGGTCGTCATCGGCACCGTAATGGCTGCCACCCCGGTCGCGCTCGGTCAGGCGTCGCTGCTCTACACCTTCTATCCGCCGATGGTCGGCAGCGCCTTCTACTATCTCGGCGTGGTGCTCGTCGTCGTCGGCTCGTGGGTGTGGGTCGCGCTGATGGCGATCAACCTGCGCGCGTGGAAGAAAGCGAACCCGGGCGCGACGATTCCGCTCGCGATGTTCGGCAACGTCGCCGGCGCCTACCTCTGGGCGTGGACCGCGGTGGGCGCGGCGATCGAGATACTCGTGCTCATCCTGCCTGTCGCGCTCGGGTTCAAGGACACGATCGACGCGGGACTTTCGCGCGTGTTCTTCTCATGGACGCTGCACGCCATCGTGTACTTCTGGCTGATGCCCGCCTACATCGCGTTCTACACGATCGTGCCGCGCGCGATCGGCGGCCGGCTCTACAGCGACACGATGGGGCGCGTCGCGTTCGTGCTCTTCCTCGTGTTCTCGATGCCGATCGGCATCCACCATCTCTTCGCCGATCCGCAAGTCGGCGCGGGCTTCAAGTTCGTCCACGCGGTGTTCACGGCGATGGTCGCGGTGCCGACGTTCCTCACGGTGTTTACGATCGTCGCCTCGCTCGAGATCGCGGCGCGGCTGCGCGGCGGAAAAGGCGTGATCGGGTGGGTGAAGGCGCTGCCCTGGGACAACGCGATGATGCTCGCCGTGACGTTCTCGTTCGTCATGCTCGGCCTCGGCGGCGCGGGCGGCATCATCAACATGAGCTACCAGTTGAACGAGACGGTCCACAACACGCAGTGGGTCACCGGGCATTTCCACCTCATCTTTGCCGGCGCGATCGTGATCATGTATTTCATGGTCGCTTACGATCTGTGGCCGCAACTCACGAAATGCCGCCCGCTTTCGACGGGCCTCATCAAGCTCCAGCTCTGGACGTGGTTCCTCGGCATGCTCGTGATGACCATGCCGTGGCACCTCGTCGGGCTCCTCGGCATGCCGCGCCGCATGGCGTATTTCGACTATACGCATCCCGACCTCCAGGCGCAGGCGTGGACGGTGACGGTCTCGACCATCGGCGGTCTCGTGCTGATGGTCTCGGGGCTGCTCTTCATCTACATCCTGGCGGCGGCGCGCAAGGGCGCCGCAGAACCCGCGCCCTACACGTTCAGCGCAGCCGCGCATCCGGGCGAGAGAACGCCGCTCGCGCTCAACAGCTTCGCGATCTGGGTGACGATGATGATCGCGCTGACGGTCGTGAACTACGGCTTCCCGATCGCGCAGCTCGCGACGCTGAAGGAAACCTCCGTGCCGGCCGTACGCATCGGAGGGCAATGATGGCCGCCCCGCACGATCCGGCCAGCCGCCGCTATGTGCAGTGGAGCGTGATTTCGCTCGTCGTCCTGACGCTCGTCACGCTGCTCGTGGGGTTCGTGTGGCTGCCGTCGGCGCACCCCGACTTCAGCGCGCAGGGGATCTGGGCGGCCATTTGCCGGGCGGCCGGCGTCCCGACGAAATGGGGCGAATCCACCGAGCCCGTGAAAGCGCGCGTCTCCACGAGCGTCATCCTGCCGGACGTCGCGAGAAGCGCGACGTCGCCGGCCGCGATCGGCCTCGGCGCGACGCTGGCGCTACAGCAATGCACGATGTGCCACGGCGCGCAGGGCGTCAGCGCGGCCGACACGCCCAACCTGGCCGGGCAGTATCCGGAAGTGATCGTGAAGCAGCTGGTCGATTACAAGAACGGGCACCGCACGCATTCGGTCATGCAGGCGCTGGCGGCGAATCTCGCGGACGACGACATACGCAACCTCGCGTCCTATTACGCGTCGCTGCCGAAGCCGCGGCTCGAGACGACGGCCGACGACTCACCGCCACCCGCCCTGGTGCGCGTTGGCGATCCGGTCAGGAACATTGCGCCGTGCGCCTCCTGCCACGGCGGCATCGACCGCAAGCTCGGCACGCCGTGGCTGGAGAACATGCCGAAGCGCTACCTCGAGGATCAACTGCACGCCTTCGCCTCGGGCGCCCGCCGCAACGACAGCCACGCCCAGATGCGAAACGTCGTGCGGCAGATGACGAAGAGCGAAATCGCTGAGGTGTCGGAGTTCTACGCGCGGCGCGGCATGCCCACGGGGCATCGCTGATCCTGCGTCTGACCCTCAATCCGCTTTGGCGCCGGTCTGCGCGATCACCTTCGTCCACCGCGCGAGCTCGCTCTTGACGTAGGCGCTGAATGCTTCGGGCGTGCCCGCAACGACTTCGCCGGCGTCGAGCGAATGGGCGTACCGTCGAGCGGCGGAATCGTAGAACACCCGCCCGAGCCCGCTCGTTCACGCGGACTAACGGGCCTGTCACCTAAACAACGGCCTCGCCGGCCGACGTGGATTTGTGCATGAGCCGGCGCGAGTTGGGTGCAAAGGCGTTGCGATGATGCATGGTGCAGCGGTTATCCCACACGAGCAGGTCCCCGACCCGCCACTTGTGCTGCCACACGTATTTGTCCTGGCACGTATGCGCCCATATCTCGTCGAGCAGCACTTCCGCTATTGGCCGAAAGCGGACGCTGACCGCGCAGATCTGCTCATTGGTCCCTACCCGAGCTCGATGACGATGTTGCCGCCGGCGTCGAGCTCCGCTCTCGCCCCGGGCGGCACGACGCAGGTCGCGTCGTACTCCTCGACGATCAGCGGGCCGGTGTGCGGCTTCGCGAGGTCGGAGCGGCGCATCACCGGAGTCTCGAACCAAGAACCGAAATTATTTGCCATAAGGCTGCTTGTAGGCCGCTCTTGCAGCCGAAAGCATGAACCAGTGTGACGAGAAGCACCGCTCACCGACCCCGAAACACGCCGCAACCGCGGGCATTTGGCGGCACGAACGCGAAGGAATTTCCTATCCTTAAATGAAAACGGGCTGCATCGCTGCAGCCCGTTCTTTTGTGTGGCGCGCCCGGCAGGACTTGAACCCACGACCCCCTGGTTCGTAGGCTAGGGAGGCGCTACTTCGCGGCGGCCGGGAAGGCCGGCAGCTTGCCGATATCGCGCATGTCGTGCTGGATGACGACGGTGGCGTTCAGGTTCTGCGCGAGCTTCTTCACCCGCTCGAGCGAAGCCAGCGTCTGCGCACGGTCGGCGTTGAACCAGGGCACGCCGTTGCTCTCGTAGTTCTCGCGGAAGTGCGCGAGGTCGCCGATCAGGATCACCGGGCCCTTCTCCTTGAGCCGCACCAGCAGGCAGCTGTGGCCGGGCGTGTGCCCCGGCGTGCGCAGCACCACGACCGTGCCGTCGCCGAACACGTCCTTGTCGATCGCCAGCGACTCGACCTTGCCGCCATCCTTGGTCCAGGGCGTGAAACCGAGCGCGTTCGCGCCCTGCATCGGCGGGTTCGCGCTGACGCCTTCCCAGTCGCCCTTGCCGATCAGCAGTGTCGCCTTCGGGAAGTTGATCAGCTGGCCGGTGTGGTCGCCGTGGAAATGGCTGATCCCGACGTACTTCACCTGATCGGGCGTGACCTTCAGCTCCTTCAAGCGGTCCACGATGCCGACCTTCGGTGCGTTCGGGTTCGATCCCGGCGCGAAGCCCGTGTCCCAGACCATGTACTCGTCGCCGTGCTTGATCAGGTAGCAGCTGAACGTGAAGACGAGGTTCAGATCCTTGTAGGCGAAGGTGTCGGAGAAGCGCTCGTTGACGTTGGTGGGTTTGGCGCCCGTGCCGCAATCGATTCGTGTCAGGGTCACTTCCGGCGGCGTTTGCGCCGATGCCGACAAGCCCAGCAATGCGCCGGCGCAAAGCGCCAGCCAGCGTTGAGTCTTCATGGCCTTTCTTCTCCCGTTGGATGGCGAATCATACGCAGAAATTGTCGTCGATTCGCGACAACTCGTGCGGCGCGCCAGATCGTGAATCACTGCGCAACGCCGGCGTTGCGATCGAGGTATCCTTCGCTACGTAGAGGCAACAAGCAGAAGCAGGAGGTCACGATGACCATTGGTCGTCATGCCAGCAGTGCAGTTCTTGTTACCCTATTTGCCGCGTCAGGCTGTGTCTCGCAGGGCGAGTTCGACAAGCTGCAGAGCGAGAAGAACCAGGAGATCGCGTCGCTGCAGTCGAGCCGCTCGGGACTCGAGCAGCAAGTGGGCAACCTCGAGAGCCAGCGTGCGAGCCTGGAGAAGCAAAAAGATAGTCTTACAAAAGAGAAGGACAGCCTTACCCAGCAGGTGGCCGCGCTCGAGGCGCAGCGCGCGCAGCTCCAGGCGAGCGAGAAGCAGGTTGAGGCGCGCTACGACAGGCTGCGAGCGGACCTCAGCGAAGAGGTGAAGAAGGGCCAGCTCCAGATACGCGAGCTCGAGGGCCGGCTGACTGTCGACGTCGCGGAGCAGCTCTTCTTCGATTCCGGCCGCGCGACCCTCAAGGACACCGGCAAGCAGGTCCTGCAGAAGGTCGCGGACTCGCTCAAGAGCTACGAGGACAAGGCGATCCGCATCGTCGGCCACACCGACAACGTGCCGATCACCAAGGGCCTGCAGAAAGTATTTCCGTCGAACTGGGAACTGTCGGCTGCGCGCGCCACCACGGTGGTGCGTTTCCTCCAGGACAACGGTATCCCGCCCGAGAGGCTCGTCGCCACCGGCCGCGCCGAGTACGCTCCGGTCGCGCCGAACGACAGCGCCGAAGGACGGCAGAAGAACCGGCGCATCGAAATTACGCTGATCGACCGGGGGCTGGTGCAGTAGCGCTACCGCGCCAATGCACAAAGCGGTTGGGAGAGGTGATCTCCCAACCGCTTGATGTCCTCACGAATTTCTGTACGCCCCGGGGTTTGTTGTCGATTCGCGACACTCGTGCGCCCGCCGGAAGATGGATTGTTGCCGCGACGCCGTGTAAAAGGGCCGCGTGATCCCTTCTGATAGGGTCGTGAATCGATGATGACGCAACAGAACCCGCTTGAACGCTACGAAATTCTCAATGAGCTGGGACGCGGCGCGATAGGCCGTGTCCACGCGGCGCGCGATCGCTCCACGGGCGCGGTCGTTGCGTTGAAGACCCTCGATCCCGCGCTATTCAGCGAGCCCGACGCGACCTTTGCCGAACTCTTCCTGAAGGACGCGCGCTCGGCCGGGCGCCTGAGGCACCGCAATATCGTCAAGGTCCACGACGCCGGTGAAGCTGGCGGCAGCGCCTACGTCGCTATGGAGCTGCTAGAGGGCGAGAGCCTGCGCCGCAGGCTCGACGACCACGACCGGCCGCTCTCGATCGCGCGCGCGATCCAGATCTTCGATGATATCGCCTCCGCGCTCGCCTATGCCCATGAGGAAGGCGTCGTGCACCGGGGCGTCAAGCCGTCGAACATCATTGTCTTGCGCTCGGGCGTTGCGATGATCAGCGATTTCGGTCTCGGGCGACTCGGCGAGGCAGCGCTGCTCTCCGGACAGGGGGGCGACTGTCTGAGATACATGTCCCCCGAGCAGGTGCGCGGCGACCCGGTCGACCATCGGTCCGACCTATTCTCGCTCGGCGCCGTGTTCTACGAAATGCTCACTCGCCAAGCGCTCTTCGAAGGCAACTCGCCGAAGGAAATCACGCAGAACATTCTTCATGCCGAGCCGCCGCTGCCGAGCAAGGTGAACCCGCTCGTTCCATTTGCACTGGACCGGATTGTTTTCAGCATGCTCGCCGAGCATCCAGACGACCGGTTCGCCAACGCCCGCATCCTGCTCCGCGAGTTGCAGCGCCTCGAGGAAGGGCTCGGGCTGGGGCCCGGCGCGAGCGCCGGCGCCAGCGAACCGACTGCAAGCACGCCGCCGGGCGCGGCCGAGCCTCGGTTCGCGTTCGACGAGCATGATGCGAGGTTCATGATGGACCGCGGACCCGAGCCGGAACGGTCCTCCGGATCTCGGGTTGCAAGGTTCGCGGCGCTCGCCTGCCTGCTCGCCGTGCTTCCTATTGGACTTGGCGTCGTCTGGTATTACTCGCCAGGCCCCAGCGAGCCTGCGCCGTCCCCATTAACCGCGCCCCCGCCTGTTGCGGAAGCGACCAAGGAACCTGCGACTGAGCCCGCCGCGCCGGAGACATCGCCACCGCCCGCAATGGGTGATGCAAGAGCAAAGCAAGAGTCGCTCGTGGCGGAGCCCAGCCCACCGGCACAAACCGAGAGCTTGCTCGCCTCCGAGCCTGAGCAACCTGCAACAGCCGGCACTGCGCCGGTGCAAGAGGCGCCGCGGGCGGAGCAACCGACGGCGAACATTTCGGAGCCACAGCCTGGCGGCACGGCGAAACTCATCATCGCGGTGTCGCCGCAAGGCGAGCTCTACATTGATGGCAAGTACTACGGCACGACACCGCCGATCACGACGCTCGATCTCGAGCCGGGAATGCATCGCATCGAGATTCGCAGCGGGTCGCGGAAGCCGTATCTCACCTACATGACGGTTCAGGCGGGTGAACAGCGGCGCATCCGATACGACTTCGACGCAAAGGGCAGCCGTCCGCCTACCTGAATAGAGAAGACCAGGCTCCTGGCTACTGCGGCTCGAGCCCGACTTTCTTCACCAGCGCGGCGTACTTGGCCAGCTCGGTGCGGAACTCGGCCTGCGCCTGCTCGGTCGTGGTCACGCGGATCGTGTTGCCCTGCTTCGCCATGGCTTCCTTGACCGCCGCGTCGTTGAACGCCGCCACGATGGCGTCGTGAACCTTCTTCACCGTCGCCGGGCTCATGCCCTTGGGGCCGATCACGGCGAACCAGGCTTCGACTTCGAAGTTCGTGAGACCCTGCTCGGCGAAGGTCGGAATGTCAGGCGCGGCTGGCGTGCGCTGCGCGGGGAACATGCCGATCGGGCGCAACTTGCCGCTCGCGATATGGCCTTGCACGCTCGGCAGCGCGGCGGCGGCGAAATCGACCTGCCCGCCCAGGAGGTCGGTCACCATCGGCCCCACGCCCTTGTACGGGATGTGCCTCACCTTGAGGCCGGCGGCCTCGAGGTAGAGCTCCACGGCGAGGTGCAGGATGGTGCCGCTTCCGCTCGAAGCGTAGTTGAACGCGTCCGGCTTGCCTTTGAGCAGCGCGGCGAGCTCCTTGTGATTGGTCGCCGAAATCTTCGAGGGATTGACGACGAGCACCATGGGCGTCGAACCGACCCTGGCGATCGGCGTGAAGTCGCCCGGCATGTCGAACGGCAGGGACTTCAGCACGCTCGGGAAGATCACCACGTTGTTGGACACGACAGCGAGCGTGTGGCCGTCGGGCGCGGAGCGCGCCAGCGTCTGCAGCCCGATGACGCCACCGGCGCCCGTCTGGTTCTCGACCACGATGGGAGCGCCGAACGCCTTGGCGAACGCGGGTTGCGCGGCGCGCGTAATGGTGTCGACGCCGGAACCGGCGGCGTTGGGCAGCACGAAGCGGACCGGACGATCCTGCTGCGCGAGCGCTCCGCCGGCGGTGAGAAGGGCAAAGAGAAGGGCGTAGACTGTTTTCATGCCCGATATTCTACGGCTCGACCCTGGGAATTCCATCCGCTGTCGCTGCTGTTCATCGCCTCGGGCAGCATGATGATTAACAAGACCCTGCGCATCCCGAAGCCATAATGGCAACTGAGGTAGTGGCGCTCCGCTCGACCATCTACCGGGCCGATCTCTCGGTGTCGGATCTGGATCGCCAGGTTTACGGTCGGCACGCGCTGACGCTCGCGCGCCATCCTTCGGAGACCGAGGAGCGGCTGATGGTGCGGCTCCTTGCGTTTGCACTGCATTCCGATGAAGCGCTCGAGTTCGGCCGCGGCCTGTCCGCGGAAGGCGAACCCGACCTCATCCGGCGAGATCCGACCGGCGCGGTCGACCTGTGGG
>Ga0137427_10001040_pt1 | contig 13013 bp, 9 predicted proteins | sample EasRivERMZT700_2_FD_102309 | JGI IMG/M metagenome (GOLD analysis project Ga0137427, IMG submission 102309) | Soil microbial communities from meander-bound floodplain in the East River, Colorado, USA - East River MetaG ERMZT700_2 | ecosystem: Environmental > Terrestrial > Soil > Floodplain ...
GACCAGCGCCGACGCCGTGTGCGGGACGTTCAGCTTGCCGAGCGCCTCCGCCGCCGCCGCGCGCAGCGGCGGAGTATTGACGTCGAGCTGTTCGAGCAGGAGCGATGCGCTCGCCGGGTCGCCGATCTGGCCGAGCGCGAAGAGCTGCTCCGCGCGCACCGTGGCGTCCGCCTCGACCTCGAACGCCCGCGCGACGACGCCGGCGAGCCGCACGTCGCGCACCCGCCCTGCCGCCCGCGCCGCCGCCTTGCGCGTCGCGGCGTCGCTCCGCATCAGGAGGTCGTCCCACGCGTCGGGCCGCCCGACGCGGCGGTCGGCCAGGTCGGCCGTTCGCACGCGCGCGTCGTCCGCCGCCGAACGACACGCCGCGCCGCCGAAGACGGTGACGATGGCGAGGACGAGGACGAGGAGGCGCCGCCGACTCGACCTGCGCTCGGGACCGGACCGCGGCATCGACGCCTCCTGCGACGCGAAGGCGTACGAGCCTACCTCGCCGTCAGGCGGTCACGGTCCGCCGGCCTTCTTGCAGTCCTCGCAGTCGCACTTGACGTTCTTCAGCGCGTCGGCGGCCTTCGCGTCGCGCGGGTCGAGGTGGGCGATCTCCTGCATGCGCTTCTTGAAGCAGAACGGCTTGTAGGAGGGGCTCTCCTTGTTGTGGCACGTCGTGCAGGTCGACATCTCGGGGAACGCGACGATCTCGTCCTTGGGGACCTCCACGCGCGCCGCGGGCTTGGTGTCGTCACCGCCCGCCTCGGCGGCGGCCGCGAGGCGCGCCTTCATGTGCTTCTCGCCGGGCCCGTGGCAGGACTCGCACTGCACGCCGATGTTCTTGTCGAAGCCGCGTGCGATCTGCTCGGCGGGCGCGTTCCAGGCGGTGGCGTGACACTTCATGCACGTGTCGCCCTTCTGCGGATCGTCGATGCCCTTCTCCTTCGCGATCTTCTTCGCGGCATCGCCCGCGAGCGTTTCGAAGGCCTTGGCGTGCTTCTCGAGCTTCCACTTGCCGAACTGGTCGCCGCTCTCGCTGGAGGCGTGACAGGTCTTGCACTTGGCCGCGCCGATGTAGCGGTTGGCGGCGGCGGGCTTCGCCGCCTGCGGCGAGTCGGTCGCGGCGGCGGTCGCGACGGCTCCGAGCAACGCTCCAATCGTCAGCAGCTGGACAAGTCGCATCGTTCGATCCTCCATGCCAGTTTTCGAGAGGGGCGCACGATACGACGATCGCGCGCGCGTCGAAGTGCGCGTCTCATCGTCCGCATGTGCACCAGAGGGAATTCGTTCCCACTTCGCGGGGCCAGCACCGCGCCGCGCGGGATTCGGCGCGTCTCCAGTAACTTGACGGGCTCGACCTTCCTGATCCTGGCCTGATCCTGGCCTGATCCTGGCCTGATCCTGGCCTGATCCTGGCCTGATCCTGGAGCCGCCCGTGCGCGCGACGCGTCGACCCGCCCTGCTCTTCCTGCTGCCGGTCTCCCTCCTCGCGGCGTTCGCCTGCATCACGCCGTCGCAGCCGGCCGCGCCGAAGGTTCGCGAGGAGATCACGGCGGAGGCGTTCCTCGCCGACGTGAAGTTGCTCGCTGACGACAAGCTCGAAGGGCGGCGCACGGGGGCGCCGGGGTGCGAGGAGGCGGCGCGCTACGTCGCGGAGAAGTTCCACGCGGCGGGACTTCAGCCTCTCGGCGACTTCGGGACTTGGTACCAGCATTTCGACGCGGTGTCGGGGCGGCGCGTCGAGGCGACGACGGCGGTCGAGCTGAACGGCCAGACGCTCGCGGCCGGCAAGGAGTTCACCGTCGTCAGCGGCACCGGCACCTGCGACGCGCGCGCCGAGCTCTTCTTCGTCGGCTACGGCCTCGAATCGAAGTCGGCCGACCGCCACGACTACGCGGGGCGCGACGTGACGGGGCGGATCGTCGTCGCGCTCACCGGTGCGCCGGGACGCGCGCAGGAGACCGGCGACTTCACCGACACGAAGCCGGGCGGCGAGGCGGTCAAGCCGCGCCGCAAGGTGCAGGCGGCGTTCGCGGCGAAGGCGGCGGGGCTGATCCTGATCCAGGTGAACGCGGGCGTCGGCACCCCCGACGCGCTGCCGCCGTTCAACGAGGAGATCGGCGACGGCCTCACCTTCCCCGCCGTCTACGTGACCGATGCGATCGGCCGCAAGCTCCTCGAGGGCGCGGGGCTGAGGCTCGACGACGTCGTGAAGGTGCTCGCGGAGGGAGGCGAGATGCCCGGCTCCCTCGCGCGCCCGCTCGGCGGCGCGACCGCGAAGCTCCACGTCGACACCGCGCCGATCCACCATCCGACCGCGAACGTCGTCGGGATCGTGAAGGGCGACGGCTCGCACGGGAGCGAATACGTCGCGATCGGCGCCCACTACGACCACCTCGGCTGGGGCGATTCCTCGAGCAGCCTCGCCCCCGGCGTCCGCGCGATCCACAACGGCGCCGACGACAACGCCTCGGGCACGGCGGCGCTGATCGCGCTGGCGCAGTGGTGCGCGACACGGCCGGCGAAGCTGCCGCGCGACGTCGTCTTCCTGGCGTTCTCGGGCGAGGAGATGGGGCTCCTGGGCTCGCAGCACTACTGCACCCACCCGATCGTCCCGCTCGAACAGTGCGCGGCGATGCTCAACCTCGACATGATCGGCCGCAGCCAGAACGACTTCTGCACAATCGGCAACATCAGCAGCGCCGCGCCGTTCCGGGAGATCGTGAACGCCGCGAACGACGCGGAGGGGGTCCGCTTGAAGCTCGACCTCTCCGACGGCGGCATGTCGGTCGGCTCGAGCGACCACCAGTCGTTCCTGAACGCGAAGGTGCCGAGCCTCTTCTTCTTCAGCGGGCTCCACGCCGACTACCACAAGCCGAGCGACGACACCGACAAGATCAACGCCGACAGCGGCGCCCGCATCGCGAAGCTCTGCGGCGGGATCATCGAAGAGGTCGCCCTGCTGCCGAAGAAGCCGGAGTTCGTGGCGCCGGCGGCGCCGGTCGCCCCCAATCCCCACGCGGGCGGGGTGCCGGTGCCGGCGCCGTCGGGCGAGGGGCGGCCGTGGTTCGGCTCGGTGCCGGCCTTCGGCGCGAGCGGCGACGGCGTCCTCTTCGACGGCGTGAGCGCCGGCTCGCCGGCGGAGAAGGCGGGGCTCGGCAAGGGCGATCGCCTCGTCGAATGGAACGGCCGCCCGGTCAAGACGCTCGAGGACTTCACGGCGATGCTCGGCGCGGCGCAGGTCGGCGAGACGGTGCACGTCGTGATCGTGCGCGGCGGCGAGAAAGGCGAGAAGAAGGAGTTCGACATCACGCTCGCGCTGCGGAGGTAGGAGCTCGACCCGGCAGGTTTCGAGGCACTCGCGCGCTGTACGTGTTTTGTGATGTTTCTCCCTCGGCGGCGTTCTCCCCTCGTCGCCGGCACGGGACTCCGCGACGCGGTCGCGGGCCGGAGCGCGGCGCAGGTTCTCTGAAGTCGAAGGGGGGAGTGCCATGTCGCAAGTCTTCCGGATCGCCGCGGTCGTCGTCGCGTTCGCGCTCGGCTCGACCGGATCGCACGCGTTCACGCGTCCGGCCGCGGTGCGCGACGCCGACGGCGGCGCGAGCGGCAGCAGTGACTGCAACCAGGACGTGAAGAAGGTCGACGCGTCGTCGACCTGCCTGCGCTCGACCTGGTGCGGCGGCTCGACCGGCGGGTCGCTCACCTACGGCGCGCTCAAGCTCGGTTCGTCCGGCGGCGGCGGCACGGTCGACTGCTGCCTCACCGAGGTCGTGATCCCCGAGCACACGGAGATCGTCGCCGGCCACCGGCGCATCGTGCGCGGGACCGACGTCGACGGCGCGCTGATCACCCGGCGCTGCTCATCGCCGTTCATGTTCCTCTGGATCGAGTTCGGGTCGTGGTCCTGCGAGACCGACACGATCACGAAGTTCGGCAAGTTCCCGATCGACTCGGCGCAGAGCTGCGACTGAGGCGCCGCCATGCACCGCCGAGCCGAACGGCGGCTCGCGGCGGGCGGACTCCTCCTGCTCGCGGTCGTCCCGGCGTGGAAGCGCGCCGGGACGACCGCCCAGGAACGGCAGCCCGACCCGCCCCCCGCCGCCGAAACGAACGTGAATCCGAACGTGAATCCCAACGTGATTCCGATTCTGGAGGCCGCCCTCGCCGAGCTCGCGCTCGAGGAGGTCCGCCTCAACCGCCTCGCCATGCGCGCCGGCGACGGCGACCACGACGCCCTGCAGCAGCTCTACGTCGAGGTGCTCGACCAGATCCCCAAGCGCGTGGTCGAGGAGTTCGACGAGCAGCACGGCATCACCACGCGCACCGTCTACGAGATGGCGCTCACGTGGAAGGCGAACGAGGTGCTGCGGCGCGCGGTCGAGACGGCGGGCGCGCCAGGAAAAAAAGAAGGCGCGCTCGGGCCCGACGACCTGCTCGAAGTCCTGCGCCGGCCCGACCTCGGCCGGCTGCCGGAGACGGGAGTGCCGCGCGCGGTGCGCGACTTCGTGGCCGAGGTCACGGCGCGGACCGCTCCCGACGTCACCGTCCAGATCTGGTATCCGGCGACTGCCTACCTCGTCTTCGCGGCGCTGCACGGCGGCGGCCTCGAAGCGGCGCGCGAGCGCTGGTGGCCCGACGACGAGGCAGGTCGCGCGCGCCGCTCCGAGTTCGTGCGCAGCCTGCTCGAGCTGGTCGCGGCGGCGGACGACGCGAAGACGGCTTCGACGGTAACGCGGATCGTCGACGCGGCGCTCGCGCCGCCGCTCGACGTGCCGCACACGAAGGGGCTCGTCACCTGCTGCCGCGCCGAGTTCGCGCGCCATCGTGGCCGGGTCGGCTTCGATCCATCGCACCTCGAATTCGCGAGCCGCTTCGGCAGCGAGGCGCAGCGCGACGCGGCGAGCGGCGCGACGCGGCTCGACGGCGTGCGGCTCGATCCGTTCATGCCGGCGCCGGCCGACCGCGCCGCGTTCATGGCGGTGATGCGGCTGCGCATCCTCCTCGAGCTCGATCCGAGGGGATTCGCGGGCGCCGCGGCGCTGCGCTTCGGGACGCCGGCCGAGGTCGAGGCGTGGTACCGCGCGATCTTCGCGGAGCGCGGCTGGCGGAACGCCTGGGCCGAGGCGCGCGGCGACGTCGAAAAGATGGTCGCCGGCACCTTTCCCGACCTGCGGGACGCGCAGATCGACGCGCTGCGCGCGCGCGCCTCCGATCCGACGCTGAGCGAAGAGGAGCGCGAGCGCGCCGCGGAGGAACTGCGCGAGCTCGAGCACGCGCGCTCCCGCGACCACGAGCGCCTCGCGGGGGTGATCCTGCGGCTGCTCGCGGAGGCGGGCGACGTCGAGCTCGTGAGGGACGAGCTCCTGGCCCTTCACCCGAAGGGCGCGGCCGCGACTTACGGCGACTGGAACACGACGCTCGTGGTGCCCTGGATGACGCTCGTGAAGCGCGATGCGGGCTGGGCCGACGGGCTGCTCGAAGATTCGCTGCGGCAGCGACGCGACGTCCCCAAGCCGGCGCTCGAGGCGGCGCTCCTCGAGTTGCGCGATCGGCTGAAGCTGGAGGTGCGCGCGCAGGACGTCGAGACGCTGGTCGCGATCGGCTGCGACGGGCCGGCCGACGTGCGCGGCGTCGCCTTCTACGACCAGATGGTGCTGCCGGCCGACGCGGCGCGGCGGCTCTACGACGTGGCGCTCTTCGACGCCGCGCGGGCCGACGGGAGCGCGCGCGCCGCGGCGGGAAGGCGGCTCTTCCGGCCGATGGTCGAGCTCCTCTACGACCGGCGCGCCGAGGCGTGGACGCACGAGGCTCTGCTCGACACCTTCAACCACGAAGGCGCGTCGCTCTGGCGCGGCACGTACCTCTCCGACGTGGCGCCGATCGGGCCGGCGGCTGCGCAAGGGGTCGCAAGGGAGAAGGCGCTGCTCGAATGGGTCGCGACGGCGTTCGACGACGCGACGTTCGCGAAGCTCGAGCGCGAAGGCCGCATTCCCGCGCGCATTCGCGAGGAGCGCGCGCGCCTGCGGGCTAATTCCAACGGGCGATGAGCTTGACGGGCTTGCCGCCGCGCAGCACGCCGATCTCGACGTCTTTCTTGGACGGCGCACCGCCGATCAGCCGCTGCAGCGAGCGCAGCGGATCGTCGGAGGAGAGCGGCTTGCCGTGGACCGAGACGATCACGTCGCCGACCGAGAGACCCGACTTCTCCGCGACCGAGCCGGCGGTGATGCTCGTCACCTCGTATCCGCCCTGGTCGTCGGGGAGGCCGAGCGCCTTGGCCTTCGCGGCGTCGAGCGCACCGTCGACGCCGACGCCGAGCGTCTTGCGCTGCCGTCCCTCGAAGCGCGGCATCTCGAACTTCATCGGCTCGGTGCAGTCGGCGAGCTCGACCGTGAGCGCCGTGACGAAGCGGCAGATTTTCGCCATCTGCTCCAGGTCGAGCTTCTCGACCGAGTCGCCCACGCGGTGGTAGTCGTCGTGGTACCCGGTGAAGACGAAGAGCGCGGGCACCGAATGCTGGAGAAAGCTGTGGTGGTCGGAGCCGGGCTCGGAGTAGGCGAGGCGGTGCGAGGCGAGGTCGAGCTCCGGCGCGGCGCGCCACGCGGAGTCGCAGAGGCGGTTCCAGAGGCCGCCCTGCAGCGAGCCGAGCGCGCTGAGCTCGATCCCGGTCTTGGTCGCGCGGCCGACCATGTCGAGGTTCACCATCGCGACGGTCTTCTCGAGCGGGAAGGGCGGGTTCTGGCAGTAGTGCAGCGAGCCGAGCAGCCCCTGCTCCTCCGCGCTGAAGGCGATGAAGACAATGCTGCGCTTGGTCGGGACGCCGCCGAGCGCGAGCGCCTGCGCGATCTCCAGGACCGACGACGTGCCCGAGGCGTTGTCGTCGGCGCCGTTCCAGATCTTGTCGTCGCCGATCGCGCCGCCGATCCGGCCAGCGTCGGCGCTCGCCGTGGTGCCGACGTGGTCGTAGTGGCCGCCGAGCACGACGTATTCGTCCTTCAGGACCGGATCGCTGCCGCGCAGCAGCGCCACGACGTTGCGCGTCGTCGCCAGCTTCTTGCCGCCGCGCACCGGGAACTCGAAGGGCTGGAACCAGCTGCCGTCGACGCCGCACGGCTCGAGGCCGTTTTCTTCGAAGCGGTCGGCGATCCATACCGCGGCTTCGTCGCACGCGGACTCGCCCGCGCAGCGGCCCTGGCGCGCGTCGTCGGCGAGCCAGACCTCGGAGTCGTGCAGGTCGTCGCTCGTGATCGTGACGAGCGCGCGCTGCAGCGGATGCTCCTTCGGCAGCGGGTCGGGCCGGGCGAGCGGCGGCGCGGCGGCCTCGCCCGGGCCGGACGCGGCGGAGGGGCCGGAGGCGGGCGCGGCCGACTGCTGCGCGGCCGCGACGGCGGCGAGGAGCGCGAGGGCGGGACCGGGTCGGAGGAACATGGGAGCTCCGGAGGGCCGGGGCGAAAGGGGGCGGATCATAGGCACGGAGGCGGACGCGCTAACGGGCAGCGCCTACGCCGCCTCCTGCCTCGCGTTCCGAGGATCGTCCCGAAGTTCTAGAGACGCGAGGAGGCCCCCATGCTCGCCGCCTGTTTCGCTGCGCTCGGGCTCGCCGTCGGACTCGCCGCGCTGCCGACGCGCGCGGTCGGACTCGCCGCGCTTCCGACGCACGCCGTTGGTTCACCGCTCCTCTGCTTCCCGCTCGACGTCGGCGGCGCCGCGACGCTGCCGTTCGGCGGCGAGGGGCTCGACGTCAAGAGCGACCTTTCGACCGAGGAGGTGGTCAAGCTGACGCGCGCGCTCCTCGAGAAGAGCGACGACCCGCTGGTCCACATGGAGACGCTGCGCCGCGCCACGATCTGGTTCATGAACAAGGACGCGGCGGAGGCGGCGGGGAAGTTCCGCGCCGTGCTCGCCGACGCGACGTTGCGCGCCGCCGCGGCCACGGGCGACGGGACCGCACGTGCACATCATGAGGCAATGCGCTGGCTCGACCTCGGCTACTTCCAGGCGGCGGCGCGCCAGGGCGGCGTGCTCCAACTCAAGAACGCGCACGAGTGGCTGGAGAAGGCGGCCCGCCTGGCGCCCGACGACCTCGCGCTTCGCTTCGGCGTCGCGCTCGCCCAGTTCTCACCGGGCGAGGAGGGGGACCCCAAGGCGTGGGCAAGACACCTGCAGGTCGTCCTCGACGCGAAGGAGCTGTCGCCGCTGCTGAAGAAGAACGCCGTGGCGACGTTCGGCACCTTCCTCCAGGTATCCGACTGGGAGAAACTGGGCGCGGAGGTGCGCAAGCGGCTTGGACGCGCCTGAACCAGTTCATTCCGCGTTTGTGTGGGCGGTGTTGTTGGTTGTGAACGATTTGGTGCTGTTGCCCGTCGTTGATGAGGAGTCCGCGCGCGACGTCGCGGCGCTCGTCGCGCGCGCCCGGCGCGGCGAGCGCGACGCGTTCGCGGCGTTCCACGCCCGCTTCGCGCGCTTCGTCCACGCCGTCCTGCTGGTGCATGCACCGCGGGCCGAAATCGAGGACCTCCATCAAGAGGTCTTCGTCGCGGCCTGGCGCAAGCTCGAGACCTTGCGTGAGGACGAGCGCGCGGGCGCGTGGCTCGCGACGATCGCGCGGCACGCGGCGCAGCGGCGGCGCGCCGGCCGCGTCGACCATGCGCCGCTGCCGGCGCAGCTCGAGGACCGCCGCGCGGCGCCGCGCGGCGCGCTCGACGGAACGCACCTCGTCGAGATCCTGCGCACGCTGCCCGAGGCGTACCGCGAGACGCTCGCGCTGCGCCTGATCGAAGGGTTCGACGGTCGGGAGATCGCGGCGGCGACCGGACTCACCCACGGCTCCGTGCGCGTCAACCTGCACCGCGGCATGCAGCTCCTGCGCGAGAAGCTGCGCGAGGAGGGCTGGGCATGAGCGACGAATACCTCTTCGAGAAGCGCGGGCCGCCCGACGCCGAGGTCGAGCGGCTCGAGAAGCTGCTCGAATCGCAGCGCTGGCGGCCGGTGCCGCCGCCGCGGCTCGCGCTGCCGTGGCCGCGCGCCCCTTCCCGCGCACTTTGGCGCGCCGCGGCGATCCTCGTCGCGGCGGGCGGGCTCGCGGCGGCCGGGCTCTGGCTCGCGAACCGCCGCGGCGGCGCGACGCAGTTCGAGCTCGCCGACGCGAGCGGCGACGTGCGCGTCGTCGAAGGGCTCCTCTCGAAGTCGACGCCGGCCGACGGCGCCGGCGGGACGCTGCGGCGCGGCGCACGCGTCGTCTGCGGCTCCGGCGCGAGCGCGCGCGTGCGCGTCGCCGACGTCGGCTACGTCACCCTCGAGGGCGACACGCGCGTCCGCGTCGAGCGCTCGGCGCGGCCGAACGAGGAGGCGACCCAGGAGGGCGCCTTCCAGCTCTATCTCGAGCGCGGCAGCGTCTCGGCGTCGATCTTCGCCGCGCCGCGCATCTTCGAGCTCGGCACGCCGTCGGGCATCGCCGTCGACCTCGGCTGCATCTACCGCACGACCGTCGACGACTGGGGCCACACCACCCTCTCCGTCGTCCTCGGCAAGGTCTCCTTCGAGGCCGACGGCCGCAAGGTGCACGTCCCGTCCCGCGCGTCGTGTCGCGCCCTGCCCGGAGTCGGGCCGGGCACGCCGGTCTGGGACGACGCCGACGCCTCCTATCACGCCGACGTCGAGGCGATCGACACGAGCGGCCGCACGAAGGGCGCGGCGAAACCGGGCGCGTCCACGCCGGCGCCGCTCGACGTGACGACGTCGGCAACGCTCGCGCGCGTCCTCGAGCAGTCGCGCGTGAAGGACTCGCTCACGCTCTGGCACCTGCTCGATGATCCACGGGCCGATCTGCGCGCGCAGGTCTTCGACCGCCTCGCCGCCCTCGTCCCGCCGCCCGACGACCTGCGGCGTGCAACCTTCGAACGCGCGCCGCGCAAGGACCGCGGCAAGGACTACGGCACGACGCGCACCTCCGACGACCCGGTCGGCGACGAGCTGCTGGAGAAGTGGGAAGAGGCGGTGCGCGCGGAGTGGTGAGCGGCGACGCGTCGCGCCGCACGCCGCCCCGTCACCTCCCCTTCACTTCCCTGGCGCGCCCGCCCCCGCGCCCGTCTTCGCCGGCGCCTTCTCCGGTTCCTTCGCGCCGGGCGTCGCCGGCAGCACGCCGATCTCGACGAAAGAAGCGTGCTCCTTGTCGCGATAGACCGCGTGGTCGGCGGCGACGAAGTCGGCGTCCTTCGCGAAGTAGATGTTGTCGACCCACTTCTGCGGGTTGCGGTCGATCAAGGGGAACCAGGTGCTCTGCACCTGGATCATCAGGCGGTGGCCCTTCTGGAAGGTGTGCAGGACGTCCTGCAGCGGGAGCTTCACGAGCGTCGGCGTGTTCGGCGGGAAGGGCTTGGGGTCGGAGTAGCTGTCGCGGAAGCGACCGCGGATCGACTCGCTGCGGACCATCATCGCGTAGCCGCCCATCGGCTTGTTGTCGGGCGCGCCGCGCGACGACCCGCGCGCGGGCGCGGGCGCGGGCGCAGGTGCAGGCGCGGGCGCAGGCGCGGCCGTCGGCGCGGGCGCAGCCGCAGGCGCAGGCGCGGCGCCGCCAGCGCTGGCCGCGGCGTCCTCGGGATACTTGAAGTCACCGGGGAAGACGTCGATCAGCTTCACGACCCAGTCGGCATCTTGCTGCGACGTCGAGACCCAGAGGTTCGCGACCAGCGGGCCGGCGAGCGTCCAGTCGTCGGTCAGGACTTCGGTCTGGAAGGTCAGCACGTCGGGGCGGCGCGCGGCGAAGCGCTGGTCGTCGGTCATGTACTCGCGCGTCATGCCGGTCGCGACCGCCTCGGTGAACGGCACCGGCTTCTTGGGATCGCTGACGAAGCGGTCGGCCGCGCGCTCGTCGGTCGGCGCTTCGCCCTTCGAAAGCCTCCCGTCGCCGCGCAGGAAGAGGCGCGCCGGCGCGGTCGTTTTCGGCGGCCACTCGGCGAAGGTGCGCCAGCGGTTGGCGCCGGTCTCGAAGACGAACGCCTCGGGCAGCGGGTCGTGCTTCACGTCGCGCAGGAAGGTCTCGAAGAAGCGGAACTCGACGTTCTCGCGGTACCAGGCCGACTGCTTGCCGCCGAAGCGGACGCTGCCGAGCCGCTCGCCCTCGTTGCGCGCCCAGCCGCCGTGCGCCCACGGTCCCATCACGAGGAAGTTGGTGATGCCGGGGTTCAGCCGCTCGACGGCGCGGTAGGTCTGGAGCGCGCCGTAGAGGTCCTCGGCGTCGAACCAGCCGCCGACCGTCATCACGGCGGGCGCCGTCTTGTGCAGGTGCGGCAGCAGGTTGCGCGCGCGCCAGTAGTCGTCGTAGTTGGGGTGCGCGGCGAAGACCTTCCAGTACGGGATCTCGTCGTGGTACCACTTCGGATCGACGTTGGAGAGGCCGCCGAGGTCGAGGAAGAACTGGTACCCGTCGGGCGTGCCGTGGCTGCCGCCCTTGCGCGACTCGGTCGTGAGCCCCGAGCGCGGCTTGCCGAAGCTCCACATGAAGTTGAAGAAGTGCGGCAGGAAGAAGGCGCCGTGGTGGTGGAAGTCGTCGAAGAACCAGTCGGCGATCGGCGCCTGCGGCGAGGCGCACCGGAGCGCCGGATGGGCGTCGATCATCCCGGCCGACACGTAGAAGCCGGGATAGCTGATCCCCCACGTGCCGACGCGGCCGTTGTGGCCGGGGACGTTCTTCACGAGCCACTCGATCGTGTCGAACGTGTCGCTCGACTCGTCGACGTCGGTCGGCTTGGCCTTGACGTCGAGATGCGGCCGCATGTCGTCGAAGTCGCCGCCCGACATGTAGCAGCCGCGCACGTCCTCGTAGACCACGATGTAGTTCGCCTGCATGAAGAGCGGCGAAGGGCCGACCGACTCGCGGAACTTCTCCTCGCCGTAGGGCGAGCACGAGTAGGGCGTGCGGTCGAGCAGGATCGGATGGGGCTGCGAGGTGTCCTTCGGCAGGTAGATCGCGGCGTGGAGCTCGACGCCGTCGCGCATCGGGATCTTCCGCTCGAGCTTCGTGTAGAGCTCCTTCGCGAGGGGCGGCGATTGTGCAGTCGGCGCCGCAGCAGGCGGCGCCTGGGCTTGCGGCGTCGCGGCTGGAGGCGCAGAGGTCGGCGGCGTCTGCTGCGCGACCGCGCGGCCGGCCGCAACGGCGAGGAGCAGCGCGCCGCAGCGCACCGCGAAGACGATCGAATGGCGGTCAGCTCTTCCCCTCGCGCTCATGGTCCCCCTCCGTGGTTCGACGCGCCCCTCCCCGCGGGCCGCGTCCCGTACGAGCGATCGCGTCAGCGGTTCGAGGCGGCCGCGCGCTGGCGCAGCGTCTCGCTCTCCGGCAGGAGCGCGGCGGCGGCCGCGACGTGGCCGCGCGCCTCCTCGGCGGCGGCGGGCGACGGCACGGCCGCGTCCTCGAGCCGCCACGCGAGCAGCAGGTGCAGCACCGGGTCGTCGGGATGCTCGAGCGCGCCCGCGCGCCACTGCGCCAGCGCGTCGTCGTCCGCGTCGGTGCGGAGCAGCGCCGCGCCGAGCAGCGCGGCCGTCGCGGCGTCGAGATCGGCGGCGTCGACCTCGCCGACCACCTCGAGCACGCGCCCGCGGTCGCGCGCGAGCAGCGCGGCGCGCACGCGCGAGCGCACCGGGTCGCCGTCGAGGCGCGCCGCGATGCGCGTCGCGGCGTCGCGCACCACCACACTGCCAGCGCGCTCGGCCACCTCCGACCAGAGGTCGAGGAAGGCCGCCACCTCGACCGGCGCGCCGAGCGCGACGTAGCGCGCGAGCGTCGCCTCGTCGGAAGCGAGGTCGGTCGCGAAGCCGTGGCTCGCCGAGAGGCGCGCCAGCGCGGCGAGCGCGGCGCGCCACTCCACCGGGTCGCCCCCGGCCGACGGGAACGGCACCTCGGCGAGCGCCGCGAAGAGCTCGCGCAACGACGCCGACACGCGCGGCGCGGCGGGCGCCGCCTCCGGCGCCGGCGCCTTCGCCGTCCGCGCGCGCTCGTCCGTGAACCACCCCTTCGGCGCGAGCCGGCC
>Ga0137427_10001041_pt1 | contig 13009 bp, 17 predicted proteins | sample EasRivERMZT700_2_FD_102309 | JGI IMG/M metagenome (GOLD analysis project Ga0137427, IMG submission 102309) | Soil microbial communities from meander-bound floodplain in the East River, Colorado, USA - East River MetaG ERMZT700_2 | ecosystem: Environmental > Terrestrial > Soil > Floodplain ...
CAACATCGGTTCTCTGGCAGTCCTCGCGGATGGTGTTATCGATGGTGCAGATATTACATTCACTGCTGCTGCCGGTGATCCGTGCGAGTTCCTGCTCATCTACAAGAACACTGGTGCTGAAGGTACGAGCAACTTGCTCATCTACATCGACACGGCTACAGGCCTGCCTGTTACACTCAACGGTGGCGATGTGACGGTCCAGTGGGACAACGGATCTAACCGCATCGCGAAGATCTAGGCTGAGAAGCGGCCGGCATACGATATGAGCCTCCGCATAGTCAGAATCACCACTCTGTATGTCTACTTGGAGTGGGACAAGGTGCCTGGTGCCATTGGTTACTGGATATTCAAGAACAACGCCCGCGTCTCGTGGACTGGTAATCCCGATCAGACCACTACTAGGTTCCTGAAGCCTCTATCGGGTACTGCTAGTTACAGTGTCTTGGCGATCATGCCGGGACCACAGTCATCTGTCACGTATCCGCCTGTTCCTAACCCCATCCCACAAAAAGCTGACCCCCTTCTTCCACTGAGAGGACACTGATGGCTCAGAACGAGCTTACCGTCATTCGAGCAGATGGTGCTACAAGGACCCTCAGGTCGATTGAAGCCGGTGCTGATGGTTCTGGTGTGCACCTGCAAGCTATCCTCGCTCCAGAGTACGTCCCCAAGGAGATCGTTGCGATTACTGGCGGTATAGTTCGCTTCGCTGTGGACTCTGACCCCGGAGCGACGCTGGATCCGCCGACGGCTTTTGCACGATACTGTACCCTACGCGTGTACGAGACCACTTCTCCTTCGACTCCTACGAAGAGGCTGTACTACCGTCAGGACGGCGTTATGCCGAATGCTAACGGTACTGACTCACGAGGCTTTCTTCTTCATGGCGAGATGATGGTTGTTTGTCTCGCAGACTTTACACAGTTCAAGCTGATTGCTGACAACACCGACAACGGCAACTTCGAGTGCTACGTTGAGTGGTTCAACTTGAAGGCGAGTTAACATGTTGCTCAGGACTAAGTCTCAGCTTTTGAGACCGCCGTCACTGATCGCTGATGCTAAGCGACTTGTAGCTGGTCGTAGGACTTTAACTGGTCCGCCACCGATTGGCCCTCAGGACGTTGTGTTCCAACGTAAGACTGACTTCGAGGGTTTCTACAACTTGTGGCAGCCGACGGGTTTCTACGGCTCTGCCTCCAACGGTACGCCGTGGTCAAACGGGTCTGGTTGCTTTGAGATAGATACGCCGGCCGGTAATGGCTTGAGGTTCATAGTTAATCCCGGCACGGACTCGCCGTGGGAAGCTGCGTCGAAGATAGTCCAGGGAGCCGTCCTCGATGAAGCTTGGGTAGCAGCGTGGATCGGGCAAACCCAGCGGTGGACCTGGCAAATGCGATTGCCTTCTGCTTTGAATCCATCGGGTTTCAACACCGGGTTCTGGGGGCATAACATACTGATGGAGTGGGGTACTACTGACGGCTCTGTTGGCCATGAGTTTGTGGTAAACAGTGATGGTAGTCTCTCATTCTATATCCGCACAGCTCCAGGCCAGTTTCCGACGGTGAAGTTCCCTGATCCAAGCGTAGCACCACCAGTGCCTCTTGATACCTGGATCACGATTGACTGGCTACTGAAACACTCTTACGGGTCAGATGGGTTCATGATCGGCAAGATAGATGGTGTAGAGGTCATGAACATCACTGGTCCGAACCACTTTAACGGTGGTGTTGTAAGGCATATGGGTATCGGCTGGTATTCGCCGGACTCGCTCAACAACGGTGTTGAGTTCGGCGGCATGGGGTACGAACTACTCTAGGAGGCGACTATGCCCGAAAAACCAGTGGAAGCTCAATCTGTTCCTCACTATGATCCTGGACATACACCTGAGCAACAGGCAAAGCTCGAGGAGACGGAGGCAAAGTACGAGATGCCCGAGATGGACGCCGGAGAGATGCGGCGGCGCACACGCGCAGCGCTCGCGTCGCTGGCTGCTGGGGAGCGGATTCCATGAGCGTGGACTCGACACCACATTCGGTGCTCCCACTCTTCTTCGACTGCCGCGACGCGCGGCACGGAGCCACAGGCTCGGTGCTGTTCGCGTCGAGCTACGTGTTCACCCATCCTGACCCGGACATGCTCATGGTCTTCGCCGACATAGGGATCTACGCGCAGGCCCATCCCTGCCACGCGACGAACACGGCACTCGACTCAGACATCGTCGAGGAGCTCTGCCTCGGCACGAAGCTGTGCAACTGCAACCCACTGGAAGCAGGCAGCCCGGAGATCCTTGACGAGAAGCGGCCGTGTCCGAACTGTGGAGCAACCGACTGGACGTACCTCGCCGGGAAGCGCGAGGGAGAGTATGGACAGTTCGGCCGTGTGACCAACTGCAACCGCTGCCCGGAACGAGATCCAGCTTCGAGGCAGGACGGATGAGCGCCACCGAGATCCCGCGATTCACACTCGCTGCGTTCTTCACTGCGCCCAAGCCGTGCGAGGACGCACTGCTCGACCTTGGGAACGCTTACAACCGGCTGGCCGATCGGGTTGAAGAGGCGTGGTCACGCAACGCAGAGAAGCAGGCTTACATTGACCAGGTGATCGAGGAGAAAAGAAAGAGTAAGGCTAACCAGTGACTCAGATCGCTCACGCCCGCACCTTTGACGGGGTCGATGACTTCCTTGAGATGAGCATCGGTGGGCTAGACGCTGCGCTGACGAGCATGAGCATCGTCTCGATCATCAAGCCCGTGGACGCGGCTGTGTTCCGCGATATCCTCGTCGTCGAGGATCCTCTTGGGTTCGCGTTCGGACTCGGCCCCACGAGTCAGGAGCTTTACTTCTACAACGGCGTGGCTCTAGACGACTCGTCCGGCAACTTCGCGGACGCCGCCAATGGCTGGATGATCATCGCTCTCACCAAGCCGAGCGGATCGTCTGTGGTAAGGTGGCATAAATACGTGTACGGGACACAGACTTGGACGCACGAGGCTGGTGCAACTTCATTAGCACAGCCAGCTACTCCGACTTCGCTTACGAACATCTACATCGGTGGTCAGACCGAGTTCAACGGTATGATCGCCTGCTTGGGGTATTGGCCGACGGTCGCGCTTTCGGATGGTACTCTTGAGTCCATGGTGAGTTTACTCTCGGCTTGGGAGGCAACTTCGCCTGGTGCTCTGTGGCTACTGGACCAGAGTAGTGAAACGATTGCGGTGGATGATCGTATTGGCTCTGCCGATCAGGTGAATCGCACAGGCACGACCGCCACCGCTATTTCTGATCTTGACTTCTACATTGGCGGTGCTCCTCCAACGGTAACTCCGAAATCTAAGTCCGCAGCTGTCCACAAAAGAAGGAGAATGTAATGCCGCGTGTTTACACCGTAGAGTTCGAGGCTGTGACTATCGCTGCTGCATCTGGTGACGTTGACATCTTCCACCTGGATGCGGCTACAGATAAGCCCATTGCGATCAAGAAGCTTAAGATCAAGACTATCTCTGAGGTTGCTGAGGCGCAGGAGGAGTGGCTTAGAATCAGAGTTATTCAGGGCCATACCACTGTGGGCTCAGGTGGAGCGACTCCGACACCGAGGCCGTTGAGTAAGAACGATGCTGCTGCGGGCTTCACAGCTCGCACGAATGATACCGCCATCGCGTCTGCTGGTTCTCCTGTGAACCTCATGTCTGATGCCATGCAGGTCAGGGCTGGCTATGAGGAGGAGTTTGCGCCTGAGGATTGGATGTGGACTTCGGGTGCAGATTTCCTGAACGTTCGATTGCAGGCGGCGGTGCTGGACGATGTGATTGCTTCGGGTACTGTCTGGGTCGTTGAGGTTCCGTAATGCTTGGGTATGTCCGAGCGGGGCGGATTCAGCGTCCGTCTCTTCCACCACCCAGACCTCTACGTAGGCGCCGGCGACACCTCTTTGTCGTTACAGTCGGGCGGCAACGTCAGTACGGTTATCCGTCTGCTGACTCTGTGGATAACTCGTGGACTGATCAGGCTGGGGGTACCAGCCTCTTCGCAGCTATCGACGAGACGCTGACGCCCTCTGACGCTGACTATATTCAAAGCCCGATCACTCCCGTTAACTCTGGGTGTCGGGTGAAGGTGATCTCGCTGGTTGATCCAGCATCTAGCATCCAGCACCAGATCCATTGGCGCGCGGGCAAGAGACATCTCACTGGTCCTCAGGTCAACATGACCGTTACGCTGAGACAGGGTGGCGGTGACTCACTTGGCGGTGGTACTGAGATCGCGTCCTTCACTAGAAACAACGTCGGTGACTTCGCGACCTACATCGAGGAGCTGAACACAACTCAGGCGGACTCGATCACTGACTACACGGACCTGTACCTCGAGTTCTATGCCAATCAGGTGTAACGACTAGTGGCTATCGCTTATACCTCGACTGGACAGCAAGTCGGTGTAGCGACTGAAACTAGTGGTGCGGCATTAAGCCCGCTTTGTCCGTCCACAGTCAATGCGGGCGATATTCTCATCGCTCATGTGTACTTTGAGGGGACGGCTACTACACCCTCGACTCCGTCTGGGTGGACTCTATTGCGCGGGCCCGATGTTATTGAAACTAGCATCGGCCGGCATTGGATCTATGGTAAAGTTGCGGATGGGACCGAGGATAGCACAGCTGTTGCGTTCGGGACGCCCGCGGTTACGACCATGCGGTCGGCTCGGATCTATCGGTTTACTGGGCGAATATCTGGTGCAATTGCAGATCTCGTAAACGGATTCTCCGCTACATCTCACGCTACTGACCCGCAGATGCCGTCGGTTACAACGACCGCTACGGGTGCTTTGGCCGTTGCGTGCGTGGTGCAGAATGACAATAACGCGCTGGCTGCTGCTACAGGCATGTCAGGTGGTACGTGGGCTGAGGCGACGGCAGAATTCGTAGCCGCACTGACGCCAGGGCTTGTGCTGCAGCTTCAGACATGCACGCCGACTGCGAATCCGGGCACGGTGTCTGGTGGAGCGGTTGCTGCGACGAATGATCCGTCGGGCGTTATCGGCTTCCAGATCAGAGATAGCGCTCCGCAGATAATCACTGGTGCTGCGGTTGTTCGTACCCGCGCCTTCGGTACTGCTAAGATCAATCATGGGCTGACAGCAAACGCTCCGGTTATTCATACTCGAGCGTTTGGTACCGCTGCGATTCAGAACCAGGGTCTTGTATCGTGGGCTCAGCTTCAAGTCCCTGAGCCTTCGGGTGCTGTGGGTCAGCAGATATCACCGTCTGGAGTGGTGCACTCGCGGGTGATCGGCAGCGCTACTGTTACGCGTGGCGCGGTCGTGATCGTCACTACGGGTGTTGCACACAGCCGTGCGATCCCGGGCACTCACAAGATCATAGTGTACGTGCTCCCAGCTGCGGTTGTACATACCCGGGCGTTTGGTACTGCTGTTGTGGTCTCGACTCAATTCATAACGCCGGGGTCAGTTGTACATAGCCGCGCCTTCGGCACACACTCGGTTGCTAGCGCCGCTCAGGTGATTCAGCCTTCGTCTGTGGTACATGGACGGGCGTTTGGGTCTGTGGTAGTGAATGCCCAGCGAGGCGCAGTCGCGTGGGCTCAGTTCCAGGTACCGTATGCGGTCATGGTGGTTCTGCCTCCAAGTGTGGTGCATGGCAGGGCTTTCGGCACGGCTACGGTGTTTGTATCACGGATCTATCCGACAGGCGTGGTTCATACGCGCGTAATCGGGTCCCTGAATGTTATCGGGAACCAGGTCATTGCGGTACCGTCTGTGGTTCGTACACGAGCTATCGGAGCTGCAGATGTGGTTCAGGAACCGCATATCGCGGCTGCGGGCCTAATCTGGCTATTCGGTGATGTGGACTTCGGTAAGATCGAGCCGGCATCTGTTGTGCATCCTAGAGCGATAGGGTCGGTGAAGGTGAGTCTGACGATGTTCTTCGCCTCGGTGGTCCATACTCGTGGCTTTGGTGTGCCCACAGTCGGTCGGTTTGTTGAGACTCAGGCTGTGGTACATAGCCGTGCGATTGGCGCTGCTTCGTTGCACACTAGAGTGACTACGACCTCGGTCATACACACCCGGCTGATTGAGACGCCTGACGTGGGTGGTGCTACTACGACGATCGCGGGAATAGCTGTGGTGCACACTCGAGGTTTTGGCAGCGCCACTGTTACGATCTCAGCGTTCAATCAGACCATTCTCCCACCATCAGTGGTGAGAGCTCGTAACATCACGGGTCCGATTGTACTGAGGGCTGGCGACCCGTCTCCGAAGAGACAGGGCGTGTTCTCACCTGAATGGGGCATTGATATATTCCATCCGGGTGACGTTGAGGTAGAGGTGACGAACTGATGGCGAAGACTAGGGTCCGTAGGGGTGAAGCTACCATTGAGGTCACGTATAGCCCGCTACCGAAGCAGGCGGAAGCTCACGGGCTGAAGGCGAAGTATCGCGGCTTCTGCGGAGGGTGGGGCAACGGCAAAACGTCTTGGGGCTGTGTCGAGACGTTTGCACGGTTGATGGAGTTTCCTGGTACTCGTGCCATTGTGGCGCGTAAGACGCGACCTGAACTCAAGTCTACGTCGTGGGACATGTTGCTGAATGGCGATCCCGGGCACCCTAACGCGTGGACGGGCATTCCGACTCAGGCTATCGCCAACATCAACAAGTCGGACCTTATCATCGAGCTGCGTAACGGCTCTATCATCTACGGGCTGCCGCTCGATGATCCGAAGAAGATCGAGAACTACAACCTGGGCTTCTTCTGGATTGACCAGGCTGAGGAGATTGAAGAGGACATATTCCTCAAGTTCCACGGTCGTCTTCGTCAGAAGATCGGACCTCGCGAGGGTATTCTCACGTTCAATCCTGCGGGCCACAACTGGCTGTGGAAGCGGTTCTTCGATCCAAACCGACCGTTGAAGTGGATCCCGAACTACAAATCAGTCGAGGCTACTACTTACGACAATCCGACATTGCCCGAGGACTATATCGATCAGTTTGAGGGTCTCCCCGAGTCGTGGATTCAGCGATTCGTGCTAGGCTCCCATGAGGTGTTCGTTGGTCAGATCTTCACTGACTTCGATCCTGAGGTGCACATTGTCCAGCCGTTCCGAATTCCGTACGCTTGGCCTCGGTGGTGTTGTATTGACCCCGGGATCAGGCATGAGGCCGCTGTGTCGTGGGTGGCGCAGGACTTTGAGGGCAACGTGTATTACTACCGTGAGCGGCTGGAGGCGAATCGGGACGTGTCATGGTGGTCTAACCTTATCCTCGACTACGAGTCGCGGGATGATTGGGGCGGACCGAACGAGCACATGTTCCGCCGCTTGATTGGTCCGGAAGCCCGCCAGCGCGGACAAACTGACGGTAAGAGCGTGCTGGACATATTCAACGAGAACGGCATCTACCCCGAGGCGGCTGATCGTTCGCCAGCGGCACGTATCTCGGAGATCACCTCACACCTGAGACCGAAGACAGACCATCGGAATCCGTTCGATAATTCCACACCGTCGCCGCGAGCGTTCATCTTCGCGGACTGCGATAAGATGGTGGAATACTTGCCCCAGTATCGCTGGAAGCCGCAGCGTATCAACTATGCCGAGGAGGATCTGCCCGAGACGCCGCGTAAGAAGGACGACCACAACGTGGATAATTTCGGACATATCCTCGTCGCCATCGACAACGTCCCCGATCCTGAGGAGAGTCGCCCAAGAGAGAGACACCCTGAGCGCCGTGTACTCCAGGAGTTGGAAGATGAAGTCTACGCAGAGGCAGAAGCTGCCCGCGACGATAGAGGTTATCACTCACTACTAGGGAGGGTCTGATGCACAAGGTAAGCCGCATGTCACAAACGCCCACAACCTGCCTCCACTGTGGGCGAGGTAATACGCCGGATGATCCGGACACGATGGATGACTTCTACGCCATCGACCTGGAGCGTGACGTGAACTGGGGAGACTCCACATACATCTGCAAGTACTGCGCTGCTGTGCTGGCGGAAGTTGCAGGGTACGTGGGTATGGCGACGCTGACGGAGCAAATGAACGAGAACCTCGCATTGAAGACGAAGCTCCATGATACACAGGCGAAGCTCGAGGATAGAACACGACGACTCACTGCCATCGCTGAAGGGGATAAGCAGCGAGCTAAGGTCAACAAGGCGAGAAAGAAGAGTGCAGCATGATCTGGGTGGTAAGCACGCTTCTGATCGTATCGGTCGCACTCAACGCGCTGTTGACTGTACTCGTCCTCACATCGTCTCAACGTGGCATGATGTATCTCGATGCGTCTCACACCAGAACTACCGAATACACCAAAGACCTACTTGATCGCCTGATGGTACGTGACTTCCGCGAGTATCGTGACACCGTAGAACCACCACCGGTGTTGGATGATGAAGGATTCTCTGGGCCTGAGCTAGTTCCTGTAATCGGCCCCGATCGTGGAGGCTTTGGTAGTAGACATGGCCTGCGGGGCTGGACTGAACCCGACGAGGAGATCAAACCGGAGGATGATATGCCATGAGTAAAAAGGTAGGTGAAGTCACCAACGACCGAGACCTCGTTGAGGCACTCGAAACCCTCCGCCAAGATCGCCTCAACACCCGGCGACCACAGGAGAAGATTTGGTGGGACAATATTGCCTTCTACGCGGGTGACCACTACTCGGAGTGGAATTCGCAGCAGGCTAAGTACTATGAGCCGAAGAAGGAGCCCCACCAGGTACGGCTCGTGATCAACCAGGCCCGCGTGATTGCAAGACAGGAGATAGCGAAGATCACGAAGGCAAGACCGATCATGGATGTGGTACCGAAGACGAACGACGAGATGGACATCGCGGCTGCTAAGGTCGGCTCGTTCGCGCTCGAAGCCTGCGAGTGGAAGTTCAATCTCCGTCGCAAACGCCGTCACGCCGTCAGGTGGATGGTCATCTGTGGTGTTGCAGGTGTGTACTGCGGTTACAACCCGAACGACGATGCCGACGGGTTGATGGAGTTCTACATCGACCCGGCTACAAATGAGCCTACGTTCAATCCCGCGAGGATCGAGCAGCTCAAGGACGAAGAGGCTGAGGGCGTCACCGTCAGCAAGGAGTCATGGCCGCTGGGCGATATGGAGTTCAAGATCTACTCGCCCTTCCAGATGCTGCCGGATGATACGGTTCAGTACTGGGACGATATCTCCGACCTCATCGTCACCGACACAGTAGAAGTCGAAGTGGCCCGTGATCTGTGGCCAGATGCCGCTCGTGATATTCAGCCTGATAGCACTAAAGAGTCGGGCCTATACGCGCGTGTGCTCAGGCGGGCGGGATTGACTGAATCGCCGAATGATGCCTCCCAGGATACAACTCAGGTCCATACGTACTGGCTGAAGCCTGGCATCTACAACGGCAAGTATCTTGCTAACGGCAAGATGCTCAGGTGGTGCGGTGCGCGCACGATTCTCGAGGTCCATGACGAGATTCCGTTTGCGGATCGTCGGTTACCGTTCGCGTTCTTCGTTCATACACCGAACCCCATCAGCATCTGGCCTGATACTACGCTGATGGACATTCGCCCCATCAACCTGGAGCTGGATAAGACGATCAGTCAGCTCCTCGAGAACCGTGACTACATGGTCAATCCGATGTGGCGTAAGGCCAGGCAGTCGCAGGTCGGTACGATCAAGTCTCAGCCAGGAGGCGTGCTTGACTATACCTATGTCCGCGATGTTCCCCCGCCTGACCAAATCCCCGGAGTCCCGCTTCCTACCCAGATGGAGAATCTCGTCGTCGGACTCAGAGACATGGTCCTCGACGTATCGGGCTCTGGAGAGGTCTCGCGTGGCCGAGTCCCGTCTGGCGTTCGCGCGGGGAACATGCTTGCATTCCTGCAGGAGCAGGACGAAACCCAGCTCGGGCCGATCATTGAGGACTTCGAGGACTCTATAGCGCTGCTCGGTTCTCTCACCCTCTCCCGTTACTCCCAGTTCTATTCGACTCAACGATTGCTGCGGGCATACCGCCCCGGCGGCCGTTCGGACGTGCTGAAGTTCAAGGGAGCTGATCTCAAGGGCAATACCGACGTGATGGTGCAGGCCGGCTCAGCGTTGCCTAAGCTCAAAGCTGCGAAGCAGCAGTATGTCATTCAGCTCGTGGAGCTGGGTATCCTGAAAGACCCGAAGCGCATCGAGGATTGGCTCGAGCTCGGAGGGGCAGAACCCGACAAGATCGACCTCGCGTTCCGCCAGGCTGATCGTGAGAACGATTACATGATGCGAGGCGCTCAGAACAAGCTCACCCAGGAAGAGCAAGGCATGTTCGCCCCCTCTGTGGAAGCCGCCGCTGAACCACAGGCGATGGAGCAGATGGAGATGGGCATGGAAGCATACGCCGGCGGTGGAATGCCCACTAACGGAATGCCCCCGATGGATGAGGAGGAAGGAATCCCCGAAGAGCCTCAGGGGGGCGGACAGTCGTTTGCCATGCCTGTGAAGAAGTGGCATATTCACGAGGCTCACATGGAGCGACATATTCGCCAGATGATGGGGCCCGAGTTCGAAAGACTCGCCCTCACGCATCCAGAGGTTGTCCGCATTTTCGACGAACATGTGGCTATGCACGAGCAAGCGATTCAGGAGCAGATGCTCCAGCAGATGCAGATGATGGCCCTCGCACAGGGTGGTCCTGCTTCGACTGCTCCGGATCAGGCTGCACAGCCCACCTCGAACGCCCAGCAAGTCGCTATGAGTGCTGGCCAGTAACCGACACAGGAGGACTCGTGAAGCCAGTGAAGATGAAGACTCACATCAAGACCGGAAGCAAGAAGGGAGGAAAGAAATGAGTGAAGAGCCGTTTGACAAGGAACGTGTGGCTGGCCTCGTAGCTGACCTCACGGTCGAACAGATCGAGCCTGTGATCGCTAGTGCAGGTCCGAACAAGCTCGCTGCCCTGAAAGAAGCTGAAGAGACGGGGCAGGGTCGCAAGGGCGTTCTCGAGGCAATCGCGAAGCGTCAGGCAGAGCTCGATGAAGCTGAGACTGCTGACGATGACGAAGCTGCTGACGAAGACGCGCCCGCGACAGAACTCAGCGAGGAGGAGCACGCGACCGCGATGCGTGAACTCGTCGAGGAGAACGTGTCCACACCCAACGAGCCGGCGGACGTCGAAGAAGAGCCAGAAGTGCTCGAGGCTCCAGTCGATGAGATTCGACCGGTCATCCGTGCAGGCGACTGGGTTACGCTCGCAGCGAGTAAGGGCGTCCCCAAGCACCTGGTCAACCTCGACGCTGTGGTCGAAAGGGCCAACGTCAGACACTCCGAGGGCGGCGACGAACTCTCGCCCTCAGCCTACGAATACCAGGACGACTCCGACAAGTTCCTGGTCCGCGTTCGCAACACCGGGGAGACCCTCGAGGTCACTCGCGCTGCGTTCTCTGCTCATGGCACCCAGCAGTCGGAGCTCGGTTTCAGGTCATGAGTAGCCTCGACCTCGACCATATGATCGAAGTCCTCGACGACAAGATCGTCAGAACTGCCGAGGGTAGCTTCATCAAGGTCGAGGATCTCAAAGAGCTACACAGGCAGGTCCGTGAGGCATCTGAGGCAGATAAGCTCAAGCCCAAGCCCAAGACATTCGCAGAGGCTCGTATGCAGGCCTCTCGCGATCCTGGGGTTCAGGCTGCGCATGCCCCAGCTCCCCGTGCACCCGCTCTCGCCAGCGTAAAAGGCGTTAGCACACCAGAGGAGTGAAGATGACGTTTCTAGACATTTGGGGCCGCCCACTGTTCGTTCGCGAGGCCCCTGACGTTACCGGCGGAGCAACGCCGCCAGTGCCGGGTACCGGTGAGGCCGGCCCAGGTGATCCTGCAGCACCTACGCCTTCGGGGGCGACAGTACCCGTAGCTGATCAGGATCCTCCAGGCCCGATCCCGTATTCCCGTTTTCAGGAGGTAAATAGTCGTCGCCGAGAACTCGAGGAAGCGCACGAGCCATACCGCGAACTCGAGGAATCTGGCTACGACGCCGCGAACCTCCAGCGGCTAGCGTTGTGGGAGCAGGAGTACATGGCTGACCCGGTCGAAACTTGGCTACGTCAGGCGTCGGAGATCGAAGGGCTTCCAGAGCAGGTAAAGGCAGCTATTGCGGCCGCCGGTGAGTCGGCCCCTAGCACCCAAGGACCGCCCCAAGCGGATGGGGTTCCTCCTGCACAGTCCAGTGCCGACGATCCGAACGAAGAGCTTCGACGACAGGTTGCCGAACTCCAGGCTGAGCGTAACACCCGTACCGAGAAGGAACAGGCAGAAGCGGTCAGCGAGTTCTACGACGGTTTGGTAGGTGCTTGGAAGCAACTCGACGAAGCGCAGGGCATCGTCACGCCAGAAGGGTCAATCCACGCCTGGCTGGCAACCTCGTCGGTCAACGCCACGAGTGCTGAGGAGATCCTGCGTAATGGTCGGGAAGCGTACCTCGCCGATAGAGACGAACTGTTGAAGTCGGCGATTGTACCCCCAGGTACTGGGACTACGGTGCCTCGCTCGGTGCCCGGCAGTGGCGGTGGTTCTGCCCCCCCGGTGCAGCCGAGGACGTTGCAAGAGGCGAAACGAGCGGCTGAGGCGGACCCCATGTTCGCTAATCAGTCATAACGAGGAGGTGACATGGCTGTAGCAGTAGCCATTCTCGCGAGGGACGCTTCTTCACTGAAGCGGGCAATTTGTACCCTTACCTTCTCCGGTACGTACACCACTGGCGGAGAAACACCATCGCCATCGTTCTTGAAGGCACTGTCGTTCTCGAGAGTCCTGTTTGTCAGCATTACGCAGGCAGACCTCGGTGTCGCTGCTGGGCTAGTTGCTCAGTACGACCACGTGAACAACAAGATCCTGCTCTTCGAGACCGCGGGTACGGTCGATCTTCCGCTCAAGGAGCTCAGCTCGGGTGCCTCGCTCACAGGCATTGTCATGCGGGCCGAGTTCGTCGGAGAAGGCAACAGCTAGGAGGATAGATGGCACAGGACACCGCACAAGCGGA
>Ga0137427_10001043_pt1 | contig 12994 bp, 15 predicted proteins | sample EasRivERMZT700_2_FD_102309 | JGI IMG/M metagenome (GOLD analysis project Ga0137427, IMG submission 102309) | Soil microbial communities from meander-bound floodplain in the East River, Colorado, USA - East River MetaG ERMZT700_2 | ecosystem: Environmental > Terrestrial > Soil > Floodplain ...
GCGGCGACGCCGCCCTTCTTCTGAATTTCGGCAACGGCATGAAGCGCGAGCGTGGTCTTGCCCGAGGATTCGGGACCGTAGATCTCGATGACGCGGCCGCGCGGCAGGCCGCCGATGCCGAGCGCGATGTCGAGGCCGAGCGAGCCGGTGGAGACGGCATCGGCGTCGACCGCCTTCTCGCGCTGGCCGAGCCGCATGACGGAGCCCTTGCCGAAGGCGCGATCGATCTGGGAAAGCGCCGCCTCGAGGGCGCGCTTCTTGTCCGAATCCTCTTTGGCCACGACCCGAAGAACCGCCTGTGTCATGAAAAGTCTCCCCTTATTTCACGGCTGCCGCCGAAATCCCAGGGGCGAGCGCCCCCGTCGATGCGAGTCAATGTACATGTTTTGTTCTATTCGGCAAGGGGGCAGGTAAGATATTGTGGAAACGATAGAATTGGAGATGTGTTCTGGTATCGTTCAAAGAAAATTTTTGGGCGTGGCCAGTGCGGTGAGGAACCTTGCTACCTACCTTATTATGAGTATATACTCATAAACGCCCAAGAGCGGCGGCCATGAACGTGATTCGCCCAGACCGGACAGCACCCTCCTTCGGCTAAGCCGCTCAGAGGTCTCGGACGTGGAACGATCGAACTGATCGAGGATTTCGACGGGGATGCCTACCGCGCCGTTTACACGGTGCGGTTCCATGAAGCGGTCTATGTGCTGCATGCGTTCAAGAAGAAATCGAAACGTGGAATCGCGACTGCGAAAAGCGACATCGATCTGATCAAGCGTAGGTTGCGGGACGCCGAGGTCGATCATGCAACGCGCTTCAAGCAGGAAAGGAAGCAATGAATGAGCAGAGTCAAAATCGAGAAGGGCAGCGGCAACATATTTGCCGATCTCGGCCGGCCCGATGCGCAAGCACACTTCCTGAAAGCCCAAATCGTGGCGGAAATCTACCGGCTGACCAACGAGCGAAAACTCACCCAGACCCAGACCGGCAGACTGATGGGCATCAGTCAGCCGGAAGTTTCGCGCATGTTCAAAGGCAATTTTCGCGAATATTCCATTGAGCGCCTCATCGGATTTCTGACCGTTTTTGACCGCGATGTCGAAATCGTGGCGAAGCCGAACAAGAAAGTCGGAAAGAGCGGGCGGGTCACCTTCACGACAGCGGCAGCGTGATGCGCTGAGCGCTACGTTCCCGTATCGTGCAGCGCGTCGGCGACGCGGCGGGGGGGCGCGCCGGAGAGCACTTCCTTCACCTTGGCGACGAGCTGTTTCAGGCCGAAGGGCTTGGGAAGGAAGTGCAGGTCTTCGACCTTCTCTTCGTTGCGGCGGAAGGTGTCTTCGGCATAGCCCGAGATGAAGATGACGCGCATCTCGGGCCTGAGCTTGGTCGCCGCGCGCACCATCGTCGGCCCATCCATGTTGGGCATCACGACATCGGAGATGACGAGATCGATCGCGCCCTGGTGGCGGCGCACGATTTCGAGCGCGACCTCGCCGCCGGGCGCTTCGAGCACCGTGTAGCCGCGCATCCTGAGCGCGCGCGCGGCGAAGCTTCTCACCGCGTCCTCGTCCTCGACGAGGAGGATCGTATCCTGGCCGGTGATGTCGCGATGCGTGGCGCGGTCCGGCTCCTCGGTCACTTCGGCCGCGCCTGCGGACGTGACGTAACGCGGCAGATAGACCTGGAACGCGGCGCCTTTGCCGACCTCGCTCTCGACCGTGATGAAACCACCCGTCTGCTTGACGACGCCATAGACGGTCGAGAGACCGAGGCCCGTGCCGTGGCCGACGGGCTTCGTCGTGAAGAACGGCTCGAAAATCTTGACCTGGTTTTCCAAAGCGATGCCGAGACCGGTATCGGCGACTTCGATCAGAACGTAATCGCCCGCCGGCATCAGCCCGGTGCCGATCGGCCGCGCGGTCGAGAGCGTGGCGTTGGAGGTGCGGATGGTGACGGTGCCGCCGTCGGGCGGCATCGCGTCTCGCGCGTTGACCACGAGATTGACGATCGCGTTCGAGATCTGGCCCTCGTCCGCGCGCACCGCCCACAGGTCGGAGGCCTGTTCGAACTTGAGGTTCACGCGTTCGCCGAGCAGCCGGCGCAGCAGGTGCGACAGTTCGGTCATCGTATCGGCGAGCGCGAGCACTCGCGGCTGCAAGGTCTGCTGGCGCGAGAAGGCGAGCAGCTGGCGCACCAGGCCCGCGGCACGCACGGAGTTCTGCCGCACCTCGTTGATCTCGGCGAAGGACGGATCGCCGGCCGCATGGCGCATCAGCAGCAGATCGCAATTGCCGATGATCGCCTGGAGCAGATTGTTGAAGTCGTGCGCGACGCCGCCGGCGAGTTGTCCGATCGCCTGCATCTTCTGCGACTGCGCGAACTGGGTCTCGAGCGCTTTCTGCTCGGACGTATCGACGAGATAGAGAATCGCCTGCGGCGCGCCGTCGGGCGAAGGACGGAAGGGGCTGGCGAAAAGCTGCGCGCTGCGGTCGGCGGATTTGGCGCCGGCCGCGCAATGGATTTCTTCCGGCTCATGGCTGGTCTCGCCGGCGGCCGCGCGCGCGATCAGCTTGAGCGCGGCCTGCTGTTCGCTCGAGTCCACCAGATCGCCGAACTTGGCGCCGGCAGTGAACCCGGCAAGGGCGAAGAACTCGGCGAAGGCGCCGTTCGATTCGACCACTTCGCCGGCCGGCGTGGTGATGGCGACACCGACCGGGGCGTTGCGGAAGAAATCCGAGAAGCGGATGAGCGCGGACGGCACCGGTCTTTCCGCGGCGACCGGCTTCGCCGCGGGGCCCTGCAGAAGCCGGGGCGTGAACCACCATGCCGCCTCGCCCTGCTTCAGCGGTTTCACCGTGGCCGTCAGCTTCTGGCCGGCCTCGGTTTCGAAGGTCTCTTCGCGCTCGCTCCCCTCGGTGGCGGCACGCGACAGGCGATAAAGCGCGGCGGCCGGCGCCTTCCCGGGGAACGCGTGTTGCGGCGGCGACGGATGCTCGCCTTCCACAGCGGCTGCCAGCGCGCGATAGGCGCCGTTGCAGTCGAGAACGGCGCCGTCTTTCGAGGTGACCGCCCAGGCGACGTTCGACGCCGCCGCGGCCGACGCGGCCCGGCTCATTTCCTCGCCGGGGTTGCCGCGGCGCGGCCAGGCCGCGACCAGCATCAGAAGCGCGAGGATGCCGATCCCCACGAGGAGAGATGCGCTCGTCCAGCGACCGATCTGGGGATCGCTGAGCGTGATGGACGCGCCGGCGACGGAAATCAGAAAGAATGTGAGCGCCCCGAGCCGCGATACGCCGCCGGCCTGGTGCGGCGAAAACACACGCGCGAGGCGGGCGACGACCGAGGTCATGGGCAATTCCTCGACGGCGGGACCATCATTCTCCTCGGCCACCTTGCGGAAGCGACGCAAACGGGCGGGCCTATTCTGCCTGATTCGTTCTTCAATGCGACGGGATAGTGCGTCCGATCGGCAATAACCACAGTTGCTTCGGAGGCGCGCCCGAGACGAAGTCCGTGATGCTCGCACCGTCCCCGCTTATCGCTCGGGCAATTAGCCGCGATGCGATCTCGATGCTGTCGCCGGGCATTGGCTTGAGCTGAGGCGCGGGGTCGCGGCATTTGACCCGCCGACTATATTTCTATAGTTATGTAATTATGGAAATAAAGGATGCGACGGCTGCTTTGGCGGCGCTTTCCCAGGAAACCCGGCTCAGGATCTTTCGTCATCTGGTGGCCGCAGGCCCTGCGGGGCAGCAGGCCGGAGCGATTTCGGAAGCCCTCGATGTCGCCGCGCCGACCCTTTCATTTCACATGAAGGAATTGGAGCACGCCGGCCTCGTGAGGCAACGGCGCGCGGGCCGCAACATCATCTACTCGGCGAACTATGACGGCATGCGCGCGCTGCTCTCCTATCTGATGGAGGATTGCTGCGGCGGGCGGCCGGAAATCTGCGACATCGAGATCAAGGCCTGCTGCCCGGCATGAGCGCGGCGGGCGTCTCGAGCATCCTCTTCCTCTGTACCGGCAATTCGGCGCGTTCGATTCTGTGCGAGGCCTATCTGAATGCGGTCGCGGGCGAGCGGTTTCGCGCCTACAGCGCAGGAAGCCATCCGAAAGGCACCGTTCATCCGCTGACGCTGGACACGCTGCGCCTCGCGAGACTGCCGACAGCGGGGCTGCGGTCCAAGAGCTGGGACGAGTTCGCGCACGACGGCGCGCCGGGACTGAATTTCGTCATCACCGTCTGCGACTCGGCGGCGGGGGAGGTCTGTCCGATCTGGCCGGGCCAGCCGATCACCGCCCACTGGAGCTTTCCCGATCCTGCTGCGTTCCAGGGACGCGAGGTCGAAGCGCGCGCGGTCTTTTTCGACGTCTTCCGCCAGATCTGCACCCGTCTCGACATTTTCCGCAATCTGCCGATGGCGCGGCTGGACCGGCTCTCGCTCAAGCATGAACTCGATGCCATCGGCCGCAGCCCGGGTTGAAAGCCGAGCGCTGCTCCGGCCGTTCGCCGGGGAAGCGCTCGGCACGGCGATGCTGCTCGCGGCGGTCGTGGGATCGGGGATCATGGCGGAGAGCTTGACGCGCGACGTCGCCGTCCAGCTCCTCTGCAATACGGTCGCCACCGGTGCGGCACTGTTCGTTCTCATCCTGGTGTTCGGCCCGGTATCGGGGGCGCATTTCAACCCGGCGGTGACGATGGTCGCGGCGCTGAACCGGGCGACCGATCCGCGCGCAGGATTCGTCTATCTGATGGCGCAGACCCTCGGCGCGATTGCGGGTGTGTTGCTCGCGCACGCGATGTTCGGCGCGGACATTTTCGCACTGGGCGTGAAACCGCGGACCGGATTTCCGCAATGGCTCTCCGAAGGTGTAGCCACGTTGGGGCTCGTTCTAACGATTTCCGGCACCGCAGGGCGAAGCCGGGAGACGGTCGCGGCCTCCGTGGCGCTCTACATCACCTCCGCCTATTGGTTCACGGCATCGACGTCGTTCGCCAATCCCGCTGTGACCATCGCGCGCGCATTAACCCCATCGTTCGCTGGCATTGCCCCGCTCGATGGGCCTGCGTTCATCGCAGCGCAAATCGTCGGCGCGGTACTGGCGTGGCGGACGGCAAGGCTGCTTTTCCCCGCCAATACCGAAGCCTGAACGAGATTCGGTCAACCTTGGTCAGCTTGACCAAGTTGGTCAACTTGGCTAGGATCGCAGCATGAGCAAACAGGTCAATCTCTACGAGGCCAAGACCCAGCTCTCGCGGCTTGTGGAAGAAGCCGCGAAAGGCGAGGAAATCGTCATTGCCAAGAACGACAAGCCCATTGCCCGCATTGTCGCGCTCGCCAAACCCAAACGTCCGAAGAAGCGGCGCCTCGGTCTATCGAACCACCGTTTTGTAGAGGTGGGGCCGCGCGAAGCCGCCGATGCCGAGATTGCGGAGCTCTTCGAAAACAGCAAGCTGTGGCCGGATACCTGATCGACAGCCACATATTCTTTTGGGGCATCGATGCGCCGGAGCGTTTGCTTGCCATCGAGCGGATGCTCCTCGAGGATCCCGCCAATGACGTTGCAGTTAGTGTGGCGTCATTCTGGGAACTTTCCCTCAAAGCCGCGAACGGCAAGCTCCGACTGAGTCCTGGCAAAGCGCCCGTCGCCGGCGACTATTTCGCGAGGCACGCGATGACTGCAGGGTTTCGCACGCTCGCCATTGAACCGCCAGAGGCAGAATACGTACGACGGCTGCCTCGAATACATGCCGACCCGTTCGATCGGCTCATCATTGCGCAGGCATTGATCGGCGCGCGCATGATCGTCACGCGCGACGGTATCTTTACGAGCTACCCGGGAGTGCAGCTCTTCGTTCCGTGAAGTCACCTACCAGCGGCGGGTGAAGCGGGCGTCGCGGGCGATGTCCGCGGGCGGGCGCGGGTCGGCGAGATAGAGCGCGCCGTCGCGCTCTTCGATTGCAAGGCGCGTCAGCGACTTTCCGAAGCACGGTCCGCTCACGCATTCGCCGGTCGCAGGCAAGAAGCGCGCGCCGTGGCCGGAACAGAGCAGATGCTTCTTGTCGTCGGTGAGGAAGTGGTTCGGGAAGGTCTCGAGCGGAATGTGTTCGTGCGGACAGGAATTGATGTAGGCGTGGCGTGCGCCGGCTGTCTGCACGATGATGATGTCGAGCTCGTCGGGCGCTTCGCCGAGAACGACGTTCCTTGTGCCCGGATCGGCCAGCCCTTCGATGGTGCAGAGGAAGGTCACGCGCGTCTCGCGGTTCTAAAGTCCGCCCATCGTGCCGATGAATTTCCATTCCTCGTCGGTCACGGGCTGCACGGAGAGACGCGAATATTTCACCAGGATCATATCTTTCAGTTTCGACTCCGCCTTGATCGCGGCGAGGGTCACCGGCGAAGGGACATCCTTCACTGCCTTGACGTCGACGAGACCGAAGCGGCCGGTTTCATCGGTCGGGTCCTTGCGGTACTCGCCGATGACTTCGACGATGCCGACAATCCGCTTCTCGTCGCCCGTGTGATAGAAGAATCCGAGATCGCCCTTTTTCATCTTCTTCATGTTGCCGGCGGCCTGGAAATTGCGCACGCCGCTCCACGGCTCGCCCTTGGCGCCCCGCTTCTTCTGATCGTCCCAGGAGAAGGCCTCGGCTTCGGTCTTGAACAGCCAATACGCCATCGTGGTCTCACTCGGGCCGCAGCGGACGCGACAATAGCCGGTCCACCGCGCCTTTGACATCAAGCGCGCCCTCGAGCACGTCGGCGACGGCTTCGGCGATTGGAAGCTCGACGCCGTGTTGTTTCGCCCGGGCGACGAGTGCAGGCGCGGTTGCAGCACCCTCGGCCAGCGGCCGCCCCTCGGCGGAGGCAGCGGCGAGCGAGGTGCCCTGCCCCAGCGTGAAGCCGAGCGCGAAATTGCGCGAACTCTTGCTGGTCGCGGTCAGCACGAGATCGCCGAGGCCCGAGAGGCCCATCAGGGTCTCGGAGCGCGCGCCCAGCGCCGAGCCGAGCCGCAGCAACTCGGCGAACCCGCGCGACATGGTGGCCGCGCGCGCGCTTTCGCCGAGGCCTGCGCCCGCCACCATGCCGCAGGCGATGGCGTAGACGTTCTTCGCCGCACCGCCGAGCGCAACGCCGACGAGATCCTCGCTGGCATAGGGCCTGAATTCCGGCCGTCCGAGGGTCAGCGACAGGCGCGACGCGATGTCGGGGCGCGCAGCGATCGTCACGGCGGTGGGGAGATTGTTCGCGACGTCGCGAGCGAACGACGGACCCGACAACACTGCAGGCTCGGCGTCGGGCGCGACCGCCTGCAAGATCTCGGTGACGAGCAGCCCGCTGCCGAGCTCGATGCCCTTGGCACAGATGACCAACGGCATTCCCGGTTTCACATGGGGCCGGAGCGACAGCAGCATGGCGCGCAGATGCTGCGCCGGCGACGTGAGAAGAATTGCGTCGGCTGCCTCCGTCGCGCGGACCATGTCGAGGGTCGGCTCGATGTCCGCCGGGAGCTGGGCGCCGGGAAGGAAGCGCACGTTCTCGCGCTTCTCGGCGATGCTCTGCACGACGTCGGGCTCGCGCGCCCACAGCGAGACCTTGGCGCCGCTCCCGGCCGCGACGGCAGCCAGCGCCGTCCCCCAGGCGCCCGCTCCAATGACGGCCAGGCGGCCGTAGGGGCCGGCGGCGGAACCCGCCTTGGTTGAGTGAAGGGGCATGGAACGACGCACGCTCTCGGGAATTATGACAGGGCTGTCCGTTATAGCGGGAAACAACCAGGGCGAGGAACGCCAGATATGCCGGATTTCCTGTGCTCTCAGCCCTTCATTCCGCCACAAACTCCAACTACATAGGGACCATGCGTCGCGCACTTCTCATCAGTCTGTTTGCGGCCTTCTCGGCCGGGGTTTTCGCGTTCGGAGCCGGCGACGGCTTTGCGCAAAACCCGGCGAAGTCTCCCGTGCAGCCATTCGTTCCGCCGCGGGCGCCGCTGACCGATGTCGAGAAGGGCGATCTCAAGCGGGTCTCCGACTATCTCAACACCATCAAGAGCGTTCAGGGGCGGTTCACCCAGATCGCCGCCGACGGCCGGACGGCCCAGGGGACCTTCTATTTGAGGAAGCCCGGCCGCATCCGTTTCGAATATGACCGGCCCAATCCGATTCTGATCGTCGCCGATGGCGCTTCGGTCGCGGTGAGCAACAGCCAGCTGAAAACCACCGACCGCTATCCGCTGATCAACTCGCCGCTCAGATTGCTGCTCAGCGAGAGCATCGATCTCACCAGCGACCGGCGGATCATGGACGTGAAGAAGGAAACCGGCGCGCTCAGCTTCACCGCCCGGGAAACCACAGGACCGGCGCGCGGCAGCATAACGCTGGTGTTCGCCGATACGGGGCAGCTCGAGCTTCGGCAATGGGACGTGGTGGACGCGCAAGGCGTGCGCACCACGATCGCGCTCAACGATGTCCGCCAGGACGCCAATATCCCGGCCAGCCTGTTCGTGATCCAGGAACTGAGCCCCTTCAAGAGGAATAACTGAAGTTGGCTTGACGGGGGCGCCTTGCGGTCCGCCGGGCGGCGGACCTAGATATTCCCATGAGCAGCGTGACACCCGTCGTCGGCATTGCCTGCGACCGCCGGATGATCGGCGATCATGCGTTTCACATGGTCGGCGAGAAATATATCGCCGCGGTGCGCGACGGCGCCGGAGCTTTGCCGTTCCTCATCCCGGTCCTCGATCCGCCGATCACGCCCGCAGAGCTTCTGCCGCATCTGGATGGATTGCTGTTCACCGGGTCGATCTCGAATGTTGCACCGAGCCGCTATGGCGGGCATGAGCCGCGCGATCCCAAGCTGCTGGATGAGGCGCGCGACGCGGTGACATTGCCGCTGATGCGCGTCGCGGCGTCGGCGGGCTTGCCCATGTTCAGCATCTGCCGCGGCTTCCAGGAGCTCAATGTCGCGTTCGGCGGCACGCTGCATCAGCACTTGAGCGAAATCGACGGGTTCGAAGACCACAGCGTCGGCGACAGGAAGCGCAGCCTCGAGCGGCAATATGGTCCGGTCCACGATGTGATCGTGACGCCCGGCGGCGTGCTCGACTCGCTGTTGGGGATGGACCGTTTCCCGGTCAACTCGCTGCACAGCCAGGGCATCGACCGCCTGGCGCCGCCCTTGCGCAAGGAGGCGACCGCGCCGGACGGCGCGATCGAGGCGGTCAGCATGGCGGACGCGAAAGCGTTTCTGCTGGGCGTGCAGTGGCACCCGGAATGGCGGCACTGGGAAAATCCCGTCAGCAAGGCGATGTTCGCCGCCTTCGGCGACGCGGTACGAGAGCACGCGAAGACGCGCCGAGGTGCTACGGGTTAGGTGTTTTCTGCGTTCCGCTCAGCCGCGCCATGGCGTCGAAGAGCCGGCTGACGTCGAAATACACCGTCTGGCGTTCGCCGTTCGCGGGATTGACGACTTCGAGCGCATCGACCGGACCTCGCGCGGCCTGGATAAGCGATTGCCGCGCGACCTGCACGCCGATCGAGCCGAGAAAGCTATACTCCTCGGCCACGCCGATCACGACATAGGCGGTCTCCGGCGTCATCCCGTCGCCGGACTCCCGGATCGAGCGGAGGAGACCATTGGCGACGGCGAGCTCGAATACAGCCTGCTCGCGCTGTCCCCGCCGTTCGAGGACGGTGGCAAGTGCCGCATGGGCATCGATGTCGGTGAAGTCGCGTTCGATGATCTGGTTCGCCAAGGTCACGACCCCGTCGAGATCGTTTGTCCCCATCGCGCGGATCAGGTCGCCCTTGGTGGGATCGGCGAGCGCTTCATAAGGGTTGTAGCCGGGCAATTCGGCGCGGGCATAACGCAGCGCCTGGAAGTCGATCGCCGTGTTGCCCGCTTTGAGCTGGGCGAGCAGCATGTCGTAGCGGGTTCCTTCCGCGGCGCCGGCCGGAACGAGTCCGGGCAGCAGCAGAAAAAAGAACACGATGCATATCGCTCTCATCAACCGGTCCTCAATTCGCGCATTCGACGCGGGATGCGATACACTCCCAACCATGGCGTAAGCATGGCGAAGGCTCGGTAAGGCACCACGTCTCGCCCAAGGAGAAAACATGCCGGTCAAGAAAAAAACCGGGGCGAAAGTTTCCGCGCGGACCAAGCGGCTGCAAAAGCTCGATGCTCTTCATCATATCCATCCCTTCACCCAGACCGAGCTGCTCAATCGCGAAGGCGTTCGCATCATAACGCGCGCCAAGGGTATTTATGTCTGGGACTCCGAAGGCCACAAACTGATCGACGGCATGGCCGGCCTGTGGTGCGTGCAGGTCGGCTACGGCAACATGGAGCTCGCGCGAGCGGGTGCGGAGGCTCTGAGGACGCTTCCCTACTACAACCACTTTTTCAAGACGACGAACCCATGGACGGTCGAGCTCGCCGCGAAACTGGCGACGCTTCTGCCCGAGGGTCACAGCCGCGTGCTGTTCGCCAATTCCGGGTCGGAGGCCAACGACGCGGCCCTCAAGCTCATCCGCTACTATTGGAACCTCAAAGGCCGGCCCGAGAAGAAGATCCACCTGTCGCGGCAGCTCTCCTATCACGGGGTGACGATGGCGGCGGCATCGCTGTCGGGGCTGACCCCGATGCACCCGCAATGGGACCTGCCGCTTCCGGGGTTCGCCAAGGTCCCCGCGCCCTATTGGTACGGGGCGAAGCAAGCGGGCTATGGCGACATCGGTGAGGACGAGTTCGGCATACGCGTCGCCCGCGAGTCCGAGGCCGTCATCCGCGAGATCGGACCCGACCGCATCGCCTCGTTCTCCGCCGAGCCGGTGCAGGGCGCGGGCGGACTGATCATCCCGCCCTCCACCTACTGGCCGGAGATGTCCCGCATCTGCCGCCGCCACGACATTCTTCTGCATGCGGATGAAGTGGTCACCGGGTTCGGGCGCACCGGCGAGTGGTTCGGCAGCTTTACCTATGACCTTCAGCCCGACATCCTCACGATGGCCAAAGGTCTGTCCTCGGGATATCAGCCGATCTCGGCCATATCGCTGGGTGCGCGGATGGGCGAGGCCATCTCCGGCGCCAATGAGGAACTGGTGCACGGCTACACCTATTCCGGGCATCCGGTGGCGTCCGCGGTCGCGTTGAAGAACATCGAAGTCCTCGAACGCAGGCGCATCGTGCAGCGGGTGAAGCGGGTGATCGGCCCCTATTTCCAGCGCCGCATGCGGCAGGTGTTCGCCGGTCACAAGCTGGTCGGAGAGGTCCGCGGCATCGGCCTTTTGGCCGCGATCGAACTGGTCGAAGACAAAAAAGAACGGCGGCCGTTTCCGCGCGAGCGCAACGTCGGCACCATCTGCCGGGACCACTGCTTCAACAACGGCCTGGTGATGCGGGCCATCCGCGACACCATGGTGCTGTCGCCCCCACTTGTGATCACCGAAGCGGAGGTCGAGCGCGTCCTCGCGAAGGCAAAGCTCTGCGTCGACCTCACGGCGGCGGACCTGGGAATCAGATAGCGCCGCAAGCCCTCGATGTGTTTTTGGATAAGCGAGTTTCATGCCAAGCCCCGGCTTGTTCTTCCGGCCAGAGCAGCACAAATGGCCCAAAACGACTGGTGAATTCGTTTCTGGATCAATATGTTGGCTATCAACGTGGCTGGAAAACAACTGTCATTAAGAAAAAGTCACGAAGGCGATTTTAACCGAAAAAAGTTGAAAGCTGTGTCTTTCGTGCCTATACTTTCCGAGGTGGGACCGTGGTGTCCAGCCTGCATGCTCCCCCCGCTCGCAGGCCGGATGTGGTCCCAACAGGGATGCCGGTTATCCCCTCCCGGCATCCAGCGCTTACGGCGCATTTGAGGCCCTGATCAGCCCCCTGGTCAGGGCCTCTTTATTTTCATTTTCATTTTCGGGTCACCCGCCTGAGCGTGAGGTTGATGCGGCCGCCGCCGGGGACAAGCGTGCTGGTCCCGGGCAGGATCCGGTCGATGCCGTGATACATCAGCCGCGCCGGGCCGCCGAACATCAGGATATCGCCGGAATTGAGCTTGAGCCTGCGGGTCTCACCTTTGAGGTTGGCGGTGCCGAAGCGGAAATAGGCAGTGTCGCCCAGCGATACCGACAGCACCGGGGCGTCGGCGGCGGCTTCGTCCTGATCGCGGTGCAGGCCCATGCGGGCGGTCGGGCCGTAGAAGTTCACCAGGCAGGCCTCGGGAGGCGCCCCATAGCCGGTGGTCGCGTCCCATAGGCGCTGCAGCGCATCGGGGATCGCCGGCCAAGGCTGCCCGGTCGCGGGGTGGACCTTCTCGTAACGGTAGCCGTTCGCCGTGTCCGAGACCCAGCCGAGAGGCCCGAAATTGGTCATCCGGACCGAGAATTTCCTGCCTGTTCTCGGCATGGTCGGATCGAAGAACGGGGCCTGCTCGATCCCCGCGAGCACGTCTTTCAGCAGGGCCGCCTGTTCCGGGGGATCAAGGCGGAGCGGCCACAGGGTCACGCCCGGCGCCACGCTAAGCCGCTGGCTCACGTGGTCATCTCGGCCTGGAACGACCGGTAGCTGTCCTTGAGCCCGCGCGCGGCAAGCCACGACGCGAAATGCCGGGGGTCGTAGCCGCCGTGCGCCCATTGGCCGAGCGGCGTTCCGCCCGCCTGAGCACTGGCGTAGCCGGGAAAATGCCTGAGCCAGAGCTGCTGGCGCTTGGGGAAGTGGAGATAGGGCCAGGGGACCAGCTGCCCCTCGGCTTGGGTAAGGGCGCCCGGCCCCTTCGAGTGGAGGAGATAGAGCGCGGCGGCAAGACCGGTGCGGTCCTGCCCGCCCGAGCACTTGAGGAGCAGAGGCCGTTCGGCCGCGGCAAAGGCGTCGAACAGCGCGGCCAGGCCCGAACGCGACGGGATGTTGCGCGACGAAAGTTTCACGTCGAAATGCCTGATCTTGAGGGCAGAGGTCACCCGCTTCTCGCTGGTCCACCAGGAGAAATCGGCGTTCTCGCC
>Ga0137427_10001044_pt1 | contig 12988 bp, 14 predicted proteins | sample EasRivERMZT700_2_FD_102309 | JGI IMG/M metagenome (GOLD analysis project Ga0137427, IMG submission 102309) | Soil microbial communities from meander-bound floodplain in the East River, Colorado, USA - East River MetaG ERMZT700_2 | ecosystem: Environmental > Terrestrial > Soil > Floodplain ...
ACGATCGTAGACCTGATCGGCCACGTCCCAATGGAGGTAATGGCCGGAGTTGAACGATTCCGCGGCCACGAGATTGCTCGCATATTCGCGCCATACGGTGGGGTATTCGTCCGTCGGCGGCGCTCCGCGCGTGCCCCACAGGATGAGCAGGGGCGTGGCGAACTTCCGGCCTCTGTCGGCCGTGTCCATCTCGAAATCGATGCCGGCATTGGCGCGATAATCGTGGCAGGTGCCCTTGATCGTCTTGGGCGTGTAGCAGCGGACGAACTCGTCGAACACCGGCTTGGGCAGATTGCCGAGCCCGGTGCCGCCGCGGTTTCTGAGATACCACTCGGCCGGAACGGAGCCGATCAGCGTCTCGGGAAACGGCTCCGGCTGGGCCAGGAACGACCAGTGCCACGCGCCGAGAGCCCAGTCCTTGGTCGTGTGCGTGAACACGTGATAGGTCGGCAGTCCATCGATCAGGCTCACTTTCATCACGCGCTCCGGGTGATCGAGGCACATGCGATGGCTCAGCCGCGCGCCGCGGTCGTGACCCACGAGGTTGAACCGAGGATGCCCAAGCTGTTGCATCACCTCGATCATGTCCTCGGCCATGACGCGGAAACTGTAGTTGATGCCGTTGGGACCGGGCTCGGGCAGCGAGCTGTCGCCATAGCCGCGCAGATCGGCACACACGACATGATAGTCACGCGCGAGGCGCGCGGCGATTCGGTACCACGACACGTGATTGACCGGATGGCCGTGAAGCAGCAGCAGCGGCGGTCCCGAACCGCCGTGGCGCAAGCGGATAATGGCGCCCTTGGTGCGCATATCGAGATGCTTGAAGCCGGGGAACAGGTCCGCGACCTCGCGGCTTCCCCAACGGGTCGGATCGCGCACATAGTCGGCGGCGGTTGCTTCGGTCACAACGGCCGTGGGTTGCGCCGATGCGGGCGCAGCGATGCTCGCCGCCGCCGCGCCGGCGGCCAGTGCATGAACCAGGTCGCGGCGGCTCACGCCCTCTGGCGCACGATCAGGTGATTTCGGGTGGGACGTCATTTCAGCCTCCCTCTCAAAGTGTCGGCAAGAACTGACGGAGTGACCGTACCGCCGGTTGGGACTCGCTTCAATGCGAAGCGGTGGCGTTGAACCGGCTGAATTTGAACGCGCTCAGATCGAGCCGACTCTTGCCATCGACGACGAGCTCGCTCAGCGCTTCGCCGATCGCGGCAGAGTGCTTGAAACCGTGGCCCGAGCACGGCGAGGCGACGATGACGCGGGGCATCCCAGGGTGCGTGTCGATGACGAACTCCGCATCCGGCGTCATCGTGTAGAGGCATACGACCGCCTTGACGCATCGGTCGGAGAAGCCCGGCAAATACGGCGCGATGTAGTCGTGCATGGCCCGTATTTCGGCCGCCGAGACCGTGCGGTCGACCGAGTCCGGCGTCGTCTCGGTCTCGTATTGCTGGGTTGCGACCTTGACCCCGCCGCTCTCGCCGTCGATGGCGGGAAAACCGTAGATCGCCTGGTCGCGGCCCTGAAGCTCCCAGATATAGATCGGGAAATTTCCCAGCTTGAACGGCGTGATCGGCCCCCTGGCCGCAAACCAGAACAGCAATTGCCGCCGCACCTTGAACGGCTGCGCGTATTTGCTGCCGATGAGTTGCGGCAGCCATGCGCCCGCGCTGACGATCAACCGGTCCGCCGCGTAAGTGTCCTTGTCGGTCCTGACCGTGACGCCCGTGCCCGCCTCCTCGAAGCCGAGCACCGCTTCGTTCCGGTGAATCGCCGCGCCATATTTCTCCGCGAGCGCCAGTTGCGCCGCGACGCACGCCTCGGGCCGCAGGAAGCCCGCCTCGTGTTCGTAATAGCCGATCTCATCGTCGCTTATGTTGAACTGCGGAAATCGCTGCCTGATCGCGTGCGCGTCCAGGATCTCGTGCGCGATGCCGTATCTCTCGGCGGCAGCGACAGTGGTGCCGAAAAAATCCTGCACGTGCATACGTGACGTCGTGCTTCTGCTCGAGATGATGAGCCCCCCCGTCGTCGTCAGCAGGTCGCGCGAAGTCTCCCGCTCGATCTCGCGCCACAATTCGTGCGACCGCATCACCAGCGGCGTGTAGTGCGCGCCCTCGCCGATGGCGAGCCGGGTCACGCGCGTATCGCCGTGCGACGAGCCGAGCGCGTGAGGCGGCGAGAACTGGTCGATGCCCGCCGCCTTCTGCCCGCGCTTGGCGAGCTGGTAGAGGGCCGCGCTGCCCATCGCGCCCAGTCCCAGCACCAAAGTGTCGTACCGCTGCAATTTCGTTCTCCCGCAGGCGGGCGGATTGTAACCGTCAGGTACGCCGGGCTAAAAGCAGGGAATGAGCACGAGTTACGCCGGACACGACATTCGCTCCGCCGCCCGCATCAGCGCCGTGCCCACGGGCGCGGCTCTCGCCGCCGAAATACGCGGCGTCGACCTGCGCACGATCTCGGAGGAGGATTTCGCCGCCATCCATCGCCTGTGGCTCGATCACCTGGTCCTTCTGTTCCGCGGCCAGCAACTCGACGACGATGAGCTGATCGCCTTCAGCCGAAGGTTCGGCGTGCTTGATTGGGCGCCGGTGCAGGAAACGGGGCGGCGCTTCGTCGAGGGCCGGCCGGAGCTCTATGTCATCTCGAACGTGGTCGAGAACGGCGAGCCCATCGGCAGCCTCGGCGCGGGCGAAGCCGTGTGGCACACCGACATGTCGTATATCGAGCAGCCGCCCAAGGCGAGCATCCTCTACGCGCTGGAAGTGCCGCCATCGGGCGGCGACACCGGCTTCGTCAACATGTATCTCGGCTATGAGGCGATGCCGCCGGTGCTCAAGCGCCGCCTCGAGGGACTCAAGATCAAGCACGACGGCACCTACAACAGCGGCGGCTATGTCCGCCAGGGCGTCGACGCGACCGACGATCCGGTCCGCTCGCCGGGGATGATCCACCCGCTCGTCTGCACGCACCCCGAAAGCGGACGCCGCGTGGTCTATCTCGGCCGCCGCCGCAACGCGTATATCGTAGGCCTCCCGCTCGCCGAGTCCGAGGCGCTCCTCGACGAGATTTGGCTGTACGCCACGCGGGACGAATACACCTGGTACAACCAGTGGCGCGCGGGCGACCTCGTGCTGTGGGACAACCGTTGCACCATGCACCGCCGCGACGCGTTCGATTCGAGCGCTCGCCGCATCATGCACCGCACGCAGATCAAGGGCGAAACCGCGCCCGCCGCCTGACGGCTCAGCGTTGCGGCTGTGCCTGCGGGAATTTCGGAACCGCGAAGCGCCTGAAATCCGACGGGTAGGGCGATGTGACGTCGTCCTGGTCGGCCAAGATGATCTGCGTTTCGCCGTTGACGAGCGGGTTCCGCTGGTTCTCCAGGCTCGACACGTTCTCCATCCGCGGGAATTCCTCGTTCCGCTTGGTATAGCGCCGCGTCACCTTCCAGGGTGCCGTGAACGCCACCGGGTCCTCGATCGTGATCTGCGATTCCAGCGTGCGTGCGTCGATCTTGCGGATGCGCTCATGCACCGTCGCGGAATCGCTTAAGGCCGCGCCCGTCCGGTCGATCGGAATCCCGCCCTTGATGCTGCGCGTCTCGATCACCAGTGTGTCGCCTTCCCAGCGGCCGATCGAATAGCCCTCGAAGGTCGGCCACAATTCTTCCGGCGGCGGGAACGGGCGGCCGTCGGTATAGATGTAGCGCACGTCGGGACGCTCGTAGACAATCCACACCTGCTCGGGCCGCAGCGCGAATTGCAGCCCGCGCGCCGGCGTCATCATCCGCATGATCCCGCCCGGATAGCCCACCGTCAGCGGATCGACGAATTTGCCTTGTCGCACGACGGTGTCGAGAAACTCGTTGTAGGCCGCCTCCCACTCCGGTTTGTAGGGCGGGTAGTCGCGGACGTTCGGATTGGCGTTTACATTCCCTCCGCCTTTGCTCTGGTCGAACACGTTGCCGCCTGTGCCCATCCAGATGCCGGTCCAATCGGGCAGGGACGAGAACTCGCGCGTCGTCGTCTTGCCCGCGGGCGCGGATTGCGCCGGCGTCGTCGGAGCCATGTAGAGGCTTGCCGCGATACCGGCCGCAATCGCCAGGAGTGCCGTGAATGCCGCGCGCATGCTCATTGCCCGCGCGTGCTGAGCACGGTTCCGTCCGCTTTCTTGACGTCGATCAGGTTGCCGCCCGCGCCGCCGTCCTTCAACGGATGCGCGCGCAGGGTCACCTTTTCGCCGGGCCGAAGCGCATTCGACTTGATCCCGGCGCGCAAGAGCACGATCGGTGCGCCGGTCTCGATGCTCCATTCGACCTCGCCGCCGCTGGCGCTAGGCACCAGGATCTGAATCCACGAATGGGGATTGGTGTACTGGAACTCCTTGATCGTTCCGACCAGAACGATTTCCTTGGCGCCATCGAACATCGCGCCGGAGTGATGGGCCGACGCCGGCATGACCGAGGCTCCCAGAACAATTGCTGCGCAAAGCAAGTGTTTCAACATGGCGTTCCCTCCCTAAGGTCTCGCGCTGACGAAGATTATGCGCGCTCGGCATAAGCCGGAGCAAGCGTCACTGCGGGGCGCCGAGACGCTTGTAGCCCGCGACGACCTCGGGCGTTGCCGAGGCTTTGAGCTCGTTCATCATGGTTGCGACTCGCGCGCCCGAAAGGGGCATGCCGACGGGCAGATCCACGCGCTGCGCCTCGGCCCGGTACTCCGCGTCGTTGCACATCGCCAGGAACGCCGTGCGCAGCATCTCCAGCCGTTCGGGCGGAATCCCGGGCGGCCCCATAACGGGCAGGCCGAAACTCTCGAGCGCCATCACCAGGTCGAGCACCTTGTGGTCGCTCGCGGGAATGATGTCGCGCAACAGCGGCACGCCGGGATGCTCCGGCTTGTTCTGGAGGATGATGGAGATGATCTTCCTCTCGATCAGGTCCTTGCGGTGGCCGAACGTCGATTCGACCGTGAACATTCCGTCCGCTTCGCCCTGTTCGAGCGCGACGATCACGCGGGCGCTCGATCCGTAGCCGAAGATCACCTTGATCGGTGCGCCCTGGCGAACCAGCATCGCCGGCACCATCGCCGTCGCCGTGTTGCTGGCGAGCGCGCCGAAACTGAACGTGCGGGTGGACGCCATCAGCTCCTGGAATGTCCTGATGCCCGTCGCCGTGCGGATATAGACGACGGAGTTCACCGCGCCCGGACTTCCGACATAGCTGAGCGTGGTCGGATCGAAGCGCACGCCCGCTCCACGTGCTACGCCTTCGACGAACCAGGAACGGCCGGGAACCGCGATCGTGAGGCCGTCCGGTGCGGTGCGCGTCGTCACGTAATTCGCGGCCACGATACCGGCCGCGCCCTCGAGATTCTGCACGATGGAGCGCGGTGTCCCTGGAATGAAGCGCACCAGGTGCCGTGCCACCACGCGCGCGGCCGTATCCACGCCGCCGCCCGGCGCGAACCCGACTACGGTGGTCAGCGTCTTGCCGCGATAGAACTCGCTCGCTGGTGCGGCTGATGCCGACGCCGACCGTGCGAGCGCGCCGCCGGCCATGCCGGCGACAAATCCTCGGCGCGAAATGCAGTGCGTGATCATTCGGCCACCTGTGTCGCGGTTCACCCATGTCCGACAGACGGAAAGGATATCAGCCGGGCCAAGGCTCAGGAAGGAGAGGGGCGCCGGTCTTGTACGCGAGGGTTTGCAGGTTCATATGACGTGCGAAGGACACGGCCATGGCAGAGACAAGCGGCGGAAATCTGTCTCCCAATCCGGCGCAGGGACCCGGCGAGGCGCAGCGATCGGGTCTGAGGACCGCGGCAATGATTTGCTACGTCCTGTACCTCGTCTCGTTTCTCAACGGCCTGACCGCGATCATCGGCGTCATCATCGCCTATATCAAGAAGCCGGATGCCGTCGGCACGGTCTGGGAAAGCCACTTCAAGAACTTGATCGTGGTGTTCTGGGTGATGCTCGCCGCGTTAATTATCGGCCTCGTCACCTTCCCGATCTCGCTGCTCTCCATGGGTGCGCTCTACGACGGCGACTTCGTGTGGCCCGCACTGTCCGCGTTCGCCCTTCCGCTGCTGCTCTGGATCTTCATTTTCCCGGTTCTCATCATCTGGTTTCTTTACCGGATGATCCGCGGCCTGATCCGGGCCGCCGACGATCGCCCCTATTGAGAAAGCAAAAGCCCGCGCTTTGGGCGCGGGCTTTGCCATTGACTTGCAAGCAAAGTGCTCAGGGTGCCGGCAGTCTGAACCCGAACATGACGTAGAACTGTCCGTTGGTTTGGAAGGGGCCGGACGTGACCTCGTAAATTCCTTCGAGGTCGGTGTCGGTGTAGCCGGCGGTCAGCGAGAAATTGCCGAGTGTCGCGACGGCGCTGACGTTCCAGTCCATGTAGTCCTCGATGATCGGAGCGACGGCGTGATCGACGGTGGTGTAGCCGATGTTCGCGTTCAGCGAGAGCCATTCGATCACCGGGACCGAGACGCCGCCGGTAAAGTAGATCTGGCTGGTGCTGAGATTGACGTAGTCGGGCGAGTAGTAGACGCGGCCGTTGATCGCGGCGACGCCAAAATTGTAGCTGGCGCCGAGGTAAACCTCATACCAATTGAAGTTCACGCCTGTCGGCGCGCTCGGGTAATTGTAGGTGATACCGCCCGCCACGAGGCTGAAGGCATCGGTGATGGCCAGGGTGTAGCTGCCATAAAGATCGACTTCGGCCTGGGTGTCATCGCCGAAAGCATTGCCGAAATCGATCGAAGACGCCCATGCGCCGAAGGCAAGGCCCGTATCGCCGACCGCATAGTCGACGCCCGCCTGAACCGCAAGCGCGCCGCCACTCTGTGAAATTCCACGGAAGATATAGTTCGACGTCACGGCCGCGTTGGCGCTGAGGCCGGCAATCTGTGCTGACGCCGGGGTTGCGGCCATCGCTCCCAGAGCCAGTGCCGTCGTTCCGAGAAAAATTGAAATGCTCTTCTTCATGTCGCTTCCCTCTCTCGCTTGCCGGCGGGCACATGCCCGCCAGCTCCCCGTCCGCGAAGCGGCAGCTTGGCCGTCGCCCGCAGAACATGCCTGCCAGTTAAAAGAGGGGGCTCACCCAAAAACAATTGCGCTGCACTGCAAAATTGTGTCCTTTGAGTAACATATGTGCAGGATCAGCAGCGAAACGGCCGGTTTCCCTGAAAATGTGCCCATAGTTTAGGCATCTCGATGAAAATTTGGATCGCGAACCAATGGCTGCGCTGGAGATGCTGTTCGCACCTGCGGGAACAGACGGACTCGGCCGAATAACCGGCGCGCCAAGAAAACATTCGCTTGCTTGCGCAACGTCCCCGCCTATTGTTTTGGTAAAGAGGCCTGGGGCAATCCAACATAAGTCGCGCGATCATCCTCCTATGACGCTTGCGTTCGAAGCATTGCCACGCGAAGCGCGAGGCCCCGCACTTTCGCGGGTCAGGATCATCCTCGTCCGGCACGGCAGGCCCGCCATCGCCTTGAAACCGCGGACAGGCCATCACGGATTCCGCCGCTATATCGACGCGTATCAGGACGCCGGGCTCGATCCGCAAAGTGCACCGCCGGAAGAGCTGCTCGACCTCGTCAAGGGACTGAACTCGGTGTTCACGAGCTTCTCCCCGCGCGCCCAGGACAGTGCCCGCACACTGCTGCCGGAAGCCGAACTCATCGCCGACCCGCTTTTCGCCGAGGCCCCGCTCGCGGCGCCCCGAATCCCGCTCATCCGGATGAAGGTGCCGGTGTGGGCCGTGATGGCGCGCATCATGTGGCATGCGGGGTATCACCCCGAGATCGAGAACTACCGCCGCGCCAAAGCCCGCGCGGTCGCGGCCGCGGACATTCTTCTCGAGCGCGCCGCCGCTAACGATGGCGAAGCGGTTCTTGTCGCGCATGGCTATTTCAACGCCATGATCGGACGGGTCCTGCGCAAGCGCGGCTTCGCACGCACCGGGTCCCACCGGGTGCGCTTCTGGAACGCCGTGATCTACGAGCGAGACTGACTCAGAACCGGGTCGTGATCGAATCGACGGGCGGCCGGGGGCGTTCTTCGAGCGGCTCGACCGGATGGCCGATATAGATGAAGCCGGCGATCCGCTCGGTGGGTTTCAATCCCACGCGGCCCAGAACCTGCGGATGATAGGCGCACCATTCGGTGATCCAGTTGGCGACGAAGCCCATCGCGTGCGCCGCGAGCACGATCGTCATGCAGACCGCGCCCGACGACAATTGCTGTTCCCAAACCGGTATCGGGATTTGTTCGCGGACGCGGCTCACCACGCCGATCACGACGGGCGCGCGCATGAAGCGGTTGCGCTCCTGCTCGATGCGTTCGGGCGACGAGTCGCGTTCGCCCGCGATGCATTGCGCGAGGATTTCGCCCATCCGTGCCCGGCCCTCGCCCTCGAAAAGGATAAAACGCCACGGCGTCAGCTTGCCGTGATCGGGCACGCGAATACCCGCGGCGAGAATGCGGCGGAGCTGCTCCGCATCGGGCCCGGGCCCCTTCATCAATTTGGCCGAGCCGGAGCGCCGGCTGAGCAGAAGGTCCAGGGTCTCGGGGGCAGGGAGATTGAGGGTGACGGAATAGTCGGACATCGGTGCAATCGGTCCTTAAGGAAAGGCTTGCGCGGCACCATATATCCAGGGGCGGGCCCGTGCGAAAGCCGGTTAATACGGCAGGGACCGCGGGCAGGCTGGAACCCCGTTGCACTGTCACGCTATTGGGACCTTGAGGGTGTATCGGTAAGATGAGTGCGGAAGGCAGGACATGAACCGGGAACGCAAGATCCTCGCGAAAGATACGGTCGATCCGATCTGGTCGGCTATGCGCGAACAGGCCGAACAGCTGGCGGAAAGCGAGCCCGAGCTCGCCAGCTTCGCCCATGCCACGATCCTGAAGCACGAGCGCCTCGAGCAGGCGTTGTCCTACCATCTCGCCAAGAAGATCGGCGGCGAGGATTTGTCTCCGATGCAGGTGCGCGAGATTTTCGAGGAAGCGCTCACGACCGACCCGTCCATCGGCGAGGCCGTGCGGGCAGATCTCTCGGCCGTCTTTCAGCGCGATCCCGCGTGCCACTCCTACGCGCAGGCGTTCCTCTTCTTCAAAGGGTTCCACGCGCTTCAAAGCTATCGCGTCGCGCACTACCTCTGGACGCACGGGCGCAGGACGATGGCGCTGTTCATCCAGAACCGCATGTCGGATCTGTTTGCCGTCGATATTCACCCGGCGGCGAGACTCGGACGCGGCATCATGATCGACCACGCCACCGGCGTCGTGATCGGCGAGACCGCCGTGGTGGGCGACGACGTCTCCATGCTGCATGGCGTGACGCTCGGCGGCACGGGCAAGCAGGACGAAGATCGCCACCCGAAGGTCGGGCGCGGTGTTCTGCTTTCGACCGGAGCCAAGGTGCTGGGGAATATCGAAATCGGAGAGTACAGCCGGGTCGGCGCGGGTTCGGTGGTGTTGAAGCCGGTGCCGCCGCACACGACGGTCGCCGGCGTGCCGGCGCGCGTCATCGGCAAGGCGGGCTCGTCGCGCCCGTCGCAGGACATGGATCACAAGCTTCCCGAGCCCGATTCCGATCCCTGATCTCGTCGCTTGACCACCCCTAAGCGGCCATGCGAGGTCATGCAGTGGAAGATGGAGCTTGGCCGTGACGCGTAGCGAAATCTGGCGCATCGAGAAATACCTGCGCAACCTCTTCCGCCTCGACACCATCACGGTGATCGAGCGGCCTCAGGCGGATTCGGTCGAGGTTCATGTCGGCGGCGAGTTCATCGGGGTGATCTTCAAGGACGAGGAAGACGGCGAGGTTTCCTACGCCTTCAACATGGCGATCCTGGAAATGGATCTGCCGCAGCCGCCGGCGTCGCGCGCCAGCTAGTTTTTTTCGACGAAACCGCCGAGCAGCTGCTTCACTGAGGAATCGATCTCGCGCCAGCGCGCGAGATGCGGGCGCTTGAAGCGGTAGGAAAGTCCCAGCCCCTCGCCATACGGCATGTCGCGAATGCAATTCGGCGCCGGCGTATCCGCGGCCGGACGGTCGCACAGGATCACGATCGGCTGTCCGTCGATCGCACCCGTGAACAGTTCCTGCGCGCGATATCCAGACTCCTGCCGGAAGATGAACCGCGTGAGGCCGTCGGCCTGCCGCTCACCTTGAGTATCGTCCACCTGCAGACGATAGATCCGCTCGAGCCGCTCCGCCTCGGCAAGGGGGGCGCGTCCGCTCCGGAGCTTCAGATTCACGATCGGCGAGTCGGCAGAGTTGCCCGAGAATTCCTTGGCCGAGGCGAGACTGTAGCCTTCAAGTCGGGGAAGCATCGCTGCGAGCGCAACTTCGCTCAGCGTTCCGCCGCGCCGCGCGCTGGTCAGCAGGACGTAATTCGCGGGTATCCGGAAGCGCGTGGATCCGATCGCCAGCGCCACCGGGCGCGTCGCATCGGTCGGCTCGGGAAGCTCCTCGCCCAGCCCGGGCGGGCCCGGCGCGAAATAGTAGGCGAAGGCGACGGCCGATAGGCACGCCGTCCCGAAGAACGCGATCGCCGGTGCGAACCAGCTCGAGCGCCGCTTCGTCAGCCCGCCAAACTCACTGCGCGCCCGGACCATGAATCCCCCCGCTTCGGGCACTCTATGCCACGTGACTCTGCCCCTAAAAGAGACAATATGTTGCAAATCGGTACAGATCGCAGCCCGGAATCCGGGCATGCGCCGTGCACCTCTCCCCGAAAAAGGGCAGTCTGATGCAGCATCTGGCTTGGGTTTTGCTCGTGCTCGCGGCGGGGTTTACCGCGTCCGCCATCGTCGCCAATTTGTACCGCATCGGCGGCTTTGAGCCTCAGACGACACCGGGACACTTCTTTCGCGTCGTCGTTCTGATGTTCGCCGGTCCGAGCGAAGTCTTCGAGAGCGCGGTCGACGGACGGATGAGCGGGCAGTGGAGCCCCATCGGGTTCTGGCTGGCGATTACAGGGATTTGCTATTGGAGCCTGGTCCTCGGACTCGCCGTCGTTCATGGCGCAAGCGATTTGTTCATCGCCACGTAGCTGCGCCAGCCACCTTCATCCGTGATCTCGAGGGCGCGCTCCACGGCATGCGCCTCACAGAGAAACCCGCTGACGCAATCGCCATCGTCGAGTGTGACTTTCCCAATTCCCAGCGGCGCCGGAATCTGCGCGACGAATGATCCGAAGAGCGCGGTGGGAACGGCCCAGACCTCGCCCGGTATTCCCGGACCGCGGAAGGCCGGTGCGCGGACGAGACCCGGCTTTGGCGGCTTGGAGTCCGGAAGGACGAACAGACGATAATCCGCCGCGGTTGTGGCCTCGCGCCGAAGCACGGCGCCGAGGGCCGTCAACTGATGATTCAGCGTCATGCGCGAAAGATGGGCGCCCACGACGAAAATTTCGATCCAGTGTTGGACGGCGGAAGCGGCGGCGAGCGATTGCGCGGGGAGGGATTGGTCGCGTGCCGCACCCATGCCGCGCTGCGCCCCGCGGTGGAGACGATCGGCGATCACGGCGAGACTCGCATCCGAGAAGGCCGGCCCGACCAGCGTCACACCGAACGGCAAGCCATCGCGCCGGAAACCGGCCGGTACGGCCACGGCCGCGCAATCGAGCAGATTCACGAAATTGGTGTAATGACCAAGCCGCCGGTTGAGCACGATGGGATCGGCATTGACGTCATCCACCGTGTACTGCGTGGGCACGGTCGGGAGCAGCAGTACGTCCATCCGCGTCCATTCGGCATCGGCCGCGCGCCTGCACGCGGCAAGGGCGTACTGCCCCTCGAACGCATCCGCGGCAGACAGCCGCGCGGCTCCGGTGATGATGGCGCGGACTGATCTGTCCAGCGACTGCTCATGCTCTGCGATGAACGTCTTCAGCGCGACCAGGCGTTCCGCCACCCATGCGCCCTCGTAAAGCAGCGCGCCCGCCTTGCGGAACGGTACAAAGTCGATCTCGACCTTCGTGCCGCCCAATGCTTCCAGCCGTTCGATCGCGCGCTCGTACAGCCGTGCATTCTCCTCATCGCCGAAGAACTCGCGTTCGCTCGACGTCAGCACGCCGAAACGCGGAGACTCCTGAAGGACGAGTGGCGTTTCGTGGCGCGAATAATCGTCGGCGGTATCGAAGCCGGACGCCGCGCGCAGGACGTCCAACGCATCACCGGCCGTATGCGCAAAAATGGACACGCAATCGAGACTCCTGCACGCGGGAACGACGCCTCGCGTGCTGATCATGCCGCGCGTCGGCTTCAATCCGACGATGTTGTTGTAGGCCGCCGGCACGCGGCCCGAGCCCGCCGTATCGGTGCCCAGCGCGAACGCAACGAGACCCGCCGCCACGGCGACAGCCGAACCCGAGCTCGATCCACCCGAAATGTAGCGCGCGTCGAAGACACTGCGCGGCGCGCCATAGGGCGAGCGCGTGCCGACGAGTCCGGTCGCGAACTGATCGAGATTGGTCTTGCCCATAAGGATCGCACCTGCCGCGATCAAGCGCTCGACGACGTGGGCGTTCATCGAGGGCGAGTATGCGAACGGAGGACAGGCGGCTGTCGTCGGCAAACCGGTGCAGTCGATATTGTCCTTCACCGCGAAGGGAATGCCGAACAGGGGAAGTCTGTCGGGATCGATCGTGGCCAGCGCGTTCGCCCGCGCCATGACTGCGTCTTCAGTCGCACGCGTGATCCAAACCGCCGGATCGGGATAGGTGGCGATGCGCCGCAAGGCCTCGGCCGCGACCTCCGCCGGTTTCAGGCGGCGCGCGCGATAGGCCTCGCGAAGCCGTGCGACATCGAAGGGCCCCGACATCATGCAGCGTCTCCGATCAGGGCGACGATCTGTCCCGCTTTGACCACGCGTCCGGGGTGACAACGGAGTTCACGCACGATGCCGGCATGGGCAGTGGGAATGATGGTTTCCATCTTCATGGTCTCGATCACCAC
>Ga0137427_10001046_pt1 | contig 12980 bp, 9 predicted proteins | sample EasRivERMZT700_2_FD_102309 | JGI IMG/M metagenome (GOLD analysis project Ga0137427, IMG submission 102309) | Soil microbial communities from meander-bound floodplain in the East River, Colorado, USA - East River MetaG ERMZT700_2 | ecosystem: Environmental > Terrestrial > Soil > Floodplain ...
CAGCACTCTGGCCCGCGGAATTCCCGCCTCCAACGACCATGACGCGACACCCGCGGCACGAATGCGCCTCCGTCGTAGCGGCGCCATAGTAGATACCGGCGCCCAGACGATCGGCGATGCCCTCGGCCGTATGCTCGCGATATTTCATACCTGTGGCGGCCAGAACGGTACGCGCGACAAGCTCCCGACCATCTTCGAGTATGAGACGCTTGTACCCGCCTTCAACGACAACCCGGGTAACTTGAACCGGTGTCAGGAACTCAGCTCCAAGACGTTGGGCCTGTGCCACGGCGCGCCTGGTCAATTCGATCCCGCTGACTCCCGAAGGAAAGCCCAGGTAGTTTTCAATTCGCGAACTGGCGCCCGCCTGCCCTCCCGGCCCGCGGCCGTCAAGCATTAACGTGCGCATACCCTCCGATGCGCCATACACGGCTGCAGCCAGTCCGGCGGGACCCGCGCCCACGATGACGAGATCATAAAGATCGTGAGCCGCCTTTTGCGTGAGACCAAGATGACCGGATACTTCCGCCTTCTTTGGATTCCGCAACACCACGCCGGTTTCGAGAACGAGCGCCGGTAACTCCTCGGGCCGGATATTTGCGGCCTCCATCAAAACCTGTGCTTCCGGGTCGCGATTGGCTTCCAGCCAGCGGTAAGGAATCAGATTGCTTCCGAGAAAATCCTTCAGTGCATGAGAATGGGGCGACCAGCGATCACCCACAATACGAATGCCGGTCACTTCGGGCCGGTAGTCTTCCTGCCACTGTGAAAGCAAATCGTCGATGGCTGGGTACAAATGCTCTTCAGGAGGATCCCACGGCTTCTCCAGGTATCGATCGAGGTGAACTTCGTTGATCGCTCTTATCGCCGCTTTGATGTCGGAGTACGCCGTCAGCAATACGCGTCGTGCCACGGGATAGAAGGGGCGAAATTCCGCAAGCAGATCCACACCCTGCATTCCCGGCATCCTTTGATCGGTGATCAGCATGGCAATAACATCGCCACGCGTTTTCAATTCTTTGATCGTTTCGAAGGCCGATTCTCCGGAGGCTGCGGAAAGAATACGGTAATCGCCCTGGTAGCGGTCCTTCAGGTCGCGGCGGATCGCCGACAGGACTTGCGGGTCATCTTCAACAACAAAGATGATCGGTTCACTCATGTACGCGTTACCTTACTTCACTTCTGAATTGGAAGACGAATGCGGAATTCTGTTAGTCCAGGCTTCGACGCGACTTCGATTTGTCCATTGTGCCGTTGTATCAAACGGCGCACGATGTCCAAACCCAGCCCCGTGCCCGACCCCACAGGTTTCGTGGTAAAGAACGGATCGAAAATACGATTGATGATGGCGTCCGGAATCCCGGGCCCGTTGTCGGTGATACGAACCAGAACATGGTTTCCGTCCCGCGATGCGGTGACTTCGACCCGTCCTCCTTCGCCTGCGGCATCGATGGCATTGTCTATCACATTTGCCCAGACCTGATTCAATTCCGCGCCGAAACCATGAATGCGAGGCAGGTCCGGTTCGACACTTGATGAGACGCTGGTCGATTTGGATCGGGCTTTCGAGCCGAGAACCATAATCGTATTTCCGAGACCAAGCCTGACATCCACCGGCTCAGGCACCGAAGCGCGATCCATCTGCGTAAAACCCTTCACGGCGCCGACAAGGTTATAAACGCGCGAAGACGCCTCACAAATCTCGTCGATCAACCGACGGCTGCCGACAGTGTTGGCGATCCAACACAAAGCCGAATCCAGTGCGTCGCCTTCGAGCTTGTGCGCCAGAACGTCCAGCGCTTCAAGAGACAGATCCGTTTCGGCCAACGGCTCCGCGGCCGAAACATGCGCACCGTGCGATTTCAGCCAACGCACGATGGACATCTCGCGATCCTCCTGTTCGAGTGGAGACCGAATCGCGTGAACGCGGGATGTCAGCGAAATTCGACGCACCTCGTCGATAGCTGCAATTTGTTCGGACGAAAGCCCGGCCAGCGCAAGCGCACGTGCCGCACTCTCGGTCTTCTCGACAGCGGACCCAAGCGTCTTGGCGCTGCGCGTCAAGGCCGATGCCGGATTATTCAGTTCGTGAGCAAGCCCTGCAGCAAGTTTTCCCAGCGAGACCAGCTTTTCATCGTGGAGATAACTGGAGGTGAAATGACGGGCCCGATCCAGCATCTTGTGGACGAGGATCGCCGTCACTTCGTGGCACTCACGAATCAAATCCGGAAAATCCGCCTTAGCAATCGTCAGGAGTTCGGTGAATGCCTCCGCGACGACATCGCCTGGCGGACTGACCATTCGTGAATATGGCATAAGACCGACGACGTCACCGCCTCTCCACTCCATGACCTTCCGCTTCCCTGTTCCCGTATCGACATGAATCGAGATGTGGCCACTGAGCATGATGTGAAGGCCGACAACCGACATTTCCCTACTTTGCGCTTCTCCGGCCTCCAATGTTCGCGGGATACCCCGGCTTGCCAGCCATTCGAGCTGTTTTCTGGGCACACCACCCAGCGTTTGGTGCTGCGTCAATCGTTCTACTAATTCGTCCGTCACAGGTTTCGTCCTGCTTGATTGTAGTACAGACCTGTAGTTGGGTTCAGACGGGTTCAGTCTTGTTGGAGTCGACGAGTACTCTAAGGCAGGCGCCATCGAAAAGAAGTCGAAGCCGAAGCGTATCTCCAACCAGATACCGGAGCGATGGCAGGACCGGCCTGTGTGTTATAGGTGTCTAACTCAAATGCAAGGTCGGCGTGAGATCGAAGCCTGAACGAAACAAGCGCGTAACTTCGCCACGCTGGACGCCATGGTCCAACAATGGATCCATGCTCCTTGAAACGTTGCGCCCCAGCGCCGAGGTCCAAAGCCACCACCGCGACTTCGTTTTCAAACTCAAGATAGGAGCTGCCCTCCGCCGTCTGTATGGCTTCCGGCGCAAAGTATCCGACGTGGCTTGCATGGGCATAGTTGGACTGTGTGAAATTGCCCGACAACTCAAGCGAGGGGCGTAGAGTCCAGGCAGCCCCGGCGCCGCCAGTGTATCGAGTGTTTGATTCGCCGGCTCCGTCAAACCGGCCGAATCCGCCAATGCCCCGCAGGCGAAATCGCCGCGAGAGCCCAAAATCCGGCCTCGTTTGAATCTCCGTCCGAACGATTCGATTGTCGACAAGAAGTGGTGTGGCATCGAGTAGAGTTCGGTTCACTCGCACATCGAAACGCGTCGCATTCGACTCGCTGGCGGCGCGGATATGAACCATCGCTTTGGGGACCAGGACAGAACCGCCGGTTCCATTGTTGTTAAGCTGTGAACTCAACCGCACGGCGCCGCCTGCGGCATTAATTCGAACAGTAGCCCGTGGACGCAGTTCGGTGTGGACGGCAAAATCCTGAAAACGATGTTCGACCGATAAGTCCGAGATCCGGTTTGTGGAAAACGAAATTCCCGTGCGCACACCGTCGCGGACGGTAAAATCGCCGCCCAACTCCGTCCTCGTTCGAGTGTTTCCATCGGAATCCCGAGCGAAACTGAAAGCCGGCTTGATCGCCGGCGCCGAAGCACGACTTAAGTATTCGATCCTTTCGGAGGATTCACCATCGAGCACAAGTTGATCGGCGCGCTTGAGAGCCGTGGTCGCGCTCTTGTAGCGGCCGGCGCGCTGAAGCTGGCGTGACAGATCGCGCCACGCGTCGGCGTCGGCCGGATGAGATCGGAGCCACTGCTCGAAACCCTCAATAGACTTCTCGGTGCGACCGGCCCGAGCCAGCATCCGGGCCCGGCCATATGCCGCGTCGCGCTCACCCGGAGCTCGTAACAGGGCCTCCTCGTAAAGGCCTATCGCGTCGCTGTACCTGGCCGAGCGTCCGAGAAACTCCGCAAGAACGATGTAGCCCCAGGGATCTCCTGACTCGAGCGTGATGTACTTTCTGTAGAGTCGTTCAGACTCCGACGGATCAGAACGCTCCAGCAAACCAGCCAGAAGAAAACTGGTGCGTGAATCATTCGGATTCTCTTTTAGCGCGGCCCGATATGATGCTTCCTCCGGAGCCTGCGCCCCGGCGATGCCTGGACCAGTCAGTGCAATTGCCAGGAGGAACATTCCGACATGCCGTCGACTGGAACTTGTGAGGACGCGCCGAGACGGCACGAATAATCGCAGCGTCTGTACGCCGATCAAAATCACGGCCAGAGAAAACGCGCTTCCCACGATGGCCGCGTAGCTGAGGAGTCCAGGAATTTCTCGCGACTGGACGGATGAGTCAAACCCCGCAAAGGATCGCATTGCCGGTTGTAACGCAAAGGCCGCGGTTAGGCCGCGTGCCGCAAGCCACATGCTGGCAAGGATACCGAGGGCAATCGAGACCTGCCGTCGCACGACTCGCCGGCTCGACGCTGAACTGCGTCCCTGGCTCGCCAGCCAGATTTCACGAATTGGCATCCATAAGGCATTCAACAAATAGAACAGTCCGCCAACCCCGGCGCCCGGCATCCCTGCCGTCATAATCAATGTCCTTTCTCATATACGCGTAACGATCGACCCAGAACCAATTCAGTCCAAAGCGCTCGCATGAAGAAGATCGCGTTCAGTGTGCGCAGGATAAAAAACATGGGAAAGCTTCGGAGGGCGAGCCGCGTTTCACCGCGGGGAATGGCGCCGGCAAGAACCGGAACGAGGATCGCAGGGGCGTCAATGGCGTAGCCCAGAAGGAGCCACGGCGCCCGGAGAACGATTGCAAGTATGGGAAGAACGAACAGGAAAACGAAAGATGCGATCGCGGCATCCCATACTGCGACTGCCACAGCGGAGCGAAGAAAAGGCACGTGTAACATCTCGCGCCAGTGCAACCTTAGATTCTGTACAAAACCATGAGACCAGCGTCGAAGCTGCTTGCTCATGTAGTGGAAGTCGTGAGGCTCGATTGGATAGCATACCGCCTCAGGTACAAACCGAACCTGATGACGCGCTTCGTAAAGCGACCACGTCAAATCCATATCTTCCGCGAGTGTTCTCGATGGCCAGCCGCCGATGGCTTGTAATACGTCCGTTCGATAAACCGAAAAGCAGCCTGACGAAATCAGGGGCCTTTGGAAATAGTCCTGAACCTGTTTGTAAAAAGTGAACGCAAACAAGTACTCGATGTACCGGCCGCGTTCCCATATGGTTCGTACTCTTCTCGGAAGCACGAATCCGCAGGCGGCGACTACACGATCGTCTTGAAAAGCGGTCACGAGTTTTTCGACGGCGTCAGGTGCGAGCACAGTGTCGGCATCGATCGCCATTACCCACGGTGTTCGGACACGGTGGAGCGCATAATTCTGCGCACCCGCTTTCGATCCGGTGTTTTTCAGCGGTCGTAATACCGTAACGCCCAAATTGCCCGCCAACTCGCCCGTCCCATCCGTGGAACAGTCATCGACAACGAGGATTTCGGCAGGCACCAGCGTTTGTGCCCACAGACTTCGGATCGTGTCGGCGATCGACTGAGCTTCGTTGTAGGCAGGAATGATGACGCATAGAGCAACAACTGGAGCGTCGGCAACCCTTCCAAACGCTGCGGTGGTGAGTTCATCATCGAGAAGTTCGTCTTTTATATTCAATGTCAGTTCCGATTTCCGTGGGCTACGCAGCAATCGGCGTTCCGCAGCCCTTCTACACATTGGCTTTTCCAAACAGATGATGGCGTTGGGCTTAGTGGAGCGAATCGAATCGAGGAGTCAACAAACTTCCTAAGTAAAGAACTTAGGTCTAAAGATTATGCGACCTTTTCACTCGTGTTGGGGCAGGAAGGTTGATTAGAGGCGCCGGACGGATTCGAACCGTCGCATAAAGGTTTTGCAGACCTCTCCCTTACCGCTTGGGTACGGCGCCGAAACCATCATTATAACTAAAGGTTGGAAGGTTTCGTTATTCGAAAACCCGTTCGTACCGGGTCCTGTGGGTCCACCACGAAAGTGTGATAACCGGTCACGTGGGCTGAACCGGTGACCTCAGGCACGACAGCCTCGAATTTGCCTACTTTTGTTAGCGCGATGGCGCGCCCGACGAACGTCGTTCCAATGATGCTTTCATGAACAAAGGGTTCGTTCAGTCGCAATGAGCCGCGTTCGACGAGCGACGCGACGACACCACAGGTACCGGTTCCGCATGGCGATCGGTCCACTTCGCCTTCGGCGAAAATCGTCACGTTGCGCTTGTGGGATCCCGCACTCTTTGCCGGACCGGTAAATATGGTGCCGTAGATGCCGTGAAGACCGGTGTCGAGAGGATGAACGACATCGCGACTGCGTTCAATGGAGTGTTTGATGCGCATGCCAAGATCTCGGAGTTCCGAAAGATGACTTCCGTCGATAGGAACGGACGACTCGACGAGCGCATAAAACGCTCCACCGAAGACGATGTCCACTGAAGTGTTTTCGATTCGAAGGTCTTTCGCATACACAAACGACGGAACGTTTTCGAAAGTCACATCTTTTACTCGTCCGGAGTCCATGTTGGCTCGCGCCTTGACGAGGCCGGCCGGAGCATCGATCCGAATATTCGAGGAGTCCCGGATCATTCCGTTCTGTACCACCACGGTGACGAGTGCAATAACTCCGTGACCGCACATCGTGCTGTAGCCCTCGTTGTGCATGAAGAGCACGCCCAAATCACTGCCTTCGCGAACGGGATCGGTGATGACGCAGCCGTACATGTCGTCGTGTCCGCGAGGCTCCAGCATCAATATTCGTCGAGTCGGATCGAGGTGATCTCTAAAGTACTGGCGCTTCTCGAGCATCGATTTCCCGGGAATCGGCGGGACACCCGAAACGATGATTCGCAGAGGCTCTCCGCAGGTGTGGGCGTCGATGGTTTGAAAGACCTGGCTGACTTCCATTAGAACTTATAGAAGCGGGGATCGCTTCCCGTCCGAAGTTTGAATATGTAAAGGATCTGACCGAGGTGATAACCGAAATGCTCGATCACATGGTAGATCGCCTGTAACGTGGATACTTCGTACTTCTGGACGTTGAACCGCGTCAGCAACCGATCGGATTTCATGGTCGCGAGAACTTCGTCAACTTCACCTGCGACTTGATTCAAATTCGCGATTAGTTGCGCCTTCGGTAAAGGGCCGCGGGCGGCAAACTCCGCATCCCGATCGCGGTGGAATTCTCCGCCGCCTATCGATGAAACGATCCATTGACGCAAATTCCCGCAGAGATGGAGAACGAGATTGCCTGCGCTGTTCGAAACTTCGTTGGGGCGCCACCACAAATCGTCTTCGGATAATTGCTCGATGCAGTGCAGCAATTTAGGCAGGTAGTCAGCGCGTAGAAAGATTCGGGAAGACTCGATGAATTCTTCAGCGTGTGTCTGGGCTTTTCCGCTTGTGGTTTCCAACGCGAGTGCCTCCTGACGAGTGTTGCACCGCGAGTGTATCAAAAGTGGCCATCGGTCGTTCCGGCGTACAATGTCATTCATGGAGAAGGCTTATCAACGTTTGCTGGAAGGCAATCGTACGTGGGTTCAGAAACGGCTTGGAGAAAATCCAGAGTATTTCCAGCATCTCGCTCGTGGTCAGCATCCCGAGTATCTTTGGATAGGCTGCTCGGACAGCCGCGTCTCCGCCGACCAAATTACAGGCACGCAGCCTGGAGAGATATTCGTTCACCGAAATGTAGCTAACCTTGTGGTTCACAATGATGTGAATCTGCTGGCGGTACTCCAATATTCGATTGAAGTTCTGCAGGTCAAGCACGTGATCGTCTGTGGCCACTACGGTTGCGGCGGAGTCGAAGCCGCGTTAAACCGAAGAGGGTTCGGCCCAATGGACGACTGGCTCAAGAATATCCGGGAAGTCCATCGGCGGCACCAGCGTGAAGTGGATTCGATCAAAGACCTGGAGAAAAAATATCATCGTCTGGCGGAGCTCAACGTTTTTGAGCAGGCTTACAATCTCTGTTCGACTCAAATCATCAAACAGTCGTGGATGCGTCGCGGCGCACCGTACGTCCACGGCTGGATCTATTCGATTGCGGACGGTGTCCTGAAAGAACTTGGTATCAGCGTGCGCAGCCAGATGGATATGCCAACCGTCTTTCGCCGGCTATAGCCTTTGCTCGCCGACATTCACTCCTCGCGAAGCAGGATCAGAGGATCAATGACAGAGCTCCACGCGTCGAAGTATCCACGCTGGGTGACGAGATCCTCGATTTCTACCAGCCTGACGAAGATTTAAGGGTTGAAGACATCGTGCCCGACATTGAAGTCCCTACACCTGAGCAGATAGCAGAAACCAGGGAACTGCAGCGGCTCCTGAGGACTCTCCTCGGTCAGATGCCTGAAGAGTGGCGTCGGGCGTTGGTGCTCCATGACATTCTCGGGCGATCGGAAACGGACGTCGCAAAGATTATCGGTAAGCAGCAGTCGGACGTTGGACGCATCCTGGAGCGCGCTCGGGAGTCCCTTCGGCAGAACCTCACAGAATACGGATACGGCGTCAAGCGTGCGGCGTAGTGTTGACCATTTACGCCGCTTTCAATTCAGCTCGCGTTTGAAGGAACTGCAACACCTGGCTGCGACTGAGCACGCCTACCAATTCGTCATTCGAAAGCACCGGTAGTTGATTGATATCCTCTAATGCCATCAATTCCAGTGCCCGTTTCAGGGGGGTATCCGGTGAGACGGTGCGAACTCTTTCGAAAGGAACGGCGATCTGAGCAACTGTAGTGAACGGCCACCGAGCAGAGTCCACTTGTTTCAGTTCATTTATGGTGACAAGCCCGAGGTAGCGACCGTTCTCGACAACGACGAAGCATCGCCTTCCTGTACGCATCAGATGGTCTTCGGCAAACGTACGCAGATTCAAGTTTCCATCGACAGTCGGACAATCCCTGGACATCACATCGCCGACCCGAACGTCGGCCAGAACGACTGACGCTTCGGCCTCCAGGTAGCTGGCCGCAGCGGCGTCCTTCAGGAACCACCCGATAAAAGCGAGCCACAATCCGCCGAAACCGGCGCCTGAGAAGAAACGAAAGAGTCCGAACACAATGAAAGCCACACCGATACACTGTCCGACAACGGCTGCGATTTTCGTGGCGCGAACCTGATCCCCGTTAATTCCCCAGATAATCGATCGAAGGACTCGACCTCCATCGAGTGGGTATCCTGGAATCATATTGAATACCGCGAGCGCGATATTGATATACCCAAGCCACACGAGGCCTGCCCATAAGGGCCCTGGCGGTGTTCCCAATGCCGGCTGCCAGCCGGCGAGGACAAGGCAAAATAGTCCGATGACCGCGCTGGTAATGGGGCCCACGATAGCCGTCCAGAATTCCGACTTCGCATCGACGGATTCCTTCTCGATATTCGCGACGCCGCCAAGCGCAAACAGTGTGATGGATTTCACGGGCATCCCACGAGCTTTTGCAACCGCGGCGTGCGACAGTTCGTGGGTCACAATGCTGGCGAAAAAAAGCAAGGCCGTGATCGCCGCCAAACTCCATGCCAATCCCTGACTCCATTGAGGATTGATCGATTGAAAGTGTCCGACCAACGAAAAGAAGATCAGTAACGCGATGAGGAACCAACTGTAATGCAGTCCGATATCGATTCCGAAAACGCGGCCAAGTCGGATGGTCGGATGCATGGCACCTCCTCAGATCGGCTCACTATGTTTTGACGTTTGCGGAAAGTTAGGGTCTCGATGTTCTGTTGAAAAACCCATCACCTGGATAAAACTACATATAATCTTGGACAGGTCGATTAACCATGAGGCCGCCTCGCCAACAGCAGCCATTGCAAAAGCGGAAGCCGTCCGGGCCGGCGTTTCTGTTCGATCTTGATGGCACACTCGTCGACAGTGTTTACCAACATGTTTTGGCCTGGCGGGAAGCTCTGGAAGAAGCGGGAATCGAACTGGCAGTGTGGCGTATCCATCGCCGGATCGGCATGAGCGGTGGGCTGCTGGTGAACGCCTTGTTGCGGGAGACCGGGCGCCAGGTGACCTCCAGCGAAATCACAAATATTCAACGGCTGCACGCCAAAGCCTATAGCCGCCTGGCGAAACAGGTCCGCACGCTTCCCGGTGCGCGGGAACTGTTGTCCTACTTGACGGAGGCGGGCGTCCGTTGGGCGATTGCAACAAGCGGTCGGATGGAGAATGCTCGGCCCGCGCTTGAAATTCTCGGCATCGGCTCAAACGTAACGGTGGTCACTCGAGATCAGGTACCTTATGCGAAACCCGATCCCGATCTGTTCATGGCCGCTGCAAGTCAGCTTGGAGTCGAGATACATGACGCCGTTGTCGTAGGCGACAGTGTTTGGGATATGTTAGCGGCACGTCGCGCAAGGGCATTGGGCGTGGGCCTGCTGTCGGGCGGTTATGGCCAGGATGAACTCGAACGCGCCGGCGCCTATCGAGTGTATGAAGAGCCTGCCAGCCTCATGCGGCATCTGGATGAAGTTGGTGTCCGTACCACACAGCCATAGCGAGAAAAGCTCTCATTCAAGCTAATCCTTGGAAGCCATATTCGATGTGCCAGATCTAATTCCAGTATCTGGCTGACTGCCGCAATAGGAATGTCCGTCGGCTCCGGGCGCTTATGGCTCCGCCGTCACTGGAGTGGTCTTGGCTTTAGCTGTTCTTGCGTTACTGGGATACGTGGAACGCAGGATTGAAACAATCCGTAAATAGAACGCGCCCAAATCGCCGCCATTAAAGGAACGGCACTTCGTGACGACGAAGACTTTCTTCGAAACCGAGAGCGTTTGGGTCGCGACCGGCAAAACATCCGACGTCGCGGCGAAACCGTTCGATTAACCGGAATGGATTTTGGACGAAACGGCGAAAATCTTCGATGAAGCCGATAAGAACTTCGATGCGTCCGCCAAAAGATTCGATGACGCGAACCCGAGTTTCGATGCGATCGATAGAATTTTGTTCGTGACCGGCCTCAATTTGCTGGTTCCTTACAAAAGGTTCTACGGCGACGACAAATCATCCTCCGACGCACCCAAAATCCTCGTCGTTTCCGAAGACTTTGTTCGCCGCTTCGAAAATCGTCGCGCGCCATCGTCTTGCCGTCACGCCCGGCCACCGTGTTTGTAACCTGTTGGGAAGAGCGGAACACGGGATTCGAACCCGCGACTTCAACCTTGGCAAATTGAACATGTTTCTGCTAACGAGGAAGCGTGGAATCTACCTCGTCTGCCGCTTTACAGGCGGCCATTCTTTATTCCCCATTCACGCCTTCCGTTTCAGCAATGAATCACTTTGCGGTACGTTCCGGCGTCCGGATTTGGATGCCGCCATCCACGATAACACCGGTCAGTTGTTGCAGGGACAACCGGCTACGCACTCTCACGGCGATGATCGATGGTCCGCAGATCCCTTCAGAAGGTGCAACGGCGAGATCTGCATCACACGGTAAATTGTCGCAAAACCCCGAGCCTCTCGCGATGACGGTGTTATCCGCAACGTTGAACGTCGAAAAGCTCTTGAGGTTGATGGTGTGACCATCGCCCTGGAAGATGAACCATCCACTGAGCGCGCCCGTCGCCGAGCGCTGAACGTCCATCATGAACTGTCCCCGAGTGCGGCCGATGGACACTGTTCCTTTGCCCGTCACCGACTGGAAAAGCACCATCTTGGCAGCGATCCGGGCGACAAACGCATCCAGGTTACCGCCGCCGTGCGATGGTTGAAAGGCCCAGTACGACGTCGGAAACGTCGGTGACCCGGCAGTGCCGGTGATGAACGAATCCTTGAACGGCCCGACCGCTACGCCGTGAGCCTCGTCTTGATCTTTTCCGCCGAGATACGTCGAGTAGGTGATGGTGCTTCCTGAAAGGTCTAGGCGCGTCAGGAAAGCGTCATACAGGCCTTTCTTAGTGGGTTGAAAGGCATTCGCGGTCACTGGAAAGTTCGACGACGCAGCCAGTCCGACGACGTGTGCCGTTCCCGTGGGATCCACGTCGATATCGTATGCCACATCACCGTAAGGGCCGCCGCCGAGGTACGTCGAATACTGAAGCGAACCGCCGCCGGAATCGAGCCTCGCGACGAACGCGTTTGGCGGATGGGCGAGTGTTGGCTGAACAACGCCCGCCGTCACCGGGAAGTTCACCGACTCCGTATAACCGGCCACGAATGCTTCATTGTTAAAGACAGCGACGCCTTCCGCCGCGTCGATTTCAGATCCGCCCAGATATGTCGAGTAGATGAGGTTTGTGCCATCGGCACTGACCTTTGTGACGAAACCATCCTGGAGGCCTCCGAAGGATGGTTGGAGAGCACCGGCTGTCACCGGAAAGTTTCGACTTTCCGTTCCGCCTGTGATGTGTGCTTCGTTTTGTCCGTTAAGGGCGATTCGCGCACCAACCTCTTCCCACCCTCCCCCAAGATAACTCGAATAGACCAACGAGCTCGCATTCGGACTTAGCTTGGAGACAAACGCATCGAAGTCGCCTCCGAACACCGGTTGAAATGACGAGAGTGTGACGGGGAAATCCTGCGATTCGGTGCGCCCGGTGACGTAAGCATTACCGAGGCTATCGACGGCAATGCTTCGTCCCCAGTCGGTGCTGTTTCCGCCGAGATAGGTGGAGTACATCAGAGCGCCTGAGTTATCGATCTTCGCGACAAATGCATCGAGGAAGCTGTTCATCTGGGGCTGAATCACGCCACTCGTCGTCGGGAATCCGGCGCTGGCCGTGCCGGTGACGTAGACATTCCAGTACTGATCGATCGCGATTCCCTCGCCCAGGTCACCTTCAGGACCGCCAAGATAGGTGGAATAGATCAGATACGCGCCGGAAGCGATGACTCTGGAGACGAACACGTCGGAGTGAACACCGTTGCCGCCATGAGAGACCTGGACGGCGCCGTATGTGGTCGGAAAATCGATCGAGACTGTTTTTCCAACTACGAAAGCGTGGCCGCACTTGTTGACGACGATGTCGCTGCCTGCATCAATATCGCTACCCCCG
>Ga0137427_10001047_pt1 | contig 12962 bp, 9 predicted proteins | sample EasRivERMZT700_2_FD_102309 | JGI IMG/M metagenome (GOLD analysis project Ga0137427, IMG submission 102309) | Soil microbial communities from meander-bound floodplain in the East River, Colorado, USA - East River MetaG ERMZT700_2 | ecosystem: Environmental > Terrestrial > Soil > Floodplain ...
GAGATGTTCCACCCCGGAACGCACGAGAGTTTCAAGATCTGAAGCGGCCGTGCTGATCGTCGACAATGTGACGTTGCGGATCGGGGACCGTCTCATTTTCGACGGCGCCAACGCGGCGATCTCGGACGGCCGCAAGGTCGGGCTGATCGGGCGGAACGGCGCGGGCAAGAGCACGCTGCTCAAGCTGATCTTGGGCGAGCGCGACTGCGAAACCGGTCACGTCGAGTACAGCAAGAGCTGGCGTGTCGGCTCCGTAGCGCAGGAAGCGCCGTCGGGACCCACGAGCCTGATCGACACGGTGCTGTCCGCCGACAAGGAGCGCGCACGCCTGCTCGCGGCCGCCGAGCAGGAGCACAACGAGTCCGAGCTCGGCGAGATCCATGCGCGGCTCGAAGACATCGGCGCCTACGCAGCACCCTCGCGCGCGGCGCGCATTCTCGCCGGCCTCGGGTTCGGCGAGGCGGAGCAGCGGCGCCCGTGCGCGGAATTCTCCGGCGGCTGGCGGATGCGCGTGGCGCTCGCGGCGCTGCTGTTCTCCGCACCCGACCTGCTGCTGCTGGACGAGCCGACCAACTATCTCGATCTCGAAGGCGCGCTGTGGCTCGAGGATTTCCTCAAGCGCTACCGCGGGACCGTCGTGCTCGTCAGCCATGACCGCGACCTGCTCAACCGGGCGGTCGATTCCATCCTCCATCTCGAACACGGCAAGCTGACCCTTTACACCGGCGGCTATGACACGTTCGTGGAGACGCGCGAGATGAAACGCGCGCTGGCCGAGGCGCAGCGCACGCAGCAAGAGGCCGAACGCAAGCGCATCCAGGCCTTCGTCGACCGCTTCCGCTACAAGGCCTCGAAGGCGCGCCAGGCGCAGAGCCGCATCAAGTGGCTCGAAAAAATGAAACCGATCGCCGCGGTGACCGATGAGCATCTGGCGCCGATCCGGCTCCCGCTGCCGGAACCGGCCCAGCCGCCGCTGGTTTCGCTCGATCGGGTCTCGGTCGGTTACGTTCCGGGTCAGCCGGTGCTGTCGCATCTGACGCTGCGCATCGATACCGACGATCGCCTCGCGCTGCTGGGCAGCAACGGCAACGGCAAGTCGACCCTGGCCAAGCTGCTGTCGGGACGCCTCGCGCCGATGTCGGGCGACTTTGCGCGGGCGCGTAAATGCATCGTCGGCTATTTCGCGCAGCACCAGCTCGACGAGCTCAACGCCGAGCGGACGGCGTTGCAGACCCTGATCGCGCACCGCCCTCGCCTCGACGAGACGCGGGCGCGCGCACAGCTCGGCGGTTTCGCCTTTGCGGGCGAGAAGGCCAACACGAGGATCGCGCAATTGTCCGGCGGCGAGCGCGCCCGGCTGCTGCTTGCGATCGCGACTCTCGACAAGCCCAATCTGCTCATCCTCGACGAACCGACCAATCATCTCGACATCGACGCGCGCGAGGAATTGCTGACGGCGCTGAACGAGTACGACGGTGCGGTTGTCATCATCAGCCATGACCGCCGCCTGATCGAGGCCTGCGCCGACCGTCTGCTTCTGGTCGCCGACGGCCGCGTCACGCCGTATGACGGCGATCTCGAGGACTATCAGCGGATGATCCTCTCCAAGACCGCGGAGCCGGAGCGTGCATCTGCGCGCGACACCCAATCGTCCAAGGCGGAGCAGCGGCGCGAAGCGGCGAGCAAGCGGCAGGCACTGAAACCGCTCAAGCAGGCGATGGACAAATACGAGCGCGAGGTGACGGCGCTGCATGGCGAGATCGAAACGATCGACGCGCAGCTCGCAGCGCCCGGGCTGTTCGACAAGGACCCGGCGAAGGGCAAGGATCTGTCCAAGAAGCGCGCCGACACCGTGCGCGCGCTCACCGCCGCCGAAGCACGCTGGATCGAAGCCGCCGAACGCTACGAAGCAGCGCAGGACGATTCAGCCTAGCCGCAGCACGAGAAAGCGCATCTACCCCTGCTTCTCCCATTTGCCTTCGGGCGATTGCTTCCAATAGGTCGCGTCGTGGCCGGCGTCCTTGCAGCTGCGCCACTGGGCGCGAGCGGCGTTGAGCGCACTTTCGTCCTTGCCGTCGAACAGCAGCATGATGCGCGCATAGCCGCCGAGAGAAGGCGCGCCCCAATCCTCGGGCGCAGCGCCGTCGATGAGGAACAGAACCTGCGCCGTGTTGGGATTCTCGTTCTCCGTGGTCAGGTAGATCGGCTGACGGGCGGGATGGCCGTCGGCAGCCGTGCCGTGCGCGAGGAACGTCTGCTCCGAATAGGTCCAGAGATGCGTATCGAGCGTTTCCATGCGCTCCGCATTGCCGACGCGCACCACCGCCCTCCATTCACGCGAACGCGTGCGCTCGAGCAGGCCCGGCAGCACGTCCTCCAGGCCGCTTCTCTCCAGATGATAGAACCATGTCTCGGTCATCGCGGGACCCGGGCGCCGCGTCGATTCACTCGTAGGAATCGGCGACGAGGCGATTGAGCAGGCGCACGCCCCAACCCGTGCCCCAAGACGGCGCAAGCGGCTTCTGGTCGCTGTCCTGCCAGGCGACGCCGGCAATATCGAGATGCGCCCATGGCACCTTGTTGACGAACCGCTGAAGAATCTGCGCCGCGGTGATGGAGCCCGCATTCGGGCCCCCGATATTCTTCATGTCTGCGATCTTGGACTTGACCAGGCGGTCATAGGCATCGGCCAGCGGCAGACGCCACACCAGCTCGTGCTCCTTGACGCCTGCGCGCGTCAGCGCTTTCGACAAGTCGTCATTGTTGCTGAAGAGACCCGCATGTTCGGTCCCGAGCGCAACCAGGATCGCCCCCGTCAGCGTGGCGAGATTGACCATGAAGCGCGGCTTGAAGCGCGACTGGGCGTACCAGAGGACGTCGGCGAGCACGAGCCGGCCTTCGGCATCGGTGTTGAGGATCTCGATCGTCTGCCCCGACATCGTCTTGACGATGTCATTCGGGCGCTGCGCCTTGCCGTCGGGCATGTTCTCGACGAGGCCGATGAGGCCCACGGCATCGATGCGCGCTTTGCGCTTGGCGAGCGTGTGCATGAGTCCGACGACGGCGGCGGCGCCGGCCATGTCGCCCTTCATGCCCATCATGCCGGCGCCGGTCTTGAGCGACAATCCGCCGGAATCGAAGCACACGCCCTTGCCGACAAAGGCGAGCGGGCCGGCCGCGTTCTTCGCCTTGACCGAGCGTTTGGGCGCACCGTTCCACTGCATCACCACCATGCGGGACGGGAACGCGCTGCCCTGCCCCACACCGAGCAGTGCGTTCATGCCGAGCTTCTGCATCGCCGGAACGTCGAAGATCTCGACCTTGACGCCCAGCTTCTTCAGCGCGAGCGAGCGTTTCGCGACTTCCTCCGGGTGCAGAACATTGGGCGGCTCGTTGACGAGATCGCGCGCAAGGAAGACTCCTTCGGCAACCGCGGACGCGTCCGCCCACAGCTTGCGCGCGGCCGAGGCGGCTTTGGTCGCGATGACCACGGTCTTAAGCGTCTGCTTCTCGTCCTCGCCAAGCTTGCGGTAATGGTCGAACCGGTAGCTCCGCAGATACGTGCCGGTTGCGAGATGGGACGCCATCTCCGCTTCGGAAATCCTGGAACGCTTCGGCGGGTCCAGGGCAAAGGTGAGCGTCTCCTCGCCGCTCGCGAGCAGGCGGCCCGAGACGGTCGCGGCGAGCCGTTCCGCCGCGTTGCCGTCGAACTTCTCGCCTTTGCCTACGCCGGCGAGCACAATGCGCGACGACTTGACGCCGGCGGGCGCCAGCACTTCGATGCTCCGGCCGGCCTGGCCCTTGAAGCGGCTGACCTCCACGGCGCGCTTGAGCGCGCCCGACGTCATCTCGTCGCAGCGGGCCGCCTGGGCGGACAGCACGCCGCCGTCCTGGACGCTCAGAACCAACGCTCCGGGGCCGATCGCGCCCGGCGAGCCAAAGGATATCTGCATGGAAAATGTGCTCCGGAAAATTCGGTATCGACAAGCGCTATCAGGTATCAGAATTTAGAGTTGACCGCACGCGCGGCATTTTTTCTGATACCTGATCCCGGTTTTCTGGTACCTGAGTCCGATGCGAAAACTGTCCCTGTACATCCTGCGCCAGATCCTCGGGCCGTTCTTGCTGTTCATGCTTTTGCTCACGCTCGTGGTCTGGATGACCCAGTCCTTGAGACTGCTCGATCTGGTCATCAACCGCGGCCAGTCGGCGGGAATCTTTGCGTATCTGACGCTGCTGATGCTGCCCAGCCTGCTGGTGGTGATCGTGCCGATCGCCTTTTTCGGGGCCGCGCTGTTTGCATTGAACAAGCTTAATCACGACAGCGAGCTCGTCGTGATGTGGTCGGCGGGACTGAGCCGCGTTCAGATGGCCGCCCCCGTGATCTTTGCAGCCGCTGTGGCCATGGGCCTGACCTATCTGTGCAGTCTCTATCTGATGCCGCTGGGCCAGCGCCTGACCAGGGACAAGGTGTTCGAGATCCGCGCGGACATCGGCGCGGCGATCCTGCGCGAGGGCGCCTTCACGACGCCGAGCGAGGGACTGACGGTCTTCATTCGGCAGCTCTCGCCCACCGGCGAGATCAAGGGCATCCTGGTGCACGACAATCGCGACCTGACGCGGCCGATCACCTACCTCGCCGAAACCGGCGTCCTGGCGCAGACGCCGGAAGGCGCGCGCCTGATCATGCTGAACGGCAACATCCAGCGCACCGAGCAAGCCGGCTCCCGGCTGTCGGTGCTGAAATTCGACCGCTATGTCTTCGACCTCGACGAGTACGCGGGACAGCAGCGGGGAAACGAGCGCGAAACCAGCGAGCGCTATCTGTCCGAATTGCTCGAACCGCAGATGTCCGGGGACAACCAGGAGGCGCGGCGCGGCGTTTATCTCGCGGAAGCGCATAACCGGCTCTCCGGTCCGCTCTATTGTCTCGCGTTCGCGCTGATCGCTCTGGCCGCCACGGGCAAGGGCCACATGCTGCGGACGAGCTATGCGCTGCGCTTGTCCGGTGCGGCGCTGTTGGGCGCGCTGCTTCGGCTCCTCGGCTATGCGGCGCAAGGTACGGCGGCGCGCAACACGGCGTTCCTTCCCGTCCTCTATCTTCTTCCATTGGTGGGCGTGGTCTTCGGCGCGGCAATCCTCGGCGATATTCCGCTCATTCCCGAAAGTTTGCGGCGCGTGTTCGCGCGCGCGCCGCGCGAGGCAGCAACATGACGTGGTCGCTGACATTGATGGGCTACCTTGCCCGGCGTTTCGTGCTGTCGGTGCTGATGGTCTTCGCCGCGTTCGCGGCACTGGCGTTGTCGATCGATCTCGCCGACCTCTTCACGCGCACGTCGGATCGGGGCATTCCGACCGACATCATCCTCGGCATGAGCCTCTTGAAGCTTCCCGACATCACGCAGAAATTGCTGCCGTTCGCGGTGCTCTTGGGCGCCATCTTCGCGTTTTCGCGCATGTCGAAGAGCAACGAGCTGGTTGCAACACGCGCCGCCGGCATATCGGCCTGGCAATTTCTGACGCCGTCGCTGTTGGTTGCCATCGGGCTCGGTGTGCTCAGCATGACCGTGTTCAATCCGGTCGCCGCGGCGTTCCTGTCGCAATATGCCCGGCTCGAAGCCCGCTATGTCCAGGGACAGGCATCCCAGCTCGCGGTGTCCTCGACGGGATTGTGGTTGCGCCAGGGCGACGTCGAGCACCAATCGGTGATCCACGCGTTGAGAGTCGCCGATCAGGGAGTCCACCTGGAGGAGGTCACGGTGTTCTCCTATGACGGGCTGGACCGCTTCGCGGGGCGCCTCGACGCGGCGTCGGCCGATCTCGAACCGGGCCGCTGGCGCTTGACCAATGCCTGGATCAGCGGCGCCGACGGGTTTCCGCAACACTATCCCACGCACGACCTGCCGACCGAACTGACGCCGGCGCAGATCCAGGAAAGTTTCGCCTCTCCCGACACGATCTCGTTCTGGGACCTGCCGCGCTTCATCGCCAATGCCGAAGGCGCCGGCTTCTCGGCGCTGCGCCATCGGCTCTATTGGTATTCGTTGCTGGCGCTGCCGCTCTTGTTCTCGGCCATGGTGTTCATGGCGGCGAGTTTTTCCTTCCGGTTCTCCCGTCTCGGCGGCGTGCCCCAACTCGTGCTCGCGGCGGTCCTTTCGGGCTTCGGCGTGTACTTCCTGGACACCATGACCGAAGCCCTCGGCCGGTCCGGTATCCTGCCCACGCCGCTCGCCGCAATTGCGCCATCGGCAGCCGCAATCCTGCTCGGTATGACCCTGCTTTTTCACGAGGAAGACGGGTGAAGCGCAAGAGGGGGTTGCGGGGGCGTCATCGGTATTTCCGCACTGCCGGCGCCGCGACGGCGCTATTGGCCGCCGCGTGGGCAACCGGCGCGAGCCTGGACACCGTTCATGCCGCGGACGCCGCGCCCCAGCAGATTCTGCTGAAGGCGGACGAGATCATCTACGATTCCAACGCGCGGACCGTCACCGCGCGGGGCCACGTCGAGATCTCCGATCAGGACCGGACGCTGCTGGCCGATTACGTCACCTATGACGAGGTTCGCGACGTCGTCACCGCGTCGGGCAATGTCAGCCTCCAAGACGCGAGCGGCAACGTGGCTTACGCCGACAGCGTCGAGCTCACGCGCGACCTGCGCGCGGGCGCGCTCTCCGGCTTCTCGGCGCTGATCGGCGAGACCGCCCGCCTCGCCGCCTCGTCGGGCGAGCGCCGCGACGGCCGCGTGACGGTCGCCAACGGGGCGGTCTTCACGCCGTGCACGATCTGCCGCGAAGAGGGCGAGCGGATGCCGTTGTGGCAGATCCGCGCCGAGCGCATCACCCACGATCAGATCGGCAAGGAGTTCGTCTTCGAAGGCGCATCCTTCGAATTCCTGGGCCGGCAAGTGCTCTACCTGCCCTATTTCTCGCAGGCCGATCCAACGGTGACACACAAGAGCGGCCTGCTGCTGCCCGATATCGGCTCGTCGACCTATCTCGGCTCCTACACCAAGATTCCCTATTACATCTCCCTCGACCCTTCGCGCGACCTGACGATCGCCCCGATCATCACCACGCGTGCCGGCGTCGTGCTGCAAAGCGAATACCGCCAGCGCTGGAACGACGGCGGCCTGTGGCTGCAGAACACCGTCGGTTACGACCCGGGGGCGGAGGGTAAACCCGGCCGCAGCCTGTGGAACAGCAGCCTGATGGGGTCCGGCCGCTTCACCATGTCCAAGACATGGCGGTCGGGGTTCGATGTGCAGCTGACGTCGAACGACACGTACCTGCAACGCTACGAACTGTCCTATCTCGACCGCTTCACCTCGAACGCGTTCATCGAGCACATCGAAGAGCGCAACCGGCTCGCCTTCGACGGCTATTTCTTCCAGAGCGTGCGCGCGGCCGACGTGCCCGGACAGATTCCGCTGGCGCTGCCGCTCGTCGAGTACACGCACATCCCCGAACAGAAGATCCTGAACGGCCGGCTTCGCATCGATGCGAATGCGCTCGCGCTCGCCCGCGACCTCGGCACCGATATGGTGCGCGGCTCGGTTGCCGCAGACTGGCGTGCGCCGTTCACCACCGGCAACGGCCAGGTTCTGACGTTCGAGACGCTCATCCGCAGCGATCTCTACTATGTCAGCGATGACGGCACGTTTGGTTCCGGCGGAGGAAGTCCGGACAAGCAGACCATCGGGCGCGCGCTCGGCTTCGGCATGGCCGAGTGGCGCTGGCCCTTCGCGCGTCAGATCCGCGGCGGCAGCACCACGCTGATCGTGGAGCCGATCGCACAGTTGATCGTGGCGTCTTCGGGCGGAAATCCCGAAGGTATCCCCAACGAAGACAGCCGGAGCTTCGAGTTCGACGCGACGAACCTGTTCAGCGCGATGCAGACCCCCGGGCTCGACCTGTGGACCGGCGGCAGCCGCTCCAATGTCGGGTTCCGCGCGACCGCCCTGCTCCCCACCGGCTCCATGGAGGCGACGCTCGGCCAGAATTTCCGCTTCCGGTCCGATCCGAATTTCGCGCCGGGGTCGGGGATCGGCGACAAGAAATCGGACATCGTCGGGCAGATCAAGTTCCAGTTCCCGCCCAGCCTGGTGCTGATCCAGCAGTTCAACATTGATCCCGACGACGGCACCATCCGGCGCAACGAGGTCTACATTAAGGCGGCCTTCGGGCGGGCCACGCTCGACTTCTCCTATGTAAAATTGCCGCAGACCGTGGCCGACCCCTCGATCGGCGAGCAGGAACAGGTCAGCATCAGCACCACAATCCCCGTCTTCGGCAATTGGGGGGTGTTCGGCGAGGCGCGCCGGGATCTGGCCCAAGCCCAGATGCTCGAGAGCGGCATCGGCATAAAATACGAGGATGAATGTTTCGTCGTCTCGCTGGGGTTCCATCGCAGGGATACCGAGACACTGAACCTCAAGCCGGCCTCCTCGGTCATCTTCCGGATCGGACTGAAGACGGGGTTCGCGGGGGGGTGAAGACCTATCCGCTTGAAGCCCAGGGGGAAATGCGTAGATTTGCGATTCTGGGAGCGGGTGGGTAGGCCCGGCGCCTCATTCGAGCGCGCCGGGTGAGGTTCTCGAACGGAGAAACAGAACGTGTCCGATCGCATCGCCGTTGTTCTTCGAGCCCTGTTGCTCACAGGCATTTCCCTGGCGCCGGCTTCTGTTTTCGCCCAGGCCGCCCCGGAAGCTGCTCCCGAAATCGCTCCCCAAGCGTCGGTGATCGCGCCCTCGGGAATCTTCAACCTGCCGGAGGCGCCGCTTCTTACGGCTCCCGACAGTCCGGCAGATGCCCTGCCCGAGGCGACCGCAGAGCCGCCTCCCGCGATACCGGAGCCGCCGGCCGCTGCAGCGATGCCGCCCGCTGGCCCCCCGGCGCCGCCCGCGACTGCAACAGCCGGGCCGTCCAACGCGCCTCCGCCACTCCCCACCGAACGCGTGACGATCACCGCCGACAAGCCCGTCGTCTCGACCGGCGTCGCGGCCATCGTGAACGACTACGTGATTTCGGATTACGACCTCGACCAACGCGTGGCGTTGTTCATTGCGACGTCCGGGGTGCGGCCGACACCCGAGACGCTCGTTCAAATCAGGACGCAAGTGTTGCGCTCGGTCGAAGACGAGGTTCTCCAGCTTCAGGAGGCCGCACGGCACAAGATCACCGTGTCGAAGGTCGAGGTGGACAGGGCGCTGCAAAATATTTCCAACGACAACAAGATTCCACTCGAGCAGATCCTCTCCACGGTGACCAATGCCGGCGTCACGGTCGAGACGTTCAGACAGCAGATCGCCGCGCAATTGACGTGGCAGAGGGTCGTCTCGGCGCGTTACGGAACCGATATCCTGATCAATGACGAGCAGGTCACCGAAGCGATGGAGCGTCTGAAACTGGGCGCGGACAAGCCGCAGTTCCTGGTTTCGGAAATCTTCATTGCCGTGGACCGTCCCGAGGACGAAACGACCGTGTCCGCGAGCGCCACGCAGATTGCCGACCAGCTGAAACAGGGCGCACCGTTCGCGACGGTGGCGAGCCAATTCAGCCAGTCGCCGTCCGCCGCCGATGGCGGCGACATCGGCTGGGTCGTGCAAGGCCAGCTCGCCGAAGACATCGACGGAGCGCTCGCAGAGCTGAAACCCGGAGCGGTCGCCGGCCCGGTCCGTTCCGAAGGCGGCTACTACGTGTTGATGCTGCGCGACCGGCGCGAGCCGATCGGCACGGTGATCGACGAAACCCCGGCGTCGGCCGCGTTCGATCCCGAGATGCCGATTCCCCTCGACCGGCTCCTTGTGCCGCTGCCGCCCAATGCTAGCGACATGATCAAGGAAAGGGCGATGGAACTCGGGGCCAATGTCCGCAACTCGGTGCGAAGCTGCACGGATCTGCCCATGGTCTCCGGCCAGCTCCAGGGCTCGGTTTACACGCGCCTCGGTCAGATGAAGCCGGCGGCGCTCGCCCAGGAATTGCGCGACGCGCTGCAGAAGACGGAGCCCGGCCGCGTGGTCGAGCCGTTCATCTCTCCCGCGGGACTCGAAATCATCATGCGCTGCGATACGCCCGTGGTGAAGCCCGTGGCGTTCGAGCTGCCCTCGCGCGAGCAACTGGAGCAGCAGCTTTTCGTGCAGCAGATGTCGGTCTTCGCGAAGAGCTATCTGCGCGACCTAAGGCGCAATGCCGTTGTCGAAACCAGATGAGAAACGACAAACGAAGCTTCCCATCGTCGTAAGCCAGGGCGAGCCCTCCGGTATCGGTCCGGAGGTCGCCGTCAAAGCGTGGTCGCTGCTCGACGGAGCGGTCCGCGGCCGTGCGATCCGTTTGGTCGGCAACGCGGAACTGTTCCGGAGGGCCGCTTCGTTCTCGAAGATCGACGCCCGCGCGCTCGACGCCGCCATCACCGACATCGGCGTCACGGTGCGCGCGGAGCCCGGCCGCCCCTCCCGCGATAACGCCGCAAGCGTCTCCACCGCGATCGAACGTTCGGTCGAGGCGTGCCGCAGCGGCGCGGCCGCAGCGATGGTCACCGCGCCGATCCACAAATCGGTGCTCACCGCCGCCGGTTTCAAATTCCCCGGCCATACCGAGTATCTCGCATCGCTCACGGGCGTCGGGCGCGCGGTGATGATGCTCGCGTCCTCTGGAGTCGAGCCGCCGCTCCGTGTGGTTCCCTTCACGATCCACATCGCGCTATCCGATGTTTTTCGCGCGCTCGACGCCAAGGTGATCGCTTCGACCGGGGCCACCGTTCTCGATTCGCTCAAGCGCGATTTCGGCTGCGCCTCTCCGCGACTCGCGATCGCAGGACTCAACCCGCATGCGGGCGAAGACGGCACCATGGGCCGCGAGGAGATCGAGATCATCGCGCCCGCCGTGGCGCGATTGCGCGAGCAGGGACATGATGCGTTCGGGCCGCTCTCCGCCGATACGCTGTTCCATGACGAAGCGCGCAAGAGCTACGACGCCGCGCTCTGCATGTACCACGATCAGGCGCTGATCCCGATCAAGACGCTGGCCTTCTGGACCGGCGTCAACGTCACGCTGGGACTGCCCATCGTGCGCACCTCGCCCGACCACGGCACGGCGCTCGGCATTGCCGGACGCGGCGTTGCCAATCCCGCAAGCATGGTGGCGGCGATCGAAATGGCCGCGGACATCGCCGACAGGCGCGGGTTGTGAGCACCGAACTGGACGAGCTGCCGCCGCTCCGCGAGGTGATTGCCGCCCTTGGGCTGAGCGCCAAGAAGACGCTCGGCCAGAATTTCATCCTCGATCTCAACCTGACGCGGCGCATCGCGCGGGAAGCTGGTATCGCGGGCCAGACCGTGTACGAAGTGGGCCCGGGCCCCGGCGGCCTTACGCGTGCGCTTCTCGCCGAAGGTGCGGCGCGGGTCGTTGCGGTCGAACGCGACAGCCGAGCGCTGCCGGCACTCGCGCAGATCGCAGACGCCAGGCCCGGCACGCTCGAGATCGTCGAAGACGACGCGCTCGACACCGACGAGACGTCGCTGCTTGCGCGCCTCGGCGTGCACACGCCCGTACCGGTCGTCGCCAACCTCCCCTTCAATGTCGGGACGGCGCTGCTGATCAAATGGCTCACCGTCACAGCGTGGCCGCCGTGGTGGTCGAGCCTGACGCTGATGTTCCAGAAGGAAGTGGCACGACGCGTTTGCGCCAAGCCGGGTAGCGAGGAGTACGGCCGCCTGTCGGTGCTGGCGCAATGGCGCGCGCAGACGCGCATCCTGTTCGACGTTTCGCCGCGTGCGTTCGTGCCGCCGCCCAAGGTGACGTCGTCGGTACTGCGCGTCGAACCCCTAGCGGCGCCGCGCTGCGAAGCGGAATTGAGCGATCTGGCAGCCGTGACCCAGGCCGCCTTCGGCCAGCGCCGCAAGATGCTGCGCGGAAGCCTGAAGGCCCTGCCCGTCGATGCCGCTGCCTTGCTGGCGCGTGCCGGCGTGGAGGGCACCGTGCGCGCGGAAGATCTCGACCTGGCGCAATTCTGCGCGCTCGCAAGATCGCTGCGAGACCTTCGCTAGCCTAAGATTGCTCAGATCGGCGCGGGAAGCGGCTTGGGGTCTTCGGCCATGTTCAGCATGACGAACCGCGACGACGCATCGCACGCGTCCTTGGAGCACGCCATTCCCCAGCCGTAGGTGAAGTAGTCGAACATGTACAAGCGGATATCGTTCCCCGCCATGGTCGTGAGCTCGATCCGGTAACCTGCGGGCTTCGCGTCCTTGGGATCGAAGCCGGCATGAAACACTTCGTACACTTTATCGAATTCCTCGCCGTTCACTTTGGTCACTTCGACCTTTGTGAAGTACGAGGTGCTGTCCTGCGGATTGCCTTGCGATCCGAAAGCCTGCGAAGGGATCACGACAAGGGCCTTGTGGCTGGGCTCGATCCAAATCCATCCCTCGCGGCCTGTGATGATATATCCGACCGACGTGCAACGCACTTCCGCCCAGCGGCTCAGCGGCGCGGGCAGCGTGGTGACGGCTTCGGCAGAGGCCGCACACTGGGCGCCCGGCGCTTCCTCATTCGCCATTGTCGCCGACCCGTATGTCAGCACACCGAATAAAGGTGCGCTCAACGCCAGGGCGAAAATCCGGTTCCTCATCGGAGCCTCCATATTGACGCCTCTTTGGCCGGCGCCATCTCGTCGCTGATGTGGAAACGTCCGGCGCGCACAATCGCTGCAAGCTCGACCTCGGCTTTGCGGATGCCGAATCGGCGACGTTGCGGGCGTGGGCTAAATCGGAGGCCGACGAGGCAAAGGCTCGCGCGATCTGTCGAGCATGATGAAGCGCGAATCCTGGACGCAATTGTTGCCCGGACAGGACATGCCCCAGGCATAGGTGTCGTAATCGAAGAAATAGACCCGCATCGTTTTTCCGGAGATCGAGGTGAAATCGGCGCGGTAGCCGTCGGGCGGCACCTCTCTCAAATCCATGC
>Ga0137427_10001048_pt1 | contig 12956 bp, 11 predicted proteins | sample EasRivERMZT700_2_FD_102309 | JGI IMG/M metagenome (GOLD analysis project Ga0137427, IMG submission 102309) | Soil microbial communities from meander-bound floodplain in the East River, Colorado, USA - East River MetaG ERMZT700_2 | ecosystem: Environmental > Terrestrial > Soil > Floodplain ...
CCGGGCCCAAAATCCCGCCACACCGGCCGAATCCGGACAAGCTGATCGGCGTGCGGATAAGGCAGCGGCTTCAGCAACACCGTGTCCACGATGCTGAACACGGAGGCCATTGCGGCGATGCCGAGAGCGATGGTCAGCACCGCAACGACGGCAAACCCGGGATTTTTCCGCATCGAACGCAGCGTGATCCTGGAATCCTGCCGGAACGCTTCCCAATGCTCGCCGGGTACGGAACGCATCATTGCAATGAACGTGCGAAACCCTGAGACCGTGCCGTCAGACTTTTGAGAGCGAAAGACCTGTTCCATCTCCCGGCCGAAGTCGTCCCGGAAGTCCGCAGGAAACAAACGAAGCAGCATTTTGAAGATTCGATTCATCACACCGGCCTCACGTGTTTGATCAGTTTCTTGGACCGGCCCATCTCGATCACTTCCTCCATCCGGTTCAATTCTGCGACCGTGGCCTGCTTCCCTCTCCTGGTGAGCGTGTAGTATCGACGCCGTTCGTCGTCCAGAGCCGGATCCGGTCGTTCGTCGGATTCCTCGATGAGGGACGCATCGAGCAGCCGGCGAATCAATGGATAAAGGGTTCCGGGACTGAGAATCACCTTACCACTCGTCCGCGACGACACTTCTTTAATGATGGCGTAGCCGTGCTTGTCGCCGTCAGCGACGGAGAGCAGGACGTGAAGCATGGGCACGGTCAGTTGTGGTAAATCGTCTTCTCTAGGTGCCATATCGATATAGTCTATCCTCGCCCGACATACTATATAGACTAACGATACATTGTCAATGAAGCTGCGAAGGCCAGAATGCAAGGGTTTCGCGGAAGTCTATAAGGAGGCGACGCTGCGCGTCGTGTTAATTAGAACCACCCCACTCCTATTCCAGGAGGGGAGAGAGCGGTCAACTACGTGCAGAGTTGCACCAGAGGGTTTAGCAAGTGAAACAAGTCGGCGTATTCACAAATGACCATAAACAGAGCCTGGACGGGCGGTCCGAACGGGAGCGGCAGCATTACAACCGTCTTGCGGATCGTGTTACCGCCAATTCCATGGTGATGCCTGAATGGAACATCGAACGGTATCGAACGCCTCCTCGTACCACGCCGTTTCCGCTCGAATTTGCGTTCCATCTTCTCGGAAACATCGAAGGCAAGACCGTGGTGGACCTCGGATGCGGCGAAGGTCTGAACACAGTGATTCTGGCGGCGCTTGGAGCGCGTGTCCTGTCAGTGGATATTTCGGACAAAAGCCTCGAGGTCACTCATCAGCGAGCGCGGGCCAACAACGTGGATGACAATGTGACGCTGGTTCATGCAGACGCTGCCGACCTCAAGATCGAACAGAACACTGCCGATCGGGTCTTATGCGCCGCGATTCTGCATCACGTGGACCCCGCCGCTACGGCAAAACGGATCCGGCAAGTCCTGAAGCCGGGCGGCATCGCCGTTTTTGAGGAACCCATGACCGGTCCGGATTGGGTTGGTGCGATCAAACACTGGCTGCCGCAGAATCCAGCAGCCACCGAGGATGAACGGCCTCTAAGTCTCGAGCAGGTCCAGGAAGTCAGCCGGTTGGTTGGGTGTCATGGTCGGTCGAGATACTTCGGTGTGGTCGTGCGCGTCACGGATCGGTTCAACCTACGGTCCATGAAAGCGCTGACTCGTATTCACAAACTCGATGCCTGGCTCTTGAGAAACCTCAAGATCACATCGGCTTTTGCCTCGCCTCTTGTTTGGGAAGCGCAAAAGCCCGCCACCATTTGACACGTGACGCGTGACACTTGACATCCGGGAACCACGCCCCTCGGATGTCAAATGTCAAGCGTCACATGTCACGTGTCAAATATTTCTATTCCTTCGGCGGCCACATCGGCTCAATGGTAGGGTTTGAAAACGGGCCTTCCGTCTTCCAATCCTGTCCCGGCGCTATCTTCGAGGCCGCGCGCGCATTCACGAGGATCGTGAATGCGCCGTCTTCAATTTCCACGACACCGAAGGATTCGTCAATCTCATCGGCTTGAAGACCGTAGCGCGCCTTGATCTCATCGAGAGTAGGCGCGCTTCCGGCCGTCCGGATCGTCATCATTACAGGGTTTTCCAAGTTACTCCTTACGCTACTGCCGCTGCGACTTTTTCCTGAGCATGAGCCGCATTGGCGCGAGCATTCGCCGCCATTTCCTGTTCGTAAGCGTCGATCTCGGCTTGCGGGATGCTGGTGATGTCGAACGGCTGCATGATCGACAGGCTGTGCGTGGCGGCAAGGCGCTTGCCGTTGATCACACCGTAACCGAAATCGAAGTCGAAGCCGATCGATCCTCGATCCTCCGCGGTTCGCTGTACCAGCGATCGAATCGCCGTCGGAGTTGAACGCGGATTGGCTGCGCTGAAATGGAATTTGCTCCTGAATGCCGCAACCACGCCTGCGGCCACCGGACAGGCAGCGGACGTCCCGCCATCGGCTGCGTACACTCCCGAACCGGAGAAATGCGTGAACGCTGCAATATCCGGCTTCGTGCGCCACAGCGCGCCGGGCCCGCTCGTCGAGTATCCAACTCTGCTTTTGCTGGCGTCAACACCGGCGACAGCAGTGACGTAAGGACTACTATTCGCGCCAACGATACCGGCGTTCGTCACTCCCTGGCAGCGCCCATCCGGACACTCACGACCGCAGTTCCCTGCTGCAAAGAAGATGTCCGCACCGACATTGGATAGCGAGCGAACAATGATGTTGAAGGGGTGATTCGGATTGTGTGAGTAATTGCCCGGATGTCCTTTAGGATAGTCCCACGAGCGGTGGAACATGCCCCAACTGTTATTCACCACCATCGATCGTAATTCTCCTGGCCGCCGCGGCGCGTTCATGACATTGATCAAGTGACGGTATGCCAAAACCGCATCGCTCAGAAGGCCTTCCATGACACTTCCTCCGGGACGGTTCGAAAGCAATAACGCAACGTCCAGCAGCGTGGCCTGAGGGGCGGCAATCGTTGCGTCGAACGCGCACATCGTGCCATGCGAAACCGGAAGCGATCCCGGTGTCAGGCCCGCGCGGGGCGCCCAACTCCGCGCCGCATCGAAAGGAGCGACGACACCTCTCGAGCGGAGGTACGGGATATTCAGCCCGGTATCGACGATCGCCAGCAAAACATTACGGCCCGTCATTCCAGCGCTCTGCAGTTGAGAACGGCCGACCAGACTTGCGATCGTCGCCGCATTTCCTAGTGGCGGCGATCCCGGACAGATCGCACATACTTCGATTTCCGGATCCGAGAAAATGCGCATCCCGGGATTCTCCTTTTCGATGCGCTCGGTGTCATCCACCTCGATCTCGCCGCGCATCACCACCCGTGGACCGGCAGACACTCCTCGATCCGTCATCGATTCAAGCCCGAAGACCTCCTGCTCGGTGCCGGCTGAAACCGGACTCGTCCCCGGCAAATCAACGACTCCAAATGCATTGTCGATTTTGATCCCCGGAATGCTCGCAACGATCGATGCGGCTGTCCGCGATGTTGGTGCGGCTTCGAAGTTTTCTGGAGAAGAAGCGGTGAACTCGATCAAAACGGAATGTTTTGCCATTGCAGGTCTCCTTTTTGTGAAAACGGTTTGAAGGCAAAAGGTATCACTGGCCATCGCCCTGGAAACCGAATAAAGCCCCATTTTCCCGGAGCTTACATTAGCGGTCCATAGCGTACCCGGCGTATGGGAGTTAGACGAGTCGAGTAATCAGAAAAGAAAAGTAGGACGTTTGGCTAAGGAAACAACCCCCTGCCGCTCCGCCTCTGGAGACCCGGTCGCTACAGCTCCCGGTTCTGACGGAGTCGCCATAATGTCAGAACCGGGAGCGGTAGCGACCGGGTCTCCAGAGGCAGAGCGGCAGGGGTCAGGTCAACAGGAGACGCACTTGTGGGAATTTTTCGATCCCAGAATTTCCAACAACGCTACCGTTTCCGCAAACGGTTGAATGCGTTGACGCGGTCCGTTGGCGATATCCGCGACAGTTTCTCCACTGCGTCCGATCACCGTCACATCCCCGCCCCTGGACACCAGATAAAGGATCATCTCATTGTCGCCACGGCCGGCGGCATGATGCAACGCCGTCAAGCCACGGCCATCGCGCTCATTCACGTCGATGCGCAGGTCATCCACCAGATACTTGACGCCCGGCATCCAGGTCCCGTAAACGGTGACCTCCTGATTGCCGTGAACGCCCGCTCCGGCAGCAATATGAAGCGGCGACTGACCGTTTGTGCTTCTCAAGGTCGGATTCGCGCCGCGCTCGAACAAAAGGCGCATCGCTGCAACATCGCTGGCCTGAGCGGCGCGCCAAAACGGAGTGGCGCCACCGGCATCGATTTGTGTGCGGCTGGAACTGTACGCCGAGTACCACAGATCGACCTTGATGCGAACGTTCGGATCCGCACCCCGGTCGAGCATCATCTTCATGAGTTCCAAGTAAGGAGTCTTTTCGTTTCTGGTTTCCGGCTGAGGATACTCCGCTACAAACGCCCACTTCACATTGAGGACGGCGTACAAAGGCGTCGCTCCACCCGTACTGGCCAGGGTTGGACTGGCGCCGTTCTCGAGCAGCCATTTGGCAAGATCGAAGTGACCGTTGATGGAAGCAATCAACAACGGACTGGTCTTATCACCGGCATTCACGCCGTTGATATCGGCGCCGCCATCGAGCAGGGCCTTCACAGCGGCAAAGTGACCTTGACGCGCTGCGAACAACAGCGGTGTCATGCCGCCCATGGTTTCAACGGCTGGAGTGCGCTCGTCTGCGCCGCTTCCACCGCCACCACCGCCGCCTCTGGCGCCACGTAGCGGTTGCTGGCCGGGCTGAGCGGCCTGGGCTTGCGGTGCAGGCGTGACGGTCGCTTGTGGAGCCGCGCCGCGTGTGCCACGTGCCGCGGCATTCCGGCCGGCGATGTCGATAACCTTTGTGGAGAGGGTTGGCTTCGCGCCATGAGCCATCAGCACCTTGATGACTTCAGGACGATTGCTGGCAGCGGCAAACATCAATGCGGTTTCGCCGCGTCCGGTTTCCCGAGCGTTCGGATCGGCGCCCTTGTCCAACATCAGCTTCACGACTTCCGAATTTCCGGAACGCGCTGCGAACATCAGAGGTGTAGCGCCGGTCCTGATGGACGCATTGACATCGGCGCCCGACTTCAACAGCAGGTCAACCATCCGGGGACTTCCGTTCTGGCTCGCGAAGAATAGCGGCGTCATCGCGTTGAGGCGCAGACCGGCACCGGTTTTTGCGCCCGCATAGAGCAACATCTGAGCCATTTGCAAATCGTCTTTGTAGGTCGCCCAATGCAATGCCGTCATGCCGTCGCCTTGAGACGCGTTTGCATCGACGCCCTGCTTCAGGAGCGATCGCACCGCCTCGCGGTCGCCTTTCATAGCGGCATCCGCAACTCGCGTGTCGTTCGCAGCCGACAGAGTCAGTCCGGCTATACAAAGGACTCCGGCAATACTCAGACCCAGGACTCGCAGGTTCATATCGCCACCTCTCCGGTGCTGTCGCCGAAGTGGGCCAGGTCGTTCAAACCCATCCGTCGTAACAGCGTCAGATAAACGTTTGCCATCGGTGTGCCATCGGCCGCTTTGAAGTGAAGGTTACCTTTCAACACGCCGTTGCCGTGACCGACAAAAAACAACGGACATCGTTTGTGGTTGTGCAGGTTGCCATCGCCCATCGCCGTGCCGTACATCACGATCGAGTGGTCCAGAAGGTTCCCGTCACCGTCCTTCGTGTTCTTCAACTTGTCGAGGAAGTAGGTGACCTGACCGACGTGATATTTATTGATCTGATTGAAATCCTCGACGCGTTGCGGATTTCCACCGTGGTGCGATGCCGCGTGGAATGCCGTTCGGATTCCGCTGGCCGCCCATACGCGCTGTGAAACATCGCGACTCATCTTGAACGCGGAGACTCGAGTGACGCCGGCCTGGAAAGCCAGAACCTGCAAGTCGAACATCAAGCGGACGTGTTCTTCCCAGGTGTCCGGTACACCTACTGGCGCCGTCGGCAAAGCCCTCGCCTCGCCGCTGGCATTGTGTTCCTCAATTTTTTGAATCCGGCGTTCCACTTCACGGATGTCGTCGAGATATTCGGTCAGCGTTTGCCGATCGCTTGCACCGACACTCTGTTTGAGCCGGGCGACCTCGTGGGTGATCCAGTCCAGAATGCTTCGACTCGATCGTCGAAGTTCGGATCGTTGTTTTTCGGTCGCGCCGTCGCCGAACAATTGCTCGAAGACCATTCTCGGATCGCGCGTCATCGGAAGCGGATCGGTGGGTGATCCCCAACTGATCATGTCCGTGTAAGCGCAGGCGTATCCGTAGGAACAGGCTCCCGATTGCTCCAGGCTTTCGATGGAAAGTTGAATTGACGGCAACGGCGTGTCCTGCCCGAATTTCTGCGCGTACACCTGATCCATCGATGTGCCGCAATAAATATCGGAGCCTTCCGTCATCTTCGGTTTCGCCTGCGTCAACCACACCGCAGCGTTGCGGAAGTGATCCGCGCCGACTTCGCCTAGCTCGAACGCTTCAGCGTTGCGGCAATCGGTATTGCTGGCAATGGTCAGGTAATCGCGAAATGGCTCGAGCGGCAGAAGGGCGCTCGGGCTGAGGTCGAAATCGCGGCCTTCGGCGGCCGGCGACCACAGGTTTTTTTCAGCGCCATACTTATTGGCGCCTGCGGATCCATGAACCATTTCGAGACACGCCAGACGCGTGCCGACAGCGGCAGCGGCTGTTTGACGAAGCGGCGTTGCCGCAGGAAGCATCGACTCCAGAATCGGTAGCGACACTGCGGCTCCCATGCCACGAAGCACTGTGCGGCGAGGAATGTGCTTTTTCGAAATGATCATCTGTCTCTCCTAGTTCTGATTTTGCGTATTTTCCTGTACCGATCGCATTTGGAACTGCCGACTCTTCACAATGCCGAGAATGAACGATGAAAAACGGTTGTTATTCCGACCGGCGTCGCGAGAGATTGCGCGAACGACCGGCATGTCGTAATACTCGACCCTGCGGCCCAACCCGTACATCATGAGCTTTTCGGTGATGTTCTGAATGAACAGATCGGAATGATTCAGTAAAGCCGCGCGCAGACTTATGGGGCCATCGACCTTGACTCCATCCCACATCTGACCCGTCGGATCGATAGTGGAACCGGCATCCAGATCGCGCCAGCGTCCCGTGACGTCGAAGTTCTCCAAAGCAAGCCCGATCGGATCCATCATCTTGTGACAGCCTGCACAGGTGGGGTTCGCTCGATGTGCTTCCAACCGTTCGCGCAGGGTGAGGAACTTTTCACCCTGAATAGCTTTCGTGTCGTTGAGATCGGGAACATCCGGAGGCGGCGGCGGTGGCGGCGTACCGAGAAGCACTTCCATCACAAACTTGCCGCGCATCACGGGCGAAGTCCGGTCGGCAATGGACGTCAGCGTGAGGATGCTGCCATGGCCGAGCAAGCCTTTCCGGTAATCCTGCTCGACCTTTATTCGCCGCATGCGATTCCCTTCGATGTTGGGAATCCGGTAATGCTTGGCCAGCCGTTCGTCCACGAACGTGAAATCCGAAGTCAGCATGTCCATGACGTTACGGTCTTCACGCACGACCGTGTCGAAAAGCAACTCGGTCTCGCGACGCATGGATTGCGCCAAGGTCGAATCGAACTGTGGGTAATACAACGGATCGGGATGCATCGTGTCCAGGTCGCTCAAGTGCAACCACTGCGCTGCAAACCTCGACGACAGCGCTTCCGATCGCGGATCCGCGAGCATGCGCTTGACCTGCGCTTCAAGCACAAGCGGCTCACGCAGCCGGCGTTGCCCCGCCAGCTTCAACAGTTCCGCATCCGGAGGAATGCTCCACAGGAAAAAAGACAACCGCGACGCCAGTTCCTCATCGCTGATGCGGAAGGTCTGGCCCGGCCTGGCGCCGACCGGCTCGCGTTCGAATCTGAAGATGAAGTTCGGACTGGCCAGAAGCGCCTCTAATGCGGAACGGACTCCAGCTTCGAAATCGCCTTTTTCACGGCCAATGCGATAGAAACTCATCAGGCCTTCGAGGTCTTCGGCGCTCGCCGGCCGGCGATACGCCTTGCTCGTGAGGTTTTTGACGATCTCGTTGGCGCAGCGTGCCTCTTCGTTGAGTCCTGTCGGTCTGCAGGTAAAAATCTTCCGCCGGCTTTCGGTGTCCGAAATACCCGTCACATTGAAGGGCCCGCGGATCGCAAAGTTCTTCAGGTGAGGTAACAGGGTGATGCCGTCTCCGGCGCCCTGCTCGCTATCGGTTAAGGTTTGCTCGATCGGAGCGATCAGATCGTCGACAGGTCCCGCGAATCGCTCGATGAATGCAGCCGATACCCGCTGTGGGCCGGCCTGGACTCGAATTGGACCCGTCTGAAGGAAAACACCACCGGTCGTCACCGTCATTTTCGGATCGACATCCAGTAACGCAACACGCTCGCCGTCGATCGATACTTCGAGCTGTTCACCTTCAGCAGACTTCGTTCCGACCAGAAGCCCATTGGAATCGTCGAACGGTTCCATCCTGAACGTGTACTCGCCGTCCGCAGGAAAGTTGAAGATCACGGAAACACCGCCGCGAGTTCCGAATGGTGCGCCTTCGACGTGACGCATCTGGGAAGCTGTGCGCGGCAAGGTGAACGTCGCCACGGTTGGCGCTGCCTGAATGTCGCCGACCGAGAGACGGCTGATCTTGGAGGCTGCGCGAATGTAGCCTTCCATCAACGCAGGAGATAATGTCATCGCGTCGGCAATGGTGTCGAACCCGCGGCCCATCGTATCCGGCGGAAGTAAAGCGGCAACATCGACTTCGATTCCGAGAAGTTCCTTAACCGAGTTGGCGTATTCCACGCGGTTGAGCCGTTGAAGCACTCGAGCACCGGGATTGGGCCGCGCGACTGCAGCACGTTCCATCGCGGATTCCAGCGACGTCAGGAGATTCTTGGTTGTGGCGCTGTCCGGTCGCGGCATGCCGGAGGGTGGCATGAGCCCGGCTCGAAGCTTGCGAATCATCTTTTCCGCGACTTCCGAATGCTGTTCGATCCGCGCAAAATTCAGCGGCGTCAGATCGAGTGCGCCCGACATCGTTTTCGCGTTATGGCAGCCGAGGCAGTATTGCTTGACCGCCGCGGTCTGGCTGTCGGCTGTCATCAGACCCGGCGTTGTAGCCACCACAGCCGCGGGTCGGGGCGTCTGGCTTTGCGGTCGCTGCTGGGCCATGTTCAAGCTCGCGGCGACCGGAAGACACACGATGGCAGACACAACGATACCGATGCTTCGTTTCATCATCAGTTCAAATCTCCATCTCGTTGAGAAAGCAGTCTAAAGTCGTTACCTTTCTATCACTTTGGCGTCCTCGGGGCAAGCTCATCAGACGTACGACTAGCCTTTCGCCGTAAATGAGAATTGAGGATTGATTGTTGAACATTGTCTATTGGCAGTTGACACCTTGGACGTCGGGGATCTGGCAGAATATCTGTCGTGCCTTACGGCGCTGGATTCCTTCGCGTGCGTCTTAGCCCCCGGCTGGAAGCATGGCTGGAAGCCGGGGGCTAACAGAATGTCGCCGCTAGCGCGGCTGGTATTAGCCATACCATTCAAGCTGGCCCACTCCACGCCTTCACATCTTCTTATTGTTCTGCAGTTTGAACAACCGCCTGAAACGAGATGGTAGAGCGTTCGAATTGACGCATGTCACTACGCGTGATAGGGTCCGTCGACTATTTTTGTAAGTGGAGTTGTTTATTACCAACGGATGATTCGACGGAGGCCCAAATGTCTTTACATCTGATGACGACCTCGGGCGCAATGGGTGAGCCCGACCCCAAGGCTGCCGACTATTACTCCCAGGCGATGAGCTACCTGGGAAAAAGCGGCACAGCGCAAAAAATCATCAAAGAATTAGAGGGATGTAACTGGAAGATCTACGTTTTAGTTCAGAAGGAATGTTTTCCAATGTTCGCCCACTTCGAGATGGCAAGTCAGCATGGCTTCGACGGTTCCTTGATCGTATGGGATCCGATCGGATTGGTTACCTCTCGCAAGAAGGACGCGGCGACTATGCAGAGCCCCGCCATCGCGCTCGCCCATGAAATGGGCCACGGCGTCCAGTGGGTCAAGAACCGCGGGTGGTATCTCGCTTACGTGAACCAGGTGCTCAACGGCGACGCCCAAAAAAGTGGCAGTCCTGCCTACAATGCCAAGCTGGTCATCGAAAACGATAACATTCAGACGCACGAAACACCCGTCGCACAGGAGCTCAGCGAAGGTATTCGCAAGGACTACAACGACGCGGCGGATTTCTCTCAGGCCAAAAAGAACTACAAGGCGCCATATCCTTTGCTGCCGCTCGGACACGGTTAACCGCTCATACGAACTTGGGCACTGAGATTTCTCGTCTCAGTGCCCTCCCGGGAATTTCATGGTCATGGTCTACGCCTGAACCGCGGTGACAGGTTCGGCGGGCACGACAATCTGAGCCGGATCGCTGGGTAGACTCTCACCGGCCGCGTTTGCAGCGCGGACCAGTATTTGCAGAGTCGCGCCATGCTCGAGTCCGTCGATTGTCGCGAATGGGTCGGCTGTGGTTGCGATCGGCAAAAAGTCATCGTCTCCATCCTCCTTCTTGAAGATGCGATAACGCTCGGCACGCCGGGACGGATCCCACGTAACTTGGACCGAGCCCGGCAGGCCGCCGATGACGACGACTTGATCCGGCACTGCAGGGACTACCGGATCGGCTGGACGACTGAGACCGAAGCGATACCAGCCCGGATCATCATCGTCCATCAACTGGCGCAACTCGCCGATCAGTCCGGTGATTCGCCAGCGCAGAGCCTGCTCGCTCTGACGGCGTGCCCGGATGGCATCCCCGGTTTCGCTGTCGTTGCTGCTGACAGCGGCTCGTGCATCCTGGAGCGACTTGAAAAGCTCGCCCGCATGGATACCGGTGACTTTCAGCGCATCGTTCTGCTTGTCCGGATTGACCTGGAAGTAGTTTCCAAGCGCTCCGAGCAAAATGAGGCGTTCGGTCATCATTGCGGGAACCGCCACCGAGTCATTCGGGAACCCCGTGGCCTGCCAGGCCGGCGACCACGGCTTGCCGATGAAGTTTCGCAAGACGTTCCGCGAATTCACAATGAATGTTCGGGCTTCGGAATCGGCCGCCTCCAGCGCTCTCTTCAAATCGGCGTGGGTGGAAACGACCAGGTTGTAAGTGTTCCTCGCCTCGATCGCAGCCTTCAGTTCGGCACGCAGACTGGTCTCGGTGTTTTGCTTCACTCCGAGACGGACCTCGTCCGTGTGCAGGGCATCGGCCAGCGCTTCAGCGAGCGCGAATAGCTCATCGCGTGTTTTGGGTAATTTGTTCGTAGCCATACTCTTATCCTTTCAGTTGGTTTCAATTGGGTTTAGGGACACCTCCGGCAGCGTTAAATTTCAGGGGTCGACGTTTCGACTAGAGAAGGGCTGCCGGACCTTCTCCCGCTAGTGGATGGGTGCAGCCATCATGACTGCTTTCATGCGCTCATACGGGCTTCTCGGCGGCGCTGAGCGCTTCGATCTCATCCTGAAAGACGCACGCCGTAGCTTGATGGGTTTTTCGGACTCCGATCCACAGGAGCAGCAGGAGCACCGATGCGGCAAATCGTTCCGCCACTCGGGTCCAGCTCATATCCGCCGGAAATGGCTGGCCGGTGAATCGCTGAACAACCACAAACAACAATGGCAAAACCATGAAAAGGAAAAACATCGCTTCTGCAATTGAGCGCCAGAAGAACGCCCCCGGATCCCAATCCCGTGTCCACAGTCTGTTGAGCCTTGCTTCCAACTGGACACGATAGGATGTCAGCATGGAGTTCGGCGTGTCCTTCGGATTCCACGGCGCGATGCAATTCATCTGCAGTCGAAACGCCATAGACCATACAAACACCGGCATCAACCCCAGCAAGAACCCGATCCCCTCGACCACCGGGATCAGGAGCAGATTCATTTGACCCAGAATCGAGCTGATGAGCAGCCACTCTCCGGCTGTTCGGGTTCCCGCGTTATACAACTGGTCGATCAGGCGTCGGCGGGCTTCAGGCGATGTCAACTGATGCGCTTGAGCGACAGGATCTACGGCGCGGATGGCTGCACTTTTAAGAGCGAATAGCGAAGTCTCCACAACTTCCAGATCGCGACCATTGATCGGACGTTCGGTCGAGTCGCCCAACAACTCCGGTCGATTCAACGCTATCAGCAGACGTGTCGCTGCAGCATGGAGTACTTTTGTCAGCCAGTTTCCGTTTTGGCCTTTCTGGGTTTCCATAGTCCTGTCCTCACGACGGCATCATGTATGCGAACTGCCGTCTCTGTCGATTCTTTTAAGGCATGCTTGCCTTTGGTTTCGATTTCGTAACATCGCTTCGGCCGGCCGCCTCGCTCGGCGATCGCCTCAGTCATCCATGACCTCAAATATCCCTTGTCCTCCAGTCGATCGAGCGTGGCGTATATCGCGCCGAGTTTCAGCGGCCGGCGGCCGAGCTTTTCTGCAGCTTCGTGAATCGTGATGCCATACGCTTCATCGACTGTAGAGACGGCGGCAAGAACGAGCTGCTCAAACTGTCCGAGTGTTTCTTGTTTCTTCATGTCATACACAGTAGAACTAATCGCCGAACCCTGTCAACATATTTTTTATACGGCGCATGATATATCAGCCTGGAGGAAGTCTGGGACGGGTGGAACGCGTGACCACGGTTTCCCGGCTCTCGTTGAACCGTGAGTCACGCGTTCCCGCCCCTTCCCGGCTCTCATTCGACCGTGAGTCCCGCGTTCCCGCCTCTTCCCGGCTCTCATTCGACCGTGAGTCCCGCGTTCCCGCCTCTTCCCGGCTCTCATTCGACCGTGAGTCCCGCGTTCCCG